>Ga0180432_10008745_pt1 | contig 12520 bp, 15 predicted proteins | sample SS_ome_10_FD_132414 | JGI IMG/M metagenome (GOLD analysis project Ga0180432, IMG submission 132414) | Hypersaline lake sediment archaeal communities from the Salton Sea, California, USA - SS_1_MS_2 metaG | ecosystem: Environmental > Aquatic > Non-marine Saline and Alkaline > Hypersaline >...
CCACGGACATTCTCCCTGGATTGGTTCCACGCATCCAGAGAGGGTGGAGCAGTAGGGGCCTCGCGAGCCTTGACAGAGTCCATCGTGAAGGGCCGAACACTGCGTGGCCGTGCCGCCCACGCCTCTCGTGCACTGGTTGGAGTTACCCATTGCACCAGAGCCATAGACGTCAGGACAAGCGCTTCCCCGACTCCTCGGCCATATGCTCGAGCGGATCCCTAGCAGAAGTGCAAGGGCCAGGACTAAAAACCCTGCCACAACCAAGCAGGTGCAGGTGCTTGAAAGCATTTTGTCTTCAGCAAGGATAACTTTACTTGGTGGACGGATTGGTCCTCCCTGCGTTGCTGTCGCGTGCGGGGGCGTGCGCGCAGGCTAAAGGGCGTACGCGGCCAGACCAAAAGCTCGGGCGCGATCTTGTTGGTCAGCCAACCCATCGCGTCTGTCCTTAAGGCGCAAGTGTAGACGGTGCGCAATACGCGGAGCCAGTGTTGTGAATCACCTGCAGGCGTTAGTGGTTCCATCCGCTTGCCTGGCCTTACGCGTGTACGGGGCGCAGATGCCCGTGAGAATCACCAAGACAATGGAAGTCGACGAGATAGCAGAAGCAACTCACGACTTTTGATTGTCGTCTCTCACCGTACCGCCAGAAATCTGCGGGCTTCGATTGCTGGGTTGTTTGGCGTACGGGCTCGCTGCGGCTTTCAGGGCTTGTCGTCGGAGTCGTCCACTGGCTTTTCGTTGTTTCGCGCGCGGATCCTCTTGATGATCTCCGTCGTGCAGATCCCGGGCGTGTAGGGCACGGTGTGAAAGATACCGCGGGCCAGCGCGGGTTCGTACCAGCGCCGTCTCGATTCTTCGCTGATGTCGTCGCCGTGCACAACCAGGTCGATTTCGTGAGCGTCCAAATACTCGGGCGTGAGGAGCAAGGGCGCATCGGGCACGACGGAGGCGACTCCAGCGATGGAACGCACCACGTCTACGCGCTCCTCCATGCTGCACACAGGCTTCCTCTTGTAACCCAGCACTGTATCGTCGGAGTGGACGCCGACCACCAGCTCGACGTCCCTTCCGGGATGCAGCGACGCGCCAAGTTCTTTGGCCTGTCGCAGAAAGGACGCATGGCCAGCGTGGAAGAGGTCGGCCACCATGTCCACGTAGACGCGGATGCGTCTCGAAAGTCGCTCAGCGTCGGTCATCCTTCGCACTTTAGGGATCCCGGTGATTTTGTGGCTCGCACGCCGGGTCGGGTGCCCAGACGGGCGAGCGTCCTGAGGCGCGTCTGGAGTCCCCTCAAACAGACCAGAGCAAGTTTAAAGCGATACGCTAGCTGGAATCAATACGCCTCGTGCACCAGCGCTCACGCACCCAAACGTCCACTGGGGACTCTGGATGCCGATGCGCGCGAGCCAGTCTTTGACTGGTGCAGGCTGTGCATGGTCGTTGTTTCGTGCATGGGCCACATACTCGCATGCCTTGGCCCCGACCTTCTTCCCGCGAACCCGACCTTGGACGAGTGGGACGATGGGAACTCTCCACTCTTCCTTCGGGTTGCGAGCGCACTGCGTCCCTACTGCATTCCTCTCATCTCCCTCACGTCTGGATTCGCCTTGGGGCTTCAGGGCCGACGCGCTGATGTCCCCAAGAGTGCTCTGAGCGCATTTGCGATTTTGGCTGCGGGCATTGCAGGCAACGCCTTTCAGTGGCTACTAAGTCCACGCGACGGCAGCTGCAGTGTCTGGAGCCCTTGTGAGGGCCAGGGCTTGCTCTTCTCCTTCACCTTCTGTCCAGACAGCAGTCTCATCCTCGTCCTCGTCTACCAGTTGTGGTCCACACTCATGTTGTCCGCATTCCTCTTCTGCGGTGCGCCCTTGCTCGGCAGCACCGGGCAGAGCCTACACCACAGCATGCTGCGTGCACCGCTCTCGCTGGTTATGGCGGCGGTGGTCGGAGGATCGCGCGGCAGGGCTCTCGTCGTCGTCTTGGGTCTAGAATCCTGTGTGGCCGCGCTGATGCTGGCGGCCCTCCGCTGGCCGGAGGCATGCCACATCTACGCCTACGCCGTGGCGGTCTGCGCGTTGGCGGAGGTAACCGTGCCTTTCCCTGGAGCTGCCGCATTTGGGGCGCCTTTCTTGTCCTTCGTTGTGCTGTTCTTCCACAAGTTCTTCGTGTTAGGTTGGCTGTTTGGTCTAGCCCGCGCGGCGGGACGTCCACGAGCACGAGTAATGTCTCGCGTCTGGCCACTCATCGGCATCTTCTGGCTCATGGTGCTCCCTTCCACAAACTGGGTGCGCCGAGGGAACCTGACGTATTTGTATCTGTTGGACGCCCGTCGACGCGCCCTGTACGTCCTTCCCGCTCTGGCATCCGCCTTCGGCCTGGAGCGGCTCGCCAACTCGCGCGATCTGCGCGTCCTGAGTTGCCCTAGGTCCGCTTGCGATATGGGCTTTGCTCTCTACATCTCTCATCCCTGCGTAATGTCGCTCTACTGGCAAGCAAATTCGAGCGCAGGCGTTCTGGATACCTTCGCGTGGTGCGTCCTTGTCGCTTGCGTCTATCCATGTCTGCGTCGCGCGCGGCCACTCCGCAAGTCTGTGGCTCAGGAGCATTGAGCAAAGACGTCGAGATGCCAGCTGGCGGGAAGGGCGCCAAACGAAAATGGCCGCCTTGGGGCGGCGGAGGGGCGAAAAAAGCTCCGTCCCGTCCGACGCTCCCGGGCGGAAGCGCCTCGAGTCTGCCACCCTTTGGAGAAGCGAGGGACTTGTTAGCCAAGGCGAAGGCGCGAGTGGCCTGGGTGGGAGAGCGAGACGAGGCAGGAGACGTACGGAGTCTTCAGGCGAAAGAGGCGCGCGCCCGGGCGGAAGAAGCCCTGTCCGTTTATGTGACCCGCATGCAGCAGCGCTCGCCCTTGGCGTGGTTCCGGGAGCCTGACACAGTACTCGCGTGGAAGGACGCAATCCGAGACCCCTTGGCAGTAATCTCCGAAACGTGCGCGGCGCAGCAGGCGACGGCGGCGGAGACTGCCGATCGTCTGGTAAATGCTGAGACGGTGCCCGTCCTGCTGGAGGAGGCATTGCAGAGGCAGCTGCGAGGAGGAGACACCTGCGGCGAGCTGCCCAGAGAGAGACTTGCTAAGACGGCCTTGCGGTTTCTGCTGGAAGGCGTCCCCAAAGAGACATGCGAGTGGGAGCTCCTTGAGAAACGCTTCGAGGCCATGAGGGAGGAGGCCTTCTCGCAGCTCCACCATGTGCGCGAAGGAGACACCCTCTACACGTGCACCGCTTCCAGAGGGATCATGGACCGTCGACTCTACAGACACCTCACGGGTCGAGGCCTTTTCTACGTCGTGCCGCCCTGGCAAGCAGGTGCCGAGTTCACCGAGGAGCAAGCGAGGGTCTTCGAGGCCGTGCGTCGGCATCTCTCCGAGTGCGGGTGGAGTGTGCTCGCGGGGCCTGGTGGCGCCGGAAAGACGCACATGCTCCGCCACGTCCTGCAGTGTGCGGATGGGCTCCTGGTCCAAGGCGAAGGAGACGGTCCCGACTGTCCCGCCTGCGGTGAGGAGCGCCTGGGGACGCAGTGTCGCTCTTGCGGCCGCCTACGCGAGCACGCCGGCCCGCGGCGCTTGCGGGCTTGCTTCCTCGGACCGACGAACAGAGCGGTGGCCGTCCTCCTGGCCACGACGGGACACGAAGGAGACGTCGACCTCGTCTTTGGGACTATCCACTCGGTGACGCGCAGAAGAGATCTGCCCCAGCAGGACCTTCTTGTGATTGACGAAAGCAGTATGCTAGGGGCCGACCACGGGGACCTGCTCCTAAGATGTGGCGCCCTCCGGCGAGCCGCGTGGTTGGTCGTGGGGGACCACTTGCAACTCCCTCCAGTTGGAGCTGGAGAGCTGCTCCGGCCGCTGCTGGCACGGAGCGGTCTCCCTACCCTCACCGCCAATCTTCGCGCCAAATCGGCGGAGCTGCGCACGATGATCGCGGGTATACGCGCTGGGTCTCCGGCGCTGGCGCTCGCTTGCGAGCGCCACTTCGCGAGCGTCCCCGAGCTCCAGTTAGGCATCAGTGCCAGCGGCTGCGATCTGGTTCTGTGCGTGCGCAATGAGGAGCGGATACGCTACAATGCCTTCGAGATCCAGCGGCGCCCCCTTGCCAATGATCGCCTGGCTTCGCTCGACGACTACCGGAAGTTGCCGACGGACTGGAACATGGGGAAGATGGCCCCTCGGTCCTTCGTGCCGTTCGTGGGGATGCCCGTGCGCATGCAGACTAACGACTACCGCCCCCATGCCTGTCGCGGGGCCCTTGGGCGGATCGAGTCCGTGTACCAGGACGCGCGCGTCTGGCATCTGCGCGCTTCCTTCGGCAAGGAGGTCGTGCAGATCCAGGCCTCCTTCTTTTGCATCCCTGAGGTTCTGCGGCCAGCCTTCGCCACGACTCTCCACGACGCGCAGGGCGCGCAGCGGAAGCGCGTGGGCATAGTTCTTCCTCCCTCCCTGCACTGTCCGCTGCTCACCCTGGAGACGCTTTATACTGCGGCATCCCGGGCGCAGGAGGAGCTCATATTCTTTTCCTGCGGGGACCAACTCGCGGACATGCTCCCCGCCCTGGCCGCGCCGGCACCGCTCCGGCTGGCGCCACTTGCCATCCTGCTCCGGACGGATCCTCCGCGCAGCGCCGACGAACAAAGGGCGAGTGAGACGTTGGCTTCTGCCTCGCCTCCACCTGCTGACCTTAGCGCGCCGACTCAGGCATGAGCACGGCCGCCCCATCTGCCGATGCGCGCTCTCGACACAGACAGCAGCCCTGGGGCTCAAGTAGCCACTCCCAGGACGTGAGCTGGGAAGAGGCCAAAGGAGGGCGCTGCCCCGTCGGGGATGCTTCAGCGGCCGAAGGCTTCGGAGGAGGCGCAGTGCCGGGCCACCAAGCGCACGCAACGCCGAAAGAGGCTGTGGCCAGGGAGACCGCTAGCACCCCTAAGGCTACCCCCCCCCCCCCCCAACAGCATCATTTATCTTTGAATCCTCGCGTTGCTGCCAATGTCGCGGCTCGCGGCCTGCTGCAAGGGGCCGGAAGGGGAAGCTTCGCGCCCCTCGTCCACGTGCTGTGCGCCGCCGCAGCCTTCGCCTCCAACTCTGGGCACGTTGCGACGGAGCACCCACAGGAGGCGTCGGGTAGATCGGCCTCGCGTTTGAGCTGGCAGCAGACTTGTTGGAGCGACTGCTCAAGGGCAGCTGTGGCCCGAGGGTGAGGACGTATTTCCTCCAGGAGCCGCTTCGCGAGAGGCGCGCACACCGCTCCAAGGCGAGCGAGGCGAAAAAACTTGTTCGTCCAGTCCGCCCTGCCTGGCCGTTCGCCCCCGGGACTGGACGCTACGGCCTCATCGTAGACGGTGCCGACTCGGTGGTACGCGCCGATCTGCTGGCGGCGCAGGCTGATCTCTTTGCCGTAGGCTCGGGCAGCGGCATTACGGATGGACTCTTGCGCACGGCGGGCGCCCTCCGCCTCCTCTGCAACGCGTCCGGAGAGCTGGCCCAGACACGCCCCCAGCTGTTGGAGGTCGACGCGCAGTTGGTCCAGGCTGACGCCCTCGTCCTGCTCTGCTCTCGGGCGCGGCAAGACTTGAGGAAGCGCCGCGGGCATTCCTGCCCGCGCGGAGGTCTTGAGGATCGCCAGCTCGATCTCGATGCCGCCTTTAGCGCTCATGCTTCCTGCACAGTCCCTCCCCCACATGCCTGCGTCTTTGTTCACGCCCAACCTACGAGCTCAATCTTTGAGGGACCGAAAGCGTGTCATGCTGCATCTCGTGTCGCCTCGCTCCGCGAATTCAGGACTACGCGACCCTGGCACATTATGTCCCTCCCCCCGGGAGCTCTGACCTTCAGACCACAGGCGACGCTGGCGTCACATTCTAGCATGTGGAGTAAAGCTTTGATGAACAAGCTCGCAGTGGCAGTCACTCTGTTTTGCCTCGTCCTGCTGCTCGCTGCGGGCTGGCAGCTCAGCACACGCTCCCCAACGAGTGCGCCAACTGGACGTCCAAAGTTCCTGATACTCTACGTGGCACGGCGTGAGAACAGAGAGCTCTGTGACTGGATACGGAGCGTGCGGGAAGCGCTGTCTCAGGACTACGCATGTTGGGCGGTCTGCGACGAACAGCCAGCCTTCGATAGCGATTGCAATCTCTGGATCTCGGACGAAGAGTGCCAGAGGCACAACGTCACACACATGAACTTGCAAAGCACTCTCGTCACGGCCTGGGAAAAGAGTTTTGTCATCGCTGAGGAATACGGTGCGGACTTCACGTGGTTCTTGGAAGACGATGTCTTTGTCGCCGATGCCCGCTTATTCAAGAATCTCGACGCGGCGCATCCCTCTGCCGACCTGCTGCATGCGCCCCCCGAGTTGATAGTTGAAGGACCGTCAGGTACTGACGGATGGTGGTGGGACCAACTTAAGCTGCCGAAGGGCGGCTACGTCTTCCCTTTCCCCTGGTTTGGGTCTCCGTGCAAGGCACAAGTCATACGCGCATCGCGCCGCATGTTGCAGGAAGCCCGGAAACACTTCGACCGCGGTTATGGACAGGGGAACATGCATGAATACCTGTGGTACACCGTCGCCCACCACGCTGGGCTTCACATCCAGCCTCTGCCGGACCTGCTGGAGACACTTTTTTGCGCAGATCTGTCGCAACTACCGGATCCATCGTTTGGTTCGCGTTTGCGCAAGGGAGAGCTGGCCTTCTATCACGCAATCAAAAGTCAGCAAAAGATGGCCGCCTTCCGTGCCGGTGATTTTTCGGCGCTTCCGCCTTCAGCTCCCTAATCTCAAGCACAAAGCCTGGTGTCCTTCGTGGGCGGTTCCGCTGCGTGCCGCGTGCTGAGTCCACGAGCTGCAACCGCAGCACGAGCGTCGCAGCGTCAGTCCCTCGTCGCAGTGGAGCGCCATCCTACCGCGCGGGCAGCTCGTCTCCGCGCGTCATCCACATCCGCAGAAGGGCCCGTGGCCGCGGAGGGCTGCTCGGTCGTCCATGTCCGCAGGGGGGACGCACACGGGCAGGGCCCTCACCGGCCGACCGCCGCGCCGCCGCCAGCGCGGCGAGCAGGAGCCCGCCGATGGACTTGAGCCCGCGGTGGGGGGAGCTCAGCGATGGCGTTAATGATGGGCAGGTCGTTTGGATAGGGAGGCAGAGAGGAAGGCGTCGGGTCTGGGAGTGGCCCACTGCAAATCCTAGAGTTCCGGGAGCAGGGTGAGGAGTTTCCCATTTCCCCCTTAGCTCCGCACTGAATGCCCATGGCGTTGTATCTGCCGGCGGCGCGGATGCGCCCAATGGACTGTCAGCAACCTCGGGCGCCCCACTTCTCATCGGTTCACCCAATTTTCTCAGAAGTCGGAAGTCAGAGGCGCCACCCACAATCGTCACAACAATTCTCCAGGGGAGCGATGAACCCTGAGCAGCGAAAGTCTCTGGAGGATGCCCCTCACCCGCCCCCGTAAGCGTGGGTCCTTTCGTGCGAGCGACTCTGGGACGCCACAAACGCGCGCGCCGTCTGCAAGTCCCCTTCTGAAAAGCTGCCTACTGCCGCCGCGACATCCACGCTCATGAAGCCTGACGAGGAGAGGCGTTGGATAGCCTCAGTGCGGAGTGCGGAGCCGACGTAGTCTAGGCCGCCCGCTATCACGACGACGAGGCAGTCGTGCTGCGGCGGGGCCCCTGTCAGCGGCAGCGCTGAACGAAGCGTGCGAGGCGACGCGGGCAGCACGGCGGCCACATCCAGATCTTCGCCACGCTTGCGCGCGAAGCCGCTTGGCAGCACGCGGGTTCTGTCTCCCATGGCGTGTCTGTGGCACGCGCAGCGGCGCGCGGTGCAGCTCTGCTCTACTGATCCCGGGCGAAAGTCACGAGCCGCTGGGGGGCGTCTGCGCCAGTCGGCAGGCGATATCCTCCCGTGTCAGGAGCAGCGTGGCGAGCGTCACGAGGAGAAGCACCGGGAAGAAGAAGTAGCAGCTCACCAGGAAGCCGACGCCGCTGGTTGCCCTCCGGAGTTGCTCACGCGTGCGGACCTCGAGGGTCGGGTCCGTTTTGAGCCAGGTGAGGGCCGCTAAATCTGACTCTTCGTCATCAGGCGACATCATCCTCGCCTCGGCCTTTAATGAGAATATTCAATCCTGCTACGCTCTCATGAGCGCAATGAAGTGACTCATGGGGGAGGTTCCCACGCTGAGGCTGCGCGGCGGGCAGGCCACCCGCAGATTGTCGGCGCGGTCGGCCCCCCCGCCCCGGGCAACCGCAACCCAGTGCGCGCGGCATGAAAGAGCTCCATTCTCACGGGCTGCAGACAGACGGCGCATCTGCCAATCTTTTGTCTGGGCCGACATCGCGATTCCAAACGAAAAGTCTCACGGCCTGACGAATAGAACGCCGCGGTCTGGCACGGCCTGACGAATAGAACGCTGCGATCCTGGCCTGGGCGCGTCGATGCCGGAAACCAAGGGGCGTCGATATCGAGAGCCGAGGGGGCGGTTTTGTGTATTGACGAGCTCGCATGCCGTGTCTTCGCCTACCCGCCCACCCCAGAGAAGGATGGTGCGACCATAGCGGCGGCCAGGCTGAGGCGATAGCTGACGGAGACGCTGGACAGCGGCTCTCAGGATCATCCCGTCTCCCGAGCGTCTCCGCCTTTTTCTCGAGGCTCCACGAATGCCACGAGGCCGCGTAAACGCAGGCCAGACCGGAGTGAAAATTTCACAGTGTTCTCCGCGCACGCATGCGGGTTACCCTTGTCCGCAGAGCCGCGCAGCGCTATCCAAAGTGAACGGCGAGGCGTGGAGACGACGTAGTCAGCGTCCCCGCAGCAGCCGAGAGAAGCGTGCCGCCCTGGGGACAAGGGCTCGAGACGCGGTGAGCGAGTGGGAAAGCGTGCTAGTGAAGCCTCATCATGGCCAAGCTCGGGGTCCCAGGTGTTCGATTTGAGGAGACGTCGGCGCTTGATCCTGCAGGCGCTTTGCCGAGCTTCGTTACAGGCTGGCCGCTTCGCCCGTGTAGCCGTTCGCTGATTGGGCAGCCCTCCTACTTCGCGAACAAGTTCTTTGGGCTTCTGGAGTGCTTGGTCGCCGGAGGGGACTGGCACGGCTGGTTGGTCTTCTCTGCAGGAGAGAGAAGTGCGCGAAACGTGCTTGGTGCAAGTGAATGGCGGTGCGCCGAGTGTGGGCGACTGGACATGGCCTACCCGGGGGCTTCTCACTGCAGGAAGCACCAGCCGCAGGCCGCGCGGAGGGTCGGCCCCCCGGACTTCGACTGTCCGTGGTGGGTCATCGTCTGGCAGACTCGCGCGGCCAGTCAGCCGCAGAGTCAGCGCGCCGAGCTTCGCCGACTGTGGAACTCCTGTCGGTGGTGCCCCGACGGCGCAGATGATTACGAGCCGATGTTCGAAGCCTCCACGTTGGCCGTGGCGATGGACCTCCTCCGCCCCTTGGACGCCCTCGCTTGTCTGCGCCTGGGCTTGACGACGCAAGGCGAGGGAGACACCGCGCCTGCCGACACGCCAGCCTCGGCGGGAGAGGGGTTCGCTCTCCCCCCGCAGCTGGAGGAACGATTGAGCCTCCGTGATATTGCTGCACCCACCTTCACGGCCCGCGGCGCTCCAGTCCGCGGGCCAGGTCCACCGCCGCCGGCCGCCGCACGCATCGCCAGTCGCTACGACGCCCTCTTGGCAGCGTTCCCACACTTCGCGGAACTGTCTTTGGAGGCTCTGGAGAATGCGAGCGTTCTCTTCGGCGCAGTGTCGAAGAGTGAGCACTTTGGGGGGAGTGGCGTCCTCGCCTCATGGCTCCGTGGCGTCTGGGCCCCGGACGTGGACGCCATGGCCGTCGACCTTGATGACGAGGAAGGAAGATGCGTGCACTCCTGCTGGGAGCTGGACGCCGTGTACCTCGAGACCTGCGCGTGTGGCCGCCCTGCCGCAGCGGTCTGCCGGTTCTGCCGGCTTCTTCTGTGCACGGACTGTGCCTCTCAGTGGCCCCTGATTGAAAACCTGGCCCTCACGGGAGAAGAGGGCAGTGGTGAAGGCAGCACGGCGGCCACTTTCCTCTGCCCGAGCGACGACGTTCGGGCAGAGGGGCAGAAGGTCCTTTGCTCCGCATGCGTCGAGGCTCCCGCGATGGCCTCAGCACTTGTTTCTGAGCGCTTCTCTGCGCTGTGTTTCTGCGCGCCCTGCGCGACGGTGGTGCACAACACTGTGGCGCTGGTGGAGGCCGTGCGACAGTCGTCTGCGGAAGTCGCCAGCCTCACGACGCTCGGCGCGGGGGCGACACCGTCTGGGGCGCAGGTCCCGACTCCTAAAGCGGCGGAGGCTCATGCACTCGCACTCGCCTCCCCGGAACCGGGCGGTCGTCCGTTGCCCACGGCGAGCAGTAGCACGCTGGGGTTGCCTCTGGTCGGTGGCCTCATCCCTCCGACGCTTGAGTCCTTCGTCGTCAGACGGAAGAAGATCTCTGGCGGCAAAGCCGACAAGGCCTGGCTCGCGGAGCTGGTATACGAGCGGACGCGAGCAGCGCGCATCCTCCCAGAGCGTCTCCGACGCCTCGCAGCGGTCGAAAGAACGTCCGCGTTGCGCGGGGGGTGCGTTCGTCCACCAAAGGAACCCGCGTGCGCGGAACTGCCCCGCCTTCTCCTTGACATCCTACGCGTCTACCGGCTCCAGGGAGCGTGGCGCGAGCACAAAGGGCCCCTTCCGGCTCTAGACGACGTCATCTGCCGCGCTCTGGAGAGCCTTCTGCCCGAACAAAATCCGAGCGAACCGACAGGCTGGCTTCCAGCGTGCACAAAAAGGCTCTGCGCTGCGTTCCAGGCCGACCCTCTGGATGGCGGCGCGCGTCCATCGCTGACTCGCCTCTTTGCCGCCTGGCGCACGGCCCCAGCGGGGGCTCCAAGCCAGCTGGATGCAGCCTTCCCTTCGGGGACGCGACCCGTGGCCGTCGAGGTCCCCATCTGCCTCAACCCAAAGTGTTTGGGGCCGGTGCTGAAAGGCGGGATGCTTTTCACAGACCCCAAGACGGATCCCGCGGCGGCCGCGCCGCTTACATTGACACGCTGCTCGCTCTGCAACTTTCCCCGTTCCTTTGGGCGCACGGTCTTCTCCATCCAGGACGTCCTGAGGCCTTCTCTCGAAAGGGAGCGCGGCAGTCTCCTGCGTGCTTCGTTCCTTTGCCGCGACGGGCGGCGGTCCCGTGATGAAAAAGTGAAGACCCATGGACCCCCGAGCGCGTGAGAACGTCGGAGCGGAAACCCTTCAGCCTCCTGATTGGAGAGCCCATTTGCCGACCGGATCCGCATGGCTGCGAGGGCCCCCGCCAGGGGGCACGCCACAGCGTGTCTCTTCAAAACAGCAGAGCGCAGACACCGCCCGGGCGCAACCGGCTTTGACGGGCGCACCCAAGGAGTCTGCGAACTCCTCCTCTCCGCAGGAAGCGAAGGGCACCCTCGCACCGCCCTGCACCGATCGAGCAGAAGCTGCCACAGGCGAAACGGACGACGCAACTGCGCCCCACCCTGTCTCTGAGGACCTCGAGGAGTCGAGCGAGGCCAAGGCGAGAGAAGCCGAGGCGAAGGGGATTGGCCCGTTCACGCTGTCTGTGAGCTCGGCAACTCTCGTCACGATCCTTGCAGAGCTCCCCGAACAGCTGAGGAGGCCCGTCTTGGACGCCCTCCTTGAAGAGGGCAGCCTCGCCGTGGATGCGCCGCGCCCCGCGTGACGCTGCCCCCGTGACCGCGTGCACCTATTTTTCTAAGCATGAAAAAACGAAGCATCCGGAGCATGGCGGCCACGACGAGTTTTACGCCCAAGTCCGTAACCGTTGGCTGCGCTCCCAACATCTACGTCGATGGCTACGTCTACCCTAGTGGCCCCCTTGCTCCAGGCAGCTCCTGCGTGGCCCCGTTAGTAGAGATTCGCAACACCCTCTGCGAGCCAGTAGTAGTGTTCTATGAGTCCCGTGTCGAGATCGGAATGGACGCGCTCGCGAACCGCCAGGTCATCCCGGGCAAGGGAGTCTGCCTCATCACGGGCTTGTTTCCTTCCTTCCCCAACGAGCTATCTAAGATCCGAGTGGAAGACTTGCACGGCAACATGGAATGCTTTGTGCTTGAGCACAGCTTGACGCATGGCTACGATGTGTTCCCGCTCCATCATTATGAGGGCGGGCAGGGGTACTGGAGGAGGCACCTGTGCCCCGCCCTGGACCTCGAGGTTGCGCGCGACCCCTATGCGCCCCAGTTCTGCGGCTGCAATGTCCCATCTTGGGGGCAAACGGTCATAGTGCCCCTCCGCGTCTCCTGTGCTCCTCAGCCTCCGCCAGAGCCGGCCCAGCCTTACTGAGCAGTGCCGATCCATGGGCGACACATAGTGAAGATCACATCGTGAAGATCACATCGTGAAGATCACATCGTGAAGATCACATCGTGAAGATCACATCGTGAAGATCACATCGTGAAGATCACATCGTGAAGATCACATCGTGAA
>Ga0180432_10008747_pt1 | contig 12517 bp, 11 predicted proteins | sample SS_ome_10_FD_132414 | JGI IMG/M metagenome (GOLD analysis project Ga0180432, IMG submission 132414) | Hypersaline lake sediment archaeal communities from the Salton Sea, California, USA - SS_1_MS_2 metaG | ecosystem: Environmental > Aquatic > Non-marine Saline and Alkaline > Hypersaline >...
ATCCAGCGCCAGGTGCTGAAGTTCGTGTCCCGCTCCACCAGGCTCATCTGCATGGTCACGTGCTTCGGGTTGCCCAGGGAGTCGTAGAAGATCATATTGGCCGCGGTGCTTCCTCCTTCGATGGTGCCGTAGTCCGCATCCGGGCCGAACATGTCGGTGTAGACCACGTCGCCGAACCGGACCTGGATGTCGGTGATCGCGTTCTCCTCGCCCAGGTTGCTGGCGATCGACAGGGCCGTGGCGTGGTCCTGGCCGCCGCGGTCGTAGTAGTCGACCGCCTGGGCGTGGCTCGTGTCGAACCGTCGCCAGAACGCCCCCGCGTGCTCGGCCGGCACATCGTACCCGTCTGCCGCCACGGTCTTTGCGGCGGTGTGGACCGTTCCCATGGCGCCGCCCACGAGCCGCTCGACCGCGCCGTCGTCGTTGAGCCCGCCCCCCAGAAAGACGGCCAGGTCCCCGACCGTGGTGCCGTCGTAGTCGGGGCTCAGCGGCAGGCCGTCGTCATAGGTGAACGTGGCCTCCATACGCCGTCCGCCCTTCTCGAAGGTGACGGTGATCTCGTCTCCATTCTGGATGCCCGCGAACGGCTGCACGAGCGTGGTGCCCCGCAGGAACATGAGGTTCGCGAGGTCCGTGCTGGCCGTGGCCGGCCCTCCGGTGTCGCCCACGCCGTCGTTGTCGTAATCCGGCAACGCGCCCACGATGCCGTAGTCCGGGATCGCGTCGCCGTCGATGTCGATGCCGCCACCCGCGAGCGTGCCCTCGCCCACGCCGTCGCCGTCCACGTCATAGATCGCACCGTTCCACGGCGTGGCTGTCGCGTCCCACAGCGCGGCGCTCGTCTCCACGTGCCCCGCGTTGATGGTGTTGCCCGCGGTGCCCACCCACGTGGGGTCGGTGACCACTGTGGGGAAGGTGGTCGAGGTGGGGATCTGGTTCGGCGCGGACACGTCTACGTCGGAGTTCAGATTCCCGGTCAGGCCCACCTGGGTCGTCTCCATCGCGGCGCCGGTGCGCCCGATCGGGATGGTCAGGTCGCCGATGTCCGAGATCGCGGGCAGCTCGCCCTCCTCCGCGGTAATCCCCTGCACCGCCAGCCCCTCGGCGGCCAACAGCTTCCCGTCCGTGCCCAGGTAGAAGGCCCCGTCACGAGTGTAGGCGTATCCCCACACCCCCTCAAGACCGGTGCGCAAGATGAAGAACCCATTGCCCTCGATGGCCATGTCCCGCTGGTTGCCCGTGGTCTGAAACGCGCCCTGGGCGAACTCCTTGCTCAGGCTGCTGGTCATCGCGCCCAGGCCGATGTTCATCGGGTTGATGCCGCCGCGGGTGCCGCTCGGGGCGGTACCGCCCCGCAAGGTCTGAGAGAGGAGCGTGGCGAATTGGTGCACGCCCTTCTTGAACCCCACGGTGTTCACATTGGCCAGGTTGTTGCCGATGTTGTCCATGCGGCGCTGGTGGTTGGCCAGACCGCTGATGGCGCTGTAGAGCGCCTGGCTAAGTCCCATGATCGTCCCCTTCCTGCAACGCGCCGGGACCGAGCCTCGCCGTGGTGCGGCGTTGGCCGACTTCCCGGCCGTCCGCTTGCCTCGTTCGGAGGGAGGGCAGCGTCGCTGTGCCTCCCGGGCCCCCGCATGCGGACCAGCCCATGCTCCGAACCATGCCTATGCTACGGTCTCCGTGTTCTGCCCCACCAGGATCGCGCTATCGATGTTCGTGTACACGACATCGCCCGCGCGCTCGGCCGGCATCGCGGTGACCACCGTCCGGTCGCGCACGCTCACGATCAAGTGGAGCCCGCCCATCATCATCAGCGCCTCGCGCGAGCCCTTGGCCGCGGCCTTGTCCGTGGCACGCTCCAGGCTGCGCAAGTCCGCCTCGGAAAGATGCAGACGCCGCTGCTCCAGCCGCTGTGTCGCGTGCTTGGAGAAGCGCACCCGGCTCGGGCTCTGCGCCATGCGTTCGTTCAGGACGCTGCGAAAGTCCTCGCCCGCCGCCGGCCGGCCGGAAGGCCCGGAGGCCCCGGTCCGCCCACGGCTCTCAGGGGCAAGCGCCTGCGTGAGCGCATCCATGCGACTCATCACGACGTCATCTCCTCCTACATGACCAGCCGGTCGACCTGGCGCACGTCCGATAGGGCCAACTGGTCGCCGTTCTCGAGCTTCAGGTAAGCGGTTCCTTCGCTGACCACCGCGCTGACCACCGTGCCCATCGTGGGCAGGCCCGCCTCGGTCTCACCCGTGACATAAGAGCCGATCATCTGGGCTGCGCTGGCGATCTGGCTCTCCAGGCGCATGGCCTCGAGCTCTTGTGTCATAGAGATCTGCTGGTCCAGAGCCTGCAGTTGCGCCAGCTGCACCATGAACTCCTGGTTTTCCAAGGGGTTGAGGGGATCCTGGTGGCGCAGCTGCTCGACGAGCAGCTGCAGGAACTCGTCCTTGGACACGGTGTCGACCTGCTTGTTCGCCTGCGCAGCCGCCTCTCGCTGCTGCGTGCTGCTTACGTACAGGTTTTCCGCGACTGCACCCACTGTGTCCGCGCTCATGTGGCTTCACCTCCTCTCTTTTCTCTTTCGTCCGTTTCCGATAATTCATGCAACCATATTCACGCGACCGGCATCCGGCAGCAGCAGATCATCGACCGGCTCCTCCTCGGGGAGGTCGGCCTCCGGCGCGACCTGCGCATGGCGCCGGCCCGAGGACTGCTGCCCCTCCTCGCCCGAGGCGTGGGGGTCGTCGGACTGGTAGTCCACTTCGAACCCGCCCAGCTCGAGCTCCTGCACCCCCAGGGCCTCGCGCAACTGGTCGAGCCCCGCGAGCAAGAGCCCCTGGGCCTCTGCGGTTTCCGTGCGCACGATCGCGTGCACAACCCCTTGTTCCACAGTAACTTGCATTCGCAATCGCCCCAGCTGCGGCGGCTCGAGTTGCAACGAGGCCGCCCGCAGCCCCCGCCGCACGCAGATGCGCAGGGCCTGGCGCACACGCTCTAGGTTCTGCGCGCGTTCGGCGGGGCCAAAGCCCGGCGGTTCGGGCAGCTGCGCCTCTTGCGCATTCGACGCCTGATCCGCGCTGGCCGCTGCGCCGGCCTCCACGCTCAGCTCAGCCGCGCTTCCCTGCACGGCCAGAGTGGCCTGAGACGGGACGGTCTGCACGGCCGGGGCCGCTGGGCCGAGCTCCGCGTCCAGCAGCGCGGCTTGGTCGGGGGGCACGCGTGCATCGATCGCCTCCGAAGCGCCGGCATTCGCAGACCCGTCGTCGGTGGCCGCTTGCGGGCCGTTAGGCGCCATTTCGGCTCCTGGCGCGGCCTGTTGCGCGGTCTCGGACAGTGCGGTCTGCCCTGTCTCCGCTTGCGGCTGCGTGCCGTCCGGGTGGTGCACGGCGTTCATGCGTCCGAACGCCCGCAGCCCGAGCTCGGCCAACAGGTCCGCGGGCGGCCCGTCCACGCGCAGCACCGCCTTGGAAAGCGCCAGCAGCACCGGCCGGGGCAGCTCGCGCAGGAACGCTTCCTCGCGTAGAGCCGACGCCGTGCCGGTCTCGCGCGCGGCCGCGGCCAGCCAACGGGCCAGGGTCTCGGCCTCCACCGCGGGCAGCACCTCCTCGGTCAGCACCGCAGCTGCGTCGGCAAGCCGCGTGGACCCGCCCTCCTTGCTCGTCAGGGCCTGGGCCGCGGCCTGCGCATTGGCGAGCAGACGCCGCGCGAGGGCCGCGGCCAGATCGCGCTCCTGCGCCGGTGACAGGGCCTCCAGGCCGCCGAGCTCTCGGATGAGGCGCTCACCCAAGGCGCTCGGCTCTTGCCCCGAGTCCCCTTGCGCGGCCACAAGCTCGCGCAACAGGTCCGCCACACGCGCGGATACGGTCTCTTGTTGCTGCCCGCCCCGGGTGCCTTGCCGCCCACGGTCGGTCGCCTCGCCCTGCGCCGCGTCCGCGGACGAGGCCGGATACGCATCCGGCCCCTCGCTTCCTTGCCCTTCTGCGGAAGGACGCGTCAGGGCCGACAGCACGGCCCTGAGCCCCTCCGCCGCTGTCGTATCCGAGCCCGAGGCCGCCGCCTCGTTCAGCGCGTCCTCGGACACGGATAGGCTGAGGTCGGACCAGGGGGCAAAGAGCCCCCCCGCGCCCGCCAACAGCCATGCCATGAGTGCCGCGAGCTCTTCGTCGGACAGCTGCGACAACTCGTCCAGGTCTATCGATCCGTCGCCCGCTAAGTACGCGAGGCGCTCCATCGCCTCCCTGAGTCCCGAAAGCCCGATCTCCGCCTTGCCGCCGGTCGTGAACAATCCGTCGGCTTGCCCGGCGATCGGTCTTCCGCCGTTGGTCCCATGGCAGGGACCGCCGGCCGCGTCTCCCGCTTGCGCAGGCGCCTCCATGCTTCCCGCGCCGCCTCGGGTCGACTCCTGCGCCAGCAGCCGTCGGACCAGGGTCATGAACCCTTCGCCCCGGTCCGAGGCCCCGCTGTGCGCGTCGAGCGCCGACAGGAGCAGCGCGCCGGCGTCCGCAACCTGGGACGCCGCAGATACCGTCATGTGGCCTTGCCTCCTTTCTCCCAGCTCGCCTGGCACGTCTCCGCGCGGGCCCGCGCCCGCCTACGGTCCGTCCAACTGCCGATCGCGCTCCGGGGGCGGGGCCGGTGCCTCGCCCCAGGCTTCCTTCCGAAAAGGGTGTTCTCGGCGCAGCCGATTGATCTGTTGCATGCGGGCGGCCGTGTCGCCCGCGAGCATGCGCGCCGTGCCCAGCGGGGCGCCGATCTCCTTGCCCAGAGCCCTCTGCTCTCCAGATGCGAGCACGGTCTGTTGGGCCTCGCGTCGCCCGGGCTCTTCCGGGCGCACGGCGAGCACGCGGCCGTTCAGCACGGTGATCAGAGCCGTTTTCGCCTCGGGGTCCGCCTCGACGAGCAGCTCGGTGCCGCCACGTTCGACCCGGCCATGCGCGTCGCGCACGGCCAGGCTGGGACGGCCCGCATGGAGGTACACGCCCCGCACGCGCAGGACCAGGACGTCGGGCTGGACCACGTTCGGACGCACGCGCGCCCGCACCGCGCCCTGGACGATCTCCACGGTGCGGCGCACCGCCGTGTGTTCGCCCAGCTCGATCTCGGCGATGTCCAAGAACCGCGCGCGGCTCGACGGCGCCAGGCGCAACCTCACGTTCAGCCCCAAGAAGAGCTCCAGCGCTGCCTCGCCGCTGGCCACGGTGTCCCCGCTCGAGATCGTATCGCCTACGTACAGGACCTCCGCCTGGTCGGGGCCCTGGTCCGCGCCATGCGAGATGCGCGCGGTGCGTCCGGCCACGTGTGCGACCTCGCCCACGCGGTAGCGCCGCGCGCCGTGGTCGGTCGCACGACCGGCGGTCGCGCTTTCCGGCGCAAGGGGCTGGGCAAGGAGCGCGGCCAGGGCCGCCGCGGCGAAGGCGTGCATGGCTACCTCCCGCCCTCGGCCATGGCCGGCAGGGGCGCCAGAAGCTCCTCGACCTCTTGGCGCGTGGACCGGTCCAGTCGGCGCAGCACCGCCACCACCTGAGTCGGCGGCATGCTGCGCAGGAATTCCTTCATCTGGCCCGGCGTCAGATCGCGACGGCGCCATTCTGCGACCACCTTGTCCGGGCTCATGTCCGCGTACTGGTTGTGCAGAAGCGGCCAGATCTCCTGGCGCACGTCCGCGGGCATCTCGGTCAGCACCTCGCTCACCTGCATGGGCTTCATCAGCCGCAAAAGGCTTACCGCGTATTCCAGATTGGCCTGGCTTCCGGCGGCCATGGTGGCAAGGTCCGCGGCCAGGTCGTCCGCATCCATGCTCGCGAAGGTCTTCTTCAGCCGTTCCGTGGGCTGGGCGGCCTCCACGACCGCGGCCTTTTCGCGCTCTTGTTCCAGGGCCACGCGCGCGGCCTCGGCCTGAGCCTTTTCGGCCTCCACGGTCTCGCGCAGGTCCTCCAGCTTCTTGCGCTCGATCTCCAGGCGTTCGAGCATGAGCCGCGCTTCCTCGCGGCGCATCTTGGCCGTAGCCTCCTCGCGCTCGCGCGCGTATCCGTAGATCTCTCCCTCGCCGGTCTCGCGCCGGAGCTTCTCTTGGCGCTCCTCTTCCTGCTCGCGCAGGCGCTCCAGTTCCTCGTAGTCCTGCTCGGGCAGGGCCACGTGCGTGCCCTCGATCACCTGCAGCGCCTGGTTCCAGGCCGCGCGGGGGATCATCCCCGTGGCCGTGGAAAGCCCCAGGACCAGCAGCAGCAGGAAGAAGTCGATCCCGAACGCCGCCAGCAGAATCCAGAACAAATGCGGCAGCCACGCCGGTTTCATGGCCATGGGTCAGGTCTCCTCCACGCCGGACACCCGGTGGCGCTGGATGGCTAGGCTGTCGAGCTCGCGTCGCTCGGCTCGCTCCTGCTCGGCGCGATGGGCCGCGCGCTGGCGTTCTTTCAGTAGTTCCAACGCTCGTCGGCGCTGCCGCGCTTCGAGCAGAAACCCGCGCCGCTGCGCGGCCACGGCCGCGTGCTGTGCGAGGGCGCGCTGTCCAAATCCCGCGCGCAGGTTCACCGTGTTCAAGTACTGATGCACGCGCAGGACCTCCTCGAACGGGGCCCGTGCCTCGTACAGCCGCACGATCTCCTGCTGCTCTTGGCTCTTCTCGTCGGCCAAGCGATGCAGGTACTCCTCCGCGGCCACGACCCCGCGCTGCGCCTCGGCGAAGTCGCGCAGGCGCGCCTCCTCGACGCGCTCGCGCTGGCGCAACACGGGCTCAAGCCGGAACCGGAATCGTCTGGCCACGTCCGTGCTCCTTGCTCACCTCACCGCCCGGACCCGGGCCGCTGGGGCGCGCGAGCCTGTGCACCGGGCGCGGTCGCCGCGCGGCCCGCTGCGGATGCGGCCGCCGCAGGCGCTGTAGCGCCGGCGCCGTTCGCGGGCGAGCCGGCTCGGGGCGTCTGGGCCGCCTGGGGCCCCTGGGTGCGGGGTCGCGGGGGCGGGGCCTCGGCTAGGGCCTTGAGCTCCTGGAGCCGCTTGCAGGTCGCCTGGAAGTCGGCGCCCTCGTACATGCCCTGGCGCAGGAACTCGTGCAGCGGACCGATCACCCGGCGCGCGGCGTCGGCCTCCGGGTTGGCCCCCTCCACGTACGCGCCCACGTTGATGAGGTCTTCGACCTCTCGGTAGATGGCCGTGGCGCTGCGCAGGCGCGCGGCCGCGGCCTCATGCTCCCGGGGCACCACGTCCACCATGACTCGGCTGATCGAGTCGAGAATGTCCAGCGCCGGATAGTGATTGCGCTGGGCGAGCCGCCGGGTCAGCATCAAGTGACCGTCGAGCACGCCGCGCACCGCGTCGCTGATCGGGTCGGCCACGTCGTCCGTTTCCACGAGTACGGTATAGAACCCGGTAATGCTGCCCACCGGGCTGCGGCCGGCTCGCTCCATGAACCGCGGCAGCATCGCGAACACGGACGGGGTGTAGCCCTTCGTGGCAGGCACTTCGCCCACGGACCCGCCGATGTCGCGCTGGGCCATGGCCATGCGCGTGACCGAATCCATGAGCAGCACCACGTCAAGCCCCTGGTCGCGGAAGTACTCAGCAATGGCCGCGGCCACGAAGGGCGCCTTCACGCGCACGGTCGCGGGTTGGTCGCCCGTGGCCACCACCACCACGCTGCGCCTCAGTCCATCGGGGCCCAGGTTCTTTTCGATGAATTCGCGCACCTCTCGGCCGCGCTCGCCCACGAGCGCGATCACCGTGACGTCGGCATGGCTGAACCGGGCGATCTGGCCCAAGAGGATGCTCTTGCCCACGCCGGTGCCGGAGAAGATCCCGATGCGCTGCCCCCGGCCGATGGTGGCGAACGCGTCGATGGACCGGATGCCCGTGGGCAGGGCCTCGTCGATGCGCGGCCGGGTGACCGGGTCCGGGGGCTCGGCATGGATGCGGCGCATGGTCGCGCTGCGCACCGGTCCTTTGCCGTCCGCGGGCCGTCCCCGGCCGTCCAGGATCCGGCCCAGAAGATGCGGGCCCACGGGCACGAATTGCTCCGCGGCCACGCACTCGACCAGGTCCTCCGGGCCCACGCCCTGCATCTCTCCGAGGGGCATGAGCAGCGTCGTCCCCTGGCGGAAGCCCACCACCTCGGCGTCCACCACCGCACGGCTGAGGCGCGTGTGCACCCGGCAGAAGCTTCCCACCGGCACGGACATGCCCGAACACTCGATGGCAAGCCCGCGGGCCCGGCGCACCTGGGCCGTGACCCTGCCGGACAAGATGAGCGGCAGCTCCGTCTGCTTGCGCGCGAAGAAGTTCGGCCTCTGCGCCTGAGTCATTCGGCCTCATCCGCCTCCGGTTCGGTACGGTCCAGTTCGTGCGTGGCGCCGGTCAGCGAACGCTCGAGCGCGCGCAACTGCTCCGCGATGCGCAGGTCCACCTCGCCCTCGCGGTTGCGCACGCGCACCCCGCCCCGGTCCACAGATTCGTCGGGCTGGACGTCGACGCGGTCGAGATCCTGGAAAGCCCGTTCGAGCTCGGGCAGATACCCCTTCACCGCCTCCAGGTCCTCGGGATGCACCAGCACCACCAGATCGCGGCGCTTCACGGTCAGTTCCACCGCGGCGCGCACGTTGGCGAGCGCGACGTCGTGGTCCAGGCGCACCTCGCGCTTGACCACGCGCGCGGCCACGGCAAGCGCCAGGTTCACGAGGTCCACCTCCGCGCTGTTGCGCAGGGCCAGGCGCTCGGCGCTGAGCTCCTCCAAGAGCCCCTGCAGGGTCTCGGACAGGGTGCGGGTGGCCTCCTCGATGGCCTGGCGCCCCTCTTGGTGGCCGCGCTCACGGCCCTCCTCGGCACCCTTGGCCAGGCCTTCCTCGTGTCCCTTGGCCTGCCCCTGCTGTTGGGCGTCCTGCTCAATCTTCTCGGCTTCCTGGCGAGCGTTCTCCAGAATGCGCTGAGCCTGCTGGTTCGCCCGGGCGAGCATCTGCTTGGCCAGGGCCTGGATGTCGTCGAAGTGGAACGGCACCGGTGTGCCCGGCGCCGAGGTCCCGGCTTGAATGACTCGGCTCTGGCGTTTGGCCATGACCCGCTCTCCGCTCGCGCGCGATGGGACGGCTACACGACGATCTCTTCCTCGCCGCCTCGCCCGCTGATAATCACCTCGCCGGCCTCCTCCAGTCGGCGCACCACGTCTACGATGCGCTGCTGGGCGCCCTCCACGTCCGAGACGCGCACCGGGCCCATGTACTCCATATCTTCCTTGATCAGGGTCGCGGCGCGTTCGGACATGTTCTTGAATATCTTGTTCTTCAGCTCGTCCGACGCGGTCTTCAGCGCCAGAGCGAGCTCGTCGGACTCCACTTCCTTGAGTACCGATTGGATGCCCTTGTCGTTGACGAGCAGAATGTCTTCGAACACGAACATGAGCCGCCGGATCTGCTCGACCATGTCCGGGTCCTCTTCCTCCAGGTTCTCCAGGATGCCCTTCTCAGTGGTGCGGTCGACCAGGTTGAGGATCTCGGCGATGTTCTCCACGCCCCCCGCCTGTTCGAGATCCTGGCCCACGATGCTCGCGAGCCGCGTCTCCAGTCCGGCCTCGACCTGACGGATGGCCTCCGGCGTGGTCTGCTCCATGCGCGCCACGCGCTTGACGACCTCGATCTGCTTCTTCGCCGACAGGCCCGAGAGGATCTCCGAGGCCTGCCGGGACGAGAGGTGCGCCAAGATCAGCGCGATCGTCTGCGGGTGCTCGTCCTGGATGAAGGTGAGCAGGTTCTCCGGCTCGGTCTTCTTCAGGAAGTGGAACGGGGTCTGGGCGATGGACTGCTCCAGGCCCGAGAGGATTTCCGCGGCGGTCTCCGCAGGCAGAGACTTCTCCAACAGGGCGCGCGCGTATTCGAACCCACCCTGTTCGAGGTACTTGCGCGCGAGGTGCGTCTGGTAGTACTCGCGGATGACCGCGTCACGCACATCCGGGGTCACCTCGTCCAGGTGCGCGATCTCCATGGAGATGCGCTCGATGTCCTCGGTGTGGAGCTTGCTCATGATCTTGGCGGCGGTGTCCGTGTCCACGGACACCAAGAGGATCGCCGCCTTGCGCAGCCCGGTGAGCCCCTCGGCCTTGCCCTTCTTCGCCATCGTACGCCCCCCGGCCTACTCGGACACCAGCCAGCGCCGGACCAGGCTCGCGGCCTTGTCCGGATCCTCGGCCACGACCTCGGCCACCTTGTTCCGCATCTGCTCGAACTGGAGATTGGCTCGCTGCTCCTCGGTGGCTTCCTCGAAGCCGGGGGCCTCTTCTTCGGCCTCCTCTTCGGGCGGTGCCTCCTCGGGCGGAATCACCCGGCGCACCTGCAGGCTGATGGCCAGCACCACGCCCAGGAGCATGACCGCCAACAGGATGACCGCGAAGTGCTTCAGCGCCGCGCGTCGCAGCAGGAACCCCACGTCCGTGGGCGGCTTGGCATCGGCGCGGGACAGGTTCCAGGGCACCTGGCGAAGCTCCACGTCGCGCACGCTGGCCAGGCCCACCGCATTGGCGATGCTGCGCTTAAGCGCGTCGGTCTCGTCGGTGTCAAGCGGCGGTTGGCTCTCCGAGGTCGGAATCGGCAGCTGGGTCTCTTCGTCCAGCCTGCGGAAGCCGTCCTCCGTGGTCTCGTACACCGGCGGCATGTGCATGACCACGGACACGGACATCTGCTCGGTCTTGCCCGGCGCCTGGTAGTGGAGGCTGTTCTTCTCGCCCAGCGCGAAGGTGGTGTCGCTGGCCTCGCTGGACTCCTGGGTGCGCGTGCCGCCGCCTGCTGGCGGGGTCAACTGGGCCACGTTCGGGTTTGTGCCCACCTCGTTTTGCGGCCCTTCCACGGACGAGGCCTCGCGCTGGCTCTCGATCTGGCGCTGGATCTGGCCCTCCAGCACTTCGCGCGTATCGGTCTTTCGCTCGTCCAGGTCCAGGACCTGGTTGACGAACACGAATGCCTCGGCGCCCGGCTTGAAGGCGCGCACCAGCTCTTCGACCTTGGCACGGGCCTCTTCCTCGACCTGTCGCTCAATGGTCTGCCGTTCGATCGCGGCGTCCGAGACCGAGTCCTCCGCCCGAGCATAGAAGTGACGGGCCTCCTGGTCCACCACCACCACGTCCTGGGGATCGAGGGCCGCCTTGGCCGCGGACACGAGCGCGATGATCGTGTCCGCCGTGTCCCGGGTGAGGGTGTATCCCCGTCGGGTGGTCACCTTGACCGAGGCGCGCGGCTTGACCGGCGTACCCAGCACGCGCTTGATGCCCTCCGCGTACACCACGCTCGCACGCTCAATGCCCTCGATGGAGGTGATCATGGTGGCCAGCTCGTTCTGCAGGGCCACGCGCATCATGTCCCGCCGCGTCTCGGTGGTCAGGGAGTAGTCCATCTGCTGGAGCATGGCCTCGAACCCAGTGGGCGTGCCCTGGTCGAACAGGTCGTTGCGCGCCAGCGCCATGGTGGCCGCGCCCCGCTGGTCGATGGGCACGAGGATGCGCTGGTTGCGCAGGTCGTACTCCGGGTCGATCCCGGCCTCGTCCAGGGTCGCGGCGATCTCGTCGTAGTCGCCGGCCGGCACGTCGATGGGCAGGGGCACCTTGCCCCGCTCCTGGGTAATGGACCCGACGAACACCATCAGGCCCAGCGACATGGCCGCAGTCAGCCCCACCATGATGATGGTCAGCCGCTGCGTGACGCTCATGTTGCGGTAGACTCTCCGCGCGTTCTCGCTCAGCGCCTGAAATACCGCCATCGCTCGCATCCCCCCTTCGGCGACCCCCGAGACGCGGCCTAGAACGGGCGCGCATCTCCTCCATGCCTACCAGGACTCCTGCGGCGGACTGTCCGCGCCCCTCCCCCAAGGGACGCAGGCTCTAGATTTGCATCCGCAGGACTTCCTGATAGGCCTCGATCAGCTTGTTGCGCACCGCCATCACCGTGTTGAAGGCGATGTCGGCCTTCTCCACCGCACTCATCACGGAAGTGATGTCGTCGGTCCGGCCCGTGGCCAGGGCCTGCTGGGCGGCCTCCGACTCCTGCTGCATGCGATTGACCTGCTCCAGGCTGTCGAGCAGGAACTGCTTGAAGGATTCGCCGTGGATCCGGGACGCTCCGTCGTGCCCGCCGACGCCGCCAATCTTGCCGACCCCCTCGCCTCCTTGGAGCGGGTTGATCGGATCCAGCCCCATCACCATCTCCTCCTTCGCATCCGCACGCGCCCCTTACGGCCCGCGCCGCGCGGGCCCGGGGCGGTTACGCGATGATCTGCAGCGCGCCCCGCAGGATCTGCTTCGAGGCCTCCATGGACGTCACGTTCGCCTCGTACGCGCGCGAGGCCATCATCATGTCCACCATCTCCACGACCACTTCCACGTTCGGGTACAGCACGTACCCCTCTTCGTTCGCGTCCGGGTGGCCGGGCTGGTAGACCTGCTTGAAGTTGCTGGGGTCCTCGGTGATCCGATCGACGCGCACGCCCAGATGTCGGTGGCCGGTCACCTGCGGCGCGGAGGTCGGCAGGGCGCCGGGGAGGCCAAGAAGGTTCAGCAGGG
>Ga0180432_10008748_pt1 | contig 12517 bp, 10 predicted proteins | sample SS_ome_10_FD_132414 | JGI IMG/M metagenome (GOLD analysis project Ga0180432, IMG submission 132414) | Hypersaline lake sediment archaeal communities from the Salton Sea, California, USA - SS_1_MS_2 metaG | ecosystem: Environmental > Aquatic > Non-marine Saline and Alkaline > Hypersaline >...
ACGGAGAGCACCGCAATAAAAGTATGGGAGGGGAATATACTGCACAATTCCCCTCCCTTTTTTTAAAGCATTTTGCCTTTCAAGCATCAGGCATTCAGGAAGATGTAGCGGAGCACGAAGAGCACCGCAAAGATATAGAGGAGCCAGTGGACCTCTTTGCCCTTTCCGGAGACGAGCTTTAAGGCCGCATACGAGATAAAGCCCATTGCGATCCCCTCGGTGATCGAGACGGTAATCGGCATGATTATGATCGTCAGAAACGCCGGGATCGCCTCAGTAACGTCCTCCCAGTCGATCTTCTTGACGCCGGAGAGCATGAGGCTCCCCACGATTATCAGCGCGGGAGCGATGGCCGGGTACATGACCACGCCCTCGGACACTTGATATCCCCCTCCGATCATCTTGACCAGCGGGTAAGTGAACAGGGCCAAGATAAAGAGGATTGCTGTAACCACGTTGGAGAGACCGGTCCTTCCCCCCTCCGCCACGCCGGTTGCGCTCTCAATGTAGCTCGTTACGGTCGACGTACCGAGAAGGGCGCCTAAGACCGTCGCCGTGGCGTCCGAGAGAAGGGCGCGTCTCGCTCTCGGCAGATTACCCTCTTCGTCGATGAAGCCAGCCTTCTCGCTCACCCCGATGAGGGTTCCTATCGTGTCGAAGAGATCTAAGAAGAAGAAGACGAATATGACGGATAGGACGCCGAGGTTTATAGCCCCCATGATATCGAGCTTGAACAGCGTGGGTGAAAGGCTAGGCGGCGCCGCGAATACTCCGTGAAATGCCGTAAGGCCGAACGGCAGGCCGACAAGCGCCGTTGCGAGAATCCCGATGATTATCGAGCCCCTCACCTTGAGCGCCATGAGGATCGATATCAGGGCCAGTCCGAACAACGTGAGAACGACCGGGGGTGAGGTCAGGTCACCGAGCGCAACCAGAGTTCCGGGATTGTCAACTACGATCCCACCCCACTCGAACCCGACGAGGGCTATTAGAAAACCTATACCCACGGCGATGGAGTTTTTCAGTGACGACGGGATGGCGTTTATTATCGTCTCTCTCAAACCGAAGATGGAGAGTATCAGAAAGAGGACACCCGATATGAATGTCGCGCCCAGCGCCGCCTGCCACGGTATCTGCATGATGGTGCATACGGTTATGGCGAAGAAGAAGTTGTGGCCCATCGCCGGCGCAAGCGCAATGGGGTAGTTTGCTAAAAGCCCCATAAGGAGTGTCCCGACGGCGGAAGAGATACAGGTCGCCACCATAACCGCCCCGGCGTCCATCCCGGCGATCGATAGGACGACCGGCTGTACAAAGATGATATACGACATGGTCATAAACGTTGTGAAGCCGGAGAGGATTTCGGTCCGCGGCCTCGTGTTGTTTTCCTTCAGCTTAAAGATATCTCTTTTCATTTCTTTTACCTCAATAACTATATTTATAATACTTATTAATATCCTTCTAAAAATAACTCAAATATAAATGGGTATGAAGTACGTTCCAACTTGGATACCTGTAAAACCGTTATTGGAAAGATGGATCAAAACGGCAAAGGTGACTATACCTTCAATGATCCATCGATATTTATATGAGGGTTACATGCCTTTCCCCTCCTATTTGCCTTTCCCATCCTACTTACCGTACCCTTCCTGATTGCCGTCCCTACCCTATCTCGCTTTCCCACTGTAGGCGTCGGCAAACCGCTTTATCAGCCTGTCGACGTTCTCGGTTTCGGAAAGCCCCCTCGCCTCCTTAATGAGATCGGAGGCCTCGCTGTAGACGATGCAGGAGTCCAGCATCCGGGGCATCAAGGTGATAAATGTCTTCATCCTCTCGGCGTCCGACATCTCGTCCAGGATATCGCCGGCTATCTCCCTCGATTTGGCGTAATGACCCTGGAAGGAGCAGTAGCACGCCTCCATGACGAGGTTGGTCATGTGGGAGCACCCTATCTTGCCCCCTATGGCCTCCTCCATCTTGACCGAAAGCCCCCGCTTTATCGTAAGGCCCACGGCTTTTTCAAGGGCGGGCAGCGCCCTTCGACACTCCTGCCTTGGAATACGAATCATCTTCCCCCTGACGTCGCGAATGACCATCCCCGGGAGATCGATATCGATCTCCACCTCCATCTCGTGGACCCTGTCTCCCATCCATGCGACGACCGTCAGGCCGAAGTCCTTAATGTAGATATTCACGTCCTTTTTCCTGTTGTAGGCAGATTCATCGGAAGGTGTCATAAGCGCTACTCCTCAAAGGGATTTTTTATGGTGATTGTGTCCTCCCGATCCGGCCCGACCGATACTATTGCCGCTGGAACGCCGAGGATTTCCTCGATCTTTCCGATATAGTCCCGGGCGTTTTTCGGGAGCTTATCAAAGCTCCTTACCTTATCGATATCCTCCGCCCAGCCGGGAAGCTCTATGTAGACCGGCTCGACCCTATCCAGGGAGGGAATGTCGGACGGGAAATCTTCCCTGACCTCGCCGTCGATCTTGTACCCCACACATATCTTCAAGGTGTCCATCCCGCTCAGGACATCGAGCTTGGTGATGATAAGACCGCTGAGGCCGTTTAGCCTGACGGAGTGGGCCATGGCGACCGCATCGTACCAGCCGCAGCGTCTCTTCCTCCCCGTAGTGGCGCCGAACTCCGCGCCCCTTCTCTGGAGGTGGTCGCCCGTCTCATCGTCGAGCTCCGTCGGAAACGGGCCGGAGCCCACCCTCGTCGTGTACGCCTTAGTTATTCCATACACCCCGTCGATTACGGTGGGGCCGATCCCGGAGCCGGTGGCGGCTGCCCCGGCCACGGTGTGGGAGGAGGTCACGAACGGGAACGTCCCGTGATCCACATCCAGGAGCGCCCCCTGGGCACCCTCGAACATTACAGACGCCCCCTCCTTTATCTTCTTGTCCAAGAGGAGGGATGTGTTCGTGATATGCTTCGATATTTTTTCAGAGCAGCTTATCAGATACTCGAACATCTCTTTTTGGTCGATGGGATCGGCGCCGAGGTAGTTCTTTATGTAGAAGTTCTTCTCTTCAACGACCAACGAGAGCCGCTCCTTCAGCCGCTTGGGGTCTTTGAGGTCTCCCATCCTGATTCCCGACCGGGAGGCCTTGTCCTCGTACGCCGGGCCTATGCCCCGCCCGGTCGTGCCGATCTTCCCCTTCTTCCTCGCCTTGTCCTTCAAGACGTCGAGCGACTTGTGGTAGGGCATGATTACGTTGGCCTCTTCGCTGACTTTCAGGCTATCTTCATCCTTGAAATAGCCTTTGTCTCTCAATCCATCGATCTCCTCGATCAAGATGCCCGGATCGACAACCACACCGTTTCCGATAATGCAGAGCTTTTTCGGGTGGAGGATTCCGGACGGTATCAGGTGGAGGATTATCTGCTCCCCCTTGACGACGAGGGTGTGACCAGCGTTGTTTCCCCCCTGAAAGCGGACGATGACGTCGGCGTGCTCCGAGAGGAGGTCGACCATCTTGCCCTTCCCCTCGTCCCCCCACTGGGTCCCGACGATGACTATATTAGGCATCTTACCAACTCCCCATATATCTGTTTAAAACTTTTCAAATCCTTTTAATTCGATAAACCAACCGCTAAAGCCCCTGTGGATATTTAAACGGGAAAAGCGATTAGTCAGAAATCCGTCGACGGCCCGTCCAAACTCCCCTAAAGCTTGACCTGCTTTACCGAGATTATGTTCGGAAGATTTATAAGCGCCTTCATAACGTTCTGCGGAACATCCTGATCCACCGATATAATTACAAGGGCGTTCCCCCCCTCCCTGTCCCTGCCGAGGTGCATCCTCGCGATATTTATGCCCGCCTCGCCGAGAACCCCCCCGATCCCTCCAACCACCCCGGGCTTGTCGAGGTTTTTCACGACGAGCATGTTTCCATCCGGCACCGCCTCGAGATCGAAGGTATCGAGGCTCACAATCCTCGGATTGTCGGAGCCGAATATCGTGCCGGATATGGTCATCTCTCCCCCCTTGGTTCTGGCCGTAAGGCCGAGGAGGCTCGTGAATCCTTCTACTTTTTCGCTCTTCGATTCCACCACCTTTATTCCGCGCTCATCCGCTATGATCGGGGCGTTTACGTAGTTCGCACCCTCCTCGAGTATAGGATCGAAGATCCCCTTCAGCACCGCAACCTTGAGGGGACGAACGTCGAACGTGGAGACCTCCCCCCTGTAGTCTATCTCTATCTCCCTCAACCCCGGCAGACCGAGCTGGGAGATAAAGGAACCCATAACCTCCGAGAGGTCTATGTAAGGCTTCAAGACCGTCATCTCCTCCGGGCTTACGGAGGGCACATTTATGGCGTTTCTTGCAATGCCTCTCGAGAGGTAGTCGACGATCTGCTCCGCCACAAGAACGGCTACGTTGACCTGCGCCTCTTCAGTCGAGGCCCCCAGGTGCGGCGTCAGGATAACCCGGTCGTTTTCCAACAGCGGTGACGGGTCCGGGGGCTCCTTGTCGTATACGTCCAACGCCGCCCCGGCGACTATCCCCTCCCCGATCGCCCACAGGAGGTCTTCCTGATTGACGATACCCCCCCGGGCACAGTTTATGATGAATACCCCCTTTTTCATCTTCTTGAAGGTCTTGCGGTTAAAAAGGTTCGTGGTCTCCTCCGTCTTCGGCGTATGCACCGTGATGAAATCGGACTGCTTGAATATCTCGTCGTTGTGGACAAGCTCTACGCCCAGCTTATCGGCCGCCTCCTGGCTGATGAATGGATCGCTTGCGATGACCCGCATCTTGAGTCCGATCCCCCTGGCCGCCACAATCCTTCCGATATTTCCAAGACCGATGACCCCAAGCGTCTTGTTGAAGACCTCCTTGCCGATGAACTTCTTCTTCTCCCACTTCCCCTCCCTGACCGACGCCGTCGCCTGGGGGATGTTTCTGGAAAGGGAGAGCATCATCGCGATGGAGTGCTCCGCTGTGGTTATGGTGTTTCCGCCGGGGGTGTTCATAACGACGATTCCCTTCTTGCTCGCCTCGGCTATGTCGACGTTGTCCACCCCTATACCGGCTCTCCCCACTACCTTCAGCTTCTTCGCCGCCGAGATGATGTCGGCCGTTATCTTGGTAGCGGACCTTATAGCAATGCCGTCGTATTCACCGATGATCTCCTTCAGCTCCTCCGGCTTCAAGCCGGTCTTCACGTCGACCGTAATCCCCTTTGCGCCCCTGAAGATATCGATCCCCTTTTCGGACATGCTGTCGGCAACGAGTACTTTCATAAAAACCTTCCTAATTGAGAGCGTCGAGCTCCTTGAGTATCTCCAGGGCGGCTGCAACTCCACTTCCGGCATCCACCTTAAACCCGAGTTTTAAGAGCGTCATCTCGACCGCCGCTATCGTCATAATTATATCGAACGTGTCCACGTAACCCATATGGGCGATCCTGAATATCTTCCCCTTCAGCTCCGCCTGACCTCCGGCAACGGTTATCCCGTACGTCTCCCGAAGGGTCTTCACTATCTTGCCCCCGTCGATCTCGGCCGGGGCCTTGATTGCGGTTACGGAGTTCGAGGGGGAGGCGGGGGCGAAGAGCTCGAGGCCGATCTCGACCGCCGCCCTCCTGACGGCGTCACCCATTGTTGAATACCGGCGAAAGAGGTTTTCAATGCCGATCTCGCTTATCATCTTGAGCGCCTCGGCAAGCCCCACGATAAGGGAGATGGCGGGGGTGTAGGCGTTCTGGTTTTTGAGGAGGCTCTTCTCCTCCTTTGCAAAATCGAAATAGTATCTCGGGAGGTCCGATCGGTTCATAAATACCTTCGCCTTTTCGGATACGGACGCGAAGGCGAGGCCGGGGGGAAGCATCAGTCCCTTCTGGGAACCGGAGACGACCACGTCGAGCCCCCACTCGTCGGTGGGAAGGTCGATGACCCCCAGTGCCGATATGGCGTCGACGATAAAGAGCGTCCCTTCCCTCTTTTTTACTATCTCGGCGACATCCTTTACCGGATGGGCGACGCCCGTGGAGGTCTCCGATGCCTGGATCATCACGGCCCTGATGTCATCGTTGTTCTTGAGGGCGTCCTCTATAAGGTTCGGGTCGACCGCCTGACCCCAGGTGACGTCTATGTTTATCGGCTCGACGCCGTAGGCAAGGGCGATCTCGGCCCACCTCTCTCCGAACTTCCCCCCCCTCACGGTTATTACCCTGTCGCCTTTGGAAAGGGTGTTCACGACCGCCGCCTCCATGGCGCCGGTTCCGGAGGAGCTGTGGACTATGACCTCGCCCTTCGTCTGGTACAGGTACTTGAGACCGTCTCTTACCTCTTCGATGATCTCCAAAAATGCGGGAGCCCTGTGGTGGATTATAGGCTCCGCCATGGCCAGTAGGACCCTCTCCGGAATCGGCGTGGGCCCGGGAGTCATTAGGTACTTTTTCATATTTCCATTTAACCTCTGAAGTTAATATTTTTTCCGAAACAACTTTAATATCAGAATAGCAGCCCGTTGTCAAGAAGAACAGATCCAGATTCAACTCTAAAAATAGTATCAGATCAGCTTCTCAAATCCCTATATGAGGACCGTTGCCTCATAGGGCTTAACTTCGAGGGGAAATCGGACGTCATCCCCATCGGTTCTGTGCGTCGAAAAATCTACCCTGTATTTAACCTCCTTTCCATCATCGATAATTTCTCTCTGAATTGTTCTTTTGCTTCCCTTGAAATTGAGGATTACCAGGCGCGAGTCGTCCTCCTTGACCCTCCTGTAGGCGAATATCCCCTTGGGCGTCCCTCCCACTATCTCGATATCCCCCGAGCTCAGGGCGGGGTTATTCCTCCTCTTCCAGATCAGCTTTCGATAGAAAGAGAGGAGGGAGTCCTTGTCCTTAGACTCGGCTTTAACGTTGATATGGGAGCGGTTCGGATTTATCGGAAGCCAAGGATTTTTCGATTTCGTGAAGCCCGCCCCTTCCGTGTCATCCCACTGCATGGGGGTTCTGGCCATGTCCCGCCCCACGGGAACCGGCCAATAGCGTATACCTACAGGGTCCTGGAGATCGCGCCTCTTGATGTGGAGGTTTCTCATCCCTGTCTCCTCCCCGTAGTAGAGGAAAGGAGTTCCCTTGAGCGTTAAGAGCATCGTCGCCGCGACCTTGGCTCTCGTGATAATTTCGTCTTCATTCCCCTTGCCATATCTACTTATATGCCTCGGCTGGTCGTGGTTGGAGAGGAAGTAGGTCGGCCAGGCCTTTTCCGGCAGCATATCCTCCCAAAGGGAGACTGCTTCCCGGAAGGCCTCCGCCCTGAAGGGATTGAAGAAGAAGTCGAAGTTGAAGACGAGGTTTAGCCCGTCCGTGCCGCTCCTGTAAAATTCGACGGCTTTTCCAGGATCCTTAGAAAACACCTCCCCTACGAGCATCCTCTCGTTTCCGCTTCCTTCCTTCCCGTAGGTATCGACCACGCTTCTCATCTCCTCTGCCACCTCGATGCACTCCGGAAGCTCCTTATCGTAGAGGTGTTTCTGCATGTCGTAGGGGCGTATCCCGATGGTGTAGGGGTTGCTCCTCAGCTTATCGTCCTTGAAGATGTGGTTGATCACATCCAACCTGAAGCCGTCCACACCCATGTCCAGCCAGAACCGCATCTGATCGTACATCGCATCCCTGACCTTCCTGTTTCTCCAGTTGAGGTCAGGCTGCTCCTTAAGAAAGTGGTGGTAGTAGAACTGCCCCGTCGCCTCGTCCCACTCCCAGGCGGGCCCCCCGAAGACCGACTGCCAGTTGTTCGGCCGCCCCCCCTTGAAGCTTCCCCTGTCCTCCCAGAGATACCAGTCCCGCTTCGGGTTGTCTCTCGAGCTCCTCGACTCCAGGAACCACTCGTGGAGGTGGGAGGTGTGGCTCGGGACGAAGTCGAGGACTATCCTTATGCCGCGCCTGTGCGCCTCTTTAAGGAGCCTCTTGAAATCGGTCAAATTTCCGAAGGTCGGATCGATATCCTTGTAGTCGGAGACGTCGTAGCCGAAGTCGAACATCGGAGACGGGTTTATCGGCGAGAGCCATATGGCGTCTATCCCGAGGGATTCTTCCGTGCCGTCGTTCAGATAATCGAGGCGCTCGGTTATCCCGTTCAGGTCGCCGACGCCGTCGCCGGTTGAATCGCAGAAGCTCCTCGGGTAGATCTGGTAAAAGACCCCCTCCCTCCACCATACTGACTTTTTTTGCGATTTTTTTGGCGAGCCCTTGGAGGCCTTCCCCCCTTTTGAAGCACTCATTTCAGGTATCACTCCAGATAAAATTTAAAACAATAAGTCGAGCTATATCAGCTATATCTCTTCCTTCATTGAGGTCACGACTATCGCTGCGCGACCCCCCACGGGGCACTTGTTCTCGCATATTCCACAGCCGACACAGAGGTCGTATATGACGTACGGCTTCTTCAACGGGGAGCCGTCCCAGGAGGGCTCATCTCCCTCTTTCCAGTCATGGTACTTTATCGCCTTATCCTCCGTGGGACAGTGCTCCTCGCAGACGATGCAGTTGACGTTGTACGCCCAGGGGAGACAGCGGTCCGTATCGATATACGCCTTTCCTATTACGGTCTCCCTCTTCTCGCCAACTGTAAGCTCCCTTATGGCGTCGGTGGGGCACACCTGCCCGCAGAGGGTGCAGAGATACTCGCAGTAGCCTATCCTCGGAACGAGGACGGGGGAATATATCGATTCGATCCCCCCCATCGCGAGGTCCGGCTGGAGGCCCCCCGTGGGACAGACCATCATGCACTCGGTGCACTTTATACACCTCTCGATGAACTCCGCCTCCTCCGCCGCCCCGGGGGGACGGATGAGATAGGTGATCCCCCCCCCCTTTTTGAGCTTCCTCACAGGCAATACCGAGAGAAGGGGATGGATAAAGAGCCCGGCGATAGCCGAGGTTATAACGTACCTCCGCTTAATATCGGAGCGGCCTCCTCCAATATTCGACCATATCGATTTGAGGCTTACGGTGTTTTTCGCGCGCCCCTTTTCGCAATAGGTAACGCAGTCCTCGGTGAGAATACACTCACCTTTAAGGAACTCGCCCCCCTCTTCATAATCCGAGAAGGCGTCCATGATGCAGTTGTCGGAGCACTCCCGGCAGTCCTTGCATAGCCTTGTCGGCGTCCTCTTAAGAAAGGAGAATGTGGCGAAGATCGAGAGGACCGCCCCCAGGGGACATAGATATCTGCACCAGAAGCGGGGCCTTATCCTCTCGGCTATCACTATCCCCAAAAAGACCGCGAGGCTGAATATCGAGAGGGCGAAAAAACCCTGCCCGAACGGAAGTACGGTCTTAGACAGGAAGGCGTATGTCGCATCGGTCACGGGGGTAACGGCCGGGAGGTCGAATTGGAAGAGCAAGTTGAATATCGAAAAGGCGGTTGATGAAAACAGTGGATAGATGACTATCGTGAGGGACCTTATGGCAATGCTCAAGGGGTCGAAGAGTCCTGTCAGGTTGACGGAGAATAGGGTCGGAATCAGGATGACGATCAGGAGATAGTATTTCAGACTCTTGGGGAATTTCGTATCTTTCAACCATTGTCCCCTCTCGGCCCCTTTCGACTTAACCCTCCCCCCGTATAATACCGGGCGCAGGAGATCGAGGACCCCCCCGACGGGACATATCCAGCCGCAGAAGAAGCGCCCGATGACGATCGTGGCAAGGACGATGATGATAGACGGCAGGAAGAAATCGACGAATCCCGCAAAGGATTTCGTGGCGAGGATGTTTCCTAAGGCGGCGAGGGGGTCAATCTGGAAGAAGACGTTTATCGGATAGTGGACCTCGTTTCCGCCCCTGTAGGTCGTTGTGACAAAGAGAACCAGAAAAACCAGGATGAAGAAGAGCTGTACCGCTCTCCTTAAATATGGAGACGGCATATTCTTCACGACTTTTGACCGACGTTTTCCCATCTTTAATTCAAAGACGTCCTGCAATTGAGGTCTTGGCCAATTTCCAATTCAGCCTCGACCCCACACTCTCTAAAGGTCTTCGCCCCTCTTTTTTTCCACCCCAACCCGCAAACATTCAGATAATAACTACCTGACATCCGCTTTTTCACGATGCCCCGACCCCCCCCATGGACCAATTGATCAGCCACCCTTGACGGTGACCCTGCTCAGGTTGATCTCGCCCAGGCCCATCTTGTGGGCGGCGGAGATGTGGCCTATATCCGATCCCTTCATCCCGAAGAGGGTCGCCCCGTAGGAGTCCACGGCGACCGGATCGGTCCCCGCCACTACCCTGTTGAGAACCTTGACGTTCCTGATATTTCCGCTCGAAGGCCCGCCGTTCAAAAGGATCCTCGTGGCGTCGAGGATGTGGAGGTCCGGCCTTATTACGGTCGAGATATCCGCGAGCTTCTGGTTGATACCGATGTGGATACTCCCCCGCCTCCCCCCGATTACGCCCATCAAGTTTTTCATAGAGAGGGTGAGGGTGGAGAGGCCGTGGTCTTTGGCCACCGGGATGTTGATCAGCTTATCGGCGTTAAACACCGTCCGGTAGACCTCCAGCTCCTTGAGCTTCTTCCCGCGGGGAACCTTGATCGTGACGAATCTCTCCATGTTGACGTACTCCATCTTCACCCTGGAGTCCTTGATCCCCTCGACGGCCGCCTTTATGCCGCTGTTTACGTAGGTCCTCCTAGCGTCATTACATGTCCTGTCGAGGACCGTAACTCTCTTGGCGCCGGCGTCGAGGCACATCTCCGCCACCGTCTTTACGACCGTGGGGTGTGTGTTGGCGGCGAGCTCCGGGGTCCTATCCCAGCCGATGTTCGGCTTTATCACCACCCGATCCCCCCCGGAGACGTAGCTCCCCAGTCCCCCCAGCATGTCCACGGCGTCGATAACGATGTTTCTGTAATTTCTACCGGTGGCAACGGCGAGAACGCTCCTCTCCGCGGCGGAGGCCGGGCCGCCGTAGAATGGGAGAGAGGCACAGGCCAGTGCGGATGCTCCGACCTTTAAAGAGCCTGTGAGGAAGCATCTCCTCCCCATACGGCACTCTCTCAACGATTCGGCGCAGGGCCATTTTTTGTTATATATAGGTTTTTTCATTTTTTTGGCTCAAAATAGGGTTGAATAGGCATCCGGGCGCTCGGACGCTTATCTTATTGACAGGGAAAATATTTACATGGCAAGGTCCGCCTTCAGTTTCCCCGCTCATAACAATAATTTTTTCTTATCCCTAATACAAAGACTCCTCCCTCCATATCCGAGAAGCCCTTACAGGGATCCATCGTTAAAAAGTCGAAAAAGCCGGAGTCTATTCCGCGGCCGCCTCGGTGTTCTCCTCGGCCACATCCTCGGAGTAGACGAGCGCCACGCTCTCGACGTCGATCTTGGCGTTCTTCAGCGCCTTGGTAATATCCCCCGCCTTGGCGTCTTTTGTTTTGACAATGTAGTTCATTTTCTTCATAATATGTCTTCCCAATGAAAAGGTGACCCTTATCACATTACTAAACAACTATAGCAATTTATCATAATAAAGCTTTTTTGTCCATAAGGTGGAATTTTTTTTGGAACATTTTTTCAATAAAGTCATCCTACTGTTTTAGGAGGTATTGGACAAAGATGGTAAAGAAGAGGGGATATCTGATACTCTTTTTTATAATGGCGGGGCTTCTGATCGCGCTGTTCTTCGTCGTCAACGGGGCGTCGGTTTCGGTCGTGGAATACAGGTCGGGAATCGACCACGGGGTTTCGTTGATAGTAGACGGGAAATACGACGAGGCGGCCTCGGTATTTACCGAAGCCCTCGAATCCAATCCGGACGACCCGGAGCTTCTGAATTACCTCGGCATCTCCCGCTTCAACGCTGGCGACTACACCGGGGCTGTGAAGGCGTTCAACCGCGCGCTGAAGGCGGACCCCTCTTTCGCGAGGGCTTACCACAACCTCGGCCTTACCTACCACGCCATGGGGCGTTACTACCACGCCCTGGAGTACTACGAGAGGGTGATAAACCTCGAGGCGGACGACGATCTCCTCCACTACCATATGGGCCTCACAAGGATGGCCCTGAGGGACTGGGACGGGGCGGCCGAGAGCCTTGAGACGGCCGTTACACTCGGGGCACGAAAAAATCCCCCGGATGACAAGGCGGTGGGTGAGTATCGTAGATATCTCGAATACGCCCTCAAGAGGGTGGAGGAGGAGAAGTAGTCTATCTTCCCCTTTCGTCTCCATTTCGGCGGGATTTCCCCCGTATAAAAAGCCTGGTTATCAAGGAAGGGCTTAAAAGACAGGTCGGGAGGTCTTGGCGGATTGGGCAGAAGAAGCCGGTGAAGATTTACTATCTCTTCTACAAGGACACCATGCAGGAGAGGGCGATGGAGCTTATGGGTAAAAAGATGGGGGCGTCCCTTGCCATCGAGGGAAAATTCTCTGAAGAGGGGCTCCTTGCCATGACGTCAGGTGAGGATATGACCACTGCTCTTGCAAAGACACTGGTTGAAGGTTTAAACGGTGAGGGAGCAGAAAACATATGGCAACAGC
>Ga0180432_10008749_pt1 | contig 12514 bp, 17 predicted proteins | sample SS_ome_10_FD_132414 | JGI IMG/M metagenome (GOLD analysis project Ga0180432, IMG submission 132414) | Hypersaline lake sediment archaeal communities from the Salton Sea, California, USA - SS_1_MS_2 metaG | ecosystem: Environmental > Aquatic > Non-marine Saline and Alkaline > Hypersaline >...
CCTATAAAGCTGAAGCTTATGTCACCTGTTTTATAATTAACTTCACCCACACTTGGATGTAATTTTCCTCTGCCTTTGTCAAAAGCGCTTACGGTCTCCCCATGTTCATCCGTAGCATAGATAAAAACAGTTCCAGGTTTAGGGGGATAATTAAGTGTGGCAAAATACATACCAGCTGTTCCATTACCCCTTGCTATCACCTCAGATTCAATTAAACACATCAAAAACCTCCTACATGGGGAAGACAGGCCTCGAACCTGCACCGTCTCGGTCCCAAACCGAGCGCCCTTCCACTTGGGCTACTTCCCCGAATGAACTACTTTAATTGGTTCTACCTTACGGCAGATTGGTAAGTAGTCATCCGGTGGAAAGAAAGGACATACTTGCCCGTAGTATTTACAGGTATCTCTCATGCATGTCACTCTCTCATACCCCCTGCTGTCTGGATTAGTCACACCTTGATGCATACAAAATCTTTTATCTTTCATTATTCTCTCTTTCCCGGTCTCCCTAATTCATCTCCCGGGATGAAGTCCCCCACATAAAGTGCATAGAAGAGGACTAACTGGTAAACGCCCCCGTGTTTATAAAGTCTGTGCTCAATATAATTTCCAGGGCAAACCTTGTCAAGGAACTTATTCATGTCCTTTTCGATTTGTTCCGTTGTTGAGCCCAGGAAAATCTTAACTCTCAGTAGCCTTGTCATATGCCTTTAATTGTTCCCGCAATTTCTCGTTTTCTTCCTCAAGTTTATTATAACGGTCAACAATACCCTCAATGATCTGGACAGCCACACCGAGCAGAACAGCAACATTGAGTTTATTTTTTTGACCGGTGATCTCCTTTACTGCATCTTCTATGATTTTTATTGTTGACATCTATGTTCCTCAAGCGCTGGCGGTAGGACTCGAACCTACATCACACGGGTTAACGGCCCGCAGTTCAGCCATTGAACTACGCCAGCAAGATAAATTGGCGGGAAGAGCGACCTACTGGTACGGTGAGCTCCGCATTTGCACTCCACAGTCATCATCCTATAACTTTTTCCCCGGTGCGCACTCGGCTTGGGCCAAGACGTGACTGCTTCCCCAGAAACTTCCCATAATTATAAATCCGGGGCCTTTAATGGCCACAGGACAGCTTCTCCAACAAGATAAGTGCCCGGCCCGAAGGCCGGGCGTCAGCCTACGCACTGGCTGCCTCAATTAATATTTCGAAATGCATAATTAATAAAAACATACCCGGCAAATCCAAGAAATGCAAACATAAAAAAAGAGAGGTCAGCTTCGCTCGGCCTCTCTGTTGCTATTGTATATAGGATAAATACATAAACAACGAGAGCCTTAGCGTTCATCTGAACCAGGTAAAGAAGATCTGCTTTTGAGCTGCTCATCGTTTATGAAACTTTCATGAATGAAGAACCTGTTACCATGCATCAGCCTGAAAGCAATCATCTCCCCATCGGTAATAAACCTAAACCGCCAGCCCGGAGGTGTGTGATGGTAGTTCTCTCCACCACAATGGGCCACCCGGTGGTGATTGGGGGCATACTGGTCCCTAAACAGATTAAAATCTGCCTCAGTGACTTGTATCCATTCTTTCGTGATGTCTGGTGCCATGTTCATTTAAAAATCCTTTATATCAATCAAACCATGGTCAAGCTCCCAATGGCAATTGGGGCATAAACCTATCAAATTTGATATATCATTTATCTCCTTAATTAAAACATCGGATGGAAAGTCTGACACGGCTCGTCTGTGTGCTACCTCAATATGATGAGAGTATCCACATACCTCACAAGATCCAAGACCCTGCTTTTGTTTAAATACAATATAAGCATGTCTCCGGATGCTGCTTCGAGCTGATGTGTAATTCTTTCCATTTTCAAATAACTCTCCCTTACTTCGATAGAACGTTGGCAACTGGCTGGAGTGGCCTAGCGACAGTTAATCTCCAGGCGCAGCTGCCCAAGATATTAGTGCAAAGGCCGTCGTTCCCATCCAAACGTTCAGGTTACCTTTTACTAAGGCCCGGAGAGGATTGTCCGTGTTTGATGCATCAGCAACCTCGGTAACCTTACAGCCAAAAAGATGGTAGGTCGTGGTAATGGAATCTTTGAATTATTGACCGCGCCCCCATCAACTCCCTGCGACTTTGAGAGAGCCACAAAGAGATGGTGGAGGCGCTCGGATTCAAACCGAGATGGTCAGCTCCTCAAGCTGATGTCTTATCTTATTCTGAAATCCCATCGAAGGACCATACCATATTCAATTTTAAAAGAGCTGTGGGTGGACCAGGCGCTACTCTGGCTCGACATGTCCGGATTCGAACCGGCTACTCTCATGCCCTTTCGGGACCGGGGGCTCTGTGCCTTCCCCTCGGCTCTAGGACGTCTCCCTGAGTGTCTGCGACTTTCCACTCCGCCACCCACACAATTATGAGAACAAGAAAATCCTGCGGGCTTGCCGGGTTGGAGGGTTACCCATACAGCCCACAGGCATAAAAACTGGCAGGTCATTATAGAAGAATCTTTAGGTGAAAGTAATGAGATTTGAACTCATGACCCTCGGTTCCTCAAACCGATGCTCTTCCAACTGAGCTATCCTTTCCTGGAATCCTTCTGAAGGACCATGCCATAACTCCATATATCAGGATATAAGATCCCAAGACATTTCGACTGTTGACTTCGCCTCACAAACACCTGCTAGGATACTGTCTGCTCTACTCACTGCAGCTTCAAGCAGTAGTTCAGAAGTCAGGTGTGATCAACGTACCTTCAGCAGTATGAAGTTCCTCCTGGAAGGGCGCTAGGCCTTATTTTCCAGCAGCCAGCAACTTCATAAGCGGCGCTGGAGATGCCTTCGGGATCTTATATCCTGATACATCGTATTTAATTTTCAAAGAACAAAAAAGAGTATGGAGGGCGGGTCGGAATCTAACCGACAGACCAGATGGTCAACCTGAGGAGGTTTTTTATCAGCTCTGCCACCACCTCGGTCCCTTCAAACCCCGGCGTCCTCGCTTCCACCGGAGCGCCGACCTCCCACACTCTCCCATAGAAATTGGTGGGTCATGTATACAGAATAAAAGTTAAATCGGTGGGTTTTGAAGCCCACAACCTACTGATTAGGAGTCAGTCGCTCTGCCATTGAGCTACGTTTTTCTGAAATCCTGTAAGAGGACCACACACATAAATAGGGTAGCCGCAAGGAGGTGTCATGACACAGGAGAGAAACAGTCTTTGGATGGCTGTCAAAGACTTTTTAAATTGTCAGGGCCAAAACGACTACCCTTATCTTCAATTTTTCAAAGAACGATCAAATAATCTGACATCAAATATATGTCATTTTGATGGTGCTGTCAAGGGGTAAAATAAAAAAATTCGACTAAAGGTCTACAACGCTCCAGGCATCAAGCATATACTGGTCTACGTATTGGTAAGGTAACCAGGCATATCCATCCTTTCCCCAATGGGTCCCCCAACTGTTTCTGAACCAGAAGGCACTGAGATCATCATCGTAACCCATAATAAGAATTGCATGCCCTCCCTGAGGACTTTCCCCAGCCTTAGGCATGGATACCATTGCGCTGGTAGCAGACGGGCTGAAAATTCCGTTAAAACACATAATACCTAAAAGAAAGGGACCCTTTAGAACAAGAGTCTCCTTCATCTGAGGTATACTCTCAATGCGAGCATAGGTCTTTATCTTTCCCCAGCGGGCAACGATCCCGGCCCAGAATTTAGGCTTTCCTCTTCCCTGAAGAGTATTGATCGGTTTATATGGCCACGCCTTTTCTGTTGGGACACCTTCCTTGTTGAGTACCTTTAGGGCGTATCGAAAAGACGTGCCTTCCTCAAACACTTCCCAAGGATCAATTTCCTTGGCCTTCCAATAGATCCATGCTTCGGATACATCCCGGAAAGGGGTGCGGTTGCGCTGTTGGACTTCCTGGAATTCCTTCAAAGCTGCACAGGCATGGCCAACACACGATCCTAGAGCTCCCTGATCCCTTACAGATGACGGATGCTCATACATCTTACTCTTTGGTAAACTTATCCGGTCTGCGGCAAGAAACATCCTTATCGCAAAATCCCTTCTGTCCAACGGATCTTGTATACATCCCAATCCTCTTCCCATAAACAGGTCGGGCATATTGTCTCCTTTCACTGTCGTAATGCTCGTTGAAACATTACTCCTATTTTGTTTCTGAATGCCATCAGGACCTGATTGTACAGGTTTAATGCAATGACACCTGGGTCTATTTGATATTGGTTACTGAGCGGCTGTGATAAGTTCACAATGAGATTGAGTTGTGGGCGTATCTCGATACCTAGAGTAACTAATGCCCCAGCCGTTACCAGCATTTGCTTGCTGTCTGAGTCATAAAGAGTAGCAGAATAGGGAATTGTGTTCTCTATCATATGGGAGAGAGCAAGAAGAAACTCTGGTGCACTTGTCTCAATCTTCTTAAATCTGCTCATATCAAACTTAATGGTCTTTTCCCTTAAGAAATTGGTAGAGAGTAAAGAGCAGGAACATAAACGTCATACCACCACAGATTAAAAAATCACCGATAAGGCTGTAAAGGTTAAAGTCATGTTCCCGCCTCATAGTTTAATCCTTCTTTATAAAGCTGTCCTTTGGATCCAGGGCTCGCTGTTCAAAATCTCTTATCCTGTCTTCATAGCGATTCAGCATTTTTTGGCTCACTGATCCATCCACCATTGCTGTAGGTATCTTCCTTGTTCCGTAATCCCTCGGGATTGGGGTAGAGGTTGGAGATGGGAATGGAGATTGATCAGGAGTCCTTTCTGAGGTTATGAGATTATTGTTCTGCACCTTTGGCTCTCCTTTGAGGTCCTCTTTGAGATCACTGATTATGTTCCTCAGTTCTCTGGCCTCTTCGACCTGTTCAATCTTGAACTTAGCGGTCCGACTGATTAATTCAAACTCAATGTCCTTGAATTTGAGGGTTATCGAGCCAGCCATAAACGCAGCCAGGCCAATGAGGATCATCATAAACCAGATGAAAATGGTTACTGCTACCCAGGTATGCCCAGGCATCTCAATTTTTTCCATGGTATCGTCTCCTTGCTGCATTTACTACATATATTACAAGAATACCACAAATCATACCAAGAAGCATAGATCCCACTGATTCCTCTGGACCAGCAGCTCCTGCGGATGCTTCAACCCGTTTACCGCATCCCATCCAGCCCCCTCCAGGCTTCTTTGTTGGAGTTGGTGTGGCTTCTACTGGGGGTGGTGTGCTTGTGGGAACCGGGGTTAATGTCGGAGTCGGCGTCGGCGGTACAGTATAAGGCTTCAGATAAGCAGCCATGTTCATCATCTTTGGCAGAGTCACAGAGAACTCACTGCCAGATTTTACTTCTCTGAGAATCCATTCTCCAGTCTCGATATCCATGACCCCAAACTCATACTTACGATCTTCCAGAACCTTGAACTTGAATGTGCTCTGGGCATCCAGGGCCATATAAGCAAAATGACCGTCCTTTTGCATAGCCCTCTTGTGCTGGCCGTTACCTTCAATCAGGGAATTGTCAATGTTCATCCCAAACTTACCCACTGACTGCCAGAAAGCAGAGTAATGGATCGAGAAGTCGTTGGGTATGTCCTCATCCAGAACGCAGGCCCTGCACCATTCCATGTTTGGCCAGGCATTGGAGACGCCGTGGATGGTGTAATAACTACTGCCGTTGACAAACGTGGTGAGCCAGGCGGACTTGATAATCTCCAGGGGCTGTATCTCCCCTATATAGTTTGCCCGATGTGGCTCATCGTTGCTGATAGGCTTCTTGAGCACGTCAGCCAGGATGTTACCCTGCTTGGGGGCCAGCCACCACCACACACCAGGGGTTCGATCAGAGTGCCAATTGATGATGTCACAATTCGGGCTCTCCCAGGCATGTCTGTGGGATACTCCCGGATAATATTTCCACTCAGCATGGTATTCAGGATCTGGCAACCAGGCCGGATCGTCTACCCACTGAGCGTCATATGCCACAGGTATCCAGCGGGCAGATGACTTCACCCTGCTCATGATCCAGTTTGCCCAGTCCATGCTCTTTTTGTAACAGGCTTCTGGTTCGCACCCGTGCCGGGGCTCATTAGCCACCTCAAATATCATGTTCGGGTAAGCAGCCGTCCTGGCTATGAAGTAATCGAGCATCGGGGCTATCTTCGGGTCGTTCGCCACCCACTGGTCATCCAGGTAGCCATAGCCGTTGCCCATGAATACAATTTCAGCATAGGCATTATTCTTCAATAGATGCTTCATTACCGCATCCAGTCGGCGGAAATGCTCCAGGCTAAACTTGGTAAAGTCCATAGGTGGATGTCCATGAGAAGCTCGGTATGTGGGATCTGCTGGAAACGGGAATGTTTCCCAGGCGCATGTACCGAGCCAGCAGCCATTTGCCCAAGCCTCACCACAACAGCCTTCCCAACCCGTGCCGTCGGCAGCCCAACAGCCGGTTCCCCAGTAGATGTTGTTGGCTATTCGATAATAGTTTATGCCCTTGGCCAGGTACCGATTGAGCCAGCCAATGGGGTCCTGTGGATCATTCTTGTCCCATAGAAGCCCGAAAGCCGTTGCCCCTATATGGTAGTGGTCGGATCCGTCTGCGTGCGTAAGAAAGGGACCGTCACGGTACATAGGGCCGTGGTTCCCGGGTCGTGATGGTAAAGCCTGAATAGCTCCCTTTCCTGTAAGATCTGAATTCGCTGGGGATGAACCGATATCGTATCGATGAACTCCCCGACTATCCGGTCGATACCGGACGATCCAAGTCCTGTCTCCATCATAGAATCCTTTCATCCTTACCGAGCCACCGGCGGGGTCATAGAACGTCCCGGTTACGGTTACGTCGGCAAAGGGATTTCCGTATGACTTATTTGTCGTTAGTTTTATTTCATAAATGTCGTATTGAGGAACCTCCCCGGTTATAGGTACAGGTGTTGGGGTAGGCTTATTGGGATCCACGGTGGGGGTTGGGGTAGGTGAAGGTTGAACCACTGCTCCAAAACTCAACCTCTCTACCTTCATTGTCCCAGCCTGTATGTAGATCAGGTAGAACATCTGGTCAAGTTTGGAATAGACACAAGTAATCAGGCTACCGTCACCCTTTTTGACTCGCTGGGACCAACCCTGCCCCTTCTTTCGGTACTGCATATGAGTAGAAGTATCGGAGTTGGTATAACGGAACTGGGTGAGGATGACATTGCCTTTATCATCAACAGCCACCCCAGAGTCTGGTGGATGCTCTATGTTGGACAGGAAGTCTTGCTGCCAGGGCCACTCCAGTTGCCATTGATTATTGACTTGCTCAGCAAAGCCAAAGGTACAGAAGTTCTCAGGTGGTCCATTACACCACTCATGCCAGCTTAAATATAACCTTCCATCAGACCCCTTAACGGTGGATACACATGATGGACAGTTGTTTATTGGTAGGCAGGATTCACGGACCCACTCTCCGTCCCATCGTGAGATGGCAATCGATCGAGGCCCGCAGTTGATGCCCTGGTTACAGCCCATAATGTAAGATGCAATAAACCCGTTGCCATAGGGAACTAACATTCCTGGACCAGGTTCATTCCAATCATAGGGAGCAATCTCCTGCTCGGTCCAATGCCCCTCGCCCGGATTCTTAAAATGAGCTTTCAGCTTCTGATCACTGGAAGTCATGATCATGACCCTACCCTTATTAACTGCCAGGGCACAACTCTGCGTATCCGGCGTAGGTTGACCATTCCAGGGTGGACTCATGTCTTTGACTGGATGCTCCACAGGCGCCCATTCCTTGGTAACCAGGTTCATTGAGGTATACCTGATAGTATAACCGTCAGAGGTCCAGGCTACATGCACCCTGCCATCACCTATAGCCAGTCCTGTGTGGAGAAAACCCCACATCAGGTTACCTTCCGGGATATAGTATGTCTCCTTGGTCTTTACATTGACCAATTTCAGGGACAACCCCTCATGAGCCAGCAGGAAAACATTACCCGCTTCGTCTGCGGCAGCTTTCATTTTATACTGGCTGAAGCATGGCAAGGACTCAACACCGTGAGATATAAGATCATCTGATGCAGATGGGGCAGTTAAACCAGCTGCCATAAGTGGAGCAGGTGGTGTTGGTTTGATTGTTGATTTGTTCGGCATGCCTTTGTAGTATTGCTCGGCTGCAGTATACTGAGCGAGCCAGACGCCAAGAACAAACACCAGGAAAAATATCGATCGTCGCATGTTGTCCTCCTATTTTGAAACGATGTAGTGATCTTTAAACCAGAGAAACTCGAGTAACCTGCCCTTTAGTCCCTGTTGTCTGAATGCTCTCTGGATGAGAATAATATAATTCTTTACTAGGTCGGTAGAGACAACAGCTGGAGTCGCCTCTCCAGCTCTGACCAAGGTAGCCCAGATTGATGCTCTCACCAGAGTTTCCCCAAGACTGGATGGGGCTGATATTTCCATCCCGTCAGGAGAGATACGAATCTCCTGCACTTTATTGATATCTACCTGGATCAAGCCTGATGGTGGATCAAAGGGCATAGTTCTTACGCAGTGATCCAGGAAAGCCCCAACACATGACAGGGGCATGGCATCCAGAAGCCACGGTCTGTCGATGTGGTGATACGTGGATCTGTATTTCATTCGAGACAACCTCCTAAAAAGCAGCGACCGCCCATTGCTGAGCGGCCCCTGAGCTACATCTACCGCCATTGGTAGACAAGCCTATTCATTCTTACATTCCAGAAATTCGACGAGGGCAGCTATGAAAACGATTGTTGCTGCCATGTATATAGTAAAATCATCCATCCTCAGCCCTTTATCCTAATGATACCTCTTTGAGGTCGTGGTATGTCACCATCTCTGAAATCAACCTTTGGCTCAAGATCAGGAGTATCTTCTGAGTAATCAAGTGATGTGCTGGCAAGACCTATATTAAGGCTGTTCACCATTTCCATCAGAGTTCTTGTCCATCGTACTTGCTGATCATCTCCTTTGATAAGTCTCTTTTTAGTCTCATTACATCGCTGCCTGAATCGTCTGATAGCCATAATCAATCCACCTTTATGTCCAACATCTTCAGGAATTCTTTATCCTGCTTGGTGAGTGTCAGGTCCAGACTGGGCTCGATAATCCGTTTGCTTGATATCCCCTTTGCTACAGGGGTAAGGTCCATAGAAATTCTCATCTCCAATCCTTTCTTTCCCATTTCATGTATAAGATTTCGAATAGTTTGATCATTCTCGATTGCAGTTTGGGCAGACTTCAGGAACCGCTCCATGAAGCCGTAAACCATATCCTTGCCCTCATTACTGCAGAAGAATTCCACTTTTTGTTTTAAATTCCTTAACTGGTCATCCATAGTTCTTCTCCCAGAATAAACATATCCCCCGCTATTCTACGGTGTTTAAGTTTCGATCTTGCATTGTCAGCTCCGGAAGCCGACACAAAATTGATAAGGTCGAACCAGGTCTGAAGCATCCCTGTTCTTTCAGCCCATTTCATCAACTCTACCTTAACCCTCTTGCCGGGATCGACTATGTTAAGGAGGTCATAAGGATTGTCAATTACTCCTTTTTTGCATGCCTCAAAAGATTCAATAGTATCCCTCCGGGAATCCTGGAGTCGATCAAAGATATCGAGCTGCTCAAGCGGAATACCGGATTCAGTCCAGTTCCCAAAAGAAGGTAGAACCATGACAAAATCTCTGGTGGGATAATAGAGCGTGTGAAAGATAGTTGGATAGATTGGTTCAGTTACTGTATTCCAGATAGTCAACCCGAACAGAGTGTCTGAATCGTCCAGGAGGACAAAATAAAGGTAGGTTTCATCCAGGGCAAGGTGCCAGTCGAACATGGCTACATTGGGAAGTGAAGATGCCAGTTCAAGTATATCCTGATTGAAGAGCACCGGGAAACCTCTTGGGATGATGCTCTCAATGGTATTGCCTTGAAGAACGATATCATAATTTGCTCGAATGCCGTGTTCACTGAGACCATGATTCAGGTTGTCTGCCTGAAGCCTGGGAGGAAGTTTCTTCATGTAGGCATAAGGGATCTTACTCTTTTCCACGACAATCCGGAAACCCTCTTCAGAGAAGTCGAAGGTATGTGAATTGCTGCCAAACGTGCCGTCAGGCTTCATCAGATAAGACCCGAACTCTATTACCTTATGCTCTTCACACTCAAGCCCCCGTATCTTTTCCGCAGCTGTCTGCAAGGAATAAAACTCCATTAGGGGTCTCCTAAGTTTACAGAATACTTATTTCCTGGTTTTATTTTTGGCAGGAGTCTTGCCGGGTCTCTGTAAATCCTCATCGGATTTTTCCGGATTATTTACAGGATTCATTCCAGGACTCTGCGGAGGTCTTTCCGTGAGCTCCGTGTATTTCTTAACAAATTCCTTGTCGGTTACCTCCCGCACGGATCCCTGCACAAGCTGCATCAGACCAAATACTTCGCCATATGGCTTTATAGAAAGGTAGTTCAACATCTCCTGGAGAGTCTTCTCGGGTATGAAAAATAGTCTACCTTCCATACTCATCTCCCAAATCTAGACTCAATCTGATTGCATTGTAAAATTTCTCCATGAACGTGTCAAATGTTCCTTCAGATATAGCAGTGGTTAATCCCCGAAGGCTCCCATAGAGTGTTAATACCTGGCCAACATTACTGCCGTCTTTGGGAGGATTCTCTACAAACAGGCTGAACATATTCACTCCCCAGGCATGTTGTGTTGATGCATTGAGTCCTGGATACTTTGTCTGAATAGCGGTAATGAGCTTCTTGATTGCTTCATTGATCTCCTTGGTATTCTCCAGGGCTTTCTGATGAAGAGTACCGTGGGCCTTCTCCAGCTGATTCTTGAGTCCGGTTACAATCCATTCAATAAGCAGGTTAATGAATACACTGGCAAACGGTCCGAGGTATGACATGAATCCAAGATTGGCTATCCATTTTGCCAGTCCTGCGGCGGCCACCATCCGTTTGAGTTCCCCACCGCTCAGACCACGGACAACAACTTCGCTGAGTTCATCTCCCCACTCTATAAGTTTGTCTTTTGCTACCTCGAGTATTTCCTTCTTACAATGGTCCACAACACCATCCCGATCGAGATCGAGATTCGAGATGTCCTCAATGATGAGGACAGCTATTTCCCAGATATCGGAAAGTGTGTCACTCCCGAGGTCTTTGAAATAGGTTGTGGAAAAATCTACAAACTTTACTTTCAGATCTTCAAACGAACCCGACATAATTACTCCTCTCCCATCTTTACGAGGACCCAGTTATCCCCACGTTTGCTCTTCACAGTGAAGAGCTTGTAGTTTCCACGGAATCTCTTTCCCTGGAATTCAATTTCAAAATACTTCCCGGTGGCTACTTCCACCTTAGCTTTACCGTCATCATAAATTTCAAGCCGGTATCCTTCTTTGGTCAACCAGTCCCCTTTATGTTTCTTGGTAAGGACTCCAACAATTCTTTTCTGTGAGGCAGTAGGAAAGTCCTTCCCGAAAGCAAAAGAGTAAAGCTCCCCAGTTTTCTTTGGATCATTAAATCTCAAGTCATAGTGCACTGAGCCATGTCTTGGTAAATGTTTGTGAACTACAAAGGAAATAAGTTCTGCCATCAACTCTTCACCATCTTTGGCCACTCAATGTTTAATGAGGAGGCTCCCTTAGAGTTTGGAACAAACTGGCAGCCGGCTATGTGTATCTGATGGGCAGGTTTCCTTCGAATAAACCATCGAAAGAACCAGGCCCACAAGCTGAGATTGTAAGTTATCTTGATTGTGACCGGCTGGTTGAATGAATTGTTGGAGAGGACTAAAGACTTATCTATAAGGTTGATATTGTTTGGGTAATTTGTGGGCATTAAGTATTCTCCCAGATGAGATCCTTGAAGCCATGACTGAAGATAAACTTCTTTGTCTTACCTTTGGCAAGCTTCTTGATTGCTGGCATACCCAGAGGATTCTTGTTCATTGCCTCAGCTGACTTACAATAATTATCATACCATGTCCTACCACTCTCTACTTTCTCTCCCATGACTTTCCGGAGTTCTTTCGATCTTCTACCATTCATACTGACCATCCTTTCTTTTGAGCTTATATCTATTATAACAGTTAAGTCAAGATGGGCGGACTAAATTTTTTTGATCTGCTGGGCAACAGCATGGAAGCCGTATTTGTCAACGTCCTCTTTACAAGTATCACAGACTTCTATGGAAGCTGGCTTCTTTTTCTCCCCTATGTAAGCAGTAATCCTGTAAGTCTGCTCTATGGTCTTAAGCTTACCACAAAGACGGCATCTTGATTTTGGGAACTGAGGCATCTTTCTCTCCTTTCTATGGAATGTTTGTTCCGGGAATATATGTGCTGGGATCCTTAATGTCTACTTAACATAATACTGAAAATTCTTGCTACATAGGTTTGCAGGAAAGTCTGCGAGCATTGCAGAAAAGTCTGCAAGGCTTGCAAGAAAGTCTGC
>Ga0180432_10008750_pt1 | contig 12513 bp, 21 predicted proteins | sample SS_ome_10_FD_132414 | JGI IMG/M metagenome (GOLD analysis project Ga0180432, IMG submission 132414) | Hypersaline lake sediment archaeal communities from the Salton Sea, California, USA - SS_1_MS_2 metaG | ecosystem: Environmental > Aquatic > Non-marine Saline and Alkaline > Hypersaline >...
GGTCAGATCCTGAACTGGGGCCTGGGCTCTGGCAAGACCCTGGGCGCCCTGGCCGCGGCCGAGCGTCGAGGCGGCAGGGTGTTGGTCGTGACGCCCGCCAGCCTCCGCAACAACTTCAGGGAGCAACTCGACCGCTTCGTCACCAAGAATCGGGTCGGCGACTACACGATCATGAGCTACGAGAAGTTCCGACGTGATCCCAAAGGCATCGTGGCCCGGGTGCGTCCGAACACGCTGGTGGCCGACGAGGTTCATCGACTTCGCAACCCCAAGCCACGTGAGCCCTTCGAGGCCGTGCGCGGGTCCGTGCCTTTCATGATCGGTTTGTCGGGGTCGCTGATCAACAACCGACCTGAGGAGGTCGTGCCCCTGACCAACCTGGTGGCCGGGAAAAAGGTCTTCGATTCCGTCGACGGATTCAAGAACCGATACATCCGACAGACGAAGGTGGGGCCGGGTTTCATCGGCTGGCTCAAGGGCGCGAAGCCAGGTATCGTCGAGTCGATGAAGAACCGGGCCGAGTTCAGGAGGAAGATCGGGCCCCACGTCCATCGCTTCACGGGCTCCCCAGAGTACAGGAAGCATGTGCCCAAAGTCGTCGAGGAGCGTGTCGAGGTGCAGATGACGCCTCGGCAGGAGGACATGTACCGGGCGCTGTCCACACGCAACCCGGTCCTGGCCTACAAAATGCGCCACAACCTGCCGCCATCCAAAAAAGAGCTCAGGCAGATGAACGCGTTCCTGACGGCCGCCCGTCAGATCATGAACAACCCGAGTGAGTACACGGTCAAGGAGACGCCCGACGTCATCACCGGCAGCCCCAAATTCCGGAAGATGGTCGACGACGTCAGAGACCGGGCGAAGAAGGACCCCCAGTTCCGAGGCGTCATCTACTCCAACTTCCTGTCGTCGGGCGTCGTGCCCGTGATCAACGAGCTGAACCGTCGGGGCATCAAATCCCAGACCTTCACCGGTGAGTTGACGGACAAGCAGCGTCAGGCGACGGTCGACGCTCTCAATCGAGGACGGGTCCGGGTCCTGGGTCTGAGCCCGGCGGGTGGCGAGGGCCTGGATTTGAAGGGCGTGAGGATGGTGCAGCTGACGGAAGAGCACTGGAACCCGGAGCGGGGGTCACAGGCCATCGGACGCAGCGCCCGCTACAAGAGCCACGGCCACCTGCCGCCGGAGAAGAGGCGGGTCGACGTCAGGCGCTACATGGCCGTCCACCGACCCGGACTCATGAACCGGATCTTCGGCACCAAGCGGCCGATGAGCGCCGACGAGTGGATCGACCAGCGGCGGCGTGAGAAGTTGGAGCTCAACCAGGAGTTCTTGAGGGCGATGGGGGAGTCGTGAGAAATGCACAAAACCCCGCACACGCCCCTGTTCATCAAAAATGCCGTTGACCTGATCAAGTCTATCCGCGATCTTCTGAGGTCACTGAAACGCGGGCGAACCTTTGGGCAGTGGTCCGAGGACATCAAGAAGAAGATGCGACGAGACCAAGAGGGATGACCTTGGGCCATGAACGTGGCACGCAAACTCACGGGCCTGGGCGCCTGCGCCCTGGCTCTCTGGTGTCTGACGACCGGCGACCCGGTGGGCGCGGTCGTGTGTCTGATCACGTCATTTGGGGGGCTGGATCTTGATGAAACGCCTCGTCCTCGTCGCCGTCGTCTTGCTCCTTGCCGCCCCCGACCAACCGCCTAGCTACGAGATCGACGACGACTACGTGGCCGTCAGGCGCGACGTCCTGGCCCAGATGAACGCGTCCGACGTCAACCTGCCCGAGTGCGAGAAGGCGCTGTCCGGGGCCCAGAAGGGGCTCCAGGAGGCCGAAGAGCAGATCAAGGGACTGCGTGCGGCCATCGATCAACTTACGACCCAGAAAACCTGGCTCGAGGCCCATGTACGAGGGCTCGAGGAGGCCTTGGGTCGAGGCCCGACGGTCGGCGAGTCGTTGGTCGCCGGGTGGGAGGATGTCGACGCGGCCGTGGCCTGCGGAGGCTGCTGGGCACTGGGCACCGCACAGTGTCTGGGACTCGCATGGATCTTCAACCAGGAGGGCATGCGCACAACCCCTTGAGTCTAATGACAAAGAAAAAAAGTCAGACTTAACTCTTCCTTTTTCGGAAAAGTGAGAGTAGATTTTCGGTCCCTTTTGTCGACGGAGGTGGGTGCGTGGGCAAAGTCGTCAACGTGGAAGGACTCCCGGGCTCGGGAAAAACGACCCTTGTCACAAGCTTGACGGAACTCTACGATATCTGGCCCGTTTATGAACCGGTCTCCGACAACCCATTCCTCACCAAATTCTACGAGGATCCTGGCGCCCATGCCTTCAAGATGCAGGCGTGGTTGCTGAACAAGCGCAACGCCGCCAACAAGGCCGCTTACTGGCTGTCGAGGACCGGTTGCGACACGATCGTCGACCGCGGCCGTCAGGGCGACAGGTGTTTCGCCCTCGTCAACTGGCGAATGGGCAACATCGACGACGACGAGATGAGCGTCTACGAGGAACAGTACGAGTCCCTGGGACCCAGGGACCCCGACGTCATCGTCTTCCTCGACATCGGCGAATTCGAGGCTCTGACGCGCATCGCCAAGAGGGGTCGTGAATGTGAGCGCGACATCGACGTCGGCTACCTGGCGGCCCTGCGTCGGGAGCACGAGCGCATGGTCGAGGAGGCGGCGGGACGGGGGGTGCGGATCATGACCGAATGCAACCCCGACCCGTTGACCCTGGGGCGGGCTCTGGGCCTGAAGCGGCGCTCGTAAAAAAGACCCAAAGTCGGCCGACGGACGACGCTTCGCCCAAAAGCCCAATGTCTTCGTGGCCATTGATTTTTTGGCCCGCGTTTGGGGGTCCAGATGGCGGTTTTTCGTGGTCCTCCGACGGCGCCCGGATATGTTGGTCCGATGCCTCCGACATCCCCATAACCCCCGACCAGACTCGCGTCCCGGGCCGCGCGAGAGCGCGGGGGACGCCTGTCGCCCTGGAGACGCTCCATGACCGCCAAGGCCCTCGCCGATTTCATCGACGTCAGCAAGTACGCACGCTACATCCCCGAGCTCAAGAGACGAGAGACACCCGAGGAGGCGGGTCGGCGCATGTTCGACATGCACCGGCGTCGGTACCCGGAGGCCACCAAGTACATCGACGAGGCCTGGGAGATGTTCCGTGACGGCAAGATCCTGGGCAGTCAGAGGGCCCTGCAATTTGGTGGGCGGGCCATGGAGCTCAAGCATAGTCGTGGATACAACTGCTGTGCGAGCTACTGCGACCGCCCGCGCTTCTTCCAGGAGGCCTTCTGGCTCCTGCTCTGCGGCTGCGGTACGGGCTTCAGCGTCCAACGTCACCACGTGGCCCAATTGCCGCGCCTCTCGCGGCCCAAGGGCAACGGGTCCACGCGCACCTTCGTCGTCCCAGACACCATCGAGGGTTGGGCCGACGCCGCCGGTGAGCTCATCAACAGTTACCTGGACCCCGAAGCCACTGCCGTGGTCTTCGACACGACCCTCATCAGACCCAAGGGCTCGCCGTTGTCGACGGGCGGCAAGGCCCCTGGGCCCCGACCCCTGGAGAAGGCCCTTCGTCGCGTGCGGCGGGTTCTAGAACGGTGTCTGGACACGGGACAGGAGCGGTTGCGACCAATCGACTGCTACGACGTCACCTGCCACCTGTCCGACGCCGTCCTGTCCGGGGGCATCCGCCGCTCGTCGGCCATCTGCATCTTCAGCGCCGACGACGAGGAGATGATGCGGGCCAAGACCGACAACTGGATGGACGAGAACCCGCAGCGCGCACGCTCCAACAACAGTGCCCTGCTCCTGCGCGGGCAAACGGATCGCGAGACCTTCGACCATCTCATCGACTGCGCGCGGCAGTGGGGGGACCCAGCGCCATACTGGAGCGACAGCACCGAGTTTGTTGCAAACCCCTGTAATGAGGTGGGTTTTTTGCCAAAATGGGAGGGGAAAACTGGGTGGGGCTTCTGCAACCTTACCACGATCAACACCGAGGCGTGCAAGACGCCCCACGACTTCCTGCGAGCGTGCCGTGCCGCCACCATCCTCGGCACGCTTCAGGCCGGCTACACGGACTTCTCGTATCTCGGCGAGGTCAGCGAGGCCATTGCCCGACACGAGGCCCTGCTGGGCGTGTCGATGACCGGGATCATGCGCAACGTCGACGTGGTCCTGCGCCCGGACATCCTCAGGCTCGGGGCCCAGGAGGTCCTGCGAGTGAATGAGGAGGTGGCCGCGGTCATCGGCATCAACCCCGCGGCCCGGGCCACGTGCCTGAAACCCGAGGGCACGAGCAGCCTCAAGCTCCAGACGTCCTCGGGCATGACCCCCGACCACGCCCGCCGCTACCTCCGCCGAGTCCAGGTCAACCGTGACGAGCCACCCGCCGCCTACTTCAAGTTCCACAACCCCCAGGCCGTCGAGCCCAGCGTCTGGTCGGCCAATGACACAGACGACAGTCTCATCTTCTGCATAACCGCACCGTCGGGGGCCCTGACCAAGGACGACGTCGGCGCCCTTCAACTCCTTGAATGGATCAAGATGGTCAAGGAGAACTGGGTCGACGAGGGCAAGCGACCCGAGAGGTGCCTGCACCCGAGTCTCAGTCACAACGTCTCCAACACCGTGCACATCGCCCGCGAGGAGGAGTGGGGCCAGGCCGCCGACTACATCTTCGAGCACCAACACACGTTCGCCGGCGTCACACTTCTGGCCCAGGGCGCGGATCTCGACTTCCGACAGGCACCCAACACCCGAGTCAAGACCCGTGACGAGATCCTGGCCGAGTACGGCTTTATCGTGTCCCGGAACATGGTCGACGACGCGTTGAGACTCTTCGGCGACGTCTGGGAGGCCTGCGCGGCCGTCGAGCGCACCGAGGTCCTGGACCAGGGCCGGGAGACGTGGATGGCCAACTTCATGAAGATGGCCGACATCTTCTTCGCCGGCGACCGCCGGCGCCTGGGTCACCACCTCAAGGACATCTACCTGTGCGGAAAGTGGGACGAGCTGATGGCCAGATGGAGCCACGTCGACTACCGGCTGATGATCGAGGAGGAGGACGTCGTCCGGTTCCAGGCAGAGCCGGCTTGCGCCGGCGGAATGTGTGAAATTTGATCGAGGGCCCTGGTATAACATGGACGATGAGCAGGATCGGGGCGCGCTACTCCCCGGTGACCTGCCGACAGGCGACCTGACCGGTCGCCGCTGGGCGAGCCTGTTTTCGGCGTGGACAGGAACTCAAGGTGCCCGGAACGCGTCGTGAGGCATCGGAACGGAGTGCACCACGCCCGATGCCAACATGCCCCAAGATGGTGGTGCACGCTGGCGACGCGGTCTGACCCCACCGCATTCCCAAGTGGGTTGACGGGCACCAGGGAAACCTGGTGTCCGTCTTTTTTTTAAAACAGGAGGACGACATGCCGAAGTACGCCATCACCCACCCGGGACGCGCGCACCGCGACGAGGCCCTGGCCCTGGGCCTGGCAATAGCAACGGGACTGCTGTCCATCAACGCCCCCGTCTATCGTAGGGAGCCGATAGACGAGGAGCTCGACGACCCCGAGATCCTGGTCTTCGACGTCGGCGGCCGACACGAGCCCGGACGCCTCAACTTCGACCACCACCAAATGCCCCGGGGCACACGGGAGTGCGCACTCAGCCTACTGGCCCGCCACATGGGCGTCGAGGAGATTCTCGCCGACCGGCCGTGGTATCAGGCGACCGTCATCATCGACTCCCAGGGCCCCGGGATCATGGCCCGGGAACTGGGGCTCGACAAGTTGCCGCCGGCTCTCGTCTCGCCCTTCGAGATGGCGATCCTCGACGACCTGAGTCGTGTTGAGGAAGAAATCTGCCTGGGCCTCAAGGAACTCGTGTCTCGGACCATGGAGAAACGGCTGGCCGACGCCCGGGCCCTGCGTGACCGCGGGCTCTGGCTCGACGACAACCACCGGCTGATGGACGTCGGCGGCGTCCGGGCGCTGGTGGTCGAGGACGACGACCCCCGGGGCCTGGGGGAGCTGCGCGAGCGCCTGGGCGGCGACGTGGCCCTGAGTCTGAACCACGACGACAGGGGCGAGGGTTGGTCGATCTACCGCTACGACGATGATCCACGTGTCGACCTGTCGCGGCTCGACGGCGACCCCCTGGTCCACTTCGCCCACAAGAGCGGCTTCATCGCCAAGACCCGGACGCTGATTCCGGTTGAGAGCGTTCTCTCCCTCGTGAAGAGGGCGCTGGTCTGAGCTCCGTTCTGGAGCAGGCAACCCGTGACGCCCGGGCCCTTTTTTTACCCGGCCTTCTGGACCATAGTCAGGACCATGCCCGACACCAGGTTCTGATTCCCAAGCCCCTCGACCATCGGCTTCTTTCCGCTCTTCGGCTGAAAAGCGCGGCGAGCCGCACCCATGCCCATGAGTTCGCGGTTTACGAGGGTCGACTTCGTGGATGCCGGACTGCCATCGGGGGCCTTGATCTCCGACTCCTCCACGCGGTAGGTGTCGATGAGCAACACGTCTTCGATGTGATGGGGCGTATCGAAGACCGGCGGCGCGGCCGCCACCAGCTCGCCGTCGTCGCCCTTCTTCACCAACTGCCTCGTGGTCTTGAGCAAAAACCCGCGGCCCAACAGCGGCAGGACGTGGACCTTGCAAGCCTCGTCGCCGTGGACGTGAGACGACAGGACCAGCCAACCGACGCCAAAAGACTCGTTCACGATGCCTCCATGACCCGGTTCACGAGACCCAGGTCGCGTTGGGTGACGTCGAAATGACCGTCGACGGCACGCGGATACATGACACTGAAACGGTCCTCATCGTGCCCCAGGCCCAGGGCATGGCCCAGCTCATGGGCGCTGCGTCTGAGCAGATTGGTGCCATGGATCAGAATCACACGATGGTTGACGAGGACGCGGGCGAATTCACCTTCGTTTTCGAAGACGAAGCGCATGTCGAAGTCGCCGTCCTCCGCGGTCTCGATACTGACAACGAGACCGGGTCCCAGATCACCGACATCGACGAACGCGCGTTTTTTTAGCCTCCGGTTCCACCAGACACCGGCCTCTTGGAACGAGTCGATGACTGCCAGCGGCGTGTCGTCGGCAAAGACCATGGACGCCGGCCACCTGTCGGCCGACGGACGCTCCTTCATCAGCCCCTTGTCGGCCTGCTTGCGGCCCACGAACCAACAAACGAGCCCGAAAATCGCGGTGGCCAGGGTGCCGATGACGGCGATGATGGCGGTGATGATGGCGTTCATGGCGGCGACTCCCAGCCCACGACCTCCTTGCATGACCAGCAGATGACCGCACAGTAGGGACGACGAAACAATCGACGCCACCGACTCTGAACCTGTCCGCGGAGAAAATGGTCAAAGGGATCGGCGCCGCACACCGGACAGATGTCGACCGAACTCGGGGCCCCGTCGAGCAGCACGCATTCAACAGGCATCCGCACACCTCCCCCAATCGGCATCACACTCCCACCACTGACCTCGCTCGCCATAGCAGGCCTCGCGTCGGTGGGCACACGACCGCAGACACCCGAGGTCGGGCTCGGGAAGGGGCGCGGGGGGCGTGGCACACGACACCAGGGCCAAGAGCCACAGGAGTCTACACACGCTCACGATCCACATCCTCGACCGGCAGCTGCCGGTCATCGAGCTGCTGGAACCGCGACTTGAGCCACAGGCGCGTGTCGGGGGCCAGTGCCGGCCAGTGCTTGATGAGTGTGTCCATGATCGCCTTCACGGCCCTGAATTCGTCTTCCATCGCCTCAACTCCCTACCCACCATGTGGATGAACAGTGCCTGGTCCCGAACCTCGTCGAGTGCCAGGTTCGTGGGCCCTCGGCAGGTCCGAACGTCTGATTCCCGATACCAAGAACCGTCGCGACCAATGAAGGTCTCTCGCCGCGGCTCGGACCCCAACAACCACTTCTCCCACCATCCTGGGACCATGTCCACGGTCATGCGTTCGAAGACCCCATGGTCCCGATAGGCGACGAGGGAGAACTTCATTTGTAGTCCACGGCCTCGGGATCCATGACCACGAGCTCGACACCCGCGGCCTCCAGCCATTCTCGGCTCGTGTCCGCGGCCTGATAGCCGTGAACCGCCACGACCCTGACGATGCCGGCGTTGATCAGCGCCTTGGCGCAATCGAGGCACGGGGCCATGGTCGTGTAGCACGTGGCGCCCAGAGTCGAGACACCGTGTCGCGCCGCCTGGATGATGGCGTTCATCTCCGAATGAACCGTCCTCACACAATGGGTCCTGATGACCCCGTCCTCATGCCGGACCTCACGCAGCCAGTGCCCGGCCTCGTGGCAGTGCGGGAGTCCGCGTGGGCTTCCGGCATAGCCGGCGGTGAGCAGGTGGTTGTCGCGTACGAGCACGGCACCCGGACGCCCTCGATCACAGGTGCCCCGGCGCGCGACGGCCTCGACGAGGTCGAGGAAGTAGGTGTCCCAAGACGGGCGGGTCATTGGCCCACCTGTCCCTTGATCAAATAGGTGCCCCTCATCTCCTGGTTGTCGATGGTCGACGTGTGTTCCAGGCCCAATGACGCGCGTGCCACCAGACCGAAGATCGTGCATCTGGCACGTTGGATCATGGACAGATGTTCGAACTCGACGAGACGGGGGTGGGTCTTGGCGTCACGACTCTTGGCCGGACCATAGACCCAGCCTCGTTCGCGCTTGAATCGACACCAGACGTCGTGGCCGTCGGCCGGCGTCATGTTCGGGTTCTCGACCAGGGCCCTGACGCCAGAGAGCACTCCCTCTTTGACCTCGTCTGGCACGTAGTCCCAGGGAATGTGGCTGTGGTCGTGGATGACCTCACGACAGTAGGCCCGGTTGACCTCATGGGCCGCGCGGGCCGCGGCCTCAATCTGGTCTTCGGTGAACTCGGTCATGGTTCAACCTCCTCTTCCGCGCGCATGACCCTGGGCACGTTGGTCTTCACGTGCTCCCGGGCCCAGGCCCTGATCACGGCTTCAAAGACCTGTCGACCTACGTCGTCGACCTCGAAGATCGCGTCGTCGCAGTCGATTCCCGCGGACTCGTCCATGGCCTCCAGGATCATGTCGACGTCGAGCGGCACATGGTCGACGGGCACCAGGTCGACAACCTGGCCCACGAGCACGCGGTCGTATCCACAGAGCCGGGCGTCTTCGATCGCCTCCTGGCGACTGTCGAACTCGTCGTGAAAGCCAGATCCAGGATAGATCGTGCGCCAGGCCCACTTGACCGTCTCAGTCATAGTCCACGACCTCCCCGTCCTGCGCGTCCCGGGCCACGTCATCGGCCGTCTCGCGATCCGGGTAACCGACGCCGAAGTGGATGCCGTCGCCAGTCACCAACTCCCAGATCTCATCGGTCGACAATGCCCACCTCGAATCCGTGGCGCCTGAGAACTTCGACGGTCTCGGCCGCGCCGTCGAAGTCGGCGACCCAGGCCCGACGCCGTCCGCTGAAATTGAACTCGACGTTCTCGACGAGCTCGACGTGTTTGCCGTCCGCCAACACGTCGACGGGGTCCCAAAGGTCCTCGGGTATGGTGATGGTCAGGCTCATGTGTCCTCCATCAACAGCTCCTCGACCTCCGCCCGTCGCGCATACTGCCTGACCGCCAGCGGCTTCTGGACCCAGTCCTCGGGCCGGCCGCACTCGTCGGTAAAGGCAATCTCCAGACACAGACAGCCCTCACAGTCCAGATAGGGCAGGCCCCAGGCCAGTTCCGTGGCCTTGGCGCTGGGAAAGCGCTCGACGACCAGTTTGGCGAGCTCCTCACTCGTCAGGAGCGTGACGTTGGCCGTGCACGTGGTCACGACAGGATGCCCAACACGTCCTCCTCGCGCACGACCACGAGATCATCGATCTCCACGCCCGAGTAGCGGCCGAAGGTCACGCGGGCCTCGGGGACCAGGCGCCCGTCCTCGACCTTGGGGCCGACGGCCAGAATCCGGCCCTCGAGCATCGGCTTCTGAGCCGACTCAGGGATCGTCAGACCGGCTTCGGTCTTCGTCTCGGCGAGCGCGCGTTCGATGAGGATGCGGTCGTTGAGTGGCTGAAACATTGGTCACTTGCTCCTGTTCAAAAGGTCGTCAACTTGACCCCAGAGGTCGTCGATCGTCCCGTCGTTGGTGATGACGTGATCCCAATCTCGATAGTCGTCCATCGACGTCTCACTGGAATGACCATCGCCCCCCATAAACCCGGGCCTGTCGATGCGCACGACCATGCCACCAAGGTCCTTGATGAAACGAGCCTCGTCGGGAAAACGACAGTCGCTGAAAACCCAATTCCTCTGGTCGGGGAACTTGAGCATGCTCCGACGCACATGTTTGACCCAGAAGTCGTGACCATGGACCTGTCGTCCGGCCTCCGTGCCCTCCAGTTGCATGGCCCGACGACGGCTCAGACCCCAAAACGGGTCGACAACGTCCTTGATCTCGTCGTTGTACATTGACTCCAGGGTCCAGTCGAACTTGACGGCGGTGACCATCTTGACCCTGTCGGCAAAAGCCAAGCGTTCAAAACCATGGGCCTCGACAAGACGCCGAGCCGCCACGTCCTTGCCCGAACGCTTGCGATATCCGAAGCCGATGATCGTCATCCCTCGAACCCCTTCTCCTCGGCCAACCAGTAGGGGATGACGAGTGTACCCTTCTCCCCCACCTGCCGATGTGAGTAGATCTCGCTGTCGTCGTCGACCTGGGACTTGGGGATCCAGATCTCCTCGCCCTCGTAGTTGACAAGAAGAGCCCGGTCCGTCGCCCGCACGAGCTCGACCTCACCCTCCCACTTCATGACCCCGACCTCCGTGAGCCGACATCAAACAGGACCCAGAACACCACGTCAACCCCAAACGCAAATTTGTTGTCAACGTGCCTCCGAGGCCCTCGGCAGACAAGGACCCGGGGGGCGCGTCGACAGTGCGGTGTCGATACACACACGCGCCCCCACATTCAGTCATCGGGTCTCGGACACAGGTAGTCCGGAGAACGAAACGTGCGCCCGCACGCGCACCCGCACGACACCGGCTCAGAGGTAAGATGAGCCGATGGGCACAGCCATATGGCGACCCAACCAAGGGTCATAAGCAGCCAGACGATCAACGTACCCTTCCCCCTCCTATGGAATTGGGTCGATGGTGTTGGCAAACAAAACCATCGTCGGCCAAATGACGAGGGCCACGATCCACAGCCACCACGGAACATTTCTATCGGTCACGAGCAAGACCGACAGGTTTATGGCCGTGAAGGCCACGACGGCCGAGACCTGTTCATCGTTGGTCCTCAAGGCTCGTCGCAGACGGCGCATCATCTCACACCCGAGATTTTGTCTCTGACTTTGGCCAACGCGCTTGCCACGTCCCGGCACTCTGCGCAAGCCTCGTTGCCCCCAAGAGTCACGACGGCCACCTCCAACGCCCCTTCACACACGCCCAGGGCCCAGTCCCGTCGGTCGTCCTTCGGCGGCGGGATTTCGAGGAGTCGACGCACGCAGCCCGGGCACATCATCTGGCCGTCGTGGTAGAACTCGGCGACCTCCTCGACGTGGTCGTCTTCGTCGTGGTTGCCGACGTAGCAGACGTCGCAGGGCACTCCGCCTTCGAGTAGAAGACGGACGTCATCGGAGCTCATGCTCGGCACGTCGACGAGAGGCGGAGGGTCGTCGGCGCCCAGGCCCCCGAACGGGTCGCGGTGGACGCGCGCATGGTGGTGGTGCTCCTCCTCGGTCGCCGACTGGTGGAGGCACTGAACGCAGATGAAGGGCCCGGATTTGTTATGTTTTATGGTCGTCATCACCCCCTCCTCGACTTGGCCCAGTTGCCGAATAACTCGACCCTCCCTCGCAGGTCAACAACGTCGACGGATAGGGGGTCAAGAAGACGAATCGTTTTGGCCTCCTCGTCGACCTCGACAAAGGCGTTGCCATACATCTTTATGTCCCAATAGGCGGCCAGGGAGAGCTCTCTCACGTCGTCGACGGTCAGGACCATGGCCCGATCACATTTCGCACACTTCATCGCCTCGCCTCCCGGTACAGGTAGATGGCCAGGGCCGTGAAAAGGGTCCATGAGACCAGGGCCCGAGGACCGCGGGCCGTATGCCTGGGCCAGAAGGACGCCGGTCACGGACATGAGGACGGCGAAGGACGCCAGCCAGCGGGTCATTTGAGGGCCTCGCGAGCCCGGTCTCTGATCGACTGAAGGGCCAGGCGCCCAGGACAGTGGTGGCCGTAGGACCGACGCAGGCCCTCGGCCGCTTTGTTGGCGATGCGCTGGAGGACGTCACGTTGCCGGTCGATGGTCGCCTGGTGGGATCGGGCCTCTTTGAGGTCGTCGACCAGCCGAGAGTCCGGGTAAATCTGTTCGAGATCGTTGTCCGTGAGCCTCACTCGACCTCCCAATCCAGGGCCTTATCGGCCTCCCGCTCCCAATCCGCGGCGCCCTGACCATCGTCACCCGCCACCCAGGCCA
>Ga0180432_10008751_pt1 | contig 12513 bp, 8 predicted proteins | sample SS_ome_10_FD_132414 | JGI IMG/M metagenome (GOLD analysis project Ga0180432, IMG submission 132414) | Hypersaline lake sediment archaeal communities from the Salton Sea, California, USA - SS_1_MS_2 metaG | ecosystem: Environmental > Aquatic > Non-marine Saline and Alkaline > Hypersaline >...
AAACGCAGCGTTCACTACGTCGAGGATGTACTCCACGTCGTCTGGTTCGGCCCGCACCGCTTCGACAGGACCCTGGTAGTCGGTGTCGGTCGTACCCAGAATCACCCGCTCGCCCCAAGGAATCGCAAACAGAATCCGTCGACCTTCGGTCATCACGACGGCATCGGGGACCGGCAGCCGCTCTCGGTCGATTACCAGGTGGACGCCCTTGGTCAGGCGGAGACGGACACGACTGTGCGGCAGCGATTGCGTCCAAGGACCTGTTGCATTGACGACCGAGCGGGCAGTGATCCGATGGGACCGTCCCTGGATCGTATCGCTCAAGTTGCATCGCCAGCTTGCCCCGTCGGGTGCGGCATCGTCTAGCCGAACGTAGTTGCAGACGGCGGCGCCATGTTGGGCAGCCGAGTGGATCGTGTCGATGACGAGTCGGGCGTCGTTGGTCAGTCCGTCGTAGTACCGCACGGCCCCGGTGAGGTTAAGCGGTTCCAGCTCGGGCAAGAGCTTAAGGAGCTGCGGTGTTCGCATGGTGGTCGACGGGCCGAGATTCCGCCCACCGCAAAGCAGGTCGTAAAGCTTCACGCCGATCCGCAATTGCCACAACGGCCAGGGCGAGCGGCGGTAGGTCGGAAAGAGGAACGGCAGCGGATCGGCCAGATGCGGTGCGATCCGGTGCAAGATGCGTTTTTCGCGGCTGGCCTCGTGAACCAGTCCGATCCGACCCTGGGCCAGGTAGCGGAGTCCGCCGTGCAGTAAGCGACTGGAGCGGCTGCTGGTGCCGAAGGCCAGGTCGTGTTGTTCGACCAGGCCGACGCGAAGTCCTCGCATGGCAGCGTCCCGTGCAATCCCCGCCCCGACAATTCCGCCACCGACAACCAACACGTCCAGATCGTCATCAACCAGTTTCGCGATTCGGGCGGCGCGATCGGACTGCAATTCAGAATGGTGCATTCGGTGCTACCTGTTTCAGGACATCGGACCGCGGAGGCTGCATTATACACGGATTAGCGACACGCTTGTGGTTTTGAGACCTGTTGAGAATTCGCGCGTCTGGCATGGAGGGGTGGCAGACTACCCGGGAATGCTCATTGCTTTTCGACCGGTGATATTGGGGGCCGGGCCTCGCTCTCCAATTTTAAGACTTTAGTTTGTTTTTTTCTGACTCCATAAACCTGGGTTTCGGCGCCTTGACAATCGTGCTGCGCTCTGCTACTCATGGCACCGCGCCCACCTCTGCGGGGGTGAATAAATTTCTTTTCACGTATAAGCCGACCGTACAGCCTCGTCGCCCGTTGGGAGAAAACAGTGCCCATGAAATCAGCAGTGGCTCCGGAATTGAGCGAAGAACTGCTCGAGAGAGTCTACGCCTTACCTCACGGTGAGAAGATCAAGGAGTGTATCCAGTGTGGGACTTGCTCGGCCTCCTGTCCTTCGGCGGCGGCCATGGAGTATAGCCCGCGAGAAATCATCGCGTCGTTGCGCGCCGGGATGCTGGACCGCGTACTGAATGCTAACACCGTTTGGATGTGTGTCTCGTGTTATTCCTGTACGGTTCGCTGTCCGGCCGGTATTCCCTTCACCGACGTGATGTACGAGTTGAAGCGGCTGGAAACGGACAAGGGTGTCTCTAAGAGTGCCGAGGGTGCAACGATGGCCAAGGCGTTTGCAGAGACGGTGGACCAGCACGGCCGTAACGTTGAGACAAAACTGTTGCGGAAATACTACTTGCGCACCAACCCGTTGAAAGCACTGGGGCAGCTTCCCCTGGCCATGAAGCTCTTCTTGCGAGGCCGCTTGGAGATCTTCCCGCGAACGATCAAGGGTTTGGGTAACGTGCACAAGATGATGGCCGCCATCGAGGAGCATGGAACAAGATGATAGACACACCATCTCGCGTCTACTCATATTACCCCGGCTGTTCAGCCACGGCGACCAACCGGGCGTACGACATATCGGCCAGGAACGTCGCCCGTGTGCTCGGGATCGAGTTGTCGGAACTGGACGACTGGAACTGCTGCGGCGCCACGACCTACCTGCCCATCCGCGAGAAACGCTCGTTTGTCTTATCGGCCCGAAATCTGGCCATTGCGGAGAAGGAGGGTCGCGACCTGGCCACGATATGCAATGCCTGCTACGTGGTTTTGCGAAAGACCAACAAGTACATGGCCGAGGATGCCCGGCTGCGGGCGGAAATTCGCGAGGCCCTTCGGGCCGGCGGCATGGATTACAACGGTACGGTCTCCGTTCGTCATTTTCTGGATATCGTGGTAAATGATTTGGGCGATGGCCCGGTCAGAGGGCAGGTTAATCAGGACCTGTCTGATTTGAAGGTGGCTTGTTATTCCGGATGCCAACTCAGCCGGCCTTTTGACGACCTCGACGATCCCGAATACCCCCGGCTTATGGAAGAGTTGGTCGGCTGGTTGGGAGCGGAGGTCGTCTCGTTTCCGATGGCTGCCAAGTGCTGTGGGGGGCTGGCCATGACCACTGATCCGGAGACGGGCAGAGTGCTCAGCGGAAAGATTCTCAAGGTTGCCAAGGATCGCGGCGCGGATTGCGTCGTTACGGCCTGTCCCCTCTGCCAGATCAACCTTGAGGCATACCAGAGCAAGGTGGCGATCGCCGTGGGGGCCAACTGCGATATCCCCGTGCTGTACTTTACGCAACTGATGGGCAGCGCCTTCGGCTTGACTCCTAAGGCGTTGGCCCTCAAGGATAGTCTTACGCCGGTTAAGGTCCTGTTACGTGAAAAGGTTAGGAGCTGATGAACAACGACATACGGATCGGCGTTTACGCCTGCCATTGTGGAACGAACATTTCGCACACCGTCGACGTGGAGGCGGTAACCGCCCACGCCGCCTCCCTGCCCGGCGTCGTCGTGGCCAGGGAGTACAAATACATGTGCTCCGACCCCGGCCAGGAGATCGTCAAGCAAGACATTGTGGAGCAGCGTCTTAACCGTGTGGTCGTTGCCTCCTGCTCGCCGCTGATGCACGAGCCCACCTTTCGGCAGGCATGCGAGGAGGCCGGGCTCAACCGCTACCTGTTTCAGATGGCCAACATCCGCGAGCACTGCTCCTGGGTACATTCAGATCGGGAACAGGCCACTGACAAGGCGAAGCACCTGGTGGCCGCTGCCGTGCGACGGGTTTGGCATCACAGACCTTTGGAAGAGCGCCAAGTCCCGGTGCGGCCCGAAACGCTGATCGTCGGCGGCGGCATTGCCGGCATCGAGGCCGCCTTGCGAATCGCCGACTCCGGCAAAAAAGTCTACCTGGTCGAGAGGGAACCTTCGATCGGCGGGCACATGGCCCAGTTCGACAAGACTTTCCCCACGCTGGACTGCGCCGCCTGCATCTTGACACCCAAAATGGTCACCGTCGGGCAGCACCCGAACATCGAGCTGCTGAGCTACTCGGAAGTCGAAGAGGTTTCCGGCTACGTGGGCAACTTCAACGTGAAGGTCCGGCGCAAGGCCCGGTACATCGATGAAGACAAGTGTACCGGATGCGGCGATTGCGTGGAGGCGTGTCCGGTCGAGTTTCCCAGCGAGTTTGACGAAGGGTTGGCCACCCGCCGGGCGATTTACCGGCCTTTTCCCCAGGCGGTTCCAAACGCCTTTGTGATCGACAAGACGGGCCGGGCGCCGTGCCGAACGGCCTGTCCGGCCGGCGTGCACACCCAGGGTTATGTGACGCTGATCAAGGAGAAGAAGTTCAAGGAGGCGGCCGACCTGCTGCGACGCGACCTGCCGTTGCCGAGTGTGTGCGGCCGGGTCTGCTACCACCCTTGCGAAGACAAGTGCGAACGGGCCAACCTCGACGAAGCGGTGGCCATCTGCGCCTTGAAACGGTTCGTGTGCGATTGGGCCCTGGAAAACGACAATAACGCCGAGCCGCTGCCGATCACGCAGCAAGAAAAAGTGGCCGTGGTCGGTTCCGGTCCGGCCGGACTGGCATGTGCCAATGAACTTGCCCGACGCGGATACCCGGTCACCGTGTTGGAGGCGTCGGAGAAGGCCGGCGGAATGCTTCGATATGGAATCCCTGCCTACCGGTTGCCCGACAGCGTGCTCGATCGGGAGCTCGACTACCTTACCAAGCTGGGAATCCGCATTCAGACGGGCAGGCGCGTCGAATCAGTGCGAGAGCTCAAGGGCCAGGGCTTCCGGGCGATCTTTCTCAGCACGGGAGCACCGGCAGGTATGAACTTGGATGTGCCGGGTGAGGACCTGCGAGGCGTGGTCGACGCGCTGGAATTCCTCAAGGCGGTCAACTCCGGGACGCTGCGAAGCATCGACGGTTCCGTGGCAATTATCGGTGGCGGGAATTCGGCGATGGACGCCGCCCGGGACGCACTGCGTCTCGGGGCCAAGCAGGTGATGGTGGTCTATCGCCGGTCTCGGGCGGAGATGCCGGCCCACGACTGGGAAATAGAGGAGACCGAAGCGGAAGGGGCCGTGTTTGAGTACCTGGCCGCGCCGGTAAAGATCGAAGGCGAAGGCGGAAAGGCCAGCCGGCTTGTTTGTCTTCGGATGAAACTCGGCGAGCCGGATGAGAGTGGTCGGCGAAGGCCGGTTCCCATCGAAGGCTCCGAGTTTGAAATCCCCGTCGATATGGTCATACCGGCCATCGGCCAATTGACCGAACTGGGACGTCTCGCCCAGGAAGTGGAAACGACCCGGCGCGCACGGCTCCAAAGCGACCCCGTCACCCTGGCAACCAGCCTGGACGGCGTCTTTGCCGGGGGCGACGTGGTTACCGGGCCGGCTACGGTAGTCGATGCCTTTGCAGCCGGGAAGCGGGCTGCCGAGTCGATAGACAGGCATATCCACGGGCTCGACTTGAAGGCCGGGCGCGATCTGGAGCCGCCCACCGCGCCAAGCCCAAACCTCGATCGGGTCGAAAGCAAACCCCGTAACCTTCCCAAAACGCTCGAACTGGCCCGGCGGTCAGGTAGCTTCGACGAAATCGTCTCCACCTTCACCGAAGAGCAAGCCCTGGCCGAGGCCGAACGTTGCCTGAATTGTGGCCAGTGTTCGGAATGCCTGGAATGCACGACGAAATGCGAGGCCGGGGCTATCGATCACAATCAACAGGACCGGATCGTCGAGATCGACGTGGGCACGATCATCGTCGCCACCGGGTTTGATTTGTTCGACGCCGGCCAGATCGCTCGCTACGGCTATGGGCGGCTGAAGAACGTGCTCAACTCGCTCGAGTTCGAACGGATGAGCCATGCCAGCGGGCCGACCGGCGGAGAGGTGCTCACCTCGGAGGGCAAGCCCCCGAAGGCAGTGGCCATCATCCACTGCGTCGGTAGCCGGGACGAAAACTACCAGGAATACTGTTCGCGGGTTTGCTGCATGTATTCGCTGAAGTTCGCCCACCTGGTCAAGGAAAAGACCGGAGCGGAGGTCTACAATCTTTACATCGATATGCGTACGCCGGGCAAGGGCTACGAGGAGTTCTACAAGCGGCTCCTTCGTGAGGGGCTTCACTTCATCCGCGGCAAGTGCGCCGAAGTGACCGACGTAGCCGAATCGCCCGAGGAGGAAGGCAAGCTGGTGGTGGTCGGCGAAGACACCTTGTTGGGCGTAACGCGTCGGTTGCCGGTCGATATGGTGATCCTCTCCTCGGGATTCAAGCCCAGGGCGGATGTCGACGAAGTCGCCCGGACCTTCTCGTTGAGCTGCGCGCAAGGCAACTTCTTCCTGGAGCGGCACCCTAAGCTGGCCCCGGTCGAGGCAGCTTCCGACGGGCTGTTCCTGGCCGGTACCTGTCAGGGGCCGAAAGATATTCCCGACTCGGTGGCCCAGGGTGCGGCGGCAGCCGCTTGTGCGCTTTCGCTGATGGACAAGGGCGTCGTGGTGCTTGAGCCGATTACCGCGGAAATCGACCCCGACCTGTGCAGCGGATGCAAGATGTGCATCGCTAGCTGCCCCTACGAGGCTATCGAGTTCGACGAGGAGAAAGGTGTTTCGGTGGTTCGCGAGGAGCTTTGCAAGGGTTGCGGCACGTGTGTCGCCACTTGCCCGTCCGGCGTGGCCAAGCAGAAGAGTTTCGAGGATGAGCAGATTTACTCCGAGTTGGCAGGCGCTCTCGGATGAATAGTCGAGAATTGCAGATTGGTAACAGTTCAACTGTCTGAAGCAATTGACTACGGATTGCACGGAGAAAACGATGCTGGCACCATGATGGTCAGCTTCTCACAACATCCGTGTTATCCGTGGTTTGCTTCATGCGACTGAGCAGATACGCAGATTGCAGATTGTGTAGGGAGAAACGAGACGATGGCCGACGGTCGATTTGAGCCGAAAATCGTGGGCTTCCTTTGCCGGTGGTGTTCTTACACCGGGGCAGATCTGGCCGGTACCAGCCGCATCGAATACCCACCCAACCTGACGCCGATTCGCGTGATGTGTTCGGGGCGGGTGGACCCGACGTTTGTGGTCAAGGCCTTGGCTGACGGTGCCGACGGTGTGCTGATCGCCGGTTGCCACCCGGGCGATTGCCATTATCAGGAGGGCAATTACAAGGCCATGCGACGGTACCCCATGCTGCTGGACCTCCTCGATCAGTTCGGCATCGAACGGGAGCGCGTCCGGCTGGAGTGGATCTCGGCCTCCGAGGGGGAGCGTTTTGCCGAGGTAGTCAAACAGTTGACTGAAACGGTCCGGTCGCTGGGGCCGTTGAACTGGAACAGAAAGGGAGTTGCCCAAGCTGTCGGCGAACCGGCGCAAACCTGAATAAGAGTGCATGATCCTGGGAATTCTCCACGTTCCTGGAGCCGTTTTCCGAAGGAAGGCGGCCGACGTTGGAATTCCGAGAATTGTGCAAGGCTATTTGGAAGGTGGACCTCTATGGCAGACAAACCGAAAGTGGCGTTCTACTGGTGTGCGTCCTGCGGCGGTTGCGAGGAGACCGTCGTGGACCTCCATGAGGATATCCTCAAGGTGGTGGAGGTGCTCGACATCGCCCTCTGGCCCGTGGCACTCGATTTCAAGCTGGCGGATGTGCAGGCCTGGGAGCCCGGCGAAGTGGCCGTCGCCTTCATCAACGGGGCCATCCGGCTCTCCGAGCAGGAGGAGTGGGTGAAGTTGCTGCGCGAGAAGTGCCCGCTGGTTGTAGCTTTCGGCTCTTGTGCCCACTTGGGCGGGATTCCCGGCCTGGCCAACGACAAGACCCGCCGGGAAATCCTGGCCAACAAGTACCACCGTGCACCAACGGTCGACAATCCGGAAGGGACCGTGCCCCAGGAGACGTGCCGGGTGGACGGCTACGAGTTGGAGTTACCCAGTTTCTGGAAAGAGGTTAAGACGCTGGACCAGGTTGTCGACGTGGACTATTACCTGCCGGGCTGCCCGCCGCCGCCAAATCTGGTGGCGGAGGCGGTGGGGGCGATACTCGAGGGAAAACTCCCGCCAAAGGGCTCGGTTCTCGCCCCGGAGAAGTCGCTTTGCGACGCCTGCCCGCGAAAAGATTCCAAGCCCGAGCGGCTGTCGATCTCCGGGTTCAAACGAATTGCCACAAGCATCCCGGACCCGGAGGAGTGCTTTCTGGCGCAGGGCTATCTCTGCATGGGTCCGGCGACGCGGAGCGGGTGCGGGGAGCGATGCATCCGGGGGAACATGCCATGCCGCGGTTGCTTCGGGCCCACGCCCGGCAGCCTCGATCAGGGAACCAAGATCCTCAGTACGATCTGCTCGGTCGGAGAGGCCGAGACCGCGGAAGCGGCTGCCACTTATGCCGACACCCTGGTCGATCCGTTGGGAACCTTTTACCGCTTCAGCCTTCCCGCATCCCTGCTGAAGGGCTCGCGACGACAAGAGGAGTAACAGAGTGGCTAAGAGAATCACCATCAATCCGATTACCCGACTCGAGGGGCACGGCAAGATCGAGATTTTTCTGGACGAGGTGGGCGACGTGGAGCGGGCCTTCTTCCAGATACCGGAGCTGCGGGGCTTCGAGACTTTCAGCCTGGGCCGGCCGGCGGAGGAGATGCCGCGCATTACGCCGCGGATTTGCGGCGTTTGTCCCACCGCACACCACATGGCCGCGGCAAAGTGCCTCGACGACCTGTGGAAGGTCGACCCGCCGCCGGCGGCCAAAAAGCTCCGCGAGCTGGCCTACAGCGCATTCACGATCGAAGACCACTATATCCATTTCTTCTTCCTCGCCGCGCCCGACTTCGTGGTCGGGCCGAGCGCGCCGGCTGCCGAACGCAATATCCTCGGGCTGATCGCCAAGGTCGGCATGGACGTGGCCGGACAGGTGATCCGCGCGCGACGCGAATGCCGGCAAATGATGGAGACCATGATGGGCAAGGTGATCCATCCGGTCTTCGGCGTGCCCGGCGGCGTGTCGCGCGGGATCAGCGAAGAGGAGCGGGCGCAGTTTCTTGAAACGGCCCGGTTTATCATCGAGTTTGCCCAGTTCAGTCTCAAGCTGTTTGACGACGTGGTCTTGCAGAACCAAGAGTATGTGGACCTCGTTCTCAGCGATGCCTACAGCCACAAGACGTACTACATGGGCCTGGTCGACGAGAACAACAAGGTCAATGTTTACGACGGCCAGGTTCGCGTGGTCGATCCCGAGGGCAACGAGGTCGCCAAGTTTCCGCCGCAGCAGTACCGCGACTACATCTCCGAGCACGTTGAGCCGTGGAGCTATGTCACGTTTCCCTATTTGAAGCAGATCGGCTGGAAAGGATTTGTCGACGGTGCGGAAAGCGGGGTCTACCGTGTGGCTCCGCTGGCCCGCTTGAACGCCGCCGACGGGATGGCCACGCCTCTGGCCCAACAGGCATATGAGAAGATGTACGAAACGTTGGGTGGTAAGCCGGCCCACGCCACCCTGGCCTTCCACTGGGCCCGACTGATCGAGGCCCTCTACGCCGCCGAGCGGATGAAGGAGCTTCTGGAGGATCCCGAGATTACCAGCGACGAGATCCGCACGGTGCCCACCGAAACACCGGAGGAAGGGGTTGGAATTGTGGAAGCGCCGCGGGGCACGTTGATCCACAACTACTGGACCGACGAAAATGGGATACTGACGAAGGTGAACCTGATCGTGGCCACCAACCACAACGCAGCCCCTATTGCCATGTCAGTGGAAAAGGCCGCCAAGGGCGTTATCCGGCGGGGGCAGGTTTCAGAAGGATTGCTGAACATGGTGGAAATGGCATTCCGGGCTTACGACCCGTGCCACGCGTGCGCCACCCATGCCTTGCCCGGCCAAACACCGCTGGTTGTCTCTGTCTACGATGCCCGGCGCAAACTGGTCCACGAAATCCGCCGAGACGGCTAGTGCTTCATTGCATTTGAGGTTGTGGGTTCGCTTTGGGTGCCAGTGCTGGCTCGTGCAACAGTGCGTAACTGGAGTTGTGCTTCTGACTGCTGGACAAGCCAGTAGTGGCACCTGCAAATTCGAAGGTTGTGAGGTACTGGCCGATCAACCCCAGAAATAGTACTTGCTCTGCAATTCTTCACGCGATGGGAACGGATAGTAAACCATATTCTCCTGATCGCCCAGGAAGAAACCGTTCTTTACACTGCGGTACGGGAACTCGGGAGGGTGGATGCGATCGACGGTCTTGGTGTGCTTGCCCTTGGCGTCTTCCAACCCCACGAAGCAATCGCGAAGGTGGTCGAAATGAGGATAGGCGAGGTCCTCGCCTTTGCCGTGACGGGGGTCTACGGCCAGTTCCGACAAATCGAGGTCGGCGAAGCATATCCTGGGTACTGAGATCGGCCCGGTGGGGTCTGTAATGAAACGACAGAACTCGTTGGGCGACAACGAACTGGCAATCAGCGGATGTACCGGGCAGATTTCCTGATAGAGATGGTACTTGCCAGAAAATACGGACGGGACTTCGACCGGCCTCAGTTCCAGCACGCGTGCATCGGGAGTGACCAGCCAGAGATTGTTGACCGCGTCCACCGGGACGCGTTCCATCACCCGATAGATGGCCAGATAGAGCGAGTGCTTGGGCTGGCCGTCGGCATGGGGGACACACCTCTCGGCAATTACCGACAAATCGAAGTCACTACTTGTAAACGAGTCTTTAAGATCGAAAAACATCGCCTGACCACGCGACTGCTTGCGCGTGCCAACCGCCAGGTAGCGACCGAATTCCTCCGGCGGCAGCATCGATGCCACGAGGGACTCGGGGACCATTGAGAGGTAGAGATAGGTATTCATGTTGCTTCCTCCCATGCCACTTATTAGTCAAAACCGTCGAGTGCGACAAGTACCCCTTGTCCGACTCTTGTCGAATTGTGTCGATAGAGCGACTAATGTGGCCCCCATCGGTCCCTCCACGGCAGGGGTGCGGCCGCTGCGTTTTGGGCCGCCCGCCGCGGAACAGCGAATGTGTTCCGGCGGCTCGCGTCCTGAAGCGGAAGTTGATTGCCTTGCTTGCGTACTACTGTGGTTTTGCCAGTGCCAACAAGTGCAGCATTGTTGAGTTGTGGGTTGTTCAACGAATTGCCAACCTAGGAGACCAGTCTTGCCTTGCTTCACTACAATAAAGGAGCAGACACTTTTTTCAGCGCTTCCGCCATCGCATGTATGCGAGCCGCCGAGTTTATCCCGGCGCTGCCCCGGCGCGGGAGTGAATCCCACGGCTCACCTTGGCATCGCGGCCGATGGGGCGCATGATATGGCGACACGTCGATGGGACTGCGCGACGGGTGGGAATCGGAAACTGCCGTATGGCTGGTAACCTACGAGGATGCAGTACTGTCAGCTAGCTGCCGGAGAAGCGGTGAGAGGAGAAACATTATGGAGGAATGCAAGTGTTTTGACGCCATCTTTTCCGCTTACGAAGGAAAGCGGGATGAGTTGATCCCGATTCTCCAGCAGGTTCAGGAGGAGTTCGGCTATCTTTCCGAGGAAGCCATGCTGGCGATCGCCCGGTTCACCGGCGTGCCTGAGAGTGGTGTCTACGCCGTGGCAACCTTCTACACGCAGTTTCGATTCACGCCCATCGGCAGGAAGCACGTGACGGTTTGCCGTGGAACGGCGTGCCACGTCCGCGGGGCGCAGCGAATACTGGAGGCGGTCGAGAAACAACTTGGGATCAAGGAAGGCGAGACAACACCCGATCTGGAATACTCGCTTGAGACCGTCGCATGCATCGGGGCCTGTGGACTGTCGCCCTGTATCATGATCAACAAGACGGTCGACGCGAAGATGACCCCACGTAAGGTAGCCGAGGTCTTTGCGAAAGGCGGCCAGGAATGACTCGGAGTATCGATGATCTGAGGCAGCGGACCGAGCAGCAGTGGCAATCGCTCGTGCGCGGGCCGAAACCGCGTATTCTCGTGGGAACCGCCACCTGCGGGCGGTCGGCCGGGGCCATGGAAGTCTTGGAGGCTTTCCGCCGGGAGTCGCAAAGTCGAGGTCTCGATTGCCACATCATCGAGGTTGGCTGTATCGGGTTGTGCTATGACGAGCCGATCGTGTGCATTGCCAAACCGCCCAGGCCGAGCATCTGCTACGGGCAAGTCACGCCGGAGAGAGCGGCCCGGCTCGTCGAAAGCTACCTGGTCGGCGACGATCCCCTGCCGGAGTATGCCTCGGGAACGATAGGCGACGGGCACGTCGATGGTATTCCCCCGCTGTTCGAAACTCCCGTATTCCGCTCGCAGGTGCGAAGGACCCTGCGGAACTGTGGCTCGATCGATCCGGCAAACGTTGACCACTACATCGCCAACGGCGGCTACAGAGGCTTCGAAGAGGCACTCCGCATGGGGCCCGACCGGACTATCGAGGAGATCAAGAGATCGGGCTTGCGAGGGCGAGGCGGAGCGGGATTTCCCACCTGGCGCAAATGGCAGTTCTGCCGGGAAACGCCCAGCGAGCAGAAGTACCTTGTCTCGAACGCCGACGAAGGGGACCCCGGCGCCTTCATGAACCGATCGTTGCTGGAGGGTGATCCGCATTCGCTGTTGGAGGGAATGCTAATTGCCGGCTATGCCATCGGGGCCGGCCAGGGGTACATCTACTGCCGCGCGGAGTATCCTCTTGCCCTGGCGCGACTAGCGGTCGCGATTCGCCAGGCGGAGGAATACGGACTGCTTGGCGACAATATCCTGGGCTCGGGGTTCAACTTTCACATCAAGGTGAAAGAAGGAGCGGGTGCGTTTGTTTGCGGTGAGGAGACGGCCTTGATCGGGTCGATCGAAGGTCGTCGTGGCATGCCCCGCCCACGCCCCCCATTTCCCGCCGTCTCCGGACTCTGGGGAAAGCCCACAATCATCAACAACGTGGAAACCCTGGCCTGTGTGGCACTGATCCTGCAAAACGGAGCCGAGTGGTTCGCCGAATATGGCACGGAGAAAAGCAAAGGAACGAAGACCTTTGCCCTGGTGGGTAAGGTGAAGCGAACCGGGCTGGTTGAAGTGCCGCTGGGGATCACGCTGCGGGAAATGATTATGGACATCGGCGGCGGCACGCTCGACGACAAACCCTTCAAGGCCGTCCAGACCGGCGGACCCTCGGGAGGCTG
>Ga0180432_10008752_pt1 | contig 12512 bp, 12 predicted proteins | sample SS_ome_10_FD_132414 | JGI IMG/M metagenome (GOLD analysis project Ga0180432, IMG submission 132414) | Hypersaline lake sediment archaeal communities from the Salton Sea, California, USA - SS_1_MS_2 metaG | ecosystem: Environmental > Aquatic > Non-marine Saline and Alkaline > Hypersaline >...
AAAACGCAGAGGCCCAGCAATAAACCAACCCCTTGCACAATCGATTTTTTCACAAGCTCTCCGCGTGATGGTCAGTCTTCGCGATACTACTCGGCTTCCGCAGGTACAAGGGTGCCATGTCTCACGAAAAGCGTGGGCATGCCTGACGCCGGCGAAACACTGCTCCACATGCCCACGCTTTTCGTGGGGCATGGCACCCGAGATTGTCCGGGACGCCTTGCGCGTGGCCGTAAGTGGATTCTCTTGCACGACTTATGGGAACTCGCTTCTACCCATGCGGAAACCCGCCGCCCCGTGCCCGTGACCATATCCACGCTGGTCGTGTATAACTAAAGATACACGTTGATGCTTTCTATTTCACATACAGGTAGCGAGGTGCGACCATGAGGATGTTTCTCGTGGCAATTGGGTTGATGCTGGCCATGGGGGCTCCGCTTTCGGCGGGCGATGTCGACGAGCATTCGGTGGCGGCCGATGCCAAGTGGCTGGTCGAGGTCAATCTGGATGCCGCCCGGGAGTCGACCATCGGCAAGGCGTTCCGCGCGGCCGTGCTTAAGAATGACAAAGCCAAGCAGCGGCTGGAAGCGGCCGGCAAGGCGATGGGCTTGAACCTAGCCAAGGATATTCACGGCTTGTTGCTCTACGATCGGCGTTTCGTCCACGAGCGGGGCGTGGCGATTATCCGTGCCGATGCCGACATCGAGCGGCTGACGGCCTTCGTCGAGAAGCTTCCCGACTATAAGAAAACCGACGTCAACGGACGCCCGTTTCATACATTCACTCACAAGAAGCACAACCGGCCAGGCCATCCCGTGACCGTCTGTCTTCACGATAAGGGGATCGTAATGGGTCGCGACGCGTCCGACGTGGCCACGGCCGTGAAGGTGCTCGACGGCAAGTCGCCCAGCTTGATGAGCGTCAACTCTCCGCTGGGCCGCATGAATACTTCGCGCGAGGCGTCCCCGCCGGGAACGATCCTGCACGTCAGAGCCGTCGGCTTGGATGAACAAACGGTGCCCTTCAAATCGCCCATCGTGCGACAGAGCAAGAGCTTCGTGATGGAGGCCGGAGAAAGCGACGGCAAAGCCTTCGCGCGTGCATCGCTGACGGCCGATTCCAGCGAAGTTGCCCAGCAGATAAAGGCCGTCGTCGAAGGTTACATTGCCGTGGCCAAGTTGCAATGCGGCGACAATGAGGAGGCGAAGAAGATGTTCCGGGCCGCCAAGGTCAGCGTCGACGACGATGTCGTGACCGTCCACTGGAAAGGCCCGGCCGAACGATTGTTGAGAATCATCGAGAAGCAAGTAAAACGACACGCCGGCAGCGAGCACGGCAAGAAACACGGTTCGCGAGCGAATTCCAACGAGCGGAAGTAACCAAACGACCGACTCGCCGGTACATCAAGGAAAGCCCCCAACATGCCGCGTGGTATGACGAGCAAGCCATCCAGCGACGAGAAGCTGGCCCTTCGGGCACAAGGGGGCTGCGCCGCCAGTTTCGAGGAACTGGTCCGCCGATACCAGACCCGGCTGCTGGGCTTCCTGCGGCAGAGGACCGCCAACGCGGCCGACGCCGAGGACCTGACGCAAGACACGTTCGCCCGGGCGTACGAGAATCTGCACCGTTTCAACACCTCGGGCCGGTTCTCGACTTGGCTGTTCACCATCGCCCGGCGGCTTTGCATAAACCACGGCCTAAAGAAACGGCCGCAAGCGAACTCGGAAGTGTTGCATCCGCTTGAGTCCCCGGCACTTTCGCCCCATCAGACGGCAAGCGACCAGGACGACCGGCGGCAATTATGGAACGCGGCGGCCGAAATACTCACCGAACAACAAGTCACGGCCGTTTGGCTGTACTACGTGGAAGACATGTCGGTGGCGGAGATCGCGCCGGTGGTCGAGCGTTCGCGAGTGGCAGTGAAGATGATGCTCTTTAGGGCCAGGAAGAAACTGATGCCCGTGTTTGAAGAGCTTCAACTGCACCAACCGAACGGCAATAGCACGGCGGCTGATGGCAACACGTCGGCCGGCGGCGACGGAACTTCCCCGAAACCGGCCGAGTTGGCCAAAGGGAAACCGCCCGCCGCGGAGAAAGCGGTTGCGGAGAAATCAACAGTGGAGTCCAGCGATGGATAAGAACAAATACACAACCGACGAGCGAGGTTTGGCCGAAAGATTGCGGCGCGAGGCCGAAGCCGACCGTCCCGCTTTCAGCGAAGAACTGCACCAGCGGATATGCCTGATGGTCGAGCAGAGCGATGTACCCTCGCCGCCGAAGAAAGCTTCGCCGACCGGCCGTCGAGTGTGGGTTGCCATCGCGGCGACGATCGTGCTGGCGGGCACCGTGCTGCTGGCGTGGCGACCGCCGGGACCCGAAGTGGTCGAGATCGACAACACGGAAGAAGATGCCACGCTGGCCGCGGTATCCGAGGAACTAGAAGGGTTGACCGACGTGACCCAGTTGACGACCGACGGCGCGCTGCGGATGGACTTGGCCCTGACGACAGAAGGTTGGGCCGACCTGGACCACGACGCCCGCCTGGCAACCGAGTTGGTCCTTAACCAATTGCCGCTGGATATGCTGGCTAGTAGTGAGGAGCCGTGAAACAAGCACAACCGCGTGGTGCGTCGCGACGCACCGTTGTCGCCTTTCGCTCCGCGTGATGGAAAGTGCCGGGGTTGTTGCCTCTACCGCTATCCTGGCCTTAACGCGAAGCCCACGTTTGCCGTTGCCATCACGCGGAGCGTGACAAGTACGGGAGAGTTACGCGGCGCGGCGGCGAGGATTCTTCAGCAGCCACAGTTCTTCATCTTCCACGACGTGCTCGGAAACTTCTCCGGACTGGATCGCGCGCACTCGGCGTTTGATGTTTCTTCGCATGGCCCGATGGTATCCGACCGAGGTGGCGAAAAGCGTGAGCAAATCGAGGAAGCGGCGATTCTTCGCCAAGGTCGGTTCGTCGACGTGAACGTAGGCGTTGTAGCCGAAGCCGATCAACTTGCCGTCGATCTCGCCGATCTTCTTTCCGCCCGACTCGATGGTGAAATCGGCGCCGATGGAAATCCATTTGCGTTTGATGTTGATATACCAAACCCGGTCGTGCTTCTCGTCGTGGAAACAGAAAGTGAAGATCGACGGTATTCTGAACGTGCGGTGGTTCTGTTGCACGTGAACGATGTATTCGTGGCCCGGCAGAATGGCGGCCAAGGTCAGCACGGCTCGGCGGGAACCGATCGAGTTATGCACTTCCCGAGTGGTTATCTCCTCGAGCGTGCCGGTCCAGCGGATTCGTTGGCCGGTCGTCTTGAATATCTTCATTACCAAACGGCTGTGTTCGGCGGAGTCCCAAACGTCGGTGCGAATTCCGACTATGTGAGTCTTGTCCCAGCCGAACGATTTGTTCTTCCGGGAGATCGATCCGCAGACGTCCATGTTAGTGCCAAACTGGCGGTCGTCGGCCGACTTGAGCCGCTGCACGATATCGATGTTCGTGGGGTGCATGTTCAGGAACGCCCACATGTCGACGTATCGGCTGACGCGGAGCCCCTTGGCCTTCTTCCCGCGTTTGTTTTTCTTCTTGCCGGACAAACCAAACATCGGCTCTCCTTTGCCACTTGGTACGGCGGATATATGGCCTGGAATCCGCTTGTCGCGAATATTATCGATATCCCCCATTCGAGGCAAGAGCAACCTTGGGACTGAGTTGTGGCGTTGATTGATACTAACCCGAAGCGCGAGCGAGGAGTGGAGATGTCGCTATTGAAAAACGACGTTCATATGCCGAACTCGCACTCCTCGCTTGCGCTTCGGGTTGGTATGGGGGGGCGACCCAAAATGGCAAATCCCCTCCCGCCAAACAAAAAAGGTTCCGGTGTGCCGGGAACACACCGAAACCTTTCAGGGAGTTAGCCGTGGCGGGAAACCACGGCTGGGAGGTTTCTTCTATTCGGGAGTAGCTGCCTCGGAGGGTGCTTGTTTGGATTGTTGTTTGCTTAGCTCCTCGATCATTTCGTGAAGCCGGTCGATGCGCTTGAGCATTTCGTCCATCCGCGCTTCGAGCTTCTCGTGGCCGTGCCCGGGCGCGGTGAAGTCCATTCGGCCGATCAGTTTTCGCGAGCCCTGGCCGAGCAATTGCTCGATGTGCGGGCGGATGTCGGCCGGCAGTTTGGCCAGGTCGTCTTCCGTCACGGTCCACTTGTCCTGGCCGCGCTGGACGTTGATCGTGGCCGGTTGGTTCGACTGTTTGGTAATGGTAACGCGAAGGTTGCCGGGCATGGCCGGTTTCGTGCCGGCGGCGGGAGGAAGGATCGTGCCGGGACGAACGAAGCGGAAGCTTCTGGTACCGTCGCCCAATTCACCCGGCTCCACCTTTTGCAGCCACTTCTGAATCTTATCCCAATCGGCCTTTTCCTCGCCTTTCTTTCGCGGCACGGCCGAGACGATGTGCTGGGGCCGCTTGGACGGCTTGACGATGATGGTCTCGCGTTTGCCGGCGCGGATGACGCCGAGTTTCAGTTCCTTTCCTTCAGCCGACTTGACGGCCTCGATCACGTCGACGATCTCACACAACGGCTTGTCGTCGGCAGTCAGCAAAATGTCGTGCCGGTGAATCTGGGCGGCCGCCGCGGGGCTGTCGGGAACAACCAGATTCACCACCAGACCGCGATCCTCGGCAATACCGAACTGGCTGCGAAGCAAATCGCCGGCCGGGCGGCAATGGATGCCCAGCCAGTATTGACTGACCTGTACGCTCATCGCCGGCGACGCGACTCGCGCAGCGGCGGCACTCTCGGCTTGCGGTTCTCGCGACACGGCTTCCTTGCCGGTCGTCTCTTGGGCTTGGGCCCCGGCAACACACAACAGTGCAATCGCGAGTCCGCTGATCCAAGGTGTTCGCAACATGTTTAGTTTCCCTTTCCGGTTAGTGCCGGTCCATGGCACGCGGATGACTCTTACTGCCTATCAGTAAACGGGGCCGACGTATCCTGCTCCGGGCCAGTCCCCGTTTTCGGCAGTTTGACCGTAATTGTTTCTCCCGGGCGCGCCGCGGCGCGCCCTGCTAGACTAAAGGGCTGAATCTCCAACGTAGTGAACATCAACCTGGTCGACCGGGACTACCAGCCGGCGACCGTCCTTCATCTTCATCGGTACCAACTCGCGCCGCTGCTGCACTTCGTGGCCGGTACGATTGAGTGCTTCGAGCACGTCGTCCGGAACGGCGGGAGGAACGCTTTGCAGCCAATCGCTGTCCAACTTGTCTCGTTGTACGGCCGGAACGCGGATTCCGCCGCCGAATTGCGGCGATCCGAGATTTACCATTTCCGTCTTCAGGGCCGGGGTCGCCACCGCGCCGCCCCGGTTGCTCGCCGCGACCACCGGCGGCATTCTACCGACCGGCGGGTTGACCACGGGAATCGACTCGAATGTCGACGGACGGGTACCGGCGACCGGGTTCCCGTCGCGATTCTCGATCGATATCCCAATCCACATCGCCATTAGAAAACTGGCGGCCATGGCCGTTAGCGTGGCGGCGTTCTTCTTCGACCATGGCCGCCTGGGAGTTGTTTTGTTATGCGCCGCGACCTTCGCGGGCTGTGTCTCGATACCCGTTCCGCCGTCGCTGGCCTTGTCATCTCTCCTAGCGGCGGGAATCGGCTCGCTCAACAATGCGGAAAACTCGGCGCCAAAAGATTGAGCCTCTAGAAAAGCCAACGCGCACTTGCGCCAGCCGTCGGGTCGGCTGTCCAAACCGGAGAGAAGCCGGCGGCGTCGCGCTTCGTCCAACTCGTTGTCGACCAGAAGATCGAACAATTCGTTGTCGTCATCGGGAATGTGTTTCTTGGTAGCACTCATGTTCTCAAGCCTCGACGACCTCCAGGGCAATCAATTCCGCTCGCAGCTTGCGGCGGGCACGGTGCAATCTCGACTCCACCGCGCTGTGCGTGATCCCCAGGTGTTCGGCCATTTGTTTGTAACTCCAGTTTTCGCTGTATTTCAGCAGCAGGATCTCCGCGTCCTTTTTCGGAAGCCGGCCCATGGCTTCGCGAATCTTCGTGCGACGCTCTTCGGACAACAGCCAGTCGAGCGGATCGCTTTCTCGGTTCTCCTCTTCCGTCGGTCTGTTTCGTTCGGCGTAGCGGTCTGTCAACTTCCGCCGCCGCCCCATCTTGCGGCGATATAGCAAGGACTGCGTAACCGCCAGCCGGTATAGCCATGGAGCAACTTTCGTGGGGTCCGACAGCGGCGAACTCTGTTTCACGGCCGCCAGGGAGACCTCCTGCATCACCTCGTCGACCGCCTGCGGCTCACCCAATCTGGCCCTAATCACGGTGCGCAGCCATCGATCATGTTCGGCCAAGGCGGCCTGCCAATCGATTTCGGCTGCCGAATTGGGTGGACCCGGCGGTCGCTCTCGAGGTTGTGATTGCTTCATGTCCATATCATTAGTATCCGCGGGGACGCTAATCTTGCACGGTATTCGCAAAACCGTCGCAAAAATTAGCTACCGTGGAAATTGTACGTCCTTTTCGGACGCGCGGGAGCCCCGCCAATGACGCTGAAATCGTTCGACAAGACACCACATAGAGGGGGGCGATGTTGCCTTAAGTCATTGAAGAGAAGGCTTTTACGGCAATGCACCCGACTTGACGGCATCGCCCGCCAGAGATGGAACTGGATAGGGTGATGAAAATGGAGAACGGTTCCACAACATCCTGGCGCACCCCAGAGCTCCTTCCGTTGTAATGCCTGTCCTTTTTCTTTCTATGCCTGTCCTTTTTGTTGATGAAGAAGGACAGGCTATTGCCTTAAGTCTATTTACATAAGACCTTTACGACAATATCCAGATTTTACGACATCTCCTGCTGGGGATGGAGAAGTGGAAGAGACGACTGGACCGCGCGGCGGAGAGTCCGCTAATTCCCGGCCACGGCGCCGCCGGGTGGCATGGGGCGCAGGTAGGGGCGGACCTTTTCGAGCGTCTTCGGGCCGATGCCTTGCACCCGCTTCAGGTCGTCGTGGTCGAGGAACGGGCCGTCGGCCTCGCGCGAGGCCACGATCCGCTCGGCCAGCGTTTGGCCGATGTCGGGCAATTGCACCAACTCCGGCCAGTCGGCCTCGTTCAGGTCGACCTCGAAGGAGGCCGTTTGCGGCGCGGCCCTGTCGATTTCAATCAAACGGCCCCGCCAGCCGCCTTGCGAAATCCACCAACCGACCGTGCTGCCCAACGCGACCAGCACCAACACCGCAACCGTTGCCTGATCGGCCCGGCGCAGCAGCCAATACGGCTCGCCCTCGGGCTTAGAAGGTTTCGGCGGCTTTGCGGGTGGTTTCGGCGACATATGGCAAACTGGCTTGAAAGGCACATAACCCACTCATTTAATCATAGACGATCCGCCCGGTTCGTGCCACGACCAGGGATCATTTCGAGCCATATTGCCCCACTTTCGCGAGACCAGCAAATAGGCGAAAATGGACGAACCATACCAACCCGAAGCGCAAGCGAGGTGGGAAACCGTCCGCCATGCCGAGCCGAGTCGATATTCTATCGCCGCTCTCCTCGCTTGCGCTTCGGGTTAGTATCGATCACTCGACACATCCGGCAATCCCGAGACATTCCCTTGAAAGAAGACTTCCAACAAATCGATTTCGACGACCAACTCCGCGACGACTGGCGGGCGCTGCTCGAACTGGCCGTGCGCGAGGACCTGGCCGATGGCTGCGACCTGACGACCGATAGCCTCGTCCCGCCGACGGCCGAGGGTCGGGCGGATGTTGTTGCCCGAGAGGCCGGCGTCGCGGCCGGGTTGCCCGCCGTGGGGATTACGCTCAAGCGAATCGAGCCCCGGTTGACTTGGACGGCCAACGTCGAGGATGGCTCCCCGCTCGTGCCCGGCGATTGTCTGGGAACGATCGAGGGACCCGCCGCGGGCATTCTCAAGGCCGAGCGGATCATGCTCAACATGCTGGGCCGGCTGTCGGGCATCGCCAGTTTGACGGGACGCTACGTCGAAGCGGTCGGCGGTACTTCCGCGCGAATCTACGACACGCGGAAGACAACGCCCGGCTGGCGGCGGTTGGAGAAGTACGCCGTGCGTTGCGGCGGCGGTCAGAACCATCGCGGCGGTCTGTTCGAGGCCGTCTTGATAAAGGACAACCACTTGGCTCTAGGCGCGGCCGTCCTGGACTCCGGCGGCTACACGCCCGCCGAGGCAGTCGTAAAAGCCCGCGAAGCCACCGCCGCCGGCACGATCATCGAGATCGAGGTCGACACTCTCGAACAGTTAGACGAAGTGTTGCCCGCCGGCCCGGACATCGTGCTGCTGGACAACATGAGCGACGCCCAACTTTGCGAGGCCGTGGCGCGTCGCGACAGTCTCAAGTCTTCCTCCGAGCTAGAAGCCTCCGGCGGAGTGAATCTGCAGACCGTATCCAGCATCGCCCAAACCGGCGTGCAGCGAATCAGCGTCGGAGCGTTAACGCACTCGGCGGTCGGGCTCGACCTGGGGTTGGATTGGCGGTAGGAGAAGTTCGTAGGGTGCGCTGCGATGCATCATGAACCAGAGCAAACCGTACATTATGGTCCGTCACGACGCACCCTACGGACTTGGAGATATTTCGGATGACCGATGACCAAACGCCGAAACGTGTTTGCCCAGCCTGCGGCAGCACAAAGTATCGAGCAGCTCCGGTCGAAAATCCGGATGTCCTTGTCATTGTCCGCGATCGCATATGCCGTCAGTGCCAAACACGCTACACGCCTCCAACTCCCGCTTGGGCTCCAATCGGGTTGTTTGTCTCGGGTGCTTTCTTTCTCATAGTTTTCGCCGGGTTGCTGTACGACAACTTCGTGACGCACTTCGTGATGGACCATATAGAGTTTACGGTATTGGGTGTACTCGCTACAGTCGGCTGGGTGGTGATCGCCATCGGATTCATAGTCTACAGCATTGTCTTGGCTCGCAAACTGTGGTTTCATCGGTCATCGGACGAATCAGACCCCAGTTAACATGTATCAGACCGTTGAACTGGATATCCAGAGTGGACCGTACGTCTTGGTGCGACGGACCCCATAAGAAAAGCGGCAACCACCGAGCTTTCGGCCGTCCTCGTACTCATCACGCTCCGCGTAATGTTCGCGGAGCGAACAACGACTATCTACGTCATCTGCCAAAGCGCCATTCTTAGCATGTCGCGGACGCTGCGGTTGGCGGCCAAGACGGCGGCGGGCTCGAAGCCGCAGTGGACTAGACAATGTTCGCAGCGAGGGTCGTTGCCGGGGCCGAGGTTGTTCCAGTCGGTCGAGGCGACCAACTCGGCGTAGGTCTCGTAGTGATCGTCGGCGACGAGGTAACAAGGGCCGCGCCAGCCTTTGATGTTGTACGTCGGGTTTGCCCAGGCGGCACATTCGAGATCGCGATCGCCACTGAGAAAATCTAGATACACGGGCGACGTGGCCAGCTTGAAACGGGCCAGAAGCTCCCGGGCGGCGCGAAACTTCTCGTGTACTTCACGGCGGGTCATGAATATCTCGGCCGCGCTGTCGGGGTTGTCGTCGGTGACGGCCTCGTATCCGTAGGCCGGGGAGATCATCAGCCCGCCGACGCCCAGTTCGTTGAGGTAATCGAACAACACGGCGATCTCGTTCATGTCGGTCTGCTTGTAGATGGTCGTATTGGTGCAGACCAGAAAGCCTTGCTGCCGGGCGGCCGCGATCCCGCGGGCCGCGGCGGCGAAAGCCCCTTCGTGCTCGACGATCTTGTCGTGCGTGGCTTCCATGCCGTCGACGTGGACGTTGATAAACAGTCGCTTGCTCTTCGGCAACTTGGCCGCCTTCTTTTCAAGCAGCATGCCGTTGGTGCAAAGGTAGATGTGCTTGCCGCGGTCGAGCGTCTTCTCGATCAGCTCTTCGATGTCGGGATAGACCAGCGGCTCCCCGCCACAGATGCTCACGATAGGCGCCCGGCACTCGTCGATCGACGCCAGACACTGGTCGACCGAAAGCCGATGGCGCAGGTGGCCCGAGTATTCGCGAATCCGCCCACAGCCGCTACACGACAAATTGCAGCAATGCGACGGTTCGAGCATCAGCACCATGGGGAACTTACTCTCGCCGGCCAACTTCTTGCGAAGAAGATAAGCGGTCATCGTGCGAGTCAGCGAGAATGGAAAGCGCATGGGAGGGACAGGGGTTAGGGGACAGGGGGGAGCAGTCAGGACATAGGTGCGGCCATTGTCGCCTTTCGCTCCGCGAAAGTAGCGTGCGCAACCAGTTGGCAACAAAACCGTAAGCTTTCGTGGCTCGATATCTCGGTCAATAATCTAGCGCCGTTTGAAGTGAGTAATATTGGTAACACTCTGGTTTCAGAACGGGAACGGTGCTTAACGCCGCTCTCCTCGCTTGCGCTTCGGGTTAGTATTTCGGTTACGCCGCGTCGTCTTCGGTGAAGCGGTCGCCGAATACTTGTAGGTCGGCTGCCGGATCGTCTTCCAGCACCGATTGGCTCGCAACTGCCCATTGGGACAGGGCCAGCAATGGGAAGCATATCGGGTAGTAGTGGTACTTCAAGTAGAAGACCTTCGGGAAGCCGGTGCCGGTGAACTCGGGCTCGTCCCAAACGCCGTCGTCCTCTTGCGATTCGATCAGGTACTGGATTCCGCGAACAACGGCCGGATGGGCATGCAAACCGGCGGCCGTAAGACCAAGCAGTGCCCAGGCGGTCTGCGAAGCGGTGACCGGTCCCTGGCCTCGCAAGTGCGGATACTCGTAGCTGTCGGCCGATTCGCCCCAGCCGCCGTCTTCCTGTTGATGGGCCAGCAGCCAGTTAACAGCCGCCTGAATGGCCGGGTCGTCGGTCGGCACGCCAACTTCGATCAAGCCGACCATCGATTCCCAAGTGCCGTAAATGTAATTGACGCCCCAGCGACCGAACCAACTGCCGTCGGCTTGCTGCTCGCGGCGGATGTACTCGACGGCCCGATCAACGGCCGGATCGCCCACGCGATGGCCCAAATGGCCCAAGGCTTCCAACACGCGACCGGTGATGTCCGGACTGCTGGGGTCGATCATGGCGTTGTGGTCGGCAAAGGGCACGTAGCAGAGGAACTGCCGATTGTTGTTGCGGTCGAAGGCACCCCAGCCGCCGTCCTTGTTCTGCATGGCCAGCATCCACTTTAGGCCCCGCTGCATGGCCGTCGCCGTGCGGTCGATTGCCGCGATCTCGCTCGTCTTGTCTTCGTCGGATATAGTCGTTTCCGAAACGAGCGACAACTAGGCGGGCAAGGCCGCGGTGGCCGAGGCCGATTGCTTCTCGAAACGCGATTGTAGCGCCATCAGCACCATGGCCGTATCGTCGGAGTCGGGATAATAATCGTTGGCGTACTCGAAACACCAACCGCCCGGCTCGACTTTGACGGTTTCGGCCCAATCGCCGGGCCGCGTTATCTGCATATCCAACAGCCAATCTATGGCCTGACGCATTGCCGGATTGTCCGCCGAGAGGCCGGCCGACTCCAACGCCCGACACGTTATGGCCGTATCCCAAACGGGCGACTTGCAGGGTTGAATGCGGATCGAGTCGCTGTCCTCCTCGTCTATAATCAAATCGGCTAATTGTTTGTGGCAATACTCGACCACCGGGCTGTCGTCGGGACGGCCCAAGCAACGCAAGGCGATGATGCTCCACACGATGGGCGGATAAATGGCGCCCAGGCCGTCGCTGTTCTCGAAGCGCTTTATCATCCACGATTCGGCTTTGGCGATGGCTCGGTTTCTGAAAGGCGTGAAGCCTTTGCGTTGAAACCACTTCAAGGCCGAGTCGACCTTGCGGAAAAAGCGGTCCCAACTGAACATGCCCGTTCCGCCCGGCAAACCGGGACACCTTAGCGGCGGCCAGTTGCACGGTTCGGCGATGAACAGTTCGCGAATGCCCATTCTTGGGTCTATCTGGCGTACCGGTTGCATTGCCGAGATGATCGACAGCGGCACGATGATCGTCCGCGACCATGAACTGACGGCGTATATATTGGCCGGGAACCACTTCGGCAGCAGCATTACCTCCGGCGGCACGGCCGGACATTGATCGTATGAAATCTGGCCCAACAGAGCCAAGTAGAATCGAGTGTAACTGTTTACGGAATCCGCCCCGCCGGCTGCCATGATTGCTTCGCGAGCGCGTTGCATGTACTCGCAGCTCGGGTCGTGGCCGGTGAGTTTCAGGGCAAAGTAGGCCTTGACGCTGCCGCTTATTTCCAGACCGCCGCCGGGATACATTTCCCAACCGCCCTCGGGCAGTTGCTTCTCGACCAGATACTTGGCGGCTCGAGCGGCCTGCTCGCAATCCTCGCAGCCGAGGAAAGCCCAAAGCAGAATGGTCTCGCTCTCGAGGATTGTGTCGCCTTCAAGCTCGGCGCACCACGATCCGTCGGGATCCTGTTGGCCCAGCAGCCATTGCCGAGTGCGCATAATCGCACGCCGGACGGGCGAGGACATTGAACGAATGGTGAGGCTGTCT
>Ga0180432_10008754_pt1 | contig 12510 bp, 6 predicted proteins | sample SS_ome_10_FD_132414 | JGI IMG/M metagenome (GOLD analysis project Ga0180432, IMG submission 132414) | Hypersaline lake sediment archaeal communities from the Salton Sea, California, USA - SS_1_MS_2 metaG | ecosystem: Environmental > Aquatic > Non-marine Saline and Alkaline > Hypersaline >...
CCAATCATCATTGCTGCCTTTATACATGAATCAGGATTAATCTGGTTTGATACATTAGAAGATTTATATTTTTCAAATGTATCAAAAACAATATTATGGATCTCTGCTCCAGCAGGTAAGATCGCAATAGGGAGTTTAACAGAAGATGTCCCTAAATCTTTATATGAAATATCAATTTCATTAAGACCTGTTTCAAGAGTAATAAGTTTTCTTTTTCTCATCCCTTATGCTCCCCTTTATTATGCTAATGTTAAATTTAAAGTTAATGCTCCATCTGGAGTTATTTGAGAAATATTGACTTCATTATATTCTTCAGAAGTTGCAGAGTATGCTCCATCCCAACCACCAAAAGATAATGCAGATGTTTGTGTTCCACATCCTCTTAAATGCTCTCTAGCTTCATTTTTATCATTTCCAATTATCCATACTGAATTAGTATATTCTTCAGTTAAAGAAAGATAATTTCCATTATTGTCATCTCCACCAAAACACGTTCCATAATCTTGATTAATTCCACTGCATGCTGCAGAATGTTTTTGAAGATTTGATTGATTTGCTGTTGTCCATACATTGCCATCATATTCTTCTGTTCCCGCCCAACCAACTTTTACTGTAGATGCTATTACTCCAAAACCATTAGAATTTGATTCACCAGCATTTAAATTATTTCCTACTGACCAAGAAGAACCATTGTATTCTTCAGTAACTGATAATGTTGATCCATTCCAACCGCCAAATGACAATCCGGATGTCATAGTACCAGTTCCGCCCGATTGTTCTCTTGCTGTATTCATGCTCCCTACATTAGACCATGATGAACCATTATATTCTTCAGTTGTGGCGGTATAACCTCCAGCATTTCCGCCAAAACAAAGAGCTCCTGTTTGACTTCCACACCCTGATGTATAATCCCTACCTGATAATAAAGAACCGCCTGCACTCCAAGTTGATCCATTATATTCATCTGTAACAGCGATCCCATTTGCTCCACCATAAGCTAAACCTGCAGATTGTGAACCACAACCAGCAAGACCTCTTCTCGCTGTACTTAAACTATCTGTTACTGTCCAAAGTCTTGGAATTACCCAGGTTTCAAGATATAATTTTATATCTTCATCATAGCTATTAGGAGGATCTGTAAAATAGTCTCCAGTATTTGCTTCTTTTCTGGCAGTTGAGTCCACAGCATCTACAGTTAATAGATGATCAGAGTTATTTGATAATCCAACTTGCATTCTATATTTAATATATGCGTCAGGATTTGTTTGTCCTTCAATTCCATTTGTTTTAAATCCCTTTTCTATATTAAAAATGGCGTTTTTAATTGTATAACCTTTCGGGAGAATAGCAATAGGAATTATACTTGATTCAAACCCAAGGTCTTCATATGTTATCTCAATTTTATTAAGACCCCCAGCAAGGTTAATTAAGTTTTCGTTTTGCATACTTTAAACTCCTTATTAGGTTACCAAGAATGTTATATTCATTTTTCCAGATAATGATATCTCATTTAAATTTGCAGTTGAGTATTCTTCTGTCCATACATATGGATCTGCAGAGGTTTTATATCCTCCAAAACTTAGTTCATGACACCCAGAACTCTGACTCTTTAAAAAGTTTAGATCATTTGAGACAATCCAATTAGTTCCGTCATATTCTTCAGTGTTATCATTTACCGCTGAGCTCCAAGTTCTACCGCCAAATGACATACAAGCACTTTGAACTCCACCTCCATATAAATTATATCTTCCTACATTTAAAGGATTTTCTACTGACCATACATTTCCATCATATTCTTCTGTAGTATCAACTTCTGTAGTTGTAGTGGAACCTCCAATGCATACACCGGCAGTTTGTGTTCCTGCCCCAGCAAGTCTAGATTTTGCAGTATTTATATCATGACTAGTTGACCATGAAGCACCATTATATTCTTCGCAGGTGTCATATACTGTAGAAGATGGATCCAATGCTCCACCAAATGATAACCCTGCAGATTGAGTTCCACAACCTGCTGAGTATGCTCTGGCGACGTTTAAAGTTCCTCCTATGCTCCAAATGGTTCCGTCATATTCTTCTGTTCTATTTTGATAACTTCCGTCATGACCTCCGAAACTCAAACCAGCAGATAAAGTGCCCAATCCAGCATTGTATCTAATTACATTATTTAATGATCCTCCAGCACTCCATGAACTTCCATTGTATTCTTCAGTTGTACTAACTGATACTGGAGTCACATTTCTGCCTCCTGCTGATACTCCAGCAGTTCTATTTCCAAAACCGGCGAGATGAGATCTTGCAGTATTTAAGTCTCCTCCCATACTCCAAACTCTTGTAGTTACCCAAGTTTCAAGAACTATTTTAGTATCAATACTTTTAATAAGAGGAGAATCAAAATAAGTTCCAGTGTTTGCATTTAGCTTTCCATATTCCTTTGCAATGTCTGAACTGAATTCCAAATATGTTTGACTATCATCAATGGTGCCTATCATACAAGTATATTGTATTGCAGCATTTGGATCTATAACATTGCTTGGAAGTGTTGATCTAAATTTTTCTTTTACATCGAAGAGAACACTTTTTATTTGAGTTCCAGCTGGAAGGAAAGCAATTGGTTGTGTACTAGATTCTAATCCAAGATCATTATGAGAAATACATATTGTATTTAGACCTCTCTTTAAAGTAATGAGATTAACTCTTTGCATCAGTTGCTCTCCTTAATTAAGAATTGTAATTAATATATTTTACAGTGAAAGTTAAGCTCCCTGTATCAAGTCCATCTAAATCATTTGCGGTATAAGCATGAAATTCTTCAGTTTCCCCCATATACAATGATTGAATATATCCGCCGCTTGCTAAAGCGAAAGAATGATTTCCTGCCCCAGAACCATGTGCAGAAATGACATTTGTGCTAGATAGCATTGCCCAAGACACTCCATCATATTCTTCTGTATCGGAATTCCAAGTAGGAGTTCGATCTCTTTCTAATCCTCTGAAGGAAAGAGCATTCATATGTGTGGTTCCTGCTCCTTCAAACCAAGTTCTTTGATAATTCAAACTTCCTTCGACTGCCCAAGTAGCTCCATCATAAGATTCGGCAGAAGCTATCCATTCGGTAGATACATCTTGCCCTCCATATAATATAGCATCGTCAAGTTTTCCAACACCAACTTGTTTGTATCTTCCAGTAAGCATAGTTCCGCCAGAAGACCAGGAAGCTCCATTATATTCTTCTGTGGATGAAACATAGGTATTACCAGAATCACTCCCTGCAGCTGTAAGTGATGCGGTTTGAGTTCCTACTGTTGAGTGATATCTTCTTCCTGCAGAAAGAGTTCCTCCAGCTGACCAGGAAGCTCCATTATATTCTTCACAATCATCTTCATATGCAGTAACTGAAGATCGCCCTCCAGTTTTTAATCCTGCGGTTTGTGTTCCTGATGCTCCTATTCCATATGCAGACTGGCTAATAGCTCCTCCAGCAGACCAACTAGTTCCGTTATATTCTTCAGTTGATGTATTATAAGTAGACCCTTCAAATATACCTCCTGTAGTATATGCTGCAGATTGACTTCCGCCACTTCCATGCAATCTTCTTGCATTAGATAGATTTCCTCCTATTGACCATACTTTAAAACCTTGAGAATTAATAGTGGCAGTATAAGTTTCATTTGTTGGATTACTTGAAGAATCATAATTTTCACTTGCGATAGGATAGTAAAGAGTTCCTTCATAATCTCTTGAATAACCACATGATGCCCATGCAAGACTTCCAGTTCCCCCGGTTCCGGCGCCCCTTCTCGCTACATTTAAACGATCTGCTGCAGACCAATTTGTTCCGTCATATGATGAAACATAGGGACTAACACTTCCTCCAATAGACAACCCTGCACTTAGTGTGCCAGCAGATCCTGGACCCATCAGACTTGAAGTTATCATATCATTCCCAGACGACCAAGATGCACCATTATACTCTTCAGTTGATATATAATAAGGTCCGTCATTTCCGCCGTCTCCAGAATAGGTTACTGAAGAAGATTGTGTTCCGAAGTTTCCAAGTCTCTGTCTTGCTGTATTAAGACTCCCACTTGTAGTCCATACAGTTCCATTATATTCTTCAGTACTTGTGCTAGAATCTGCTCCAGAAATATTTCCTCCTACTGCCAAACCAGCAGTTTGAATTCCACATCCTGCAGTGTTTCTTCTTCCGACATTTAAATTTCCACTTGAAGTCCAGGTAGCGCCATCATATTCTTCAGTCTCTTCTACAGTTGAATCAGCAGTATTGGTTCCTCCAAATGCTGCTGCAGCGGTTTGTGTTCCAAATCCTCCTAGTCTTGATCTTCCAAGATTTAAATCTGAGGAAAAGGTCCATATTGTTCCATTTCCTTCTTCGGTTGTATCTGGGTCTATACTAAATAAATCATTTCCTCCTGCCATAAGTTGAGCAGTTTGAGTTCCGCAAGATGCAGGATAATGTCTTATAATATTTGCGTCGCCACTAATTGTCCATGCAGTTGGTATTGCTACATATGGATAATCCATACAATTTCTTATTTTTTGTCGAGAATCTACTATATTATTACTTGATACATTCACCTTTTCTATAAACTTCATATCACCATTTTTCGCATGAATGTCAAGTAAACAATTAGAGTTTATAATTCCTCCTAAAGATTTTGAAATATCAACCTCGAAGGATAATACTCCGGACTGTGCATCTAATGTAAAGATGTCTACACTTTTTGTAGTATCCGCAACCTGAAAGTCAGAAAATGATTTAGTGACTGTTTCGGTTACCACATTATTTTGATATGCAGTTATTCCCATGTTATTGTGCCTCCATTAAGATCCAGAGTAATCAATGTATTTAAATTTAAAATTTAAAGATCCTTTTGATAAATTATTTAAATTAGTAGTAGCAGGATTATCATAAATTTCTGTAACACCAACATAAGTATTATCACTACCTCCAAAGTTCAATGCTGCAGATTGTGTTCCACACCCACCAAGTTCATATCTTGCAACATTTAAATCAACTATAGTTTCCCATGCGGAACCATTATATGCTTCACATATCGGCATAATTTTTGCAGTATAACCTCCCATTGAGAGTGCTGCAGATTGTGTTCCGCATCCTGCTTGTGTAGTAAGCAAATGTTGCATGGAACCTCCAACTGACCATGTAGCTCCATCATATTCTTCAGCAGAACCAATAATTAATCCAGTGTCTTGACCACCGAAACAAAGAGCGGATGATTGTGTTCCACATGCAGCTAGATTTTGTCTTGCAGTATTTACACTTCCTCCCGCACTCCATGAAGCTCCATTATACTCCTCACATGTTGCTACTGGAGCAGACGGATCAGAACCTGAAACTGCTAATCCTGCACTTTGTGTTCCTGCTCCAGGAACTCCAGAACGTGCGGTTCCTAAGTTTCCTCCGCCAGACCAGGTTGCGCCATTATATTCTTCTGTTGTTACTCTTGTAGTTGCTCCATCATATCCACCAAAACTTAAACCAGCAGATTGGGTTCCGCATCCTCCTAAATATCGTCTTGCAACGCTTAGTGTCCCGCTTGCAGTCCATGAAGATCCATTATATTCTTCTGTTACATTTGATGGAGACCCAGTATGACCACCAAAACTCAAACCTGCATCTTGTGTTCCACAACCTGCTAGTCTCCTTCTGGAAGTATTCAAGCTTGCCACTACCGCCCAAGAAGGACGTTCAGGAATTTCAATAGAATATTCTTCTGAGGAACCTGTGAATCGAGTGCCATCATGGCCACCAACAACAAGAGCATCAGTTTGTGTTCCAAAACCACTTCCAGATGCTGATCTAAAAATATTCATATCTTTAGAGACTGACCAATTTATTCCATCAAATTCTTCAACATCTTCACTCAGGTTGCTACTTCCAAGACTTCCTCCGGAGCATAAAGAAGCATTTTGAGTTCCACATCCAGCAGCTTGATCTCTTCCTATGATAAGATCATTCTCAATAGACCAATTGTTTCCATTGTATGATTCACAACTTGTTCGTACGTTATCATCTCCAAAAGATAAAGCGGCATCTCTTGATCCACTAGCTGCTTTATAATATCCAGTAGAGCTCATATCGTTAATTACAGACCAGGATGTTCCATTATATTCTTCACATAAATTAGATCCACCATGAATTGATAAACCGGCATTTTGAGTTCCGCAACCTGCTAGAGCATCAACTGCTGTATTTAAAGCGCCGCCAGCGCTCCATGTGGATCCATTATATTCTTCACAAGAAGATAGAGTTATAGAACCTGTCCATCCACCTGCAACAAATGCAGCGGATTGGGATCCACCAGATGCATGTGCGCTTCTTTTTTGACTTAAATGATTAGCGCCTGTCCAGGAAGTTCCATTATATTCATAACATCCTGTTATTCTATCTGCTACTGTTGAATCATACCCTGCAGCACATAAACCAGCATTTCTAACACCGCATCCATGATTTAATATTATATCATATCTAATATAATCAGGTCCCATGCTCCATGATCTCAATCCATCGCTAACAATAGTCCCAGTTATATTAAAGTTTGATGAATAACTCGCAGTTGAGAATTCTTCAGTGCTTGAATATACAATTCCCCCTGCGTGGCCACCTCCACAACTCAATGCTTCACTTTGAGTGCCACAACCACCCAAAAATCTTCTTGCCTGATTTAAAGGATAAGATATGGACCAGTCTGTTCCATCATAAGTTTCTGTATTTGTATATGAATTATTATCATTATCTCGTCCTCCAAATGACAATCCTGCTGATAGTGACCCTGCTGCGCCTGAACCAGCACTATATGAATTTATACCATTTGCAGAACTCCAGCTTGCTCCATTATATTCTTCTGTTATATTTGTTATGATTCCATTATTGTCATACCCGCCAAATGCAGCAGAAGCAGTTTGTGTTCCAAAACCTGAACCATAGTATTTATGAGCAATTAAAGACCCACCAACACTCCATGAAGCTCCATCATACTCCTCACATAATCTTGATGCTGCAGTTGTATAACCACCAATTATTAATCCAGCAGTTTGAGTTCCTGTTGCTGGAGCACCAAATCTTGCGTTAATTAGATTGCCTCCGGAAGACCAGGAAGTTCCATTATATTCTTGTGTTATATCTATTCTAGCAGTTGTATAACCTCCAACACACAATGCCGAACTTTGAGTTCCACATGCGCCAACATGATATCTTCCTGCTGATAATGTTGGAGCTGAATTCCAAGTAGCTCCATTATATTCTTCAACATAATAAAGAGCTTCTGAAGAATTCCAGCCAGAAATGCTAAGACCTGCAGTTTGGGATCCTGCTCCAGCAAGAGAAGATCGAGGATAATTCAGATCTGCCCCTTTAGACCAAGCAGTTGATCGAACAAGGAATGGATTAGTTTTAAAATCTATTTTTTCGTAACCAAAGATATTTCTTATATTTGAAACATTTTGATTTTTAACAAAATTTGTAAATCCATCACCAACTGTCAACAGGTTCTCGGTATTTTGAATTCCGCCAAAACCATCAACAACTTCAACATCCAATCCAATTATTACTTGATCATCTGTAAAAGAAGTCAAAGTTATAGAGTTTGACGTATCGGCAGTTTGGAAGTCTGTATAACTTTTAGTAACTTCTTTAGTTAGAACTTTGTTTGAATAAGTATCTATCTGCATTTACAGCTTCCTCCTAACCAGAATAGTTTATGTATTTTATATTAAACGTTAATGACCCAGCATTTAAATTTGAAAGATTATTCGGGGTATAAATTGAAAACTCTTGAGCTATGCCACTTCTTCCAGATGAAATAGCTCCGCCTGCTTCAAGTGTTGCATTTTGATCTCCCATTGATGCCATATTATTTTTAGCAATATTCATGTTTTTGCTTATAGACCATGTAGCTCCATTATATTTTTCAGAGGTAGAAACAAGTAAATCATTTTCATCATATCCTCCAAATCCTATTGCTGCCCCTTGTGTTCCTGCAGATCCTGCTCCTGTAACACTAACACTTCTGTCATTAGATAAGTACCATACAGTTCCATCATATTCTTCAGTAAGATAGTAAAAAGCTGGAGTATTATCTGATCCTCCTGCGCAGAAACTTAAAGTTTGGGTTCCTGAGCAAATTGGATTTTGTCTGGCAACTGTTGTAGACCCTCCTACTGACCAAGAAGCTCCATTATACTCTTCAGACCCAGCGTGATATCCAGATGCAATTGATTGACCACATGTGCTAAGTGCAGCATTTTGAGTTCCGCATCCTCCATGTGTTCTTACTGCTGTATTTAGATTTCCTCCAGCAGACCAAGCAGCGCCATTATATTCTTCGGTTGAATTTAAGTCTCCTGATAAATATCCTCCAAAACAAAGACCAGCATTTTGTGTGCCTGCTCCAGCTTGCTGAGATTTAGCTGAACTAAGATTACTAGTGACAGTCCATCCAGTTCCATCATATTCTTCAGTAGTTGCAACTCTTCCTGAGTTTTCTATTCCTCCAAAAACTAATCCTGCACTTTGGGTTCCACATCCAGGAATTTTTGTTCTTGGTTCATTTATATGAGAAACAGTTGTCCAGTTTTCTAGTCCGATGCTTTCTACTGTTGCTTGAATTGTTTGTTGTGATGAACTAAATCCTGATAAAACATGCTCTTCGGAACTAACAAGTTTTACTCCGTCTAAGTCTTGTCCGCCTGCTGTCAATGCTTCTGCTTGACTTCCGCAAGCATTATACCAACTTCTAGATACAATTGGTCTACTTGCCATTGACCAATTTACGGAATCAAAAAATTGTGTCGAGTTATATGTTTGAGAAAGTCCAACACTTTGAGTTCCACAACTTCCAGAGTCTACCATCCAGGATAGAGATTTAGTTGCATAACTCCAACTTGTCCCATTATATAATTGAGTATCAAATCCTTTTTCTCCAACACCTGAAGTTAAATACCCTCCAACAAGAGCAGCACCAGTTTGAATTCCAAAGCATGGTCCCCTTTTCCATTCTACCAAAGTTGCTCCACCAGAAGACCAAGCAGCTCCATCATATTCTTCTGTAGTATCTGTATAACTTACAGCAGTTGGTTCTCCACCAACAGCAAGTCCTGCAGTTTGAAGTCCACATGATCCAGCTCCAAATCTATCAAGAGATAATGATCCTCCTGCACTCCATGAAGCACCATTATACTCCTCACAAGTAGCAAGAGATGTTGCCCCAGCGTTTTTACCTCCTACAGCAAGACCTGCAGTTTGAGTTCCACAACCATTAGATTTATATCGTGCAGTTGATAAATCGCCGCCGGCAGACCAAGTAGTTCCATTATATTCCTCAGAGGTAACAGATGGTGCACCAGCGGAAGTATATCCTCCCATATTAAGTGCTGCAGATAAAGAAGCATTTGATGCCATCATTGGACCTTGTTTTGCAGTATTAAGATCTCCTCCTAAGCTCCATGCTGTAGGGATAACTAAATATGGATCTGATGCTAGGTCTCTAAATCCATCGGTACCACTTGAAGTATTATTATGTCTTGATATTGGTTTTTCAGATATCAATTGACTATCCATAGATAGAATACATTCGCTATTTACAATTCCACCAAATGCATTATCAACATCAATTGACAAATCTACTACGGTATCTCCAGCGCCTAATGTAATAATATCGACCGCTTGGGAAGTTGATGCGGGGTTAAAATCAGTATACGTTTTAGTTACTGAAGTGGTTATCAACTCGCCTTCATAAGTTTTAATTTGCATTACAACTCTCCCTAGTCATTATAATTAATATATCGGATCTTAAAGGTTAAACTTCCTGTAGTTAAATTGTTTAAATTCTCACTTGGAGATCTATCAAAATTCTCTGTATAATTTCTCCATTCTGAATCTGTTTCGTAACCTCCACAACTAAAGCTGGAATCAGCATCTCCTGCGCCATTATTATATCTAACTTCTCGATTCAAAGGATTTGTAATCACCCAATTAGTTCCGTCGTATTTTTCACTTGTTGTTAATTGTGTTATAGTAGTTTCTCTTCCTCCGCATACTATACCAGAAGATTGTGTTCCAAATCCAGCATGGCCTGACCGTTGAAGATTCAAACCATTTCCAGTTGTCCATATAGTTCCATTGTATTCTTCTGTATTGGAATATGCAACAGCAGAAGCATTACTGCCTCCTGCTCCAAATGATGAAGTCTGCGTTCCTCCACCTTTAACATGATTTCTCGCGACATTTCCAGAATTTACATTTGTCCATGATGTCCCATTATATTCTTCTGTAGATGCTGAATAACCAGAACCTGTGTCTCCAAATGCTGCAGCTCCAGCACCTTGAGTTCCAAATCCTATATGACAAGCTCTTCCTGTATTTAAAGAACCTCCGCTAGTCCATGCTGTTCCATTATATTCTTCAGTTTCTACTCTATAACCAGCACCTGACCAAGTCCCTCCAGAACATAATCCCGAATCTATAGTTCCACATGCAGCAAGTGACCATCTATCAAGATTTACACCTCCACCTGCAGTCCAAGAAGATCCATTATATTCTTCACATGTTGATGTTTTTACTAGCGGACCATTACTTCCAGATATTGCCATCCCTGCAGTTTGAGTTCCAAGTGAAGCATGTGATTCTCTAGCAAGAGATAAATCTCCAGATAATGACCAGGCAGCGATTCCTTCGTTTATCATGGTAGCTTGAATTGTTTTTTGAGTTGAATCAAATCCAGACGTTACGTACTCTTCTGTAGAAATAAGAAGTTGATTTGATATTCCGTCTGCTTTATAACCAGACCCTCCAGCAGAGACACTTTCTGTTTGACTTCCAAAACCCGGAGCTTGATATTTTTGAATGCTCATTCTAGTTTCTGCTGTCCATATACTTCCATTATATGAAGTTGTAGATGATGTTTTTATTTCATTTGTATAGTTTCTACCGGCAAGTCCTCCAAATGACAGACCAGTAGATTGCCCACCACTTCCTGCAGGAAATCTTGACGCAATTAAATTGTCTCCTCCAACTGACCAAGTGGTGCCGCCATATTCTTCAGTTATTGTCTCATTGCTTGAGCTTGTTGCTCCACAGATAGATAGTGCTGCAGTGGCAATTCCAGCGCCTGCGTTTCCAGAAAGTGCTGTATTTAAATCTCCAGCTCCTGTGCTCCATACAGACCCATTATAATCTTCCCCAGATGATGTAGCAGATGGAGTTTCTCCTCCAAAAGCTAGTGCGGCAGTTTGTATCCCACACCCTCCAAATCCAGATCTTGATGTGTTAAGAGAACCACTTGCTGTCCATGAAGCTCCATTATATTCTTCAGTAACTCCTGAATAAGACCCAGTTGTCCCTCCAAATGATAGACCAGCTGATTGTGTTCCACAACCTGCTAGTTGCCTTCTAGCTGTGTTTAAGGTCCCTCCGGATGACCATGAAGTTCCATCATATTCTTCTGTACTCGATAAATATGCTCCTCCATCATGTCCACCAAATGTCAACCCGGCAGATAAGGTTCCACAACCAGCTTGAGAATAATTATATTTAAGTATGTCTCCACCAAGACTCCATGCTGTTGGAACTACAAAATATGGATTGGAATCAAAGTTTCTATAATTATATCCATCATAATCTTCTCGTTTAAGATTGGTTATATTTTTATTAAGAATAAAATCTTCATCAGTTGATAAAAGGCATTGTGTTCTATCAAGTCCTCCAAATGATGTATCTATAATTGCTTCAAAAGATAACACTGTAGAGTTGGCGGGCAAGTTAATAATATCGACTGATTTTGAAGTAGACGCCGCTTGAAAGTCGGTATAACTTTTAGTGACTTCAGTTGAAATCATTTTTCCTGAATATGTTTCTAATTGCATATCTACCTCGTCTTATTCATAATTAATATATGCTATATTAAATGTAAGAGATCCTGCTGTTAATCCACTAAGATTTTGAGAAGGAGCTTTGTCCCATCGTTCTGAATATGGAGATTTTCCATCAGAGCTATTTCCAGCACATGACATAGCTGCAGTAGTAGATCCTGCTCCACCTAAAGTGCTTCTTGCAATATTTAATGAGTCAGTTGCTCTCCATGATATTCCATCAAATTCAAATGTGTCTGCGGTTCTGTTTCCATTTTTTGCTCCACCAAAAAACATTGCTAATGCGGGATTTCCTACTGATGCCATAACCCATCGGTTAGTATCTACACTGACTCCAGTAGTCCATACGGTTCCATCGTATTCTTCACATGAATTGGTATAACCAGATGATAAATAACCACCAATAGCTAAAGAAGAAGTTTGGGTTCCGCACCCTCCATGAAGAGATCGTACTGAGTTTAGACTATTAACAACAGACCAAACAGAACCATTATATTCTTCTGTTGAATCAAGTGAGACTGTAGTATAACCACCAAAACTCAATGCTGCAGTTTGTGTTCCTGAAGCTTCAGTATGATATCTAGCAGTATTTAATGTTCCGCC
>Ga0180432_10008757_pt1 | contig 12508 bp, 22 predicted proteins | sample SS_ome_10_FD_132414 | JGI IMG/M metagenome (GOLD analysis project Ga0180432, IMG submission 132414) | Hypersaline lake sediment archaeal communities from the Salton Sea, California, USA - SS_1_MS_2 metaG | ecosystem: Environmental > Aquatic > Non-marine Saline and Alkaline > Hypersaline >...
AGGAAAACGCACCTACGTTGATAAGGATTTTGTGGAACACTTGATCGAGTGGCATAACCGGCCGAGCCAGCGCTATACGATCGGCTGGGGATACACGCACGGAGCCGAGCGATTGCAGGCGGCCGGTTATGGCCCCGACGCCTTCCCCGCCAACCTTACAATGCTTGCCAGCTGCGAAGACTTGCCCCGAGCAAAGCGATTGCAGGCGGCAGGCTGGCAGACGGCCCGCGTGATCGACGAACCCGAGGAGAAGCAGCCGAACGAAACGCTTTGCCCCTACGACGCCCAGAAGCGGCAGGGCAAGAAGCCGTCGACCAACTGCGCCCAGTGTCGGCTTTGCTTCGACGGCAGCAAGAAAAACATCGCTTTCCTGAAGACATAACGCCAGATTGACAGATAGCCAACTCAGCGTAGTGAGTGGTGAGGCAGGACAGAACACTCACCACTCACTACCGAGGAGACCGAACGATGACTATGGTTTTTTGGGATGTTTACCTGAACGGCAAAGAGATTGACAGCGTGCCATACGAAGCCGATTGTAGCGCCGAGTACGTCCGTCGCAGCTTGATCGAACACGACGGCTACGACCCGGAGATCGAGGTTCGCCGCGCCAAGTAGGCTAGGTACCAACCACCACCGCACATACAAGGGAAAGACCGATGACGACCGCAACCATTACCGAGCGCCCAATTGTCGCGCTCCACCGACTGCACGACCCACCCGCGGAAGGGGAGATTATCGAAAGACGCACACGGGAAGGGGTGCCGATGGCCCTTTACCAGCCGACGCACGGCCCGGCCGAGTGGCGGATCTTGCAGCCGAAAAACCCGCCCGAGATAGAGATCGACATCACCAGGGGCGAGGGGCCGAGCTATTTATGCGGCAAGCAGCACACCATCACGGCCGAAGACCGGCCAGCTTGCAGTATTTTCCCCGAGCCATGGCGAGCCAGCGCGCCGATTATCGCCGGCGGCATGATGATTCGCTGGGGCAGCTCCGCGCCGAAGACCGGCGGATACGACAAATGCGACGTCGTACTTCGCTGGCCCGACGACCCCGAACAGATGAGCTACGCATTCCGTTTCGACTTGCAATACGGAGGGACCGACGCCGGCGAGACGATCGGCGACAGTATTCGCAGCCGGCTGCGATTTTACGCCGGCTTTGCCCCCACACCCGCACACATGGACGAGGAACAATACACGGAGCTTGTGAGCGGCCGCGGAGCCGAACTTCGAGACGCGGCTAGATACATTCTTGCCAACTTAGAGGTATAGGTTGACAGCCAGTCAACCCCGCGTAGTGAGTGGTGAGGCAGGACAACACCCACCCACCACTCACTACGACGAAATCTTCAACGAAGACATCGACCGCAACTAGGACCAATACGACGCCTAATAAGGAGAGAGACATGACACTCGAAGAAGCACAGATCGACCTTGCCGATGTTCGCAATCAGATCGACGAGAAGTGGAACCACACTAATGGGGCTGGATTCCAAACAACGGCCGCAAATGGCGTGATCTGGAACGTCGCCGTGCCGCCCCATAACCGCAAAGACTGCTGGGCGACGAAAGCCGGCACAGACGGGAAACAGTATCGCACTTTTTGCCGTTTCCACACCGAGAGGGATGACAAATGACCATCCTGGAGCAGTTCAGTAAAGCCGTCCGCGAGACCGGCATCAAAGAGACGGCCCGCCGCAGGAAAACACAATGCCAGCCACCGCACAACCGGCCGCACCCAGCAAGCAAGACGAGATCGACCGCTATCGCGAGTTTGTCGCGGCCCAACCGCCGGGCAGCTACTTGGCGATGATCTTAGACGGATCGGAGATCCAGATCGAGCGGATGATTCGTAACGACTTCGCCTACCAATACAGCTTTGCGGAGCTACGCAAAGCGCACGCCGAAGCCTACGACGACTTACAACGCACCAAGGAGCAGGTAAAAGGCTGCCTAAAGGCACGCGACGACGCGCAACGGGCGGCTATCAGGGCGGAAAACGCCGAGGCAAACGCCGACCGCCGTACCAAAGAACTGGTGAGACAGGCCCGCGAGATTCTCGCAATCTACGAATAAACCCCGCACCCCGCGGCAGGGGCCGGAGCAGAGCAGAGGCGCACAGCTCCACCCACGAACACAAGGACATGAGACGATGACAGACAACCTTAAACTCGGCACACGAAGTATTTTGTGGATGGCAGCCAGGATGCGCAAGCACTGGCCGCGCGGCAAATGCCACTTCACGCGGCAGGACATCGCCGCGGAGATTAGGTCAGCCCGCAGACACAACGACCACCGGCTCATGAGGTCGCATTATATGGCTGGAGCGGCATTGTATGGCGTGATCGGTTGACAGATAGCCAACTCAGCGTAGTGGTTGGTGAGGAGAGACAACAACCACCAACACGAAGGGAAAAACCGATGTATTGCAGGATCTGCGGCGATACCGCCAACGTGAAATACTACCCCGGCAAACGGCAAGCACTTTGCCCGCACTGCAGCAAGGACACGCCCCGCAAGGTTAGCCGCGAAAACTTCGACAGGCAATACTGGAGCGGAGATTCCGACGCCCCGGAGGGTATCCGGCGGGAATTTTATGCGGATTACCTTGCCAGCAGCGACACCGTGCAGCAGTACATCGAAAAGCACTAACACCGTATTAGGTTGACAAATAGTCAATTGCCCGTAGTGAGTGGTGAGGAGAGACAACCAACCACCAACACAGGGAGCGAGACTATGACAGGCTGCATCACCAACCAGGACCGCCCGCAAATCGCGGATGTTTTGGGTGAACAGGTGGCAGCCGCAACAGACGACGCCCCCACTTTCCTAGCTGGCTGGGTCGCGATCGGCAAGACCACACCGGATCGAGCCAGCGACCCGGCCCGATGGGAGAAAGCATTACAGGCAAAACGATGATCCTCACACTAATAACAGCCGCGGTAATGATCGCGGGGACCGCAGCCACCATCCGACACATTGACCGCACTGCCGCAGCAATGGGAGCCTAGCACGATGACTACCGAGCTTTCCGCCAACAACATACTGAGCGCCGCACGCCGGTTTGACGCAGCCCGAGTCGCCAGCCTACACCAGCCGACGCACGGCCCGGCCTACGCCCTATCGTCCGCGAATACTGGCAAGACCTCTGCATTCTAGCGAGCCAAGCCAGCACCGAGGAGTACCACCTAGCGATCGAGCATACCGCCAACCAGCACGAACGGGAGGCAATTGTGAAGGCAGCCCGCACCACCACGACAGGGGGTGTATAGAGCGGGCATACAGGGAAAACACGGGAAAACAGGGACGGAAGGGAGCGCGGAGGGAGCCAGCTTTCCGCCCCGCGACCGCCGTCCAACCGCCAACCCACGAGGGCGGGCGCCGCTTTGGCGTGATTCACGCCCTTGCCGGGGTGTCAGCCCGCCCTCAGCGTACAAATTGCCGGTAATTCCACCCTTAGCCCGAGAGGAGCCACACTATGCGACGTCCGCCCGCCCTTCACCGCACTGCGCGCTTTTTAGGCACGGCCCGCCCGCCGCCTAGCCCGCTGGACGCAGCCGCAGAGGGCAGTGTTGCCCGTTTTTTGGGCGGCCATGCCCGGTTACTAGGCACCGACACCCAGAGAGACCAGAGAAACGCCTATGCCTTGACTAGACTATTAAACACCGCCCTTGCCGGGGTGCTTGCCATGCTGGCTGCCGTCGTGGCCTACACGGCTTGGCTCCACCCCCAGCCGCAGCGTGCAGTGGCCGGAGCCATTATGGCTGCCGCGCTCGTCACCATGGCCGTAGGGGCTGCTATGAGGCCCCGGTAGCGCCGACATGCAGGCCGATGTTTGGGGCCGGCCGGCGGGGGTGACCTGCCCCAACATTTTTTCCGCCAAACTGCCCCCCTCCCGCTTCCCACCCCTCTCGCCCCGCCACCTCCCACCCCGATGTTTCCGCCTTTGCTCCCCGTCGCTTCGTGTACCTCCCATGCCGCAGGAAGCCCGAGATTTCTGTATTTTTTCACGAAAAATACACGCTCGTCAAAGCGATTACACTACCCAAAGTTCACTTCGTGTGTATAATGAATAATACACGCCGAGTGGACATTTGGTGTGCTTTTAGGCTCCGCACAGGGCTGGTGCGACCTTCACCCCGACCCTTGTTGTGGAGTTTTCTTATGGCTACTCGCGAAGAACTGCTTGATCGCTGTGAAGACGAGATCACGGACGTTGTCAACACGTTCATGGACGCGATGTCCGACGGCATCATCGAATCCCCGGAGATGCTGAACATTGCCGCCGAAGCCTGCCAAGCGACCGCGGTCATCATCGAGACTTACCGCCAAGAGGGTCTCGACGTCACCCCCGACATCGCCGAGCGGGTATGGGACCGAGCGGTCGCTCCCAAGATCCCAGTCATCCAGACGGCGCTCTCCGACAAGCACGGTTTCGTTGCCGACATGCTCCCGTTCATTGCCCCTGCGATCCGCTCCAGCCTGCGTTTCGTCATCACCGACGCCATCGAGCGGATGAAGAATTGAACAACGTAGCCGGACGGGGGGGTTGATTGATGTACGGTCACCCGGACTCTCGCCCCCGTCTACTTTTTCCGCCCGCCCGAGGTTCCCATGTTCACGCCGATCGCTTTCGCCATTGTCATTTGGCTTGCTGGACTCGCGACGGGTGTTGTGATTGGCATTGTCGTCGAGGAATTACGGGAGTCTCGCAGGAGGCGAGACCGGCAGGACGAGTTGTTCGAGTTCGACGTTCAGCTCAACTACACCCGCGGACTCTACAGCCAGATGAAAGTCATCGTCGCGGTCGTCTCCGATACGGAAGCACGGGCCATTGATGCGGCGGCGGCTCTTTATCAGGTCTACCGGCCGACAAACAGCGAGTACAGCTTCCTGCACGCCGGCCCAATCTTAGCAAAACGCCCCCTACCCACCCGACAGGAGTCTTGAAGTGTTAGAAACCCTCACCAGTTACATCCCGATCGGTTTGATTGTCGTCGCAGTCCTCTACACCGCCTTTGTCTTTTTGCAGGGGCAATGGGATAAGCTGAAGTCGTCGTTTCAAACCGAACGACCCCCACTCGACCCGGAAACTACCCTCACCGCCGAGGCCAGCGGCCACGCTACCCGCTTCGCTCTCCACGAGGCCCTCGATCACCTTTTCGCCTTGGAGGATTGGTTTGACGACGGGCCGGAAGTTACGACGGCTGAGCGGTGCCTCGACTACCTGAAAACCCGGCTTGTAACGGACGGTTGCCCGACATGCGACGTTAGCTTTTTCGATGTAGCCGTCATCGAGAACTACTTTGAGGACATCTCAACCCGTCTCGATGAACTGGCGCTAAGCAAGCGAGCCAAAATCACCGTCGAGGCCCCGCAGCGGGCATTGAATGTTGTCGACGCAGCCTTATCCGAGATAAGCAGAGCGGCGGCGATTGAGGTAGACGACAAACTGCAAGACGCGGTCGACCGGCTCTACGCCGAAGTGAAGAAGTTCGACGGCGTGTGCGACAACGAACACTGCAATCCCGTGCTGTACGCCGACACGATCGACCAGATTGAGAACTTCCTCAAGGTCATCCAGTACAAGCCGAAGATCGCCCCGCCGGCACCCGAGCAGGACGAGGAACTGGAGCCGGTCCTAGATCAAGTCCTGGACGAAGTCCTGGAGGGCGAGTAGATACCCGCACTCGACGTTGTCAAGGACGCTGAACTCAGACTTTTATCACGGAATCTTTCGATGAATCGCTACTGGATCCCCATCCTCATTACCGCTATCGCCGTCGCGATGTGGGGCTGGCAGCAGCTCCCCGATCGCCAACCGACACCCCAGCCCGAACCTGAAGTTGTCACCCCGGTCGAGCCGGAATACGACGGTCCACTGTTCGGCCTCGACAACACCCTCCCAGGAACCGTGCAAGATGATGACGATGCCGCCGCCCTTGCCGCACTCGCAGGAGCCTTTGCAGACGCAGTTGAGGCGGATGCTTTGCTTGTGGAGCCGAAACTTGGCAATACGAGGCAGGTTGGCGAAGTGTTTAGTCAGGCGGTTGTCTACATGCTCAAGCGTCAACATGTCTCCCGCGAGTACCCAGCCGCCACAGCAGCGATCGCCGACGTCATCGAGCGCGAGGTAGACACGCACCCGACCGAGGCCCTGCCGCTCACCGAGGAACGACGGGCGAAGTTCGCCGAGATCTTCCGCGCCGTCGCTTATTCCCTCACCCCGTAACAAAGCAACCGTGTTGTCGTGTCACCGACAGGAACTTGGAGTGACCGCGAGGACTTTAATGCCTGCCCAGCGCCCGTAGGTAGTCCTCAGTTTCTTACGCCAGGGCGGAGTATGAACTGAGTTCCCGTTGCTTTTCCACCAAGGTGTAGCCATGCAATTCGACGCCTACGAAGACAAACGCAACCGCTGTACCCGCTTCGAGGGCGGCATCACCGATAAAGACATTTGGATGATGCGAGATAACCTCACCCGTGAGATCGCAGCGCAGATTGCGAATGAAGTCACCGCCGAGATTATGAAGCGAGTTCGCCCTGCGATCGAAGAACTGTTCTCCCAGAAAGAGGACTAATGCCCAACACCCGAGACATACCCGACGGCTTCAACGGCGGCTTGCGAGTCGACCCGCGTGTCGTCGAAGGATTTCTTAATGACCCACTCACAAAACACCCTGTGTTTGCCGTTTCCGCCGCCCAGGTTTGCCGAGACTACATCCAAAAAGACACCTTCCTCTCTCGCTACCTACTGCGATGCAGTCCCTCTTGGGCCAGGGGACGACAACTGCTTGGCTCGTGTGTCGGCTGGGGCGTGGAGTTGGTCTCCACAATTCTCAACGCGAAGCGATGCGTCAAACACCACCGAGTCGATGACTTCGAGGAAGCGTCGACTGAAGGCTGTTATGGCGGCGCACGCTGCGAAGGGGCAGGCGTCAGTTTCGCCGGTTGGCGCGACGGTGCATACGGTGCGAACGGCGCAAAGTTCGTCCGCGATTTCGGGGTGCCGTTCCGCCGAGACTATAGCCAGGGGACAGGGGTCAAGGATCATGATCTTCGCTGGTATTCCGGTGATAAAGAGAAGCGATGGGGTGCTTATGGCTGCGGCGGTCGCTACGACCAGGGCAGACTCGACAATCTCGTCAAAGAGTCTCCGGTCGGCGCTGTCTCGTTGGCGGCGGGCTTTGACGATGTGGCTGCGTCGATTGCTGGCGCGCAATGCCCGGTAACGATCGCGTCCAGCTACGGTTGCTCGATGCTTCGCAACAGCTACGGCGAATGCCGCTGGGATCGCCGCTGGATGCACCAGATGTGTTTGATCGACGTCCGCTTCGGCTCCCACCCGGCCGCACGCTGTTTCCAGTCCTGGGGACCGCAGGTGGCGTCCGGCCCGAGCGGCGACGAGTATTGCGAGCTACCGCCCGAATGGGCCAACGGCACGCCCGGCAACATTCTCGGTTGCTCGTGGTGGATCCCCGCCGAGGACGTCGACGCCATCTGCCGTCAGCAAGATAGCTGGTGCTTTAGTGACATCGACGGCTGGCAGATCGAGAAGTTCGACTGGCAAGGTGCATTACTTGGCTAGACGATGGACATCGAGTACACCGGCCCGACGAATGCGATTGAAACTATCTGCGACGTACATCGCAGGATGTACCGTGAGCTACTAAAGCGAGACCCAAAAGACCCGCTGATCGACGAACTGCGAACCGCTTTCGACATGGCGAAGCGGATGAGTAGGAAGCTGAAAGAGTATAAGGATTCAACCCTCCCACCCAAGAGGTAAGCAGAATGGCAGACATGAAAGGTATCGAGTTCAACCACCCGGATTTTCCCTACGGCTTTCAGAATATCCCCTGGAAGAAGGTCAAGACCCAGTATTCCTTCGAGCTACCCCCGCCCGACCCCGAGATGCAGCGGAAGATGAGGGTGGCGGACGCAATCCTCGAAGCCCGCTCGCCGGAGAAGTCGGTCAGAAGCATCAGGGATGCCGCAGTCACGAAAGCATCTAGCCCTGTCACCAGACACAACATCCGCGACTACATCGAACAAGCGGTCGATTGGTCGCTCGGTATGCAAAAGTACGCCCTGCGAGTCTTGGCCGACGAGGTCGAGCGGCTAGGTAAAGAAAACAACGACCACGCGATGGTCACCGACTGCCAGCAGGCAGAATTGAAAAGCCTACGGAAGCAATGCGAGGAACTCCGCCAAGAGGCTCAACGGCAAAGAGAACGGGCCGAGCAGTTCGAGCGAGATAAAGAGGTCTTGTTCAAGCAGCGAGAAGATGCCCGCAAACATCCCGACGGCGCGGTCGTCGAGCGATTAAGACTCGACATTCAAAAACTTGAATCCGTTCGGTTGGATCAAATGGAATTCATCCAGCAACTTCGTCGCGAGGTGACCCTTTATAAGGATGAGAATCTAGCGCTTTGGAACGAACAGAAGCGACTGGCGGGCCTCGTTGACCAGCTTAAGAGCGATACAGTACCCCACTACAAAACCGTCGTCGAGACCGCACTCACCAAGCTCGCAGACAACCTGTAACCCTCACCCCTGAAGGAGCCACCACCCTATGAACTATTTTTCCACTGTCACACTTGAACCGATTGCGCTCGGCGACATGGTTTACTGTGGAGCCGAACAGCCAGTCGACGACGCCATCCGCCGCGGCGAGAAAGGGATCGCGATCGGCCTCGACGAGCCGACCGAGCGCTTCCTTGAGGAATTCCGCCAAGCCGACGCCGACCGCCGTCTATTGGCGAAGGAAGTCAAAAAACTCCGCCGCCGGCTCGACGAAGCGAAACTCAAGATCCGCGAAACCGCCAACAAGCTGTAAGTCACATGAAACGCCTCACCCTGTTCATCGCGATCTACCTTTCATGCTGGTCGGCGTGCCACGCCGGCACGGCATCGCTAGAGATCTCCGCCGACACAGCGGTTTTCTTCGCCCTGTTGGATACACCGTCGCAGCCGCCGAATGAACCGGAAGACGAAATGGGCTTGGGTTCAGCGGTCGGCGGTGTATTCGACCTGGGTGACACGGTCGACGAGGCGCGGGAGGCGATCGCCGACGCCAGCCGGATTATGGCGAAAGTCGAGTCCACTTTGGATGCGTACCGCCTTCAGGGCGTGACGATCCGTATCGAACCACCCAGGCAACCACGACGAGAAACACCCGCAGACTCCTTGGGTGGGGGTTCCCGGCAGCCAGCGGAGCGCGAGGACATGGATGTGCGGCAAGAGGCCGTCGCGTTCCCTGGCTGTGCGGGCTTTTCCTGTCCGCTCCCGCAGCAGTCCCAGCGGTCGGCTAGATCCGGCCGCTGGATTCAGACGCCTGCAATCCTTCCCCGCAACAGGAGATGGGTATGGGTTCCCGAGTAGTCCGCAACGCCACCCGGCGACAACGCAACACAATGTACCGCGAGATTTACTCTCACTACCCCGAGAGGACGCTCAAGCGGGCCATCGCCCAAACATGTCTGATTCACTGGCCGATCCGCCGCAGCCAGACCATCCTCACCAAGGGCGGCGTCGAGGGTTTTACCAAGCCCACGGAACTCAGCAAGCACTTAATGAAGGTCATCAAGGCCGACATGAAGTCCGGCCGCCTCAAGTGGCGCGGCAAGCAGATCAAAGCATGGTGGTTGCCGATCGCACTTTGGATCGCGCAGCAGGTGGTCAATTGGCTGATCCACCGCTACACCGACGAGCAGTCTCGCAAAGTGATCTGCATGGAAGGCTAGGCTCTTAATGTCCACTTCCCTTTGGCCGTTCGTGATGCCGGCGACCGTGATGGCGTTCATTATCGCACAGAGTCCCGAACTGCCGGGTCAGCCCTTCACTTCCGTGGGCGCGTTGATCGCGCTGGTCGGCGTGATCGTCTGGACGTTCAGGACATACATCCCCCGCTTAATGGAATCCCATCAAGCGACGATCTCAAAGATCTGTGCGACCCACGAAAAGAATAAAGCGGTGATGGACAAGTCGCTCGACCACATGACCGAGCGAATGGACACCTGGGAAAAGCAGCGCCACGAAGACAGCCAGCAACTCAACACCACGCTGATGACAATGACCAAAAACTGTGCGGCTCATCAAGCACAGGTCGAAAGCCTGCGGCAGCAAGCAGACTCTTAACTATCGACGACTATCGCAGGAGGCGAATTCAATGTCCGTCCGTTTCTCTCAAGCAAGCACCCACGCCTGCACGACCAGCGCCAATGACTCGGCCCGGATCCCCTTTGGCGACCGCGCCTGGGGCGGCGTCTCACGGCCGAGCGGCTCCAGCGTTGCCACCATCACTTGGTGGGCGGCCCACTCCAAGACCGGCACCCCCTTCCAGGTCAAGGACAACGGCAACGATGTGACGACATCCTTCGCCGCTGTCAATCTCGGCGAGCCGATCCCCGACGCCTGCAGCCCCTGGAACTACCTGATCCCCGTCGTTGACGTTGCCGGTAACATCGAGTCGAACATTAAAACGTAAGGCGGACCGTTCATGCTGCTCTGCAAGAAACGTCAACAACGAATGGGGCCAAAACGACCCGCCATCATCCTCCCCGGTCGCGGTGGCGAGTGGCGTGCCGACCGCGAAACCAACGCCAAACAAGCCGTGCGGTTTACGCGGCTGGACACTGCCGTGATTCACTGCAAGCTAAACGACGACGCTGCCAATACGACGGTAACGAACGACGGCAGCGGGGCGAACGGTACGGCGACGGCGAACACAAGCGTACTGAACGACGACGGCAAAGTTGGTGACAGCTTCGCGTTTAACGGTTCGTCGCATTATGTCAACATGGGCGACGTTGACTTTACGGGTGCGTTTTCTGTTTGTGCGTGGGTCTATACGCACGATGTCACCAACAATACCGCACGCCCAATTGTCGCCAAGTGGGACGCCGGGTCGAACAAGCGGTCGATCACGTTTGGAATTAACTACAACGGCAGCGGCAAGTTGTTCGCGGCCCGCTCGAGCGACGGCACCAATTATGTCACGTACTCGACGGGGGCGGGCGAAGTGCTAACCGTCAACACGTGGCATCACGTTGCGTTGACCTACGACGGTAACGGCAGTGCGGTTAAGTTTTGGATTGACGGCGTACAGCAAACGACTAAGGCGGTTGCGACGAGCGGCACTCTCGGTAACGGCAATTACGACCACGACCAAACGCTGCGTATCGGGTGCATGCAAACGTGGAGCGGTAGCACTCGGTATTGGGACGGGAACCTCGATGACGTTCGCGTGTTCGACCGCGAACTGAACCAATTCGAGATCGACTACATTTACAACGACGGCGACGGGACCGAGGACGTTACTGCCGACCAATACGCCGACGTTGCCGCTCACGCCGATTTGGTACTGACAAATAACGATGCGTTTACGTGGCTAGCCCGAATTTGGATTCCAGAAGTCACGAATTACGACTACCAGATCATTTACTACTACGCCGCTGCCGGCAATAATCGTTCGTGGCTGCTACGCACGGACGCTCCAAGCGGCAAACTGCAAATGAGCGTCTATCACGACGGCTCGACAGTTACAAATTTGCTAAGTGCGGCGGGCGTGAACGCAGGGGCGTGGAACACAGTCGCTTGCGTACATGACCCAGATAGCGACATCATCGCCGTGTACCTCAACGGTGTTTATAAATCGCAAGCACATACAACCGGCGTTTATGACGGTGGCGGCAAGGATCATACGTTAAATAGGTTTGGCACTACCCGTTCGTGGGTGCAGTTTGAAAACGTGCGGTATTTCAACTCAGCGTTAACCGAGACTGAAATCGCCGCCGAGTTTGCCAGTGCCAAACCCGTACTCACGCCGATCTATAACTTTGAGTGCGATTCGAACGACGGTGTACTTGTCGACGGGCAGGGCAACCACGACGCGACGATCACTGGCGGGTCGACGCTCGTCGACGGCTATTGGACGCACACGGCCGACGATGGCGACAACATTTATTCGGTGGGTGACTTACTTGCCGTCAGCGATGCCACGCAAGACAACCCTGCCGCTCGACCCGTCTACGACGCCGACGCCTTTGGCAACCAACCGGGCTGGTTGTTTGATTTTGTAGACGACTATCTCGACTTAGGCAGTACGCCTCCATTCCGCGAAGACACGGCAGGGACATGCTTCGTCGTTTTCAAACTGACGAACCTGTTGGCCGCTGACGGGGCGATGACATTCTTGGCTCGCGGTCACAGTAACGGGGCGTTCTGTGGTCTGGGTGTGCGGGCAAAATCCGCCACCTACACCGGCACGCGACTATGCTTTTCAGCCAAGATCGGCGGCACAACGTATCTGCACTACGGCGATACGCAACTAGTCGCCGGCACGACTTACGTGGCAGCCTTTCGGACGGACGGCAGTACGTGGCGGGCGTGGTTAAACGGACAAGAGGAAACACTGGCGGACCAATCAGGCAACGGTAACTCGGGTTCGTGGTTCGGAGACGTTGGCGATGGGGCGATGACGATTGGGGCGACTGAGGACG
>Ga0180432_10008758_pt1 | contig 12507 bp, 5 predicted proteins | sample SS_ome_10_FD_132414 | JGI IMG/M metagenome (GOLD analysis project Ga0180432, IMG submission 132414) | Hypersaline lake sediment archaeal communities from the Salton Sea, California, USA - SS_1_MS_2 metaG | ecosystem: Environmental > Aquatic > Non-marine Saline and Alkaline > Hypersaline >...
AGAGGATGCGGGCCGGTCAATACGGCATCTGCGAGGGTTGCGGTTGCAACATCCCCATGGCGCGAATAAACGCATTGCCTTATGCAACATACTGCATCAAGTGTCAACGCGAAGCGGAGCGCCAAGGAGCCACCTCTCCAGCCGACGTCGATTGGAGCCGTTTGCTCGACAGCCCCGGTGGAGAAGCCGATCTGTCGATCAAGGACATCGAGATGGACGTCTCCTAGATCGAACGATCCTCGTTCGCATCAATACGGCTGTCGGCGGCGACATCTGGAAATTTTACGGACAATCCACCGCCGACGGCTGACTGTTCTTCTTGGCGCTGGATTTCCCGGTAGCGGGTTGGTACACTTTCCTGTATACACACCCCGGGGAAGCCGTTTCGGTTTCCGGCGTCGCCTTGCGCGGTATTCTCCGCCGCGAGGTCGGCTTGCCCTCCAATCATCTTTTGGAGCCGACCGCCTTTTGGCCCCGTTGAGTCATTCCCAAGGAGACACTCCCCCATGACGGCTGTTACATGCCCCGTCCACCCCTCAGCCCATAGTCGCCGCTTCCTGATTGGTTTCGTCATCGCGCTGTTGTTGCCGTTGGCGTTTACTCCGGTCGTAAGCGGCCAAACCGCGATCGAAGTCGCCATCGAGCGCGACCCGGCCACCGTTGAAGAAGAACGCCGCGAGCTTGAAAAGATACTCCGACGCCACGCGCCGGTTCTGGAGGCCCAGGCCGCCGTGCTCAAGGCCGTCGCCAAACTGGTCGGCCCGGCGGTTGTTCACATCGAAGCCGACGTGATCAGCAGAAGCAGTTCCTCGCGTGCCCGGCACGTGGAAGAGGCCGGCTCGGGCGTGATCATACTCCGTGGCGGAAAGCATTTCGTGCTTACAAACCGGCACGTCATCCGCAATTCACAACCGGACGCCATCAAGATCAAGCTGTCCGACGGGCGGCAACTTCGTCCAACGAAGGTAATGGCCGACCCGGCCACCGATATCGCGGTAATGGCCGTGGACGCGCCGAACCTGACCGCCGCCCCCACCGGCAATAGCGACCGCTTGGAGATCGGCGACTTCGTGTTGGCCGTGGGAAGTCCCTTCGGCTTGAGCCAGTCGGTTACCTTCGGCATTATCAGCGCCAAGGGTCGCCGCGATCTCGAACTGGGCGACGCCACCGTGCGTTTCCAGGACTTCATCCAAACCGACGCCGCAATCAACCCGGGCAATAGCGGCGGACCGCTGGTGAATCTGCGCGGCGAAGTCGTGGGCATTAACACGGCCATCGCAAGCAACTCCGGCGGAAACGAAGGCATCGGATTCTCCATCCCGATCAACATGGTCATGATAATAGGCAACCAGTTGGTCGAAAGCGGCAAGGTGATGCGTGCTTTCCTGGGCGTGAACCTCGATTCCAAGTTCGGCCCCGAAGCGGCCAAGGACCTCGGTCTTCCCTTCCCCACCGGCGCGAGAATCACAGGCATTACCAAGGGCTCGGCGGCCGAAGCGGCCGAGCTGCAACCCGGCGACGTTATCCTCGAGTTCAACAACATCCGCATCGACGACGACGCTCATTTGGTTAACATCGTCAGCCTGACGGAAGTCGGCAAGCGCGTTCCGCTGTTGATCTTCCGCGACCGCAAGACGCTGAAGATGGAAGTCGAAGTCGGCGACCGGGCGAAGTTCGGGCAATAGTAGTTTGTATCAGGCCAAATGACGGGTGCCGCTGCCGGCATGGCCAGCAGTGGTTCCCAACGCCTCTGCGCATCTTGATGCATTCTTTGCCCGCCCCCTCCCTCCTTGATTCACCCGCCTTTCTGGGGTATCAATTAAGGGTTGCTTTTCGCACTTTGGAGGGAATTGGGTGAACGTGTCAAACGAAAGCGTTCGAACGGACGACCGGCGCAAGGTGGCCGTGGTCACGACCACGATCAACGTGCCGTGCCTGTTCAAAGATATGCTCGAAAACGCCGATTCCCACGGCCACGGCGATCAGGTAACCGTCGTGGTGGTCGGCGACCGGAAGACTCCCCCCGCCGCGGTCGAGTTTCTCGCCGAACTGTCTTCGCGGCACCCGGCCGAGGTCGAGTATTTGGACCTCGACGCGCAGCGAGAACTCTTGCGGCCGTTTCCCGAGCTTGATTCGCTGTTGCGATACGATTCGGTGCAGCGCCGCAACATCGGCTTTCTTCAAGCGGCCATCGACGGGGCCGAGGTCGTTATCTCGGTCGACGACGACAACTACCCGACCGAAGACGACTTCATCGGGCATCACCTGATCGTCGGCCAAAAGGCCGAACTGCCGGTCATCTCCCACGAGTCGGGCTGGTGGAACGCTTGCCGGCGGTTGGTCTGTGACCCGCCGCGACGGTTCTATCATCGCGGATATCCCAAGTCGATGCAGAACTTCGACGATGATTCGTATAGCGTTAGCATTCAAGACGTCCGTCCGGTCGTAAACGCCGGCTTGTGGCTGGGCACGCCCGACGTCGACGCCACGACGCACATGGAAGAACCGATCAACGTGGTGGATATGGAGCCGGTCGAGGTGGACTCGGGCGAGGAACGCCGAAGCTGCGCGTTGGCTCCCGGCACTTGGTGTCCGGTGAACAGTCAGAACACGGCATTCAGCGTGGAACTGCTGCCGGCCATGTATTTGGCGGTGATGGGAGAGAAGGTTGGCGGTTATCCGTTGTGTCGCATGGACGACATTTGGCTCAGCTACTTTGTCCGCGCCATGTGCGACAAGCTCGGCGACGTGGTTGCGTATGGTCCGCCGCTGGTCATGCAGGAGCGCAACCCGCACGATGTCCTGGCCGATTTGGCCGGCGAGTTGCCCGGTTACATCATGACCGAGCGGTTGGTGCGGTACCTGCGAGAGTTCGACTCCGAAGCGACAAGCTATGGGCAAGCGTACGTCGAGTTGACAGACCACCTTCGCGAATCGATCGAAAGCGACGCCGGCTTGGAACGACCGTATCGAGACTGCCTCCGCAACGTGACCGCCGGCATGAGCATATGGCATGAAGTTATCGGCAAGGTGCAAGCAGCGGGGGGACACTCGTAGGGTGCGTCGCCAAGTTCCCGAAACGCCAAGGGGTGCCATGCTCCACGCTTGCGTGGGCATGAGTAGCAGTGCTCGCCCTGTTTCGAGCATGCCCACGCAAGCGTGGAGCATGGAACCCGAGTTTTGCCAACAAGAACTCGCTACCGTTTAGTTCGCCGTGCGAACAACGACTATCAAAACAGGATAACCTGCAAATGGCATCGTCGATTGCCAGACTAACCGGCCGGATCCTTGACGCTGTCTTCAGCGTGTATGGGCTGTTGGTGTTGGCGTCGGTTGTGTATTGCTGGGCCCTGTTCGGCGATTTGGATAATTGGGGGCGGTGCGACTGGGATCAGTTCACGTTCCGCTACGCCACGCCTCGGTTGGCGATGATTCGCGATGGCCAGCTGCCGCTTTGGAATCCCTATGTCGGCGGCGGCAATGTCTTGCTGGCCCATCCCCATTGCCCGGCGTTCTCGCCCTGGTATCTGCCCACGCTGCTGCTGGGTGCTCCGCTGGGGCTGAAGGTATCGGTGTTGATGTTCGTAATCCTCGGCACCACGGGCATGGCGGCCCTGTTGCGGCGTTTGGGATGCGGCAGTGCCGGATGTTTTACCGGCGGCATGCTGTTAATGTTCGGCGGGCACTTCGCAATGCACGTCACCGAAGGTCACCTGGAATGGTGCCTGCTGGGGCTGGTGCCGTGGATTTTGCTATGCCTGATTCTCGCCCGGGATCGGTGGCGGTTCACTATCCTAGCGGCATTGCTTTTGGCCAGCGCGATTCTGCACGGTTCGGTGTACATATTGGTTGTGTTCGCGCCGATGCTGGTCGTTTGGTCGGTCCTTGAAGGGATCCGCAAAGGATCAGTCCGGCAGCCTGTCGTCTGCTGCGCGGCCATGGGCTTATCGTTTCTGTTTTGCGCGGCCGTGTTGCTGCCGCGGATCGAGTTCATGCGGTCCAACCCCCGCAAGACGACTCGTCTGGAGCAGGTTTCGCCGCGGGCGTTCCCATGGATGTTTCTCGATCCCGGTCAGGCTGAGCTCTATCGGTCGACTTGCGACCTGCGCAATCCGCCGGAAATCGAGCTTGAACGAATAACTCGCGAGCAATCGCCCGAGGCAAGGCTCAATCGCGAGATGCAAACCTGGCACCGCTTGGAAGTTGAGGCAAAGACGACCTCCGATTGGACCGACGTCCGTTTCGAGGATTTCCCATACGTGTTGATCGTCGACGGCACGGCCGAGGACGACGATTTGCCGCTTAAGGAGCTCGACGCGACTCCGCTAAGCACCGAAGGTCTTGCCATTCGCCGAACGGCCGCGGAAGGCAAGGCCCTGCCGGAAGTCGTGCTCCGCGGCACGCTTTACGTTCACGTTCCGCGCAAGGGCGACCTGAAGATCGTCAACACCCGGGGTAACAGCGGCACTACCCGGCTGAGGATAATGCACCAAGGCCGGATCGTCCGCGAGTTGAACAATATCGAAAACGTCCCCGGCGACGAAGGTAATCATCGAGAGACGCGGATTCCGCGAGATGTCCTCTGCAAAGTCGAACCGGGGCCCTCGCCCTGGTATCGGCTGCAAGCCGTGCTTAAGACCAATTCGGATTGGGCAGACGCGACCGTGCTGGGCGCGCCGTACCTTTTTCGCGTGGAGCAACCCCGCGTGGAAATGGGCTCTCGGAAAGAGGATTCTAAAACGGAAGAAGCCACTCGCTTCACCGCCCGAGCACTTGCCGTAAGCCGCCGCTCGCCGGACGACCCGCCAAGCGTCATCCGAACCGTCATCTGGTTCCAGTCTCCGAGGATCGATGACGTGCGGATACGCTTGCGTTCGGGCAGCCTGGGCAAGAGCTCCCTCGAGCTGCGCGCCGCGGAAGGGGAATTGCTTGAAACGGTCGTCGAGAAGGTCCCCGGCGCGGGCAATGAGAACCATCGCGATTACGTGCTTACGGAAGATTTCGTTCGCGACAAGCTGTTGCCCGTCGCAACCCCCTGGAGGTGGCGACTGGACAACATGGGAATGACCTACGACTGGCACGAATACACGTGCTATGTCACGTGGCTCGGCCTCGCACTGGCCGCGTTCGGGCTGGTAGTTTCGATGCGGCGAATGTGGCCCTTGTATGCGACGGGACTTTTCGCCGGGCTGGTCGTGCTGGGCGCGGCGGGGCCGTTCGACCTTTGGGCATTAGGTAAAATGATGCCCATGTACGGCTCGCTGCAAGTGTCGGCCCGATTCCTCATGGTCGTGATGCTGGCCGCGGCGGTGGCCGCCGGATTGGGCCTCGACCGTGTCGGCCGCTGGGTCGAGAAGTATCGGGGGAAGAAGACCAGCCGCGCCGTTGGAGGCGTGATTCTGTTGGTCGTATATGCGGAGTTGCTCGCGTTGGGTTGGAACCTCTTCGGCGACATTTTCGTATGCCGACCGCGAGCCGTGCCGACTTTCGACACATTCGCTCAGCGCTATGTCGAAGACGACGTTCGATATTCCGCCATGTACAGCGCACATTATCCGTACATGCTCGGCAACTCCGGCGTCCTGCGTCATTACGAGAACATCTGTGTTCCCCAGGGCAAGGTTCGCTTGGAAGGCCGAGACGATTATCGAGGCGAGGCATACCTGCAAAAGCAACAAGGGAAAGCCGATATCGACCGCTGGACCATGGCTCAAGTCGACGTTTCCTTGGAAGTCAAAGCGCCCGATCGTCTGGTGCTTAACCAGAACTACTTCAAAGGTTGGAAGGCCAAACGCCGCACGGCCGACGGTGAACTGATCGGCGCGCCGGCGGAGGCAAACGCCGATGGGCTCGTCTCCGTGGCGGTCCAGCCGGGCGATACGGAAGTCGAGCTTTACTACCTGCCCGACAGTTTCCTGGTAGGTTCGGCCATTTCGCTATTCACGCTGCCATTGTGCTTGCTGTTATTGGTGATGCCGGGACGCGTTTGCGAAAGTCGACCCGCGCGTTGCATGGTGAGTATCGCGGCGGGGCTTTGGCGGAAATCCGTTGCATTGTTCCACTCGCGGATATTCATTCGCCTGCTTGCCGTCGCGGCGCTCAATATACCGTTCGTCGTTTGCCACCCCCGATGGTCGTTGCCCGACGAGAACACGTTCGCCGGACTGCTGGTTCGCTCGCTGGCGGTTAATCTCGTGATATTCATTCTGCCGGGCGTTCCACTGGTGTGGCTAATGGTGCGCCGCTGCTGGCGACCGAAGTTCGAGTTGCTGTGGGTCGTGGCGGCCTCGACGGCGGTCTTCTTTGTCGTGCTGGCGATTGCCAAACTCCGCGGACAAGCGGGCGACGCCTGCTTCGCGTGGAACGCGACCTGGGCTGCGACCGTCGCGGCGATGGTCGCGTGCCTCTTCGCGGGCGTGCCCGACCGCTGGTCGCAACGATTGCGAAACGTCAACCTGTGGACGGGCGTGGGGGTGTTCGCCGTGACTTACGCCATGCTTTTCCACGGCGCCGTGTCGGTGGTTCCGCCCATGGAGGATCTCGACTACGAAGGCCAGGGCACCGCGCCGAGTCTGGTCAAACATTTCGAACCCCGCCTGCTGACCGACCGGGATTCTGCCTATTATTACGCCCATCCGCCGCTGCTGCATTTTTACATGGGCGGGTCGTTCCTCTACTTCGACCGTTTGGACCGGCTGGCCGTGTTCGAGGACGCTTGGGACCGCGCGGAAGCGGCCCAGCGCGGCGAAGAAGTCACCCCGGCCGTGCAAGAGTTCTATCGGTTGCCGAATAAGTGGCTCGTTCGCAACGAAAAGGACTACGGCAAGGATTACGAGGCGATCGGCTCGCTGCATCGGATCGTCGGCCAAGACGGTGCCTATTACCTGATCGAACCGCCCTTGCCAGAACGCGGCGGCAAGGTTTCAGTGCGAGAGTTCGAGTCGCAGATGCTTTACGACCATTATCGCCAGAACCCGCGAAAGGCGGCCACGCGCTCGCCCAACGTGTTCCTGGCCGCGATGGCTGTTGGGATCATGGCTTGGTGGATAGGGCAGATGTGCGGTCGCTGGTGGTTGGCCGCACTGATCTCCATGGCATTCACCACCAGCCCCGAGATGTTCGTCCGATCGGTCTACGGCGGCTATACGGCAATAAACAACTTCCTGCTGCTGCAAATTCTCTTGCTGGCCGAAGTTGCCGGCAACCGTCGAGACCGCTACATTTCTGCCGGCTTCCTGCTGGCCGGAGCACTGGCCGGCTTGGCCAATCAGAAACTTGTGCCGATGATCGCGGCCTTGGTTCTTTGGGAAATGCTTCGCGGCTTCTCGCCCGAGGTACTGCCCGAGGGAATGCGAGGTAACCGCGAAACCGGCGACGAAAATCGATTGTGGCCCGCCCGCGTGAAACGCATGGCAATCGCCCTGTTGCATCCGGCGGCAATCGGTTTCGCCCTGGGGACGGTCGCCTTCTGGCTTTACGGCATGATCATCAGCCCCAAGGTCTTCTACTTCGAGCACATCCGCCATCACTTGATTGACCGCGTCACTCACGACAACCCCTTGGGGTACGGCAACTACCCGAGTGTTTGGGCGTTGTGGCTTGAACTGTCGCAGCACACCGGTTACATATTGCTGCCGCTGGGAATCGTGGCTTTGGCCGTCTTGTGCTGGAAGAAGAGCAGTTCCGCCCACGAAACGACCGGCCTCGGATGGCGGAGCACTTCGTCACTGTGGGCAGTTTGGGCAGTGATTACGGCCGTCATCTTCAGCGCGATCGACTGGCGTCAAACGAAGCACCTGATGCCACTGCTAATTCCGTTTCATTTGGCCCCCGCGCGCTGCACGTTACTCGGCCGCGCGGCGCTGGTGGTGGTCAGCCTTGCGATGGTCGGCCTGCTGCTGTGGAATCTCGACGCTTTGCGGATGCTGTCGATCGATTTCAGCCGCTTCACGATCACCCCGGCGTGGTAGTCCAGAGTCGACTTGATCCCGGCCTCCCGCCTCGCTCGCCATACGGGGGGCTTTGGCCGACAACCGCGGGGTGCTAGAATATCAATATACATATTGCGTAATTCATAAATACATAAGCTTCCGCGTCGCGCGATTCATTTCATACTTCTCATTATCATATTGAGGTCATAGCGATGGGTCTTATTGTTCTGCGCTTCGTTTTCGTCATGATGGCGATGGGGTTGGGTATCTTCTTCATCAACTCGGGCGCGCTGCCCGGCGACTCCGAGTGGTTGACCTGGGGCGTCTTCGGCGGCATGTTGCTGCTGGCATTGGGTATCATCGCCATCGATATCGCAATTCGCAGCAAACAGCTCGATACCATTTCGGCGGTCTACTTCGGCCTGATCGTGGGCCTGTTGATGACCTACGCCTTCGGGCTGGCGCTGGCGCCGTTGCCGATGAGCGATACGCTTCGCGACAGCGTGCAGTTGGTGCTCGGGGCCGTGCTTTGCTACGTCTGCATCAGTCTGCTGATGCAAACCCGGCACGACTTTCGCTTCATCATTCCGTATGTCGAGTTCGCCAAGGACGTCAAGGGCCATAAGCCGTACATCCTCGACACCAGCGTGGTAATCGACGGTCGTATCGCCGATGTCGTCGAGACGGGCGTGATCGACAACCAACTGCTGATGCCCAAGTTCGTCATCGGCGAGTTGCAGGGCATAGCCGACAGCTCCGACCGGCTGCGGCGGGGACGCGGTCGCCGAGGGTTGGATATCCTCAACCGCCTGCAAAACGATCCCGATGTCGACATAAAGATTCACGACCGCGACTTGCCCGAGTTCGCCGGCCAGCCGGTCGACATGAAACTCGTACTGCTGGCCAAGCACGTCGAGGGAAAACTTGTCACCAACGACTACAATCTCAACAAGGTGGCCAAGCTGCACGGTGTGACGGTCATCAATCTGAACGATCTGGCCACCTCGCTTAAGCCGGTATTCCTGCCCGGCGAACAGATAGAAGTCCGCGTCGTGAAGCCGGGCGAAGAGGCCGGCCAAGGCGTCGGCTATCTCGACGACGGAACGATGGTCGTAATCGAAGGTGCCCGAGAGAAAGTCGGCAATGTCGTCACCGTAACCGTCACTAGCGTTCTGCAAACCAGCGCCGGCCGGATGATATTCGCGCGGCTCGGCGACGGGCGGTGAAGTCTTTCGGCTGACGCGATCAGGTGTCATGCTCCACGTGATGGTTCCACCGGCTGCTTGTCAGCCAGTGTTCGCTGGTGCAAGCGGCCCCATCACGGCGATGCTTTGCCCTGCATGCAAGCGATGCCGCCGTCGCGCAGTGCGGCGCCGCTCGTTTTGAGAATGCGCTTGGCCGTGCCGATCAGCAGGCCGGCGGTCAACATGAGCAGGGCGGAGAGCTTCAGTGTGTGATCGAGTTTTTGTCTTGGCTATTTCCAGATTCGGTGGATGTTCGCACATTTGGCGGCATATCGGCCTCGCCGAGAAGAGTTTGGCCAAGCCCGAGTACCCGAGATTACACGGCCGGATAGGCTATTGTCAATCGATTTGCGGGCAAGGGCAGGAGAAATGCGAAGTCGACTTTCGTAAGTGATATGCGTAGGGGTGGCTGGGGATGAACCACGAGCAGCGAGTGGTGAAGCCCCAGTGTTTCAGGTCTGGGGCACCGATGCTAGTGCCTCGCATCTAATCCCCAGCCCCTCGACAATCGACTTCACACTTCTCCTGGAGTTGCCCCCGGGGCATCTACACATCCCTCTCCGCCGGTGATACAATGGGCCGCAACCGGGGGCGGCGTGCCCGGTGCGATCTTTGGTGAACCAGCGAAATCAACCCTTTTCCTCACACAAGGAGTGACGTCATGGCAAGAAGCATTCGATTCCGTGGACTCGCGTTTGCAATCTCCTGCATGCTGCTGCTAAGCGGCTGCGGACAACCGGCCGGGGATGCCGGCGGAAGCGATGGGGGTGAAAAGGCGGATCTGAAAACGCCGAAGATCGCCGTCGATCTGCCGGTCGAGCACAACACGCCCGACGGCATGACCGTCGACGGCGAGAACAACATCATTATCAGTTGCCCCAACTACAACGACGATTCGCATCCGGCCTGGATAATGAAGATCACGCCCGACGACAAGTTGGAGAAGTTCTTCGAGGTGCCGCTGAATCCGGAAACGAACAAGGCCTGCCCCTTGGGGATCGACTTCGGGTCCGACGGCAATCTCTACGTGGCCGACTGCCAGGCGATCGCCGGCGAAGAGGACCACAAGTCGCGGCTGCTTAAGATCACCATGGAGGACGGCAAGCCGGTCAAGTGCGAGTCGGTCGTCGAGGGTTTCGTGTTCGCCAACGCGGTCTCCGGTTTCGGCGACAGCATCTACGTGACCGAGACGAAGTTCGCTCCCGCCGCGCCCGCGGAAGAAGGGGCCGAGGCAGAAGAAGCCGCCCCGGCCGAGCCGCTGGCCAGCGGCGTCTATCGTTTCAAGATCGCGGACCTCGACGGCGAGAATCCCATCAAACTCGAGAAGGAAGGCAAGGACCCGCACGTCGTCGTTACGCTCTCGACGAAGAATCCCGACTGGCCGGTCGGCGCCAACGGGCTCGGTTTCGCCAAGGATGGGACCATGTACGTGGGCAACTTCGGCGATGCGGAGCTGATCGCGGTTACCTTCGACGAAGAGGGTAACGCCACGCAGAAGATCGCCGCCGCCGGGGAGCCCATGCAGAGCGTCGACGGCTTCAAAGTCGATCAAGAGACCGGCCTGGTCTACATCGCCGACTTCCTGGCCAACGCCGTGCACTGCGTCGACCCGGCCACCGGTAAGATCACCGTGCTGGCTCAAAACGAGATCGGCACCGGCAAGGACGGCGCCTTGGACAAATGCTCGGAAGTCTGTCTGCGAGGCAACAAGGTATACGTCTCGAACATCGACCTGAGCCTCCACGGCAACGAGTACGACGCGCCGTACACGGTTTCGGTGATTGAGTTGGACGAGAAAGAGTAGTTTTCACATCGCACCAATGCTTGACCGAGTAAAGCGACTTTGCCTGCGTCTGTTGCCGCGATGCCCGATGGTGCTGGTCGCCATCGGCATCGGGTTGACGCTGCCGTCGGTGTTCGGTGGGCTGCAGTTGGACGATTACAGTATTCGCGAATGCGTGCTCGACTGTCGGCCGTGGGACTTGGCGTCGCCGGGCGTTTTGGAGCCGTTCAGTTTCCTCGACGGAGAGCCCGAGCATACGCGGGAACTGATGGACCGCGGGGCCATGCCGTGGTGGGCCAATCCGGATTGTCGGGTGCGTTTCATGCGTCCCCTGACGGCCGTCACGCATGTTGTGGATCATCGACTTTGGCCGAATCACGCTTGGCTGATGCACTTGCACAGTCTGGCGTGGTTCGGCCTTTTGATTTTTGCGGCCACGGTCGCTTATCGGCGTCTGTTGGGCCGGGACAATGCCGCTTGGGTCGGCGTGCTGGCGGCGCTGCTGTTCACCGTCGACGACGCACACGGCGGGCCGGTCGGCTGGCTGGCCAACCGCAACACTCTGCTGGCCGCCACGTTCGGCATCCTGGCCATTATCGCCCACGATCGCTGGCGACGGGACCAGTGGCGACCGGGTATCGTCGCGGCCCCAGTGCTTCTGCTGCTGGCTTTGCTGTGCAAGGAATTGGCCGTCTGCGCGGGGGCGTATTTGCTGGCCTACGCGCTGTTCATTGATCGAGGCAGTCTGCGCTCGCGTCTGGCCGCCCTGCTTCCCTGCACGGCGGTGGGCGTTGTGTGGTATGCGTTTTATAAGGCGCTCGGGTTCGGCGTGGCCGGTTCGGGCGTTTATCTCGACCCCGGGCAGGACGTGTTGCGTTACGCGGCAAACGTGCTGCACCGGGCTCCGTTCTTCCTGCTGGGGCAATGGGCAGTGCCCGACTCGACGATCAGTTTGACTCTCTCGGCACGGATGCAGGCCGTGCATTGGACCTGTGCCGTGGTGTTCATCGGCTTGCTGGCGGTGCTGCTTGTTCCGCTGATAAGACGCGACGCGGTCGCCCGATTCTGGATGATGGGTATGCTGCTTTCGCTACTGCCGGCCTGTGCGGTGCTGCCCGCCGACCGATTGTTGATGTTCGTGGGCTTCGGCGCGATGGGTCTGTTGGCGCAGTTTCTTCATGGAGTCGAGAGCGGGGCCGATTGGCTGCCGGGCAGACTTGCATGGCGGCGGTTTGCGAGGATTGCAAGCGTACTGTTCGTCGTGCTGCACCTTATCGCGGCACCGCTTTCGCTGCTGGTCGGCGCCAACTCGATGACGCTGATTGGTCGCGTGTTGGAACGCCCCTTGGCGACGTTTCCCGCCGAGGATCAGTTGAAAGAGCAAACGGTCGTGTGGGTCAATTCGCCGTCCTGGCTGCTGGACACCGGCATGATCGGGACGCTAAACCATCGCAATCGGCCTTTGCCGCGGGGATTCGTTAATTTGGCCACGACCAGCCGCGAGACGCATTTGACTCGCGTCGATGAGCGGACGCTCAAGGTTCGGCCC
>Ga0180432_10008759_pt1 | contig 12506 bp, 14 predicted proteins | sample SS_ome_10_FD_132414 | JGI IMG/M metagenome (GOLD analysis project Ga0180432, IMG submission 132414) | Hypersaline lake sediment archaeal communities from the Salton Sea, California, USA - SS_1_MS_2 metaG | ecosystem: Environmental > Aquatic > Non-marine Saline and Alkaline > Hypersaline >...
ACAGCAGGTGTGAGAGTTAATGGGAAGGTATATCTAGGCTCGAATAAACCAACATGGGCCGACAAAGCTGCGCCGGATAATTACCTAGCAGGCTTGCCGGATCAGGCGGCGCTTGATGGGAATTGGCAAGATATAACTAGCGTGTTATCGGTATCAGGACTTGGGACTGGCGGTAGTGTAAACGACGCTGTTATGAAAAGGGACGGCGATACTCTTATTATGCGCGGAAGACTTCTAACTGGTTCAGCCTCTTATGCTTCTATAGTAGTTACACTTCCGAATAGCTGGGAGATAGACGATGATAAAGATGCGCCATTAATGGGGTACGTTAAAGCATGGGATTTATCTGGTGGAATGGCAGACGGCGAGGTGGTGAAAAACAGTTCTACAGAAATTGTTTTCACTGGGTCATCAACATCAGTAAGCGTTTGGAATTGCACAAGCGGGAGGCCTTTTAGTTGCGCATCGAATGACAGGATAGATTTTTATATCGAGGTACCTATTTCTACGTGGTCATGGTTCGACTACATCTACCAGTATATCGTCGGTTTCAATCTTGCAACCGAGGATAGGCCGGGGCTTGTTTCGAAGTTGAACAGGTTTGAGACAAAAATACTTGCCTCAGATTGGACGACCAACTCAGCAGATATAACTGGTTTGACGTTTACTGGTCTTACGGTCGGAAACTATTATAGACTTTCTGGCCAACTCTTAATGCTATTAGATGCTGCCACTGGTGGAGCCGGTATTGAGTATAGAAGTGCTGGTAGTGGTGCGGGAGATATTTATGGTAGGTCATGGGAGTATGAGCATGGTTCGTCGGATGTATGGGCTTCAACATTTCCTAATATTATTTTCGAGGCAACATCTACTACTTTATATTTTTACACTTTCTCTTTAGCTGGTGCAAATGACAAAGTGGCGGGGAACAACACTAGAAGTCAGACGTTTATGACTTTAGAAGAGTTAAACAACTACACCGAAACAACGGATTTCTAATGAAAATAATACTAATAACAATCCTCCTAATCCTAACCTCATGCTCAAAGCACGAAGACCATGAGACTGTGGACGATTATCCCGCAGTGGATGAGATTGGCGCGGGGTATTTGGAGCAGATTGATAACTACAGCATTGAGCAGTTATTCCCTGATAGGTGTGACAGATTAACCTTCTTGGCATTTGCATCAGCGACCGTGAAGAGATTCGACCTTAGTGCATACGAATACACTGCCGGTGAACTACACCGAGATGTAAAGCCATGCCTCGATGATCTTGATGGTAATGGAAAACCAGACTCCAAAAGTGAAATTAGCTATGATCCGGTTCTGGGAGTTTTGCATCATGCAAAGACCTGGGGGGATCAGGGGCTACTTCTTCGCATACGATCCTATGGGCGAGATAACGGTTATGTGATGGGCAAAGGGGATCGCAGACTAACTTATATGCCACAGCTTGAAATCATCATTTCGGATATGCTTGGTGAGCGTCCCATATTAACCTCTGAGGACGAGCGAGATTCAACCCATAAAGAGCACATCCTAGCACTGTCTCTGTGGCTCAAGCTAAGATATGACGGTCTCACACATGCTGAGTTCTTGGCACTGAAAGCAATCAAGCAAACATGGATACGCAAAGCTCTGATCAACCGTATGACCGATGGTGATCAAGCAGATGTAATTGAATACCTACGCACCTTCCCCGACAGCTTACCCTTAGACACAGGAATTGAGGGATGGGGTGGTTGTCCTCGGTGGTTATACTTCTTTTTGCTAAAGGCGATCATAGATGGAAAATAACGTACAAGACATTTTGGTTAAAGGTTTAGAGAAAGCCAATGACAAATTGGACACACTACTCGAAAGAACCGCAAAGACTAAATTACGAGCACGTATAAATTCTATTCAGCTATATGCAATTTGGGGAATCATCGGGACAACTGTTTGGTACATATTTGAATGTAAAGGAATTTTCAAATGAGGTTTTTTATTCTGTTAATGTTCTTTGTCTCAGCTCTGGCATTTGGTCAAGAGTACATTGGGGCCAACGGGCCGACTTTCACAACCAACGACAACCTGACGGATACGCCTCGTGCGCTTGGGTTGAAACTACCCGATGATTGGGGTCAAAAAGATAGCGTCAAATTGCCACCACTTTTCATGGGTGATCTGCCAGCTAAATTTGATTGGCGTGATAAGGGACTGACTCCGATCCGTGATCAAGGAAGCTGTGGAAGCTGTTGGTCATTCTCTGCTGCTGCAACCCTCTCAGACGTGCTCAAATTGCATGGAGTGGGTTCACTCGACCTATCTGAGCAATATTGGGTTGATTGCACCAAAGGCTCATATGGCTGCTCTGGTGGGTGGTATCATGATGTGTTCCGAGATGTCAAAAGTGATGGTGTGGTCAAAGAAGAATCTTGGCCGTACAAAGCAAGAGATCAAAAATGTCCATCTGGAATACCGCATTTCATGAAGATAAAAGACTACTCTGAACTAGCTAGTGGCGTACCAGATATAGAGACTATCAAAAGGGCCATTTATACATACGGGCCTATATCGGTAGCGGTATCGGTTGCAGGTCGGTTTAGTAGTTATTCTGGTGGAATTTATAATGAATCTTCCTCTGGCAGTGTGAACCATGCTGTGAATTTGGTGGGATGGGATGACACCGTGCAACCTGCTCATTGGATCATGAGAAACAGTTGGGGATCACGTTGGGGCGAAGATGGTTATATGCGGATTGCATACGGTTCCAGAAAAATTGGTTACGCAGCAACTTATATAGATTATAATGGAGCTGTACCCCACGATGAACCTAACCCAACACCCACACCCGATCCAGAACCAGATCCATGTCCGCCATGTCCCGAATGTACTTTCTGGGTATGGTTTAAATCAATATTTGGGGGGTAATCCAGATGAAAGAATGTAAAGAAGTTTTAAGTTTCCTATTTTCACTCAACAATGCTTATTGGAAAGCAATCGAAGATGGCAGCATCTCAATCGGTGATCTTGTGTTTCTTTATGAGACCTTGAAAACTGCTGGCCCTGCAATCGAAGGTATCGAGAAGGTACTTGAAGAGTTCCAAAACATGACAGCCGAAGATTTGGAAGAATTGAAAGCATTTGTTGTGCAAGAATTTGATATTCCCAATGATGCTGTTGAGCAAGTCATCGAAAACGGTGTCAAGCTTGTCCTCGATGTTGTCGGCTTTTTCATGAAACTCAAAACGATGAAAGCTGGTTAATATGGGTTGGATTCAAATAATCCTGATGATTATCAAGTACGGTCCTGCTGTCTATAATCTCATCAAGTTCATCATTAATTTGATCAACGAGATTTCAGATTATCACAGTAAGAGGGGCGAGCTGACTACTGCCTATAGATTCAAGCGTGACGAAAAGCGAGAGCTTAAAATGGCGATTGAATACTATGAGCGTAATCGGGATGTCTCAAGGCTAGAACACAAAAAAGAAGCTCTGTTAAAGACTCGTATGGGGCTTATGGGGCAATAAGGGAGGAAGCTCCGTAGATGGGTTAACGCCTGTCTACGGGGTATATCAAATATGGAATACAAACTTAAATATCGACGATTCAAATGGTTGCCTTACAGAACGGTAAAGGTGACAGGACACAAAATTGAACATAATGCGTTGGTGATATTCATGGCTGATGGATCAATCTCAAGGCTTTGTAATATTAATCGTATTGATTTCAAGCTTGGACAAGATTGGGTCAAAATGACCAAAGAACGCATGGAACAAGAGATAGGCCAAAATATTAAAGTGAAGGGTCAATAATGCTGGTTGGAAGTGAATTAAAACAAGCATCGTTGGAAGGATTTGCAACTAATCCAACTTCTGATCTTATGCAAGGTCGTGTGGGTCAGGATGGTGAAACTGCGAAAATCTTTTTAGGTAAATGTTGGTCGATGATGGGTGTTCCTCTTGGGACGATCCTACCGATTGCATCTAACCTCACAGGTGCTTGGACTCCTCCTGCTACTGGTGTACTCAAGGACGGGTTTCAGCTCATGGATGGCTCTGCGATCCACGCCGATGCTGTCATGAGTGGTACACTGCCTGATATGACTGATGACCGTTTTATCATGGGTTCAACAACTGCTGGTACAACTGCTGATCCTACTCATACGCACACATATCCTCACATCCACCAATGGGGCAAATACATATTAGATGCGATGCATTCGCCTAGCTCCACAACTGTCGATGAAGATAAAGTTAGCATTGCCGACACCGATCATTATCCAATCTATATGTCTGGAACAACTCCCTATACTTCTGGCGGTGCAGAAGAAACAATGGTTTTCAAAGATACACATGGCCCTGAGTTTTATACTACTGGCGCACTACGAACAAAAGCTGGTGAAGAGGCAAATATCGGCGCTGATATCGCTACCGATGGAAGCACCTGTTTACCTCCTTATCTTTCAGCAAAATATGTAATGAGGGTCGCATAATGGAAACATTGAATTACGGTTACAAGAAACCCGAAAATAATGATCTAGGTGCTGCCTTTTGGAATGCGCTTTCATCTAATATCGAGCGATTGGCAAATCATAGCCATGACGGGGTTAATTCGGCCACCATTGATATTTCTGAAACAGGGGTTGTCGAAGAACTAGACAATACAGACTGGACAGTAGACGGGAATTGGAAATGGAAGCTTGTGACTTTTCCTAGTGGATATACCTACGGCGTTGCAGACGTTAAATTTTTCTTAGGAAGTGGAACATATAACGGAGAAAGGTTTTTTCCAAAAGTAGCAAAAATGTCATCTACTAGCATGAAAGTATATATGCCATATACAACGGAAGTAGATAGCTCAAATCAGTTCACAGTACCCACAACCATATCGGTGGTATTTAGCTAATGGCACTTTCACGTAAATCAGACTTTTCCGGCGGTATGACGGATGAACATATAAATGGTCGTCCAAATTGTGCGTTAAAGATGGAAAATTTTTTAATTGATCGTAATAAAAAGCCATTTGTAAGATTCGGATCAGATGTATATTTAAAAGACCGTATGAGCTGGGAAACGGCCATAGAAACGATCAGACAACCGATCCTTGATTATGGGGATGTAAAAGCTTTAAAAGACCTCAGCAGCGGATATGGGACTTACACACCGGCAAATGACGATAGAATACTGGTCACATCAGTTGCTTCAATACATGGCGATTGGGGCACTATCACTGGGCTAACTTCAAGAACACGAATAGAGACTGGCTACACTGTAGATTATGTTCTCGATGACCTATCAGACCCATATGGCACGAAAACGAAATGGGAGAAATATGACGGTACAACTGCCGAATTGATTGTTACCGTAGAAGCTTCAATTGTTGGAGATATTTTAGATAGTAATATGGTATTCTATCTTTCCGCATCACCGACCATTGATATTAGCGATAGTTATTACTATTTCAATACATACGAACTATTGTGCCCAAGCTCCGGTACTTTGGATGATTGTATTACGGCATGGAATAATTCAACCTTTGCCACTTCCGATCCAGAAGCAGAATTTACGGTGACCAAGGGGCCTGTCGTATTATCAGCGGCGATGAATACCTACGATTTGGGTTCAACATTTGAAGATAAGAAATTTACTAGAACGGCTGGAAGTGCTGGTATTGATCCCGTAGAAGGCATGAAAATACTCGTCAAGAGTGCCTCTGGTGTACATGGTGATTATGGCACAATCACCGGATTAGGCGATGGTGATATCATCGAGTATAGCGGTGGATCATGGAGTGTGATTTTTGATATTTCTGAGGAAGGCTATGATGAATATGATTGGCCGATAGTAGAGTGCGGTGAAGATGAATATGGATATGCTTATTCAACATGGACAGAAATTACCACTGATGCGCTCGAACCTGTGGCTGCCGGTGATATCATTGAATATGATGGGACTGATTGGGCTGTGGTGGTTGATGCATCTGAATTAGATACTGATTATTATTACAAAATCACGGATGAAGAAACTACAACAGAATACTTTTATGTTGATGACGTATGGTCTGTAATAGGCAGTGTTTCCGAAACAATAAGTATTACGATAGATATAGATGAAAATGTCGTTGATCTAGGTCTTATTGCGATTGGTGAGTCTGTTGTAATATCGGGTTCATCATTAACGGTATTAAATGCGACACATACGATAACCGACTATTCCACCAATTTTGGATGGATCACTTTTGAAATAGATTTTTTTGATTCGAGTGTTGAAGATACTGGATCACCAATAGTTACATTTTTCAAAGACAAAGCACAACTGGCGTATGGGGCCGGTAGGATAGATCGCATAAAGTATTTTCAAGGCGAGTTATTACGATTTCAAAAAAATTCTGTATTCAATGATGAATGTGAAGAAATAGTTGGGACAAATTCATTATTCGGGAGATTAGGAGAACTAGATAATCATATCTCGATGATAGAATGGAAAAATCATTTATATTGTGCGAACGACAGGATTAAAACACCACGTAAAATATTCAAAGATGCCGATGGTGAATTTCAAGTACACACAGCCGGACTTCCTAAGATAGTTAATACTCCTTCAATCTCAGGAACGAGCGGATCAAAAAACTATATTTATATGTTATGCCATACTAATTACTATACAGTCGATGGCGTGACTCATGTTGAATACGGGCCTACAAAATGGGTTAGTGCAAACAATATTAGTAATCCAGATACTAACCCGATAACGCTTTCCAATATTGACGAAATCCAAAATGGGACAACAGAGAATTATCCTTCTGATGTAAGGACTGCGGTTTACAGAACAGAGGATAATGGGACAATCGGATATTTTGCTGGATATGTTACCGATGGTGAATTTGTCGATACTGTGGCCGATGGCACTATTATCAACAATGCTGAAATATACACAACTGGTGGCGTAGTTGATAACGATCCTTTGCCGCCTTGTAAATATATCGCACAGACCGATCAGGTGGCGTGGTTATTAGGTGTTGAAGAAGATGGAGAATTTAAGGGATATAGAGCAAGACAATGTAAATATGGAAATAATGATGCTGCTCCCGAAAGTTGGTACGTTGATGTAAGTGGCGATATGACAGGTGGTCATGGTATCCGGTCCATGATGATTGTTTTTGAAAAGCAAAGGTGTTATCGCTTTGAAGGATATGTAAGTTCTACGGGTACAGGCAGTACAAAGAAAACCCTTATTAGCGATACCATCGGGTGTGTTTCAAATAACGGTATTGTGCCGGTTGAAGATGGGCTGATCTTTCCAGCAGTTGATGGGTTTTACTTCACCGATGGATACCGAGTCAAACTAATATCGAAACATCTTCCAATACGCTACGCCCAGATAACAAGAACAGATGCTATTGCTCAAAAAATATCCGGCCTAAGAAATCCTAATGACGGGCGTATTTATTGGACAGTACAAGAGGGTGACGAAACAGACGAAAACGACACAATATGGGTTCTCGATACTAATATGGGGTTATCTGAAAGATCAACCTTTACGGCGCTCACAGGGGCTATGTGGAGGCCGACTTCTTTAGAGGTAGTGGGCAAGAACCTAATAAGGGCCGATGCATCAGGGGTCGTATTTGAGCACGATGAGGCGTATTTATCAGATAAGAAAATAACCGATACGTTAGAAGATATTTTGTCAACTTTGCAAGATGTTCCGGTCATATATGATTATGTTGGATGCAGTAATACCTTTGGTGATGAGGCAATCAGATCATATTTCACAATGTTTCATCTGCAAGCCAAAGGAAATACGAATCAATCAATTTCGGTTCAATCAATCAATGATATTTCCGATAAACCTCAAAAGCTCAAAGAGATCAGATATAGGGGAAGTTATATTTGGGGTGATGAAGAGGCTGTATGGGGCGATGAAGATGCAGTTTGGAATTATCAGGGGATGGTCATAGGCAAAAGACGGTTTCCAGCAAATAAGCTTCGAGCAACCTACAAAGCTATGAGGCTCACCAACTCAAATACGAATTATCTCAGATCGGATGATTCCGGTGGATGTGTGGTCAATTCATCTACAAAGATCGCAACTCTCCTGTATGGATACAATATAACCACTGAGGGTGGATCGCAGATAAATACAGAAGAACTAGAAGATATTCTTAGTGAGAGCACTTTACATAATTGGCCTACAGATTATGAAGAATATCGGATTTCTTTTAGTATTGATGATTATGAAAAAGATTACCAGATAACAGATATTACGGATGCTGAAATAACCTTTAGCGATGTAAATGATGAAAGCGTTACCTGCGAGACAGATTGGGTCATCCGCAGAATAACTCGCAATGAAAGATTGTATATAGATTCATATACTATCGAATATCACAAAATGTCAGATTCTCATGATTTCTTTGTAGCTGGGGGTGATGGTGGAAATACCTGAGTTATATCTAAACTTAAATATTGATGATCCGGTCATGCGAGATAATTTCAACGAGATTATGAAGTACATTAACAAGCTGCGAGAAATGGTTGATGAGAATACACAGGAAATAGAAACCAATCATCCATAGGGGATAACATGCAACCAAGAACATGGGAAACTGTTCAAGAAGAGATCAAAAAAGAATGTGATATCGAGGATGAACAATTCATCAAGGACTCTGAATTAATGGCTGCTGCAAATGGCATGATACGTGCGATTGAAGGCGATATTATTGAGCTGAATGAAGATTACCTGATGAAAACCCATGACTTCACTTTGGTTGATGGACAGGCAACATATGATCTTCCTTCCGATCTATTTGCACAGAAAATTAAGTGGATACTATTTAGTGATGGTGACTGTAAATCAGCAATAGAACGGGGTGAACCTTGGCAATGCGTTATGGCTGACTGCAATGGTAAAATGTTTTATGAGATATTGAACACTGCTTGGAATACAGGCCGTGACATTAAATTCTGGGGATTGCCAGATTACAAATCATCTCAGACTGTGACCGCTTGGTATATCCGAGAAATAACCCGCATTTCATCAATCAACAGTTACGTCAATTTACCCGAATTTGAGAATCTGATCATACTCGCAGTGAAGAAACGAATATTTGAGAAAGAAAAGAATCCTTTGCTGGCACTTGTGATTGAAGAGATTAAAGAAGAGAAATTACGAATGAGAAAGATAATTGTCAATCAAGCTCCTGATGGTTTGAATATCGAACCAGACCTTAGCTTTTATAATGATTTCAACGGGGGTTAATTAATGGCTTGGTATAATAGTACAAATGACTTTGTAGATAAAACAAAAGAAGTAGGTCGTTCACTTGATCCTGTTGTTGCAGCTAAGAATAGTAGTAAATCAATAGACTCAGGATTAGGCAATAATCCCTTTGGTTGGTATCACAACTATATGAATGACAAAGGCAACCAAGCGATAAAGAAAGCAACTGGTTATGATGCTGCTGCTCATTGGGGTTCTGGGCCTATCAAGCCGATGAAAGATGCTTGGTGGCGTGACATTGGTGATCCAATTAAAAATATGTATGGCAACATGGTGGGTGAGGGTGGTGAAGGATACGGTGGCGATAGTGGTGGTTCTGATATAGATAGATACTGGAATGAGCGACCGGAATATCAATCAATAGCCAATGAAGATGGAAGCATCAAAGACCCATATAGGGCCGAATATGCTGGTGATATGGCTAATCCAGAAAGCATTGCAAATCAATGGGACCAACGTGCTGGAAATGTACGAGATGTAAACACAGGCGTTAATTTTCAAGGCGCTGAAGCTTCAGCAGATATGTTGTATGATCGAGCGTTCGGCAGTGAAACCAGTCCTTGGGCAGATAAGCTATATGAACAACAAGGTATCCAGCAGCATTTAGCCGAGGAACAACAACAGCAACAATCAGCGCAAGAATTTGCTACCTCTCAAGATCGTTTAGGAATGACCGGCGGGCTTGAAGGTGGCGCAAGGGAAAGACTTGCCACCAGCTCAAATCGAAACGAAATGCTTGGTCGTCAGAATCTAGCACGTCAGGGAGAATTACAGAGATTAGGTATCGGTATCAATGATGAAAACCGGCGAATGGATTTACAGACAAAAATGCCCGGTATGTATGCTGGACTGGACCAATACGAAACTTCACTCCAACGTGGCAATGCTGATATGGATTGGCGTAAAGCGCAACAATGGTCAGGTCTCGCAAGCCAAGATGTAAACAACCAAATGAACGTCGATAGATTTAATCTAGGTCGCCAAGATCAAAATAGCCTAATCAATAGTGAACGTGCAATTAATGAACGAAATAGCGAACTAGGCTTTGGAATGGATCAGTGGAAACAACGAGGGGCTATGCTAGGGGCTGATGCTCAAGCAGATGCACAGATGGCCGAGGCAAGTAAGGCAGATCGTCCTTGGTATCAGAAAATATTTGGATAGGAGTTTATTATGGGTTGGTGGATGGCAGCAGCAGCGTTAGGATCGGCAGTCCTAAAGAACATTAACCAAGGCGAGAAATTTAATAAAGCAGATGCATTGCAGACTAGATGGTCTCCATTTACGGGGGCTGGATATGCTCAAGAAAGGCCGCAATCAGATAAGATAGCAAATCTATTGCAAGCTGGTTTGATGGGCGCAGATTCGATTATGAAGGATTCAGGCGGAAAGACTGCCGGCACAGAAAAGGCAACTGCTAAACCGGCTGTTAGTTCTGATGGTGGTATTCCTCTGCAATCGTCTAACCCGAAAAACACAGGGAATACATTTTCGTTATTTGACGATAACACAGGGCCAAGCCTGTTTGGTGATAATGCTACTATGGCTGAACCGGCGGCTGCACCAACGAAATATCTGCGATCTAGTGGCGCTGCAAGCCGTATGAAATATAATCCAAATACTGGCGAATGGTATGATCTATAGGAGTAAATAAAAGTGAACAATCTACTTCATGAAGAACAGAAGAAGAATATCGAAACAATGCGAGAATCGTACTATAAGCGTCACAAGGGCAATCCTCCGCTTGAGATGACGATGGAAGGTGAACTAATACCCTTGGACGATCCGAGGGCTGTTGAGATTAGAGTGCGTGAAGGAAGGGCCAATCAATACGATATTGAAATCCTACTGGCTGGCGCAAATCACATGAAGGATACCGAGCGCACCATGCAAGATGCCGAGCGTATCCGACAAGAAAACATCATAAGGTTTTTCCCCGAATTAGGAGAATAAAATGGTTGCCTATGCCGATCCAGATATCAAACCTACAAAAGAACCAAGCTGGTGGGATTCTATCAAAGAGGGCTTTCAAGATGTGAAAGATTATCTGCAATTTTATGACAAAAATGATCCATGGGATGGTAGGCGACAAAAGGAAGCTGAGAAACTACCTTGGCGAGAATACAAGACCGATGAGAATATCAAGCCAGAGCCACATGAACCATTGGATGGGAAAATCAAAGCTCTCGATGACAAAATGATACGCATGTATGATCGTGGTAAGAAATACTATTCTGAACCACCTAAAGTCGGAGATGAGAAGAAATTTGGAGTACCCGAAAATTACGGTGTATATGATAAAGCGAAAACGCATTTAGATTTGTTCAATAAACGGGTAGTTCAAGAACCAGTCCCATTTGGTGATTATGGGGAAGATGAACGTATCAAGCGTGAAAGCCGTCAAGAACCATTGGTTTATCCAGCCACAGGGGAAAAGCGAAAAGAAAAGAAAAAGACTATTCCGAAGCCTCCGAGACCTGTTGTGAAATCAACCATCAAACGGCTAGATACGCAGCGTAAGGCAAAGAAGCTTGCACCTAAGCCAATCACCGTCAAACCAAATTTCAGCGATGATGGGTACGATTTGAGGGTCAGAGCGCCTAAACCTGTACTCACTAAACCAATGCCTCAACTGGTAGGGCCAAAGCGGTCAACACCAGCAGCTTATACCGAATTAAGACGAAAACTTGAGCAGTTCACCAATAGGGAACAACAAGTCGATTTAAAGCCTCTATTTGCCTTTCTGGACGCATGGAATGGTACTAACCTAGCTGCTGCATACCAAAGACCAATCTCGGCTCATGATCGGGAAGTGCTTGCCTTAAACGCACAATTTGAATTGGCTAAACTTGATCAAGATAACGTGAGGGCTGAGCTGGATCGTGATACGCTTGAGATGAATAAAGCTAAGGCGTTGCTTACTGATAAGCTTGGTAATGCGTCACTTGCTGCCGATATTGATAAGACCAAATTGGGCCACAAGGAAACGATGAAACAGCTCGGTATCTTGGGTAAACATTATCGTTCTGCTGATTCCAACGATTACATGCGAAACAAGACCAATCGATTACAGCTAGACCATGAAAAATTCATGAATCGCGTAAAGATCAAACAAACTGATGATGCAAACTTCAATAGCAATAAACGATACGAGTTATTGAATAAGCTTATCGATCAGGGATATACACCCAAAGAAGGTATGCAAATCATGGGTGAGAATGTTGTATTGCCAGC
>Ga0180432_10008761_pt1 | contig 12503 bp, 12 predicted proteins | sample SS_ome_10_FD_132414 | JGI IMG/M metagenome (GOLD analysis project Ga0180432, IMG submission 132414) | Hypersaline lake sediment archaeal communities from the Salton Sea, California, USA - SS_1_MS_2 metaG | ecosystem: Environmental > Aquatic > Non-marine Saline and Alkaline > Hypersaline >...
ACAAACAGCGATCGCCTCTATGCCCTCCTGCCGGCACTGCTCCGCGATGGCGGCGGCCTCGCTCTCCTCGAGAGGGACGAGCACCTTGCCGCGGAACGACACTCGTTCGCTGACCTCGAAACGGAGCCGGCGCGGAACGAACGGCTTCGGCTTCTCGTAGAACAGGTTGTACATGTCGGTCCTGTTCCCGCGCTGGATCTCGAGGACGTCGCGGAAGCCTCGGGTCGTGATCAGGGCGACCTTCGCTCCGTGGCGCTCCGTGAGTGCGTTGATCACGACCGTCGTTCCGTGAACGAACTGAGACACGGCTGCCGGGTCGAGGCCGCTCTTGCGGATGGTGTGCGTCACCCCGTCAGCGAAGTTGTCCGGGGTGGTGAGCGCCTTCTCGAGCGTGATCTCGCCCGTCGACTCGTCGAGCGCCACGAGGTCCGTGAACGTCCCGCCGATGTCGATGGCCAGACGCTTCGACATGCAATCCCCCTTCCTTAGCGAAGGAACTTGAGTGTCTGAACCCAAAGAATTTGGGCCACTGCCTTCTTGTCTAGGTTTCGTACCGTGTGCGGCCGGCCGGAGTCGATCTGGAACGAATCGCCCGCTTCGAGGATGTGTTCCTCTCCCTCGAAAATCAGAACGATCCTTCCGGCGAGCACGTAGCCGAACTCCTCCCCCTCGTGGGGAAGGATCGGCGGGGAGTATCCCGGCGGATACTCGGCGACGAACGCCTCCAGCTTCCTGCTGGGTCTGGATCCTGACAACATCGAGTACGTCACTTCGGAACTACCGATCCGCACCTGATAGTGGGGTTGTCCTGACTTCGTGATCGCCGGGCGATCCGATCCGTCGGAGACCGTGAAAAACTGCGCCAACGGGACTTCAAGCGCATCGCAGACCGTCTTCAGCGACGCGACGGACAGGGAGGAAAGCCCGCGCTCGACCTGAGACAGAAAGCCGACCGAGAGACCGGAGCGTGTGGAGAGCTCCTCCAGCGTCCAACCGTGGTCCTGGCGCAGCTTCCGAATGGTTCGGCCGACGTTTTCATTATCCATTGTCTTTTCACTATATAGACAAAATCTTTGATGTCAAGCACCCACCCAATGTGTGAGTTCGGAGGAATAACCAATGCATCGTATTTTGGCCTCTTCACGATCGGTGGCCAAGCCGGCGCGTCGGCCGCCCCACGCGAGGCGAGATCGCTCTATCGCACAGATACAGCAGGTTACGCCACTTCCTGTATATCAAAAGCGACGTGCAGAGCTTCAGGAGGCCTGCACGAGGATGTGCCGCAGGATTCGAACGGCGATTTCCATCGACGCCGTGTCGATCTCTTCGTCGGTCGAGTGCTCGTTGCGCACGCCGGCGCCGATGACGACGGTCTCGATCCCGCGTTCATTGAGGACCGAAGCGTCGGTTCCGCCGACGATCGTCCGAATGTCGGGCTCGAGACCGACCGAATCGATCGCGGCGGTCGCGAGGGCGACGGCAGGGGATTCGGCGGGCACATGCGACGCGCGGTAGGACAGCTCGCTCGTGATCGAGACGGACGTGCCGTGAGTCGATGCTGCGTGCTCGAAGACGTCTCGGATCCTCCGCTCCTGCTCGAGACAGGCCTCGTGCGAGAGGCTCCGGCACTCGAGCTGCACGAGCGCGTGGCCCGGCACGCCGTTTCGGATCTCTCCTCCTCGCATGATGCCCACGTTCACCGTCGTCCCGTCTGCCACTCGCCCTTCCTCGAGCTGGACGATCGCGTGCGCCGCGGCGCGGACTGCCGAGATGCCTTTCTCGGGCTCCATCGCGGCGTGGGCCGGGCGGCCTGTGATCTCGACGTCGATCGACACCTTGGAAGGACCGCCGACTACGACGGCATCGAGCGCGTCCATGTCGACGACGAACCCGATCCGGCTTCGGAGTGATGTGACGTCGAGGTGGCGGGCGCCGCGCGCACCGAGTTCCTCCTCTCGGGTCACCACGATTTCCAGCGGAGGATGTCGATCTGCCGTGAGGACGGCCTCGATCAGCTCGGCGATCCCGGCTTTGTCGTCCGCCCCGAGGATCGTGTTCCCGGCAGAGCGGATCACACCGCCTTCGATCGAGGGCACGATCCCGCGCCCCGGCTTGACCGTGTCGCCGTGAACGCCGAAGAGGATAGGCCGTCGGGCCGTCGTCCGTTTGCCAGCGAGGCGCGCGATCAGGTTGCCGAAGTCGTCGAACGAGCAGTTCGCTCCGAGTTCCCCGGCCAGGCGGTCGCCCAGGTACGCGAGAAACTCGGCCTCGTCGCCGGATTCGCTGTCGATCGCGACCATCTCGAGAAACGACGTGACCAGCCGGGTCATCCGCCGCCCCCTAGCCCTTGCCGAGGGCGCGCGCCAGCTCGACGAGCTCCGGATGAACGACGCGTCCGACCTCGAGCATCGCCTGGCCGTCGAGCCAGACGGAGCAATCGAGCGACTGGCCGTCCGAGTGTGACGGTGCGGGAATGCCGTCCGGGGGGATCAGGGTCGCACCGACGTGGCCGATTCCCCACTCAGTGCAACCCCAGACGCGTTCGTCCTCAACGATGTCACCGGACAGACGCGCGTTCGGGTGGAATCCGAACGATGCGTGGGCGATCCGCCTCATGCGCGGGTGGTCGAAGGCGTCGAGATACTCCGCGAGCTGACGAGCCTGCCACCCTCCTTCGATGTCCGCGATGACGCCCGCGTCGATCTTGGTTCGGATCGGTTGCTCCAGCTTCCCGCAGGGGGGGGTGAGCGAGCCGTCGAAGACGAGGGTGCCGCGGATCGACTCGAGGTCGGGTGCCCACGCGATGAAGCCGCCCATCATGTAGGTCCCGGGCCGATTCGCGTAGCCGTCGCGGATCAATGCGCCTCGACCCTCGACGTTGCGGAACTCGAGCTTGGTCCCTCCGGGCGAGGTCACGCGGATGCGATCGGCCTTTCTCACCACTTCAACCGTCTTCTCGAGAAACCGCTTCAGCGCAGCGTGGTCCACACGTCCGATGCAGCGGACCATCATGTCGGGGGTCATGCCCACGAGGCAAAGGTACCGAAGCCGCTTGTTCTCACGCATCGCCACGTCGTGCGGGGTCGAGTAGAGGAGCCATTGGTTGTTGAACTCGATCCACGCGTCGGCGCCGCGGAGGGCGCCTACCAAGGCGTCGATTGGGAGCATCGGATCGGCTGCCCGGCCTACGCCGAGCGGGGCCGCGAGACGGATGACCATCGGTCGTGCCCCTCGTGCGAACGCGGCTCGAGCCGTCGCGTCCACGACGCGATCGTCACTCTCGGTGTCGGCGGTGTTCATGAAAAAAACCTCGGCCTGCAGGGACAGGAGCTCGCCCGTCAGCAGATCCGCGGCCCGTCCAAGTTCGTACTCGTACAGAGCCATTCCCAGCCTCCTCGGGATTCGGGTCCTCTCGAGCGAGACGGACGCCCGAGGGCAGCCGCCAGTCTAGGCGAGCGACCGACTCAGGTCAACGGGCCGGTTCGGGCAGCATCGAGCGCAGGATCCGGATACACTGTTGACTCGGAAACCCAAACTGGAGGGGCGATGCACACGTCACGTATTGATTTCCTCAGACGGTTCATGGACACGATTTGCCCGACGGGGTTCGAACAGGAGGCCGCCCGTGTCTGGCGGGATGAGGCCGAGCGGTTCGCCGACCGCGTGTGGGGCGACGTGATGGGGAATGCGTTCGCGGCGGTCAACGAGGGAGGCAGTCCGCGAATCATGCTCGCCGGTCATTTGGACGAGATCGGCCTTCTGATCACGTTCGTCGACGATGAGGGGTACCTCTCGTTCCAGACGATCGGCGGCTGGGACCCGCAGATCCTTCCCGGCCAGCGGGTCCGGATCCGAGCCAAGAGCGGCGAGGTCCTTGGGGTGATCGGGCGGAAGGCGATCCACGTGATGGAGCCCGACGAGGTGAAGAAGGCGGCCAAGATCGAAGACCTGTGGATCGACGTCGGTGCGAAGGACAAGGCGGACGCGCTCTCCGGCGTCTCCGTCGGGGACGCCGGTGTCCTCGATTACGGATTCGAGGCGCTGCGGGGGGGGATCGTCGCCTGTCGCGCGTTCGATGACAGGATCGGTGCGTTCGTCGTGCTCGAGGCGCTTCGACTCGTGGCGAAGAAGAAGCCGAAAGCGGCGATCTACGCCGTTGCAACGACGCAGGAGGAGATCGGCTCTCGCGGGGCCATCACCGGGGCATTCGGGCTCGACCCGTCCGTCGGGATCGCTGTCGACGTCGGGCAGGGAACCGACACCCCGAACATGGACGTGGCGAAGAAGAAGTACAGTGAGTGCAGCCTCGGGGCCGGTCCGCAGGTGACGCGAGGACCGAACATCAACCCGATCCTGCGCGAGCGGATCGTCGCGGCGGCCGAGGCGAACGGGATTCCGTACCAGCATGAGGCGTACCCGCGGGCGACCCCGACCGACGCTGCTCCGATCCAGATTGCGCGCGCTGGCGTGGCGTCAGCGCTGATTGGGATCCCGTGCCGCTACATGCACAGCCCGAGTGAGCTGATTCACCTCGACGACGTGGAGAACGCGGCGAAGCTGATCGCGCACGCGATCGTCGATATCGACGACAAGGCCGACTTCGTCCCGCGCTAGGATTCCGCGGCAGGGATTGCGGGCGTCAGCGGCATCGCTTGCCGTCGCCTCCAACGTCGGGTACGCTACCGAACGCGGGGAGCTCAGGAGTCTGGGCTGAGAGGAGGGAAACCTCGACCCACTGAACCTGATCTGGGTAATGCCAGCGCAGGGATCCCGAAGATGCGTCCCGGAGCTCCCGAGAGCCCGGGATCTTCATTTGTGGGGCCGCGGTCTCCCGAGCCTTCCGCCGAATGATGCGAGGCGAGACGGTTGTGATCTTGGCGGGCGGCACGTGGACGCGGGTCGAGTGGCTCCGCTCGGTCGTCTCGGCGGCAGGGCACGTGATCGCGGCCGACGGCGGCTACTCGAACGCGGTCGAGCACGGAATCCACGTCGATGAGGTCGTCGGAGACCTCGACTCGCTTCGCGAGCGGGACCGGGGCCGCCTCGCCGCAGACCCCGTGACGACCCACTTTCACGAGCGCAACAAGGACTGGACGGACCTGGAACTCGCTGTGGACCTGGCTTTGGCGAGAGAGCCGGCCGAGATCGTCGTGTTCGGCGCCTCCGGGACGCGCCTCGACCACACGCTGACTGGCGTCCACCTGCTCGAAAAGGGACTCGCACGTGGCGTTCCAATCAAGCTCGTTGCCGGCCGCGAAACGGTTCGGCTGACGGACGACGACCTCGTCCTCGACGTCGACGTCGGCGACCGCGTGTCGCTCGTTCCTCTCTCGGAGGCGTGCGTCGTGTCGACGCAGGGTCTGCGTTTCGGGCTCGCCGACGAACGGCTGGCGCGCGCCGCCTCGCGCGGCGTCTCCAACGCGGCCGTCGAGGGAGAGGTCCGCGTCGCAGTTCGCGAAGGGCGTCTCCTCGTCTTCCACACGCCGCGCGAGGGGGGCGCCGATGGTTGATCGCGCGAGGGGCAAGGTGGGGGGCCGACGGCTTGCCGCAGCCCGGTGCGTTCTCGGCCTCGTTCTCCTCGTTGGGCTCTGGCAGCTCGCGACGTGGGCGTTCTCGGTCCCGAGCTACGTTCTCCCGTCCCCGGAGGCGACGGTCCGGGCGATCCTGAGCGACCTCTCGTTCCTGGGTCCGCACGTCGCGATGACCGTCGTCGAATCGCTCTCCGGCTTCGCCTTGGCGGTCGCTCTCGGGCTCTTGTTCGCGGTGTTGATGAACGCGTCGCTCCTCGCGCGCGACCTGCTCTACCCGCCGCTCGTCCTCTCTCAGGCGGTCCCGCTGATCGCGATCGCGCCGCTCATCCTGATTTGGTTCGGCTTCGGCGTGCTGGCGAAAACGTTGATCGTGGCGTTCGTCTGTTTCTTCCCGATCGCGGTGAACGCGTACGAGGGATTCCGATCCGTCGATCCGTCGTATCGAGAGCTCCTCGATACGTTCGGCGCGACCGCGAGGGATCGATACCGGCATCTCTACGTGCCGGCGACGCTCCCGGGGATTGTCGCTGGCGCGAAGATCGCGGCGACCTACAGCGTGCTCGGGGCCGTCATCGGGGAGTGGCTCGGCGGATCGAAGGGGATGGGGATCTACATGACTCGAGCGCTCAGCTCGGTCCGCGTCGATCGAATGTTCGGTGCGATTCTGATCGTGATGCTGCTCAGCTACGGCATGTTCAAGACGGTCGACGGCGTCGGTCGCGCGGCCACGCCGTGGACGGGAAGGAGGAGCAGATGAAACGGGGCGCGGTCCTGCTCTTGGTCGTGGTCCTGGCCTCCACGGCCTACTCGGCGGCGGAGACGGTGCGCGTAGCTCTGGATTGGACCCCGAACACGAACCACACCGGCCTGCTGGTCGCGAAGAAGCTCGGGTTCTTCGACGCGGTCGGCCTCGAGCTTCGTCTCCTTGAGCCCGGTCCGACGGTCGCCCTGCAGCTCGTTGCGATCGGCCAGGCGGAGTTCGGGATCTCGAGCGAGGAGTACGTCGTGATGGCGCGAGCCCAAGGGATCCCGGTGGTCTCGATCGCTGCCTTCTACCTGCACAACACGTCCGGCTTCGCATCGCCGTCGGACTGCGAGATTCGGTCGCCGCGAGACTTCGCCGGAAGGACGTACGCCGGTTGGGGGAGCGAGATGGAGGAGGTGATGATCCGAACCGTCATGGAACTCGACGGGGCCGATCCGAACGACGTCCGGATCGTCAGCATTGGAACGATCGACTTCACTACCGCGGTCCGGCTCGGCGTCGCCGACGTCTACTGGATCTTCTACGGGTGGCAGGGGATCCACGCGGAGATTGAGGGGATCGCGTTCGACTACCTGCCGCTGCGAGAGTTGGCGGAGGTCCTCGACTACGACACGCCGGTGTTGATCACGAGCGAACGGATGGTCCGCGATCACCCGAACCGGGTAGCGCGGTTCCTCGAAGCGGTCGCCCGCGGCTACACAGCGGCGGCCGCCGATCCGGACGGGTCGGCGGAGGCGCTTCTCGAGTACGCGCCCGAGCTCGATCGCGAGCTGGTGGTTGCCTCGCAGCGCTGGCTTGCCGGCGAGTCGGAGGTCGAGATGTCGGCGTGGGGGTGGCAGGACGAGGAGGCTTGGGTCGAGTTCGCCGCTTGGGCGTGGGCGAACGGCCTGATCGAGAACCAGATCGACGCGCGAGCGGCGTTCACGAATGCCTTCCTTCCAGGCTTCGCCGAGGATGGCGAATGATCGTCGCCGCGGAAGGTCTCTGCAAGCGGTTCGGGAACCTCGAGGTCCTCCGGAACGTGTCGCTCCGTGTCGCTCCCGGGGAACGGGTTGCGATCCTCGGGCCGTCAGGTTGTGGGAAGACGACCCTTCTGCGCATTCTCCTGGGCCTCGAGTCCCACGACGGCGGATCGGTGCGGAGTTGCCTTTCCCGGGCGGGCTACCTCCCGCAGGACGTGCTCCTCCTTCCGTGGAAGACGGTCGCCGAGAACGTCGCCCTCCCGCTTCAGATTGCGGGGGAGCCGCGGAAGCACCGGCAGGCTGCTGTGATCGAGCGCCTTCCTCGGTTTGGCTTGGCCGGGTTCGCCGGCGCGTACCCGCACGAACTCTCGGGGGGAATGCGTCAGCGCGCCGCCCTCCTTCGCGCCGTCGTCGCAGGTGCCGAGTCCCTCGTGTTCGACGAGCCGTTCGGTGCGCTCGATACGCTGACGCGGCACCGGCTTCAAGGCTGGGTCGTGGAACTGATGGACGAGCTCGATCAGACGCTCGTCTTCGTCACCCACGACCTCGACGAGGCGATCGTTCTGTCGAAGCGAATCATTGTCCTCACCGCTCGACCGGCGTCGGTCCTCGGCGAGCGCGAGATACGCGTTCCATGGTCGGAGCGAGAAGCCCGCCTCGGCTCCACGTTCGCGCGGGCGCGGGACGAGTTGATGGGACTGATGCTTCAGGGGGCGACGGTTGGCGGCTGAGAATCCGTTCGAGACGCGCTTTCGCGAGTACGACGCGTGGTTCGAAGCAAACAAGAACGTGTTCGCGTCCGAGGTCGCCGCGGTTCGGGCTGTCCTCCCCGATGAAGTTCCGAACAGGTCCCACTGGGTGGAGATCGGCGTTGGGTCGGGTCGGTTCGCCGCGGAGCTGGGGATTCCGGTCGGCGTCGAGCCGGCGGACGGGATCGCAGCCCTCGCCGAAGAGAGAGGGATCAGGGTCTTGAAGGGCGTCGCGGAGGACCTCCCGCTCGACGACGGTTCGGTCGGGACGGCATTCCTGATCACGTCCCTCTGTTTCATCGACGACATGGCGGGGGCGTTCGCCGAGGTGGCGCGTGTCCTCGTCCCGGGGGGAAAGGCGATCGTCGCGTTCATTCCCGCCGACAGCCCGTTCGGCCGCCTGTACGAGACCGCGGGAGAGGGGGACCCGTTCTTTCGTCGTGCGAAGCTGCGCCCGCGCAGGGACGTCATCGCCGCCCTCTCGAATGCCGGCCTTCGCGTCGATCGAGCGGTCCACACGCTGACGGCCGAGCCGGCTCGTGCGAACGAAGACGTCGAACCGCCAGGCGACGGATGGCGGGCGGGTTCGTTCGTCGTTCTCCGAGCGGTCAAGGAGTAGTCCGACAGATCACATCAGGAACCATGACGGCGCTGCGCCAGTCCCGCTCTTGACATCGGCGACGCAAGCGGCGTAGCATCCAGCCATGGAGGGGCGCAAGTACTTCTTGATCGTCAACCTGATCGCTGGACTCGGGCGGTGTAAGGACCTTTTTCCGAAGGTGCGCGCCGAGTTGGACCGCAGGGGAATCGACTACGATCTTCATTTCACCAACGAGCCGCTCGAGGCGACCGACGTCTGCCGGATGGGGATCGAGGCGGGGTTCACGCACATCGTTGCGATGGGAGGCGACGGAACGGTGAACGAAGTCGCCAACGGGCTCGTCGGAACCGATCGCATCCTGTGCGTCATTCCTGCCGGGAACGGAAACGACTTCGTCCGAACGACCGGGATCCCGCTCGATCCGATCGAGGCGCTCGCCGTTCTGATCGAGGGGAAGACGAAGCGGATCGACCTCGCGCGCGTCGCCGACGAGCGCTACGTCGTCAACGGGCTCGGAATCGGGATCGACGCGCAGGTGGCGCGGGACGTCCTCGCAATGGAACGCCTTCGCGGTGTTCCCGCGTACCTGTACGCAGCGGTGAAGGAGGTCTTCCGGTTCAAGGCGTTCCCGGTGAACGTGGAGACCGACGGGTGGGAGGCCGAGCTTCAGTGTCTCTCTCTCGGCGTGGCGAACGGTCCCTACTGTGGCGGCGGGTTCAAGCTTGCGCCGCGCGCGCGAGTTGACGACGGGCTCGTCGACGTCGCCGCGATCGGAGATTTCCCGCGCCCTGAGCGACTGATTCGCCTCCCGCAGGCGCGCGCGGGCAAGCACCTTCGGCTCTCTCGCGTCCACTACAAGCAGGTGAAGGACGTGAGAATCTCGTCGCCCGCGAAGCTGGTGGCGCACGTCGACGGGGAGCCTTTCCGCTTGCCGAGAGATGAATTCCGGGTCGAAGTCCTGTCTGGCGCGATTCAGGTTCTGGTTCCTCGCTAGGTCCTGCGGAATCGACGGTCGAGTTCCTCGCGCGAGAGGCTGAACACGATCGGCCGACCGTGCGGGCAGGTGTACGGGTTCTCGAGTTCCATCAGGTTCTCGACGAGGCGTTGCCCCTCGGTCAACGTGAGAGGATCGCCCGCCTTGATCGCCGCCGAGCACGCCATCTCGCGCAGGAGCCGGTCGAACATCGTGTTCTTGAGGTCCTGTTCTCCTTCGAGCGCTTCGGCCAGCGCCTCGACGAGCTCCTGGAAACCGTACTGCGACTGCTCGTCTGCGAGGATTCGCGGGTACTCGCGGAACAGGAAGGTCCCGCCACCGAACTCCTCGAGAACGATCCCGACGCCCTCGAGATCCTCTCGATGAGCGGATAGGAGCGCCGCCGTCTCGAACGAGACCTCGACCCGAACGGGGAGAAGGAACAGCTGCCTTGGAATCCCGGCCTCACGCGCCGCGTCACGCAGGCGCTCGTAGAGAACCCGTTCGTGCGCGATGTGCTGATCGACGATCTCCAGCCCGTCGGGCGTCTCGACCAAGAGGTACGTGCACTGAAGCTGACCGACTACGCGTCGATCCCCCCCGATCCTCACTTTTTCCGACTCTCGCTCTCTCCCGGTCGTCGAGACTGCCGTCCTCAGATCGAATGGGAGCTGCTTCCCGCTTGGCTCGGAGACGCGCTCCGCCGCCCGGCTTTCCTCTCGCGATGGGAGGATCGATGCGACGACGTGGGGAGTCGACAGGGCCTGATGGAGGGAGGCCGCGAGGGCGTCATGCACTTGGCGTGACTCCGCGAAGCGAACCGCTTCCTTCCGCGGGTGAACGTTCACGTCGACCGATTCCGGGGGCACGTCGACACGAACGATGGCGATCGGGAACCCGCCGGGCCGCAGGAGCCCGCGGTACGCGCTGGCGAGAACGTAGGCAAGCCCTCGCTCCTCGACGACGCGGCCGTTGACGACGAAGATCTGGTCGCGTCGGTTCCCGCGACGAAGGTCCGGGCGACTGATGAAGCCGGCGATCGAGATCGGTCCGCGCTGCCCCTCGACGGGGATCAGCGCGCGGGCGACGTCGGGCCCGTAGAGCTGGGCGATCCGGTCGAGAAGGGTCGCCGCCGCCGGCGCGTCGAGCACGCCGCGCCCCTCGTGTGTCAGCGCCCAACCGATCCCGTGCGCGAGGAGCGCAGACCGTTGGACGACTCGATGCACGTGTAGGAACTCGGTTCTCGGTGTTCCCAAGAACCTCGCCCGTGCTGGAAGGTTGAAGAAGAGATCGCGAACCTCGACCGTCGTGCCGGCTGCACGCGCCGCCGGCACGACCTTCTCGAGCCGACCGGCGGACATCGTCAGCGCGTGCGCGTCCGCTTCGTCGCGTGAGCGGGACACGATCCGAAGGTTCGAGACGGCCGCAACGCTCGCCAGCGCCTCGCCGCGGAAGCCGAGGGTTCGAATGGCATCGAGATCCTCTTCGTTTCGGATCTTGCTCGTAGCGTACCGCTCGATCGAGAGGCGCAGATCCGCCTCGTCCATCCCGACGCCGTCGTCCCGAACGACGATCGAACCCATACCCCCAGCGACGACCTCGATAGTGATACTCTCACTTTTCGCGTCGACCGCGTTCTCGACGAGCTCCTTGACGACCGATGCGGGGCGCTCGATGACCTCCCCCGCAGCGATCTTCCTCGTCAGCTCCTCCGCGAGTCGCACGATCGCCATGGCGCAAGGCTACTCGATCCTGTCGTGCCTCACAATCGTTTGCCCGTCTCCGCCCGGTTGCGTATCGTAGGCGAGCCAATGCACACGATCACGAGCCTTCGGAAGACTTTGGATCTCTCGACGACCAACCAGGTGCGGAACCGGATCGAGGCGATCAAGGACGTTCTCAGCCCCTACCTTCGCCGGGGCCCCAACAATCAGATCCTCCTCACGGACGAGGCGGTGGAATGCCTTCGCGAGCTTCAAGAGCTGTACGATAGCGGACTAACCATGGCCGAGGCGAGTGAGATCCTACGCGCAAAGGCATATAAAAAGGGGACCGCCGGCATTCAGGGTTCGGATGGTTTCGTGCCATACAGTGCGATACCCAATGAAACCGACGTCGGTCTGGCAACCCTTCGTGAGCAAGTGGCGACCTTGCGTGAACGGGTCGCCTCCCTCGAGGGCCGGCTCGAATCGCTTGGCGAACGGGGGCCGGACGAGGCGAGATGGTGGGAGTCCCTTCGGGAGGACGTCGATGGACCTTAGGCTGCCGATTCGGGGGAACGAGACGTTGGGACGCCTGGTGGAACGGATCGATGAGTCGGTCCGGCTGGACGCACTGTGGACGAGCTCGAACGTCACGGCGATCGAGCGGATGCAGATCAACGACCACGGGCCGGTCCACATCCGGATCATCTCGAACATCGCTCTGAAGCTCCTCCGCCTTCTTGCAGCGGCCGAGGTCTCCCCCAGCGTGGTCAGCGACCACAAGCTTCGCTTCGAGGACGCGGAGGTGATCGTTACCCTCGCGTCAGTCCTGCACGACGTCGGCCACGTGATCCATCGGCACAACCACGAGGCGCTCTCTCTGGTCCTCGCGGCGCCGCTGATCGATGAACTCATCGCGGAACTCTACGACGAGCGGACGGCGACCATCGTCAAGGGAGAGACGCTGCACGCGATCTATACGCATCAGCGCGACATCCAGCCGCTGACGATCGAAGCGGGCGTGGTGAAGGTCGCCGACGCGCTCGACATGGAGGCGGGGCGCGCGCGGATCCCGTTCTCTTCGGGAGACCCAACGATTCACTCTGTCTCGGCGCGCGCGATCCGCAAAGTGACGCTCGGCGCGGGCCAAACACGCCCGATCAAGATCTCGATCGAGATGTCGAACTCGGCCGGGATCTTCCAGCTCGACAGCCTCCT
>Ga0180432_10008762_pt1 | contig 12503 bp, 11 predicted proteins | sample SS_ome_10_FD_132414 | JGI IMG/M metagenome (GOLD analysis project Ga0180432, IMG submission 132414) | Hypersaline lake sediment archaeal communities from the Salton Sea, California, USA - SS_1_MS_2 metaG | ecosystem: Environmental > Aquatic > Non-marine Saline and Alkaline > Hypersaline >...
GAACGTGAGTAGCCGTAGGCGTAAGCCTACGGGCAGGAGGTGACAGATAAAAGTCCTCTTTCTCGACGGGCGACCGGCCCGGACGGGGCCGGTCGCCCGTCGACGAAGGCTGGTTGTTTCTCGCTCGCGGTCCGTAGGCTTACGCCTACGGCTATTCATGTGGTGCCCCTACGGGGCGTCGCGGGCACAGGTTTCTCAACAGGCCCGTAGGCCCGAACGCGGGTAGCCTGGGGCGCCTGCCCTCCGTAGCCTTAGCCAAGGAGCGTAAGCCCCAGGTTCACGACGAGAAAACACACAATCCGAGCCCCGGAGGGGCGGCAGCTGCGATGGCTTCTGAGGGTTGACGGCCCTTTTCAGCAACCTGCTAGACAAATCTGTCCGCCCGCCGTACAAAAATGAAAAAAACCGAAAAAAGCCCTTGACAGCCCCTATTCCCTGAAGTATAGCCGGAAGGTAGGTATCAGTTACGGCTCATGCGTCCTCGGGGGTTACGCGCGAAAGCCGTTGGTTTTCCCCACTGCTCTTTGGCAGCGCCGACCGGCGCACCAGCGTCTTCATAAGTTTAGACCGGGAGTGCCCATGGCTTCTAATGGTAAGTATCCTTCCTTCCCGGGCCTCTATGAGCGCCCAAGAGTCGCGGATATATCACTCCCGGCGGTACAGCTGCGAGATTCGGGGGGGATCAAAAGGAGCGGCGGAATGTACCACAGCAAAAGGTCGAAGGCCCTGCTCCCCGGGAGGGAGTACCCTTCGAACCTTTGCTGTTTATGGGCCTGGTGAAAACCGGAGGCGCAGCCACGGGGCTCAATCTATAAGCCCCTCCTGTTCAACGTACTAGGGTCATCACCGAATTCACTTCTTCGCCTGGCTTTCGCTCATTTCACCCCGTTTCCACGGCGTTTTCCAGGAAAAAATGGGGACAGGCACCTATTTTTCTGCGCCACGGTGTGTCAACTGTGTCCAGAATCTATAGAAAAATAGGTGCCTGTCCCCGTTTTTTCCTCGTCCTGCGCGCTGTGAGAAATGCGGCCTAAGCGATCTGACCGGAGTGGCCGATGAATAACTGGTGATTCACGTCCAGTCGCACCGGGATGGGAGCCGTGTCGGAAGAGCCTGTAAAGAGACACGTCAGCGAAAAGGCGCCCCAGCTCACTGAAGCGGAAAGCGCCCTCATCTACGACGAGATGCTCCGCTCCGGGCGCATCATCCAGGTCACCTCGAACGGGGTGCGCGTCTTCGACAAAGGCGGTGTGTTCATCCGCGAGGAGGTGCTCAAGGCCAAGTTCGTCTTCCCGCGCATTGACGCCACGACGGGACTGGAGCGGATGCTCGACCGGTACATGGAGAAAGACGAGTACACCGTCGAGAAGGTGCGCGAGGAGATCTACCAGTCGGTCTACAAGCCCGTCAAAAGCAACCTCGACAGGCTCGCAGTGGATTCGCGCGACTTCTTCGCCGAGTCCTCAGGCCTCGATCAGGTCCGCTCGGACCTGGACAACGTGATCGAGCGAATGGACGTGCTCACGCTCGGCATGCTCAACGACATCCTGACCCACAGCCAGCTCGAGTTCCGGCACCACGTCGAGGCGGGCGTGTACTGCGGCCTTGCGGGCTCGGTCATCTTCGGCGACTACAAGCGCAAGCTCAGCGACCGCAAAGTGGTCGAAGACCTGATCCTGTTGGGCATCGTGCACGGCCTGGGCCCGGACCTTGAGCAAGGCAAGAGCTTCCAGGAACTGTGCCGGACCTCGAAGAGCTCCTACGACGTCCGCAAGGTGCTCGAGGAGGTCCACACCACACCTGACCAACCGACCAACATCCTGAGCGAGATCCTGGCCACGTCGCTCAGCTACATCGAGGCCCTCGACCAGGACGAGGAGCGCGACACGTTCAACGCGCTCGTGACGCTCCTGGGCTCGGGCCCCGAGACACACGCGATCGCCATCGGCGCCCTGGTGCACAAGTACGCGATCGGCGACTACATGCTCGGATACCTCGTGAGGGACGAGGCCTTCCGCCGGCGGCTCAGCGAAAGCGAGGACCGCTTCGAGGCGAGCCTCCGCGCACGGATGGAAAGGGAAACGATCCCGGCGACCAGGAAGCTCGGCGAGATGTTCCTGCAGGAGCTGCGGTTCAAGCGCACGATGAAGCTGGGGTCCGACGCGAGGCACGATCTCGACGAGTTCGTGGGCACGCTCCTGCCGGTGAAGTCGGCGGCTTCCGAGTTCCTCGAGCGCGCGGCCGGCGACGAGGCCGGCGAACTCGCTCCGTTGAAGCCCGTGACGGAGGCGGCACTCGAGGCCGTCGAGGCGTGCGTGCAGCTCCTCGAGCGCCACGCCGATCCGGCCAACTGGCCCGGACTGGAAAGCCTCTCCGGCGCGGCCTATCTGCTCGCCCACCGCATGCGTTCGGACATCGGCTACCACGTTCAGCGCGCGATCCGGGCGCTCGAGCGCTGTCGCGACCGCGCGGGCGACTTGGTCGAGCCCGCAGAGGCGGCGGCCTTTCGCGAAGCGCTCGACGAGTTCGACCGCCAGACGGCGGCGGACCGGTTCCGCACGCCGACGGGGCATCAGCCCTTCGACATCACGCGGGTGCTCAGCTCCGTGGGCCGGGTGATCGAGAAGGAGCGGGATTCAGGCTGCACGCTCGACGTTCCCGACGAGCTGGTCACGGTGGTCATTGACCCGATCGGCGTCGAGGACCTCCTGCGGAAGCTCCTGGAGACAATCGCCCACAACCAGCGTCCCAGCATCGTAGCCCGCGTGACCGGCGACCGCTGCGTCGTCGAGATTCATGCTCCCTCCGACGGCCCCCGCAACGACCTGCCCGCTCTGGCCCAAGAGCTTGCCGCGGTCGCCCCCGGCGCCCGCCTCAGCGTCACCGCCGACAAACGACCCGGCACGACCTTCCACCTCGAGTTCCCCCTCGCCCACCCCGCCGAAGCCGCCAGGGCATAGCCCGCCCCTTCCCCAACTGGGTCCTGAGTCCTCGCAGAGGACGGCATGATGTAGCCTCGGGCGTAAGGGCCTGTTGAAAAAGTCCGCCTTTGTTCTTCGCAGCTTTGTCCCGAAGGGACAGCATAGAATAGCCCAGGGTCAGCTTTGCCCCGAGCTCGTCGAGGGGCAAAGCGCCACCCTGGGTCGAAGGGCAATACCCGCGACGTACCCTGAAAGGGTTGCATAGGGGCGGCTCGCGGGCCACGTCTTTGTCGTCGACGAGGGATCTATGAAACCCTTCCAGGGTATCGTCCCTGGGTTGTCTCGATACCCAGGGCGGCGCTACGCCCTTCGGGAGCCTCAGGGCGAGCTTGCCCTGGGCTGACCTATGTGGCCCTTTCAGGGCGACGGCCTTCGCAGCAACCGCAGGCGAATCAACGTCATCGGGGGTTTTTCAACACCCCCTCACGCCCGAGGCTACACCATGCCGTCCTCCAAAGAGGACTCAGGACAACCTTCTCATGGCGTCCCTCGGATTGCCCACCAGGGAATCTCAGTGCGGCTCAACTTAGCGCTCCACCAGTGAGGCATCCGAGCGCCGACGCGATCGCCGGAGGACATAGAAAAGAATGATTGTATTGGCGGTGGCGACCGCCGCACCCGTGAAGCTTGGTACGTCCGCGGAACGCGTCGCGAACCGTGTGAGCCACGCAGCAAGTTTGTATCGCATGTTGTCCCGGAACTCAGGATAGTACTCGACCAGGCGCTCATGATCGAACACTCCTGCTCTGTCCAAGGCCGTAACCCGTTGGACGGCTTCCAGCCAGAATACGGTGCGCGCCCAGCCCCAGAAGACCAGATGGAAAACCAGAACTGCGCAGTTAAGAAGAACCAGAGTTCGTACTGTTTTCATGTCTGCTCTCCCGTTGCCAAGTTTGGCGGCGGCTGAGTTCGAGGAATTCGGGGGACACGATGCCTGGTTACGTATTTCGCGTCGCCTGACGTCCCGATTCGAAGCTGCCGATGAACTGGTTGATGTCGGGGATGGCATGGTCGGTCATGAAGGCCGTGATGCCGTCGAGGATTTCCTCGCAGGCACGGGGGTTGTAGAAGTTGGCCGTGCCGACCTGGACGGCCGAGGCGCCGACGGCGAGGAACTCGAGCGCGTCGGTGGCCGTGGCGATGCCGCCGATGCCGATGACGGGCACCTTCACCGCCCGGGCGGTCTCCCAGACCATACGCAGGGCCACGGGCTTGATGGCCGGGCCGGAGAGGCCGCCGGTGACGTTATAAAGGACGGGGCTCGGCTTGACACCTCGGCCGGGATTGCCGAGCTCGACGGCCATGCCGACGAGGGTGTTGATGAGCGAGAGGGAATTGGTGCCACCCTCGACGGCGGCGCGGGCGCACTCGGTGATATCGGTGACGTTGGGCGAGAGCTTGGTCATGAGCGGCAACGGGGTGGCCTTGCGCACAGCGGCAACCAGGCTTTTCAGCGCTTTGGGGTCGGTGCCGAAGCTGAGGCCGCCGGCCTTGTTCGGGCACGAGACGTTGAGCTCGAGAGCCGTGACGCCGTCGCAGCCGGTGAGCCTCTTGGCAACGGCCACGAACTCCTCGATCGTGCCGCCCTGGACGTTGACGACGCACGCGACGCCGCGCTCGCGCAAGTAAGGCAGCTTCTCGGCAATGAAGGCTTCGACGCCGACGTTCTGCAGGCCGATGGCGTTGAGCATGCCGGCCGCGGTCTCGCAGCCGCGCGGCGGCGGGTTGCCCCCGCTCGGCTCGAGGGTGATGCCCTTGGTGACGACCGCGCCGAGGCGGGTGATGTCGCACAGCCCGGCGTACTCCTCGCCGTAGCCGAAGGTGCCGGAGGCCGTCATCACGGGGTTTGGGATCGTGACGCCGCCGATGTCCACCGCCGTCTTCATTCGAACACCACGTCGCGGGCGTTGAAGACCGGCCCGTCCTTGCACACCATCTTGTAAGCGGTAGCCCCGTCGGGCGTGCGCGTCTTGCAGGCGCAGACAAGACACGCGCCGACGCCGCAGGCCATGTGCTGCTCGAGCGAGAGCTCGCAGAAGAGGTCGCGCTCGGCGGCGATCGCCGCGACGCGTTCGAGCATCGGGGCCGGCCCACACGCGTACAAAGCAACCTTCTCTTCGGCGTCCTCATCGAGGCGTTGCTCGAGCAGGCCGGTGACCAGGCCCTTGTAGCCCCGGGACCCGTCGTCGGTGGCAAGCTTGTACTCGACGCCAATCTCGTCGAAGAGGTCCTCGAGGATAGCGCTGTGCGAAGTGCGGAACCCGGCCAGGATCTCCGTGCGGGCGGCGTGCTTGCGTTTCGCCAGCTCGATCGCGAGGAAGGGGAACGGCGCGATGCCGATGCCGCCGGCGACGAGGATGTTGAGCGTCGCGTCGCCGTCGAGGCTGAAGCCGTTGCCCAGCGGGCCGAACACGTCGAGCTCGTCGCCCTTGTCGAGGCCGGCGAACGCGTGGGTCGCGCGTCCGACCGTGTCGTAGTAGATCTCGATGGTGTCGCCGTCCACGTTGCCGATGCTGAAGGGTCTATTGAGCAGGTAGCCGTGCGGGCGGGCCTCGCGCATCATGACGAAGTTGCCGGGCGCGGCTTCGGCGGCGATCTCGGGGCACTCGAGGCCGACGGCATACGACGCCCCGGCAAGATGATGGTTGAAGACGATGGGCACCCGCTTCTGGATCATGCTGCCTCGATACCTCTGAGACCGGAACCGGGAGAGTGTAGTGGGCAGAGACATGGAAAGTCAACGGGCGTTGGGCATTGCTTGGTTTCGGGCCGGACGTGTGGTATCAGGATGACGCTTGTTGAGCTGCCGGGTCCGATGAGGAGGACGGTTGGAGCAAGAAGCGTGAAGCTGCGATACGAGGAGATGACGCCGGCGGAGCTGAGGGCGGCGCTGGCGGCGCGGCCGGTGGTGTACATGCCGTGCGGGCTGCTGGAGTGGCACGGGGACCATCTGCCGCTCGGGACGGATGGGCTCAAGGCGCACGCGATTTGCATGGCGGCGGCGCCGCGCACAGGCGGGGTTGTGCTGCCGGTGAACTGGGTCGGTGTGCACGGGTTCGATCTGTTCGCGGGAAGCCTCGTCTATGACCGTGACACGGTCAAGCGGGTGCTGCTCGGCACGCTGCGCGAGCTCGAGAAGATCGGCGCACGCGTCGTCGTGCTGCTCACGGGTCACTACGGGGACAGGCAGGTGAATCTCGTCAAGGAAGCGGCTGACGAATTCATGCGAGCGAGCGCCTTTCGTGTGATCGCGCAGCCGGAGTACGAGGACGTGACCGACGCACGCGGCGAGACGCCGGCCGACCACGCCGGCAAGTGGGAGACGTCGTTCATGATGCTTTTTCGCCCAGACCTCGTGCAGATGGACGAGTTCCGCACCGGCGAGTGCGCGATCGAACGCTACGAGGTCGGCGACACGGCCGGGGACGAGGCGTTCCACGAGCAGCAGCGGCGGCCATGGGTCTGGGACGAGGACTTGCGGGAGACGGCGTCGCCCGAGCGAGGGGCCGCGGTCCTCGAGCGGATCGTCGAGCGGCTCGCGGGGCTTGTTGACCGGGCGCTGGAGGCGTGAGTCGTGGTGTGCTCGACGGGGCATTGAACATCCCGGCGGGTTGGCGCGTCTATCTTTTGCGGGGAGAGACGCTTACGAGGAGGTGACCATGCGCGGCCAGAATCACATCCTGCTCGTACTGAAAGTGACGGCAACTGTCGCGGCGCTTGCCGTTGTCCTCAGCGCCGCTCCCGCCCGGGCCGACCGGAAAGCCGACCGGGTGTTCGAGCCGGAGAAGCCGGGCAAAGGCGCGAAGCTGCTGGCGGTGGGACCGAAGGGCGACCGGCTGTACGTGCGGCTGGACGAGAAGTCGAACTGGATCGAGGCCATTGACGCCGACCACGGCAAGGTCAGAGCGCGCTACGAGGGCAAGGGGCCCGCCACCTGCGCCTGCGTGGACGACGGGAACGATTGGCTGCTGGCCGGCGACGCCGAAGGCCGGGTGTACCGCTGGGACCTCAAGACGGGGGAGCGGACCGCCATCGTTCGGCTGAGGGACCAGGACGGCAAGGGCCGCGCGGTCAGCGGCATCGTCCCGTCGCGCCACGGCGGCGTGTACGTGCTCTCGAGGGGCCTGCTGGTGGAGATCAGCAGGGCGGTCTTCACGGCGGGCTATTCGGTCAAGACCGACGTGCGCGCCGCCTTCCGCAAGGAGGGGCACGACATGGCGTTCTTCAGCGACCGGAAGGACCTGGTCGTCACCAACCCCGGCGACGGCACGTATCACGGCTTCAAGGTCTCGAAGGCGCAGGAGCTGTGGGTGCTCGAACTCGGCTACGCCACCACCACGTTCTTCGACGTCGAGCGGGAGGACTTCTTCTTCGAGGGCACGAACAGCCTGCGCCTGATCCACGGCCGCAAGGGCAAGGTCCTCGAAGAGCGCGAGCATGTGAGCGTGGCCTGCGGCGCGGCGACGGAGGACGGGGAGATCTTCTACGTCGGGCTGCGCAACGGGCGCCTCCAGGAGTACGTGCTCGAGCGGCGGAGCAAGATGACACGGTCGCGCGGCTGGGACAAGTTCGAGGCCGCCATCACGGCCGTGGTGCTGGGGCCGAAGGAGAAAAGGGTCTACATCTCGGATTCGGCCGGCTACCTCTACACGGTCCGGGTCGAGTCGAGTCGAGGGGATGACCGGACTCTGAGCCGGGCCAACTAGATCGGCCGCGTCAGGGTAAAGGCGATCACGGACGCGGCCCCGGCGGCCTTGAGGACGCGGGCGCACTCGTTCATGGTCGCGCCGGTAGTGTAAACGTCGTCCACCAGCAGCAAGCGCTTGCCCTCGATCCGCTCGGCCCTCCTCACCCGGAACGCACCTCGTATACTCTTCAAGCGCTCGTCGGGCTCGAGGTCGACCTGCGGCACGGTGTGCCGCCACCGGCGCAGCACCCGCGTAATGACGGGCAGGGAGAACTCGCGCGCAATCGGCCGCGCCAGGGCGGTCGCCTGGTTGAAGCCCCGGTACTGGAAGCGCCGCCAATGCAGCGGCACCGGCACGATGCCGTCGAGCGACTCGACATCAATGTGCCGGTGCATGAACTCCACCATCCAGCGCGCGAGCGGCGCGTGCAGGTAGTGGCGCATATCGTACTTGTAGCGGTGCACGAAGGGCCGCATCGCGTCGTTGTAGAGCGTAGCGGAAAAGGCGCGGTCGAAATGCGGACCGGCCCGGCGGCACGCGTCGCACAGGAGGTCGCCCGTCGTGCGCGCGAACATCTTCTTGCCGCAGCGGTCGCAGAACGGCTCCTCCACAGGCACGACGGCCCGGCGGTGCTCGTCGCACAGCGGCCCGGCGATGCCCGCCTCGAGGTCCTCGCCGCACACGAGGCAGCGCGGGGGGTACAGCAGATCGGCCAGGTAGCCGCACACGTCGGCCAGTCGGCGGAAGGCTGCCGCCGGGGCGCTCACCGCTGTTTCCTCTCGGTCTGTCCGCGTCGCGGCCTGCCGGCAAACACCGCGAGAAGGACGATCAGGACTGCGGTCGCCAGCCAGCAGATGAGACTGTCCGTGTAGCTCATGTACCAGTCGCGGGCCACGCCGAACAGGAGCTTCGAGCGCCCGGCAACATCGTGAAAGAGCGCACCGTCGAGCTTGTTGACCGCCACGAACCCGGCGTGGATGCCGATGGGCAGATAGAGCGTCCCGGTGTGCACGTAGGCGACCGACAGGGCGACGCCGATCAGGAACAGGCCGAGGAAGAACGGCCAGATCTGCCCGAAATGGCCGAAGTTGGCGAGCTGTGACGGCAGAATGCGAAACCCGTTGAGGACGTGGAACTCGTTGAACGCCGGCGCGCTCCCCGTCTTGACGATCTCGGCCGGCAGCGGCTGGATGAAGTGCATGGCCGCGAAAAACGCCGAGGCAAACAGCACCGCAAAGAAGGCTTCCATGTCGGCCTGCAGGTTCTGCAGCACCACCCCCCGGAAGACGATCTCCTCGATGACGCCCACCACGAGACCCGTCAGGAGCGCGCTCCAGATCATCCCCGCCGTGAAATCCGGGTCGTACTCCTTCGCCCCCGCCAGGTGGAAGATCCCGATGATGACGCCCAGGACGAGCACGCCGATGAGGATGCCCCCCAGGAGATGACCCAGGAGCGTGGAGACCCGCTTGTTCAGCGACTCGAGCACGTGCGAGCGCATGTAGCGCCGGAACACGATGAAGTAGGCGAACGCGAAAACGATGACGCACTGCGTGAAGATCTTGCCCAGCGGGCGGGTCTTGGAGAGCTCATCGTTGAGGATCTTGACGAAGGGCGAGGCGACGCATGCCGACGCCAGCGCCAGGCCGAAGATGAGCGGCAGCAGAACGTAAGACTTTGCCAGAGCGCCTGATTCTCTCGCCACAGGACCCCTTCCCCGGATGGCGGTCGTGACCGTTTCGCCCCGGAGTGTAGGTGGCGCAGGGCGCGCCATCAAGGCAAAACGCAGCGCGTTGCACACCGTGAGCAGGGAAAAAGTGAGTCACCGGCAGATTTGCCATTGACTTTTCGCCGGACCCGTGCTATATTGTGGCTCGAACGAACGGGTATTGGGGATTCGACATTCACTTCGCGGAAGATCCTTTCAGTCGGTGTATTCCCCAGAGCCAAAGGCGTGCCCGGAGGCGACGGCGTGCCCCAGGGGGCCCTGCGCTACCGGAGGCCGCCTCCATGGCCAGCGTGAGGAGCCGGGTGATTCACGGGGATTCTGCCGGATTGTGAGTGTTGCACGATTCACTGGACAGAACACAGAACAAGGAAGGGTAAGTCACAATGAACACAGGGAAGTATGTGAGACTGTTTTCGACAGTCTTTTCCGTTGCGCTCGCCGTGGGCCTGCTCCTGGCGCTCTCGCCGGCCCAGGCCACCTACCCTATCATCATCACGGCTGATGACATCGAGGAGACGAAAGAGAACCAAGTGGGTTCGGGCAACGGCACGCTGGACCCCTACTATTTCTTCGCGGACTCGATGGGCGGCACCCAGAACGAGCTCGACGGGTGGGACGGTGATGACGCGAACAGCGATATGCCGACCGGCGGCGCCGCTGGAAGCCAGACGGCGGTTGAGTCGTTCATCACCTCGATTGACGATATTCGCGAGTTCTACTGCCTGACCTTCCCGGATGAGGAGGGCGGCTCAGAGATCATCAGCATCGCGCTGTACGTGGACATCGATCAGATAAACGGTTCTGCGGACCTGATCCTGAACGATCTGAAGGTCGTGATGGACTACACCGCCGACTTCGGCGATGACAGGGACGACCCGGCCGCGACCGATGTCTCCACGGCCCTGCAGAACAGCACCAACGATGGGTGGAGCGGCGGCACGCTCCTGGCCTATCTTGAGTCGGCCGTGTTGCTCCCACTCAACGAGCAGGGGGCCGGCTTCGCCGACTACAGGATCGACACGGGGATAAACCCGTTTGACCCCACGCTGGACGGTGCCCGGTTGCTCTTCTTCTGGGACAGCGGCAGCGTCGATCATCCTCACAACGATGGCGGCGAATCCATCTTCCTCAGCAACGAGTTCGGCATCGTGCCCGAACCTGGGACGATGGCAATGATCGGCTTCGGCTTTCTCGCCCTGCTGGCCAGCCGCAAGCGGAAGTAACCCATTCGACTGACTAACAAGTGCTGACATGAGAAGGGAGGGGGCCTCCTGCCCCCCCTTTTTCTTGTCTCCAACGAGTCCGCACGTGGCTTTCCCCCAGCCGAGCCAGCCCCCCACCTCCTTCTTCAATCTCCCGGCAGCCCCTTCGTCCTGTTCATGCGTCGAGCCGAGAAGCAGGAGTGCATTCGAGGCAACGTGAGACAGGACGCGACAAGGTGGCACCTGGGAGAAATCCGGGAACGGCGAGGTTTTCCCTTGACTTCGGCGGCAGGATGTGGTAGACACCACACGCTAACGGGTATCGGGAGATCTGTTTCTCACCATCCCTGAAGGGCCTGTCCCTTGGCTTGGCTTCTCCAAGCGAAGGGCAGGGCTCGCCAGCGGCCGGTCGAGGCAGATGCTCTCCAGGGGGGCCGATCGCAGCGGGACCTCACCCCGAGACCACGGTTTGCCGTCAGCATTCGCTGCTGGGAGAACCACAAGGAGCCCACGTGGGGGCTCTTACAGAGCGAGGGGATGAGTGCCATGAAACTCTATTGTGTCCTGACACTGGCTGCGGCCTTTCTCTGCCTCGGTTCAGTGTCGTCCATTGGAAGCATCATCGTCTACGGCACGCATGCCGACCATCCAATCGAGCCGGGAGGCGACCTGGCGGACGTACAGATGACGGTGGACCTTTTCGTCACCGGTGGCGAGGCAACAATGACCTTCACGAACACGTCCGTCGGATTTGAGACGACAGCCGTTCTGGCCGAGATCGTGGTGGACATGCATGACGACGATCCCGGCGGGAGCGGGCCCGTCCTGTGGGATCCGGTGATCCTGACTGAAACGGAGGACGTCGCGTTCACGTGGGGAGACTCCAACGGACTGCCAGGCTACCATTCCGAGACCGCCGAGATGCCTCCGCTGCTGGAGTTGAGCGCCCAGCCGGCGCCTCCTAAGAAGGGCCTCGGAATCGGCGAAAGCCTTCAGGTGAAGTTCGACACCAGCCTCCCCGACGGCCCGGACAGGATCGCCGACTACCTGGCGTTCTTCAACGGCGGGAGCGATACGGAGGATTACACGATCGGCTTCCACGCGATCAGCGCGGCAACCGTGGGCGGCCAGAGCCTGAGTGGAATCTACCATGAGACGCCGGAGCCGGGCACGATGGTGCTTATCGGCCTCGGCGGCGTGCTGCTGCTCGTGGGCCGCAAGCGGCGTAAGGAAGCTTCGCACTAGTTTGTTCGACACAGGCGCGGAATCCTTGTAGCAGAGGGGGCCTCCAGCCCCCTTTCTTTATGCCTCGGCGCCGGCCGCCGGTCCACTGCGTCCATCTCCCGAAGTGATTCGCGTTGTCCCGCCCTGAGACGATTCCCCGCGGCTTCCATCTTCGATGTTCCCTCTTCTCCCACCGTCTCTATCCGGCCTGCGGAGGAAGAAGTGCCCCCGAATGGACCCAGGCCTGGAGACTACGGCGGGCTGCGACGCAAGAGAACATGAGAGAAGACATCTTTTTCGCTTGACTTCCCCGGCAAAGGCTGCAACACACTGTGGCTCAATGGGTATCGGACATCCGCCATCCCAGTGCGGAATGCCACGTGTTTCGACCCCGATAAGGCGGTTCTCGATTTCGCGGGAACTTCGGTCGGGGCCCAAGTGTTGCGTAGGTGACAATCTTGTCAGGGTATCGGGTGGAACAAGGAGTGTTGAAGGCGAAGCGTCTGTCTTTCCGTCGCCTCCGACCCCAAACGGAAAGGATGACGATGATGAAAAGCCTGAACTGCAATGCACCCGTGTTGGCGGTGTTCCTGGCCGTCGGCTTGGCGCTCGCGCTGGTCTGCCCGACGCAGGCCTCCGCAACCACCTTGGACTTCGAGTTTGAAGATGATTTCACCAC
>Ga0180432_10008763_pt1 | contig 12503 bp, 8 predicted proteins | sample SS_ome_10_FD_132414 | JGI IMG/M metagenome (GOLD analysis project Ga0180432, IMG submission 132414) | Hypersaline lake sediment archaeal communities from the Salton Sea, California, USA - SS_1_MS_2 metaG | ecosystem: Environmental > Aquatic > Non-marine Saline and Alkaline > Hypersaline >...
ATGGGGAGTATGTGAGCGCCCCTTATCAAATAGGTGTAGGCGTTAACACTCGGGTGGGATTTTGTGGAGGATTTCTCTTTGGGTTGGAGTTAGATAATTCAGCTTTATCTCCTATAGGCCAAGCTATGCTGGTGTCTACGTTAAGGGATGCAGCCACACTTAGTTCGTTTTATAATATTCTGCGAGAGGAGGACTGGTTGGCCTACACTGATACGGACACCAGAAGCCTTACTGTAAGGCGTGGGTCTCTGAATTTTACCGAATATCCAATGAAGCAAGAAATAGTGATTGGGAGTCCAGCACTTGTTGAAGCCGCAGATGTAGAGGGCGTTGTTTATAGCGAAACATACAATGCCGAGTGTACTCCAGTCGCAATGAACCAGAGCTATGATAGACTTAGGAGATTGTTGATTAAATTACCAGACGGAGTTAGTGGCGACAACATTTTGTTGTTTTCTATTAAGGATATTGAAAATTTGTACGGTCCAGTTGTTTCCGGAGCCGGAGATGTCAATTTGCTTGGATTAACGAGAAATTATGCAGATGAAAATCCAGAAGCTCCTTTGCCTCCAACTATTTTGGCAGCCAATTATATGGACTTGGCCGGTCGCTTTGTGTCTCCGGTGTACATATATAAGCGTGGACGTTATCAGATGCTTCCCAAGTTACATGTTGATATAGGGACGCCTACGTCTAACAGATATGTATATGTTATGGGGGCAGAGTTGGAGGAAGGTCCTTTAGCAACTTACGTGAACAACAGTCAAGTGATAGAAGAGCCAGATTATTTCGACATACATCAACTTAATCACGGCGAGATAGTCTTAATATACGGAGATACAGTTGGCGCTTTTACTTTTGAGGGGGAAGAAGAGGAATTGACAGGCAACGAAGGAGATAGCAGGTGGCCAATCAACAGTGCAGTAATGATGATAGGTTCTTGGGACGAACAATTTCACTGGCATACGCCGCTCGTTGGAAGTGCTAGTAATGAGTACCAATATCCGACAGCGTTAGCTAATGGGGTAAGATATCGTTTTTCCATGTACGATTGGGGACGCTGGCGAATGTGTGTTTTTGTTGAGGCAGAACATTCGGGATTTAGATATATTGGGATGTTTTCATTTCCTGCTGTGACTCTGGCTGATAATCTTACGTTAATGAGACCAAGCGAGCCTTCTGAGACTTCGTTCTATTGGCGACATCCATTTTTGCCACAGGGCTCTTGGGTTGATGCCAGTGCTACGATTGACACAGGGAGGAGCTTTAATCCGAATACCGATATGCCAGATGAGTTTACGAGGGTGGTTGGGCCTTCCGAAGTTAATCCTAATGTCACCGATAACGATGGCATAGGTGGGATTTATGCTGAGATTTTTCCAGATGGCAGTTACACGATGGTATACGGTGCAGGTTCCGGTACTATTGAAGCTGTGTTTTCTTCTAACGGCGGTTCAAGTTGGTTTGGGTCTCCTCTTAAGTTTGTTAGAGTTGGAGACTCTCCAATGATAGTTGGAGGTCTTATTTTCTATCGTGGGCTCTCTGGTATTACTGTAAAACTAACAAGTTACAACGATTTTGAGGATGCAATGAGAATTGAATACGCTCGAAGAGCAGGAGATTCAGTTGCAACGGCAGAATTAAACAAGCAGAACGCATTAGACAATATAGGAACTGTCGTTATAGGGTCTGGTGAAGTTCTTCCTCAAAGAATGTCGGGTTATGTCACCCCAGAAGGGAAAATCAAGGTGTTCTTCTATAATCCAGAAGGTGTTGCAGTATGCATGGAGTCTATTGACAAGATTCGATGGGAAGTAGCTGACAACTTTTAGGGCGAAGTATTATGGCAGAAAAAAACTATGGCAAAGCAGACATTGATGTTGTGCTTCTTGGTAGCCTCCCCAATGTTCAAAGAAATAAGGTTAAGCACAATTTTGAGATTAGTGCTCATAGTTGGCCTGTCATCCTGAATTCGCCATATTTTTCTCCACTTTTAACTGAAAACATCACAACAGAGGATAAGAATTTTTCAGCTTGCTTTCCGTCTAAAAGAAAGTTGTATATAAACAACTACATAAAAAAAGGAGATGGTTCATCATTGGGCGACTCTAACACTGATAGGCCGTGCATTCTCTGGACACCGACGGATGCAACAGAGGGAATTACCAAAGACATTGCGGCGTCGTGTAACGAATACTCACTGCAGCAACCTGATGAATATACATCTGATTACGAGGGGCCAGAATGGGTAGACCAAGTTGAGTTTGAAAAACCTCCTCCGGACGACAGGGTGACAGTTGAGAATTGGAAGAAGCTGCTTGACGAGGACCAAGAAAATGACGAAGATTTTGAGGAAGAAGCAGACATAGAAGGGTTTGACCTTCACTATGTTGAGCAGAGAAAAGTGAAAGATGGTCTGTATTGGCAGATAGAGTCAGAGAGCTTTTTAAATGAGAACATGCCTTTTTGGGTTACTATAAAGAGAATGGATAGTCCGCCAAGCAAAACGCACCCTACTGTGCTTGTAATAAGCTTAGGGGTAGAAGAAAAGACTTCCAGCAAGAAAGGCCAACAGAAAAGTAGTGGAACTCAATCTTTTGACATCTATCTCAGCAATAATAACAAGCCCAGATTAATAGATTACTACAACGGTCGAGGAGCTACTGATAGTGCTGAGTCTGGTAACAGTGGTGCTCCGACTATTGAAAAAGAGTTTGACGTTGATTTAGCAAGAGTGTTAGACACGGAGCGTAATATAGAGATAGGGATAATGACAGTTGGAGCAAGACTGATAATTTTTGTGAACAAAGTTATGATGACTTACACAAGGATTGTTAAAACTGATGCTCCTGATGAGTCTGGGACAATAGCGGAGGCAAAAATTGCCAAAGGTAAAATAAGGATTTTCGGGACTAACGTTCAGGCTAGAATTAATGTATCCCCAATGACTTTTGCCTATCGGGGTATTATGGCTCTTCCCGTTCCGTCGGTTCCTCCTACTATCGACCCGTCTAGCGGAGATAGCTCTTCGGCTCCCAAGTACTATAACGTTGATAACGAGGGCGAGATAGGAAATACTTCAGTCTGTATATTGCCCAAAGCAGAACGGGATGCTAGTGGCGATAGGCTCTACGGAGTAGATTGTCGAGTTTTCAACGATGATAATGGGAGCTCTGTTAGCCCAAGTGGCGGCCTTGGGATGCACCAAAATGGGGAAATAACGTTTACAAAAGGGGGTAATTTAGGAATTGCATCATCGAGTTCAGATTTTTTTGTGCTTATTATGAACCCAGACGATACTTCATTTAACCCAGGAGGCAGGGGCACATTTTCTATTCCTGATGGTGGCACTCCTTACTTCTACCGATTGAAAGGAGGGGCTGAAACTAATACAACTCCTACTTCTGGTGGTTCAGAAAACATTAGTAGTGATGTCATCTCAGTTTCTGAAAATTCGGAAGCATCAGATTATTTTGCTATTTCAACAAGTGCAACGGTTGTTTTGTATAACAAAGACGGAAAATACGACTTCCTTAAGACTACACAACAAGGAATCCAAATTAAATGGGGTTGGGGGTCAGCTAGTAAAAAAACTTTGACGGGTATAGTTGTATCGGCGCAATCTTCCGAGACTCCTGGCATGGAGACGTTGACGATTAGCTGCGAAGATTACATGTACATACTCAAGAACACACCTATTATCAATAGCCCTTTCTACGATGGGATGATACAATTCTACGCGATAAAAGATATTGTTCAGAGAGGTGGGATACAAACAGTAGTTAACGAGTGGGATGGTGCCGAGCAATTTTTCTTGAAGGCTGGTTTTACTTTCTCAAAACCAAAGGTAAGATTTTCGTCTCAAGAGAAGCTGTACGATTGCGCTCACAAAGTGGCTGAAATGGGTGAGGCTACTATGTACTTTGACGGCGACGGGATATTTCGCGTTAAGAAACTTCCTGGAGGACTTTTTTCTGAAGATGCTGGAAGTTCTGTTGTCGGTAGATTTACAAGAGACCCTAGTAGTAAAAGCGCATCTGTGATACTGGACGAGAAGTCAGAAGAATATAGCCTTCGCGATACTGTTAACAGGATATCTATATTTACATTAGACAGAGACAGCAGGAATTCGATTGTATACGCTACTGACCCCGCTAACGAAGGTCTTACGGACGCGCTGTTGTATCGGAGAACTGGCTTAATTGACCAACCTGCTTACGGAGAATATGCAGTAGCAGTAGCATATGCTTCTGAGTTGGCAAAAAGAGTATTTTTCCCCATTAGAAAAACGTCATTTAGGACTACTGGAGATGTAGCTATAATTTTGCCGTTAGATTTCGTACTTGTGGATGGCTTGGAGTATAGGGTTATGGGGGTTAGCAGAAAATATGAAGCAGATAGCAATAACTTTATAACAGAATACACTTGTGAGTGGGTGGGGGGAGCATAGCCATGGCTGTTAACAATTTTGGGAACCTACGCACAAATATGGAGAGAATAAAAAGAGAAGCTGATTTTGCTGCTGATTTTGGACCTATTCGCGACCCTTCCTTGGACTTGGTTGACTTTGGCCTCGGAGATTGGGACGATATCATACGTGAGCCATTGGTATTCAGATTTGGGATACACAAATGGGGTGACACCAATAGGAAGGTTGGTGCATAAGCATGAAAAGAACAGAGAAATATGACTTAGCGTATTTTGAGGAGGGAGACCTTACCCTATCGATTCCCGAAACTCAACGCTGGATTACTCTTGACGTCCAACTGTTTTCTTTGTTCGAGATTCTTGGGAACGGCATTATCAGCGGATGGAACATTCTTCCTTCGAGCGGCCTTAGTATAGTTGTTTCTGCTGGAAGTGGCCACGTTAATTTTGTTGCAGTTCAGTCGGATGAAAGCGTATCTGTAGTTAACTTGGTTCCAGAGACACGAAACTATATCTATGCCACACTTACTGCTGATAGCTACTGGACAAAAGATGTTGACTTTGTTGGATTGATTTCCGAAGACGAAGACGATGACAGAGTCTACCTTGGCTACGTTGATACCGATTCTACTTCTGTGACTGCAGTTAATAGTGACGGAAGGAAAAACTTAGGTTTCATTGATTTGATTCAAGAACTAGTCGCTGACCATAGACATATTGGTGGCGAAACGAATCCTCCTCAAGTCAATCTTAGTACTGATGTCCAAGGTATTCTGAACCAAAGAAGCATTCCGGACCTAGACGCTTCAATCATCAAGACTGGAACCATTGATGACGATAGGTTGCCAGCGATTGACCATATTACGAAGCTTATCAATCAGGGAACGCTGACACATGCACAATTAGACTCTTTTGTGGAAACATTATCGCTCGCCAATCCTTCTCTAATGGGGGAAGTATCCACAGTAAACTTGCTTCAGTTGGTCTTGGCTTTGAAGCATATTTATCCTGACATTGATGAATTTCTTGTAAACGAAATAGCCTTTATTCCAGGAATTAGTCCAAATAGCTACATCGACACAGAGAACACAACGGCAGATGTAGATACTAGAACTTGGGCTGAAGGCGGTCAACACACCATTACTGGAACACCTGTATCTGGGAGGCAGGCTTATACAAAGACGTGGGATACCGAAACAGAATTTGAGTCTGGCACAAGAGAGGACGTCTTTATAAACGGAGATTCGGTCGTATTAGATGCCAGCGAGAGTGTACGCATTCTAGATACGTTTGACTCTGGCGATTTCTTGAATTGGGATGTAATAACCAGAGATTTGAGCTCCGTAACCGAGGACTTGTCCGTGGATGGTAGCTCCTTTGTCATCGGAACATCAAGCGCTAAACTTTCGGTAGAGAGTCAGGATGCAGAGGTTGTTCTAATAGTTCAAAAAAGTTTCAGTGCAGAAGATTGGTCCGACTACAAGCACATTGTTTTTTCTTTGAAGACCAGCAGCGTCCAGCACGGAGATGTCTTCTTCTTTATGAGGGATGCTGTTTATGGTACACAGAGTTCCTACACTAAAGTCCTTGATAGGAATTCTCCAACCATTAATAACGACACGCTTCAAACTGGTTGGCAACAGTTTATTGTTGATATTACTCCTTATCAGAGGGATAACGTCAATCAAATGGGATTCTATGTCAGCAGTCAAGAAGGTTGGGATACGGCTGCTGGATTTGAGATGAACATTGATGACATCTATCTTACTGGTGGAAATAGATATGCAGACCAAGGTTATGTCAGAGTTGTCTTCGGCACAGGGTTCCCTTATGAGTTTTGGCGTGTCCGATGGGATGCATTGATGCCTACTGGAGGTGGTACAGCGGCAACTTTGAAATCTAGGACGAGAGTTGGCAATACTTTAGACGATTTATCACAGTCTACTTGGTCATCTTACAGCGACACGAATGGATATGAAATATCTCTGCCAGTAGGGTCGCTTTACAAGTATATTGAGATTGAGATGTACTTTAACGCCTCATCAGACCTAACCAAGTCTGCCGTACTCCGGAAAATCTTCTTGGATTTCTATGCTAGTGACGTAGAAAGTAGTTTCAATTATGACTCTCAAGACGATTGGGAGAGTGGTGATACGTTTAATATTGACACTACCACTAATCCTGGTTCCATCATGATTAGTGAGACCCAAGAAGTGAATGATGTCTTCTATGGGACAGATGGTTCGGCTGGGCAGCTAGATGATGACCTTCGGAGTCTCTACCAGATAACCGGAAGCTTACTACCTCGTTCGACATACCAAGCCGTTAATGATTTGCCGCCAGGTCTTGGTTTGGTTTCAGGTATAGCTAGGGGAGACGATGGAAACATCTGGGTTGCGGATACTGATAATGACAGGGTTGTTGAATTCACGAAGTCTGGGGACCTTGTAACCGGATTCTATGGCGCGTTTCTGAAGGAGATAGTTTCTTCAACGGATAGTAGCACGACAACAACAACTACCTTGGCTGCTGTTCAGTATTTGGATGTACTTCAGGCTATATACAATCAAGACAAGGGTTACTTGTACATTGTAATGGATTCTGAAGATGTCGGAACTATTACTCTCGACACAGAAAAGGCCTACCTGCAGGTTGGGGCGAATAGGGTTTACCTTAGCGATTTTGCCGTTTTGTATCCTAAAACGTTTGTATTTAGGTTGACTATCGGCGGCAGTGAGAAAACAGCTCTAGACAAGCTTATATCTCCGGAGGCTCCTTCGATATGGGCTATCAATCCATACCAAAACCAAGCATTTCTAAGCAGTAGCGTTCAAGTAAGATTTTTGGTTAGAGATTTTGAGATTGGAACTGAGAGTGGCCAGAATGGAATTAGGATATGGCTTGATGGCAACTTCTACCAAGACATTTACTCAGACCGATTGACAATATCTGGTTTATCCTCTGGCATACATCGCGTTGCTGCCACATTGTTGAACGCAGATGGAAGTACCGAGACTAATGTCGAGGCTACTGCTTCTTTCGCGTTCATTGTTGCTACGTCTGCTGTATCAGAGCCTCATGTCAGTATTACGTCCCCTAAACCAAACCAGATATACTCAGCTTCGCCCGTTCGCGTTGATTTCGATGTTGATAATTTTGCTGTTCTTCCAACTGGACAACACGTACGTTACTCAGTAGATGGCTCTAGTCCAAGTGATCATTATTCATTAGACCCAATCATAGTGGAGGACTTGGAGGCTGGTGAACATTCTATCCGTATTTACTTAGTGGATAGCAGAGGGAATGACCTTGGATACCAATATGGTTCAGCCACCGTGACATTCCAAGTTGGGGTAAACTCGAATGCACGGCTGAAGCTTTACATGGCGCAAGGTGCTGTATCCAGTGTTGCTGGCATTCAGAACCAAGCTATTGTTCATCCAGTAGATGTAGATAATATCGTGTTTGGCGACATGTATTCTCCTATTGATGTTCAAGTTATACCAGCAGAAATTAGCGCCACAAACCCAACAGGCAAACCCAGTGTTGTTATCGCCAAGTTGGAATCTGGCGAGGCGTCAGACGTGGTTTTCAATCAGGTACTCGTAGACCTTTCGATACCTGGATTTGGTACAACTATAACTACAGACCTAGAAAAACTGGTAGAACTTGAGGCAACTCAGTTTTCTCGAGAGTATTTAGAGTAGGCAAAACCAATGGCCGAAGAACTTAGCTTAACAGTTGACAACGTGACAGTGGAACAGGAGGACGCTGATTGGGCGTCTGACGTTTCATCAAAGAGCGTTATTCATGTAAGAGGAAGCCATAGTGTTTCTGCAGTTTCCGCGTTCAACGATGATTATGACCCTCCTTTTGTTGTCTATAAATACGGAGACCTTGAAGTATATGTTGATGCGAACGGAGATGAGTTTCCTACAAGATTTTACGTTCCTCTTGTGTTGGTAAGGAGGAGTCTTACGGATGATACATATGATTTTACTTTTCGTGGCATAGGGCCATTTGTTAACCAGATGGCCTCTAGTCCTAGGACGATAGATGGCAAGTTGGTTTCGATTCTTGCCGAAGAGACATTTCAGGTCAACTCTGAGTCTGGGGTTGTCAGGAATAATACTCTTAGCTTTAGCTTTTATGTTCACCCTTCTTTGCAAGATTCGGCATATTTTAGATACGAGATTCCTGTTAGCATTCTGAGTGGGTACTTAGACGAGGTTTAGATGTTCAAGGTAAGTTTACTTCCAGCCGACCTTAAGGTTGATTCTGATGGCGCACCACACGAAGACTATCCAAGAAAATTTATCGACACTTGGGAAATAAGGGCTATAGACGATTGGCGCATTACCATGAAGCTCTCTTCGTCTGTTATTGGAAGAAGTTGTATCGCAGGGGCTTATAGCAATGGTGAGACTATTAACGTTAGTTCTGGTGGCAGTGTTGGAGAGTTGAAGATTCAGAGAGTTTTGTGGTTTGCAGACAATGGAGCCGTGGTTGAATCTCGACTTGGGTGGGTGAGGTACAACATTGTTAAATCTGATACAACAACTTCGGTCAGCGGGGTTCTTGGATTTATGACGGAAACTGAGACTCTTCTTCCAACGGCTCAGGAAAAGTATGCCAATATCGATGCATCTTGTGATTCTGCTGCAAGTGGAACAAGGGCAATGGACGCTGCGTACCGAAATAAACTTGAAAACGGCTTGTATTGGCGTAGTACAGAATATCTGAATATGTTTCAGGAAAGAGTTGGAATCAGTGGAACGGCTCTAACGGTAGGTACTGACGAAGACATAATACTTTCTACCTCGGTCCACATGAACATTCTAAACTCTGGTTACACGCTTTATTAGGGGGTTGAGATGCCTACAGTTGTTCAGTTAGATATGGACGGAAACACTTTGATGGCGAACTCTTCGGCTACTTTTGCAAACTCAAAGGAAGAAGCAAAGGAGATTCTTGGGAGTGCTGAGAAAATTGGCGAACAGGAACTTCTTATAGCAGATTCGGTCAACAAAAGAGCCATTATTGTTGACTTAACGAGCGGCAACATTATCTGGGAGTACAAGAGTGACAGATATGTTGTCGATTTCCATCTTGTGAATCGGGAGAATGTTACGATTAACGTTCGCGACGATGCTATTAGCGAGAGTGCGACCTTTGTTCGACAAGGTTCTTTGGTCATTTGGGAGAATAACTCGTCTCAGCCTGTTTCTATTTACTCCGGAAGCACCACCTATGATTTGTTTCAGTCCGACCCAGATTTGAACTTGTATGGGTCGTTGTTTCATAGTGCCGTGTTGGACCCAGGTGAACGCTATTCTTACAAGTTCGTTTCTGTTGGTGATTTCAACTGGTTTGTTTATCCTGATATTCTGACAGGGACTGTAAGCGTGACGCGAGAGCGAGTGTCTTCAAGAGATGAGTTTATCGTGGTAGAATCCGATAACCTGACATCTCCGTTTTCAAGTAGAGTGCTTAAGGTGGATGCTTGGGGTAATGTGATATGGTCATTTGGTGAGGCTTACATAGTTAATCCTCGAGACGCTCGTCCTCTGGTCAATGGAAACGTTCTTGTTAGCGTTTAACGTACAATTACTAACGGTGAAATGTCGTACAGAAATCAAGTTATTGAATGGGATGTACCCGAAAGCGAAGTCCAAGTTGGGGTTCCAGTTGGATATGAAGTTGAACTGTCTCTAACCCACAATTTTGACCCAGTTAGTTATGTCTTAAGCACCTTTGACGAGTCAACTGCGGCTCCTCAGGGTGTTTTCTTTTATAGCCTCGACGATGGAGAAACATGGATTGACTATCCTACTGGTTCAAGCGGTAAAGCCTTTTACGATGCTTACAAGATGAGGGTGTTTGTTAACGTAGGCTATGTCAACGATTTCTTCGTAGAGAAAACTGGTATTGTCTATCGAGTTTTAGCAGATGGGAGTGACTGGTCTGAGGCATACGACACCAAAACAAGTGGATTTACCGACTCGAGTATTGACCTCAACAAGGATGTTCTTTATTTGTCTGGGGTAGATAGTGTAGCCAGAAAAATTGAAACAATTCCGACAATGGAGGCGGCGTTAAGGTCTGTTAGATTAGATGACAACCCGATTGGTGTAGAGGTGGATGGAAGTAGGGGAACGCTATGGGTTGTACAACAAGAGAAGGCGGTTTTAAGAACTATTGAGGGACAAGAGATTTTATCGATAGGATTGCCGGAACCAATTGATGTTGAAGTCAGTTCATCTTCGACTTCTTCTAGCAGTAGTTCCACTTCGTCTTCGTCTTCCAGTTCTAGCAGTACTTCGTCTTCCAGTTCATCGTCTAGTACCAGTAGTAGCTCATCGTCTAGTACCAGTAGTAGCTCATCGTCTAGCACTAGCCTAAGCTCATCATCTAGCTCTTCTACGAGCCTGACAAGTAGTTCCAGCACTTCAAGCGAAGGATACAGCACGTCAAGCAGTTCGAGTAGTTCAAGTAGTTCAAGCGAAGGATACAGCACCTCGAGCTCATCGTCTAGTACCAGTAGTACTTCAAGTGAGGGATATAGCACTTCAAGTTCCACTTCAGCGTGCGAAGGCGTCTGCGATCATTGGCATTTCGAAGAATGGGTTGGGGCGAGTGATGCTACGGGAGATATTTATCCTGACGCTGAACTTCCTCCCAATATGCAAAGGACTTCAGATTGCGCTCTCAGGGTTAGGTTGTATTATACTGCCATCGCTAAGGGGCCTGCAAGTCCGATTTGTCCCAATATGCCAGCAAACACTCGAAAGATTTGGGTTTATACGCCAGACTCGGGAACAGTTGTGGCTGAAACAATTTGCGAGGCCCACAACAACCCAACGGCAGACCTATGGGTGGCTGGTTCTGGATTCACAGTTCATTGGGGTTCGATTATAAATATGACGTGTGGCGCTATCGTCCTCGACTTCGACTCCCTTACTTGGGCGGATTGCACACCATGACCATCGAGTAGTTCATCATGACCAACTTCATAAAAACTCTAAATAGATTCAATGGAAATTTGTGTTTCGCAGGAGATACGGATTCTGGGTTTATTGTTTTTGAGGCAACAACAGGAGGGTCGCTTGTTTATGCATCATCAACAAAGGTTGTAACGGGTGTCTGCCTTATAGATGAGAGCACATACGGAGTTGCGTTTTCAGACTCCTTTATAGGGACTTTTACAAGCGGAGTTCTTGACGAGGCTGCGATAAACACTGGGATTGGGAATGTCTCCGAAGTGGTTCGAGCAAGCAATGGTGCCTACTATATTCTTGATAGGGTTGCCAACGAATTGCATAAGTTTACAAACCCTCCAGCAACGATTGTTTGGACAATGGCACTCCCAGACGAAGGACATTCGAGTAACGGGAGGATTGTCCTAAGAGAGTCGGATGGTGTTATTATCTACAATGATGGTCGTACAGTTTGGACGATAAGGGATGATTCAACCGAGGGCACTCTTTTGAGCAGAACATACTTTGGTGCAGGCAGCGACCTTAAGGTTGTGGTTTCAGGACAACAAAATCCTCAGTACGTTAGAGCAAGATATAAGACAGTAAGTGGAAGTGAGCTGGGCTAGAGTTTTTCGCGTAGTAATTAAATGAGTGACTGGAACATAATTGATACAGGGATTCAGGGTGACATCTCATATGAGTTGTTTCGCTCCGACCTTACTGCGTCTTATGTTGATTTAACTCTGACAGTTTTTGGAGAGAAATGGGATGCTTTTGATTTAGCTTTTGAGTATCGTCGAGACCCTAGAAATAGTTGGGAAGACGATGCCATCATAATAGCGACAACAGCGCAGTATCTCAAAGGGAACAAACTCTATGGTCTTACGGCAAGTAAAGGTGGCTCGGACCATACCATCAGATGGCGATATATTGATAATGGTTTTCAAAAAGGACAGGAACCAGAAATAAGGATTAGAGCGCTTCCACGCATCAGAAATTTTTCGTCTGCAAACGACCAGTACACGGTGGCCAGTCTTTATGGTGATAGTTTGATTGACAGTCCTGTTGTATCGTCCAGCAAACAGATAGCAACGTCAA
>Ga0180432_10008764_pt1 | contig 12503 bp, 12 predicted proteins | sample SS_ome_10_FD_132414 | JGI IMG/M metagenome (GOLD analysis project Ga0180432, IMG submission 132414) | Hypersaline lake sediment archaeal communities from the Salton Sea, California, USA - SS_1_MS_2 metaG | ecosystem: Environmental > Aquatic > Non-marine Saline and Alkaline > Hypersaline >...
AGGGAGTGTTATCTCCATCGGCGCGACCACGGAGAACCCTTCGTTCTCGTTGACGGCGGCCCTGCTGTCGCGCTGTCAGCTGTTCTGCTTTGCGCCCCTCTCCGAGGAGGAGATGCGTTTGGTGCTGCGTTGCGCTGTCGAGGCAGAAAAGGGGCTTGGGGGGCGGTACAAGCTGACAGCGCAGGCGGAGGAGGCATTGATTGCGTTCTCCGATGGTGACGCGCGGCGGGCTCTCACGACCCTTGAGCTCTCCTGCTCTATCGCAACAGGAGTGCAGATTGACGCTGCACTGATCGAGCGAGCTCTTCAACGTAAGGGATTGCGTTACGACAGAGCGGGAGAAGAGCACTACAATCTCATCTCAGCCTTGCATAAGTCAATCCGAAATTCCGATCCCGATGCAGCCTTATACTGGCTTGCACGGATGATCGAGGCAGGAGAGGACCCGCGGTATCTAGCGCGGCGTCTGATTCGCATCGCCTCCGAGGACATCGGCCTTGCCGATCCAAAGGGCTTGGAGATCACGCTTGCCGCTCTGCAGACGGTAGAGGCAATCGGCCTTCCCGAGTGCGATCTGGCCCTCGCTCAAGTGGCGGTCTATCTTGCCTGTGCACCCAAAAGCAACGCCCTTTATGCTGCGATGACTGAGGCAAGGAAGGACGTTATGAAGCGGACGAATGAGCCGGTTCCCCTCCACTTGAGGAATGCCCCCACGGCGCTGATGAAACGGCTTGGTTACGGAAAGGGCTATCAGTACGCCCATGATTTCGAGGCAGGTGTTGCACCGATGGATTGTCTTCCACCTTCTCTGCAGGGAAAGCGCTACTATCATCCCAAGGCACACGGACTTGAACGCAGGCTTGCGGATCGGCTAGAAAGGCTGAAGGAGGGGACAGCCTGATGGAAGAGTACGAGGTTGAATTGATCGATTATTTGCGTGTTATCTGGAAAGGGAAGTGGATCATCCTCACGTGTTTGGTGGTTGCGATCGCGGCTTCGGTGGCAGTTATGTGGACACGGCCTGACAGGTACGCCGTGACAGTTTCGTACCGCCTAGATGATAGTCTTCTGTTGGCTGTGGGGATTCCGTCCATGGCTCATCAGGACATCCAGCAGGGTGCAATCAGTCCGTTGGTCTTCTCTTTGCTTGATGCAGTAAGGGCGGTGAAGGCTTCCGAACTGCAAAGCGGAATCCGACTACAGGCAGCGGCAGAAGTGGATCGCGTTCGAGTGACTCTCTCTGGGGCAACTGATCGAAAAGACCTACAGAATGCGCTTGGGGCACTCACTCCGGTTGTCTCGGAGCAGCTCACACTATGGATGGCCAAGAGAATTGCGCAAGCGATCCGGGTGAGTGAAATGAGGATCACCGAGTTGAAGAAGGGTCGCGATCGATTATTCGAACACCTTAGTGCGATTGGTGCTAGCGATCTACAGAATTACCTTGTGCTTTCGTTGGCAGGTGAATTAGCAGATTTGGAGACACAGGTTGTGCAAGAGCAGGTAAGGCTTGAGACGTTACACGAAGATGCTCCTGAGGATCTGTTTACTCTCGAGGAAATCCAGCGTTCTTCCGTCTCTCGCGTTGGCCCAAGCCGTTGCCTCACCGCGGCTATTGCTGCTGTGCTGGGGATTTGCGCTGGAGTTCTGCTCACGTTCTTCGTTCAATACCTGACTACGGTGCGGGAGAGGACGAAGAGCGACGTAAAGCGCTAGGAACCTGTTACCTGCGCGAGAGAATGGGCGGACGTCATTTCTTCTTTTCTTCGCGGTCGAGGTAGCGCAAGATCGCCTCTACGACAAGGTAGTTGATCGAGCGTTCCTTTTCCTTGGCCAGTTTGGCAAGACGCTCTACGGGACGCTTGTCCATCTTGCTTTTGGGAATGTAGATTGATAAGGTATTCACCCTGTTGACCATATTGTTCACCCCCTTTCAGATATATTAAGTATAGTACAATACACAGCGGTTGACAAGAGTCCCTGTTCGAAAGTCGGTTTTTGCTATAAGATGAATCTGATGGAAAAGAGAGTTCATGTACTGATTTCGGGACGCGTCCAAGGAGTGTTCTTCCGCGCACACACTCGGACCAAGGCGCGGGACCTCGGTCTTTCTGGTTGGGTGCGCAACCTCCCTGACGGGCGAGTTGAACTCGTTGCGGAAGGAGAAGAGGCGAAGATCGCAACTCTGCTCGAGTGGGTACAGATAGGCCCGCCGTCGGCACGGGTGGAGAACGTCCAGGCCGACTGGTCAGCTCCCCGAGGGGAGAAGGAGTTTCACACACAGTGAAAGCAGCACGGTGGCTTAGTCTTGTTTCTGATAGATATACCGTTTGATGTCGAGTTTGACGCTCTTTTCGAACGGCTGGTCGACTATTGAGAGCGACTCCTTGTTCTTTATCCGCTTGCAGACGGCAAGGTTTTCGCTTTTCTCTCGGACGGCCTCCCAGAGGTGGTCAAGGGCTGCCTCTGTTGTCTCAAATCCCAGCCCTTTGAGTACGTCCCAGTTGGGGTAGACCTGTGCACTGACTGCAGGTACCCCTTGTCGTTGCGCCTCGTACACCATGATCTCCTCGATGGCCGGGATTGTTACAAGCTCCCATTCGATTTCTTCCGGATAGACGTTCTTTCCTGTCTCCAGCACGATGACATTCTTCGCGCGTCCGGAAACGACCAAACGTTCGTTGTTGTATGATCCCAGGTCGCCAGTATGGAACCAACCTGTCTCGTCGATCACCTCGGCCGTTGCTCCCGGGTTCTTGTAGTAGCCGGACATCACGTTTGGGCCGCGACACAGCACCTCGCCCACTCCGTTTTCATCCGGGCGGTCGATGCGAATCTCAACATTCTCGATTGCGATCATACCCGGCGCTTCAGCGAACTCCTCGCACAGAGTCAGAAGCGGGGACGTCTCAGTGAGGCCGTACCCCTCCATGATACCAATCCCCATTTGGCGGAATCCCTTGGCTGCCTCCGGGCTCAACGGCGCACCGCCGGACGTGAAGAAGCGGAACTGCTTGCCGAACAGCTTCCGTTTTGTGAGTGCTCCCATCAACGTGGGAGATGCGCGGTAGATTAATCGTTTGGCGAAGCTCTTTCCGATCGACTCCTGAATCCGCCCGTACAAAACGTTGTACAGCTTTGGCACCCCGAGAAGGATCGTCGGTTTCGCCTTCCGCATGACCTGCGTGAGGTTTCGGTCAACCGCCGAATACGTTGACGCGCCTCCGGTAAGGAGCGGGGTGATCAACGTGATTGTTAGTCCATAGATGTGGTGCCAAGGAACAATGGACAGGAAGTTGTCTTCCGGGGACAGCGAGACGGCTTTCGCCGTGGTGAGGGCGTTGGAAGCGATGTTGGCGTGAGTGAGCATCGCTCCCTTGGGGTTATCCGTTGTTCCCGAGGTGTACATGAGAATAGCAAGATCGTCAGGTGAAACCGCAACCGCTGAAAGCGGTTTGTGGCCGAGAAGGAGAGCGTCAAGGAAAAGAGCCCCCTCCTGTTCCTGGGTGGGCCGATCCATTGAGACCAGGAAGCATTCCGGCAACGCATTCTTCTTGACCGCTTCCAAGTCCGCGAGCTTCCCGCCGGAGGCAATTGCGCCCTTGACTTCGGCTTCGGTGAGGATCCGTTCAATCTCGCCCTGTTGAAGTTCCGGATCAAGCGGCACCACCGCCGCTCCACAGCGAAGGATGGCAAAGAAGGCGATGGCCCACGAGGCGCGCGGCTTGGAGATGAGGGCGACTTTGTCCCCCTTGCTCACTCCCAGTTCGGCAAGAGCGGTCGCGAAGCGGGCGACCGTCTCTCCCAATCGTTCGTAGGTAATCTCATTCAGGATGAGGTGAATACCTCGGCCACGCTTTCGTTCCTTAGGAATTGGCATGCGCAGAGCAACCCTGCCCCGATGCGATGCGACTGCCTCGTCGAAAAGCTCATTGATCGTTGGATACATTGTTTCCTCCTTTGTCGCGGTGATGCTCGATACCTATTGAACTAGATAAGTACTTCTCTGCCTCGATGGCAGCGATTGCCCCATCGCCAGCGGCGACAACGGCTTGGGCGTAGCGGCCAGCCACGATGCGTGCGTCTCCAGCAGCGAAGACACCGGACATGTTGGTGCGCAAGCGATTGTCAGTGATGACGTAGCCGTTCTCGTCGAGTGCAACTGTACCACGCAGGAAGTCAGTCTCAGGAATGTGACCGATGTTGACGAATAGGCCCTCTACTTTGATCTTGTCTACCTCTCCGGTGACGAGATCCTTGAGTACAACGCCGGTGACGCGGTTCTCCCCATTCACCTTTTCCACTACCTTGTTCCACAAGAAGAAGATTTTGGGATTCTCTTTGACGCGCTTCTGTAGAAGTGGCGAGGCGCGCAGGGCGCGCGGGGCGTCCTGCGGATGGCGGACCACGATCCCCACCGACTCCACAAATTTGGTGAGAAAAAGGGCCTCCTCAAAGCCGGAATCGCCCGCCCCCACTTCCAGAATATGCCTACCTTGGAAGAAGTATCCATCGCACGTGGCGCAGTAAGAGACCCCACGACCCTTCAGTCGTTTTGCTCCTTCTGCAGGGAGTTCTCGTGGGCGTGAGCCGCTGGCGATGATTACACTCCGTGCCTCGACCGTGTTAGCGGTACCTCTGATCTGGTAGTGGTTGGAGATGGGTACAATTTCGGTCGTCTCGTCGAGTACAATCTCTGCACCCAGCCGTTCCGCTTGCTTGCGCATTTGGCTCATTAGATCTGACGCGGCAACTTTTTCTTCGAAACCAGGGAAATTCTCAATAAACTCGGTTTCGTTCAACTGGCCTCCGGGAACGGCCTTCTCGATGATGAGGGTGGAAAGGAGGGAGCGTCCGGTGTAAATCCCTGCGGTCAGGCCAGCCGGCCCGGCACCGATGATCACCACATCGTATAGTGTGCCTTCTTCCATGATTTCGATTATAGGAGAGCCCTATTGGAGGTCAAAGTCTTCCAGAGAGAAGACGCCCTTTGCTTTCTCCATTACTTGCTGGATCTTAAGCTTCGCCTGATCCAATTCACTCTTGATCGTTGTTGCCAGGGCAAGACCCTCCTCGAATAGGCTGAGGGCTTTCTCCAAGGGAAGATCGTTCTCTTCCAGATGCTTGGTGATCTGTTCCAGCTTTTTTAACGCCTCATCGATCTTCAACCAGCGGTCACTTCCTCTACTTGGGAGATGATACTACCATGCTGTAGGCGGGTTTCAATACATTGCCCCGGAGAGAGGGAAGCTGCGTCCCGGAGTGGGATCGGCTTTCCGAGAGGAAAGGTGAGGGAGTAACCCCGACGGAACGGCAGCGTAGGGTCAGAGAGGCGCAGGAAGCCTTCCAGGCGGGTACCTTCGAGGCTTCTCTTCTTCCACGCCTCGCTAGTGCGGCGAAGAATCTTACTGAGGCGAAAATCGAGGTCCTGGTTGAGCCTCTCCACTTTCCGGTTCGGGATCTGGAAGATGTACCCCTTGAGGCTGCTTTGTAGCCGCCGAGTTCTCCGGTCAACCAGGGTATCCAAGTGTCTCTCCGTTTGTGTGATCCAAGAGGAGAGGAGGCCAAGCTGCTCGGTCCGATTAGGGGTGACGAGCTCGGCGGCAGCAGAGGGGGTTGGGGCTCGTAGATCGGCGACGAAGTCAGCGATGGTGAAGTCAATCTCGTGGCCAACAGCCGAGACGATTGGGATTGGGCAGGCAAAGATTGACCGAGCCACCTGCTCGTTGTTAAAAACGGCAAGGTCTTCGAGCGACCCTCCTCCGCGGCCGAGAATCAGCGCATCTAGGCTGGCCTGTTTGCTGCTGAACGCCTCAGCGCAGGCGATTGCCGCGATGATTTCATCTGCTGCGTAGTCCCCTTGCACTGCACTTGGGAAAAGAAAAACCTCGACCAGTGGCCAGCGACGCTCAAGGGTGGAAAGGATGTCGCGGACCGCTGCCCCGGCTGGAGAGGTGATTACGCCAATGCGGTGCGGAAAAGGCGAAATGGGTTTCTTGTGTCCCGCATCGAATAGGCCCTCGGTTTTCAGCTTTTCTTTCAGTCGCTCGAAGGCGAGCTGAAGTGCGCCCAGACCTGCCGGCTGGATAAGGGAGACGATAAACTGGTACCGGCCACGTGGTTCGTAGATGGTCAGTCGGCCAAAAGCGAGAATCTCCATCCCGTTTTCGAGTACCGGAGCAGGAAGAAGTGCCGAGTGCCCTTTGAATCGAGCTGCTGCAATCTCGGAAGCCTTATCTTTGATCGTGAAGTAGAGATGTCCAGATGGAGCGCGGACCAGGTTTGATATCTCTCCCTTTAGCCAAGCGGATCCGAAATTCTTCTCGAGGATTCCGCGGGCCTTGCTATTCAGTTCGGATACGCTATAGACGTGTTCTTCGAACATCTCTATCGAAAGAGTGTATCTTCTACGCGGTAAAAAGGGAAGAGGAAGCAGGAAACCTTGAAAACCAGGGCCTTCCTTAGTATAGTCGGACCGATGGTTAATGGTGGTGACGGCTTGTTTCCTGTCACCAAGCGCTTAAAGAAGCGCACAGACTTCCAGCGGATCTATCGCGATGGTGAGGCGATAGAAGGGACATATTTTACTTTTCATATTCTTTCGAGAACGGGCTCAAATCGGCTGGGAATCAGTATTTCGCGTGGATGGGGAACAGCGGTAGAGAGGAATCGGATCAAGCGCCTCATTCGCGAGGCGTTTCGCCGTCACGATGAGATTTTCTCGGATATGGATACCATCGTACGGCCGCACGAAGTATGTAAGGGGCATCGAGCCAAGGAGATAGAAAACTCATTGATTGGGGAGTTTCGAGCTGCGGTTAGGATGGAGGCGGAGCATGGAAAAAGCGATCGTTTACCTGACGAAAGAAGGATACGGTCTGATGCAGCAGGAGCTTGATCAGGCCAAGAAGATTCTCTATGAAGAGATCCCTGAGAAGCTGAAAGCATCGAAGTCGAATGGCGGCGATCTACGGGAAAACAAGGAATACATGTTCTTGCAGGGAGAGCAGCAATACTATGAGCGGGAGGTACTTAGGATTTCCGCGATCCTGGAGGCGGCAGAGATCATCCCCGATGAGGACATCTCAGCGGAGGAGATTGGGATCGGGACGAGCTTCATTCTTCAGGATCTAGGAATCAAGGAAAGCGGTACATTTACTCTCGTGAGTCCGGTCGAGATTGACCTGGAGAAGGGGAAGATCTCGCTTTCCTCGCCGGTGGGAAAAGCGCTTCTTGGAAAGAAAAAGGGGGATGAAATCAAAGTCAAGCTCCCTTGGGGAACAGCCCACTTTAAGGTCATCGCGATCAATACAGCAAGACCGAGTACTGATGAAGAATGAACCTCTAGTTCAGGTGAGGCTCAAGAAACTTCAGGAGCTGAAGGAGCGGGGGATTGATCCGTATCCGGCCCGGTTTTCCCGTAGCCACAGCGTGGCTGACGTCATCGCTTGTTTCTCCCGCCTTCGTGAGGAGGAGCGAAGTGGTGAGAGGGTAGCGATCGCCGGGCGGCTGATTGCGATGCGGCGTATGGGCAAAGCAGCGTTCTTTGACCTGCTCGACGATGGCAATAGGATCCAGGCGTATGCGTCAACGGAGCAGATGGAAGAGCCAAGCTTTCGCGAGCTTGGGACCAGTGATGTAGGAGACTTTCTTGGTGTGATTGGCGAAGTTTTTTGTACCAAGAGTGGAGAACTGACCGTAGCGGTAGCGGAGTGGAGGCTTCTTGCCAAGTCGCTTCGTCCGCTCCCGGAGAAGTGGCATGGCCTGAAGGACGTTGAACTGCGATATAGATATCGCAGCCTTGATTTGATGACCAACCAAGGCGTGCGGGAGGTATTTCTTCGTCGCTCTCGCCTGATCGCTGCTATGCGGCGCTTCCTCGACGCACGGGGCTTCATCGAGGTAGAGACGCCTATGATGCAGCCCCTTGCAGGGGGTGCCACTGCCCGGCCGTTTGTTACCCATCACAATGCTCTCGGTATCGATCTCTACCTGAGGATTGCGCCCGAGCTTTATCTGAAACGGTTGGTAATCGGAGGCTTGGCTCGGGTCTACGAGGTAGGCAAGAATTTCCGCAATGAAGGGGTCTCCACAGAACATAACCCCGAGTATACGATGTTGGAGATATACGAGGCGTACAGCGACTACGAAGGGATGATGTCCTTAGTGGAAGCATTGGTGAGCGGAACTGCGGGTGAGGTTGTCGGGTCAATGCGGGTCGCTTATCAAGGGAGTGAAATCGACCTTGCTCCACCCTGGAAGCGGATTGGATTGGAGGAAGCGGTTGAGCAGGCAACCGGTCTTGGCATCAGAGAAACCTCTGCCGAACACATCCTTGGTCAGGCGGAAGGCAAAGGGATCGAACTTCCGCAGCTTTCCCGTGGGAGGATGGTTGAGCACTTGTTCGAGGAGTACGTACAACCGGGACTCATTCAGCCGACGATTGTCAAAGACTACCCGACGGACATCTCCCCGCTTGCCAAGCGCAAGCTTGATTCAGATGGTGTCGTGGAACGATTTGAACTGTTTGCTGGAGGGTTGGAAATCGCCAACGCGTTTACTGAGCTCAACGATCCGCTCGATCAAAGCGCGCGATTTGAGGAACAGGAACGGCTACGGAAAGCCGGGGATGAGGAGGCGCAGCAAATCGATGGGGATTTCCTGTTTGCTCTCGAACATGGGATGCCGCCAACAGGAGGAATTGGAATCGGGATTGACCGTCTAGTGATGCTTCTCACCGACTCTCGCTCTATTCGTGACGTGATCCTCTTTCCTACACTGCGTGCCAAGAAGGGACGCTGATGGGGGCTTGGGCACGGCTCGTGAGCCGGTTTGATCTAGTCATTGAGACGTTTCTACGATGGGACGCTGACACGATGTTGGCGATCAGTGAGCACCCGGCCCTGAAACGGGTTTCGGGCGTGCTGGTTGCGGCTACGTATCTTGGTGACGGCTACCTGTGGGGTGGACTCGCTCTGGGGTTGATCTTGTTTGGACGTCCGATAGATCGAACGTACGTTTTGATCGGGCTTGGGATAACGATTGTCAGTATCACGCTGTTCCGTTTGTTCAAGATTCTGTTCAATCGGCCACGGCCACTACTTGTTGTCTTCGGCCTCCGTTCGCGTCTGATCGACAGCCACTCTTTTCCTTCCGGACATGCAACCATTGCATTTGGACTTGCCTGGGTGATCGCCGTGTGTTATCCTCATTTGCTGGCTCAGCTTGCAGCCTATCTGGGAGCAATCACAATCGCCGTGTCCCGCGTCTATCTAAGGGAGCACTATCCTCTGGACGTCATCAGTGGCGCGCTTCTGGGCTCCTTTACCGCTGCCTATCTTTTCCCCGTGTTTGCTCGGCTTCTCCTTTGACGGCAACGGTTTTGCCTCCGTACAATGGGGAATGTGCTGCGAACTCGTTCAATCGCAAGGAGAGATCAATGCAGGAATTCATTTCTAAACGGGCTACGGGGATGAAGCGGTCGGTAATTCGTGAACTGCTTAAGCTGGCCGAAAGGCCGGAGATCATCTCGTTTGCCGGTGGGCTTCCCGACCCTGAAACTTTCCCACATGACGAGTTGGCGGAGATTGCCGCCGACGAGCTGCGCAGTAATTACCGGAATGTTCTTCAATACGGTTTGACTGAGGGGAGCACGATCTTGCGCCGGGTGATGCTCGACTGGCTGCGGCTGCAAGGCTTCGATGTCAATGTCGAGCAGATGGTGGTAACAACGGCATCACAGCAGGGATTGGATCTGCTGGGCAAGGCATTCCTCGATCCGGGAGATGTTGTCTTCTGCGGGCTACCGACCTACCTGGGTGCGATTCAAGCGTTCACTCTATTTCAAGCGGAAAAGATCGGCATTCCACTGGAAGAGGATGGTATGGATCTTGACGTCTTTGAGCAGCGAGTTGGTGAGGCAAGACAGATGGGGAAGACGCTCAAAGCGGTGTACGTCATTCCGGATTTTCAGAATCCAACAGGGATAACGATGTCTCTTGCCAAGCGAAGGAGGCTCCTTGAGATTGCTCGCCGGGAGGAGTTGTTGGTTTTCGAGGACAATCCCTACGGTCAGCTCCGCTTCGCCGGAGAGCCGATCCCATCTCTCCAAAGCCTGGATGCCGACGGCCGTGTGATCCTGCTCCTGACACTGTCCAAGGTGCTGTCGGCGGGGCTGCGGCTGGCAGTTCTGGTCGCCCGCAGTGATCTGATCGATGTTCTCGTGCGGGTGAAACAGCCAACGGACGTGTGTACGTCCAAGTTGACCCAGCATCTGGCGGCTCGTTATTTCCTAGACTATGATATAGAGGATCACTTGAGAGTCCTTCGTCAGAGCTATTGCAAAAAACGCGAGGCAATGATCACTGCGCTCGAGACGTATATGCCTAAAGAGGAAGGTATACATTGGACGCGTCCCGATGGCGGCTTCTTTCTGTGGGTTCGCCTCCCGGAGGAAATTGACGCCGAGGAGATGTTCGCTAGGGCCCTGGAACACAAAGTCGCTTATGTTATCGGGAACGCGTTCTACGTTGATGGGGGTGGGAAAAATACGATGCGCCTGTCCTACTCCGTGAGTACAGAAGCGGAGATTGAGGAAGGGATCAAACGCCTGTCTGGGGTTGTGCGCGAAGAACTTGCCGCACGGCGTGTGAGTCTGGCCACCTGAGGAAGAAGTCGTCATGCGTAGCCAGGCAATTACTCAAGAAGCAGGCTCTTCATTTGAACGAATGGCAGTACGTCCTTGCTAGGGACAACAGCACTCTTAATCCCGGTCTGATTGGGCTACCTGTTTGCCTCCCTCCAGTTCGTCGAAGGGTCAATCATGGAGGGCGATGGGTCAAATCGTCAGTTATCGTGGGTGCCTTTTGCCGCTGTGCAAGGTGTGGCCCCGGAAGGTCATCGCTTCAGTTGTTGTGCAATCTGCTCGGGGACGGGGCGGGGGATTCCCGCGCGGGCGGTATCTCCTCGATGTTCGCTTGCCGATGGACAGCAGTACTGGAGTGAATAGGAGCTACTTGGGGCTTCACATGGAGTCAGGAAGAATTTGATGTATGACCGCAGGTGATGGCGAAAAATGGTGTTTCTGCCGAGCGATGCGGATTGCGTACGTCCTTTGAGGATGAGCTGGGTGACGCTCTGGGTTCGTTGTAGGTGGGAGGCATCTGCGCGGGAAATGTTCCGCGCAGATGCCTTTCCCGAGTGCGTCTAGTGAATCGGTGTTGTAGGGAACGCTCGCTAGCCGCTGGCACTCACCAGCTGCACTTTCCTTCTCGCGAAGGTTGCTACTTGAGGCTGGCCATGAGTAGAGAGAATCTGGGCAGCCCTCTGAAGGCCGCTCCCGACGTCGTGAGCCTCATGGGAGTCTGACCCGAGGGTCAGTAAGGGAATCTGACACCGAGTCTCTGCCAGTGAGAAATAGAGTTCAAGAAGTTCCCTCGATGGATAGACGTCACAGATTGGGTGCCTCAGCCCTTTCGTATTGATCTCGAGAGCGATCCCGTCATTCAGAAGCTGCCTAAGGAACTCCTGGGCCACGCCTCGATACTTCTCGAACGGGACATGAGGTATAGCTGAGCCGCTATTCCTTCGGATTAGATCAGGATGGGCTATCACGTCAAAAAGGCGGCTCTCTGCGGCCTTTGTTAGCAACAGAAAGTACTCACGGAAGAGCGCTTCCGGGCTGGCTTCCAGCAACAGGGCGCGAACGGACTCTTCAGTGATGATCCTTCTGTGGCGTAGTTTGTGGACGGCGCCGAGCACGAAATCGAGGGGCTCATCTAGGGCATCTTCGATCCGGCTCAGAAAGGAGCGAATCTCTCTCTCCCAAGGCCGTTCGTAATCCACTTCAAGGCCCAGCCGGATTCGTATGCTGGGGTGCTTGGATTGGCAGTCCCGAACGGCTTGGCTGTGCCGCAGGAATGCAGGGATGAAGGTCTGACTGTCAAGATCCCCCACCGCAAGGTGATTTGCGAAGCCGATTTCGCGAAGACCTAAGGCGAGCGCCCTGTGGCAGCAATCCTGTACGGTAGCCTTTGAGTCAGCACTCAATGAAGTATGAATGTGATAGTCAACAAGGTACATGGATGTATTCCTCCGCTTGAGGCTAGTCTGGGCGTTTCTTGGGGATTGCCGAGCCACCCACAATAGGAGATCGGAGTCTACCCTCTGTCACAGCGGGCCGCAAGTGTCCAGATACCATGTGCTCTAGTTGGCGAGGGATGTTCAATGGGGGCATCGACTATCCAGGGCCACGGAGATCCTCGTTGCCCTGATTGTTGTAGCGTTCTCGTGGTGTAGTCGTTGACCGGATTATTGCTCGGTGGGAGCGTACAAGTATGTGGGAAACGGAGATTACGTAAGACATTGCGCACCATGAGAAAACAGGGCGACCTGGGGCAATCGATCTTTCTCGGTCGATCGGTGGGCAAGGCGATCGCGGATCGGCTTCTTGTGACCCTTACCCTCGGGGTTGGGGCACTCCTTGTTGCGCTCATGTTGGGAAT
>Ga0180432_10008766_pt1 | contig 12502 bp, 9 predicted proteins | sample SS_ome_10_FD_132414 | JGI IMG/M metagenome (GOLD analysis project Ga0180432, IMG submission 132414) | Hypersaline lake sediment archaeal communities from the Salton Sea, California, USA - SS_1_MS_2 metaG | ecosystem: Environmental > Aquatic > Non-marine Saline and Alkaline > Hypersaline >...
CCCATACCGCAGAGAACCGAAAGCCGAGAGCCGAAAGCCGGAACACACCACCCCTGGGCCTCTCGTCACTCGCCCTTCAATCCAGAACCCAGAACCTTAGAACTCAGAACTTACTACGGTTTCAGGTATTCCGCGAACCACTCATGCAGTGTCGTCCACCACAGCTCCGCGTTTTGTGGTTTCGACACGAAATGATATTCGTCCGGGAAGTAGACGAGCTTCGCCCGGACGCCTTGTCTCCGATGCGCCGTGAAGCACTCGAGCGCCTGCTCCACCGGCACTCTGTAATCGCGCTCGCCGTGCACGATCAGCATCGGCGTCCGGAAATTCGCCGCGTAGGTGTGGGGCGACCACTTCTCGTAGAGCTCGGGATTCGTCCAGGGCGTCCCCTCCATCTCCCACTCGGGGAACCACAATTCCTCCGTAGCGCCGTACATGCTGGTGAGATTGTAGACCCCGTCGTGATTCATCAGGCAGCGGAAGCGCTCTCCCGAGTGCCCGGCCACCCAGCAGATCATGTAGCCGCCGTAGGAGGCACCGGCCGCGCCCACCCGGTCCGGATCAATGAAGTCGTAGGTCTCCAGCACATGGTCCAGACCTTTCATAAGATCCACATAACAACCCCCGCCCCAGTCGCCGCTGATGGCGTCGGTGAAATCCTGCCCGTAGCCAACGGACCCGCGGAAATTGATCATGCTCACCACGTAGCCCGGCGCCGCGAAGAGCTCGGCGTTCCAGCGGTAGTGGAAATCGTCGTCCCAGGACCCCTGGGGCCCGCCGTGGATGAGGAAAATCATCGGGTAGGTCTTGTTCGCATCGAAGAAGGGGGGTTTCAGGAGAAGGCCGTGGACGCTGTCGCCCTTTGCACCGGCGAACCAGAACTCCTCCATCGGGTTCATTTCGATGCCTTTGAGGGTGTCCTCGTTGACCCGAGTGAGCGGGCGGACCTTTTTGCCCTTCACCGTCGCCGTGTAAACGTCGACCGGATGGTTCATCGCCTGATGACAGTACACGAGGTTCTTGCCATCGGCCGTCACCCGCACGTTCGTAAGGTATCCGCCTCGCACCAGTTCCTTGACCTCGCCCCTCTTCACCGAGACGGAGTAGATGTTTCGCCTGCCCCGATCCACGGCGGCGACGTAGAGTCGTGATCCGTTCGGAGCCCACACGAATTGACTGATGGAGCGATCCCAGCCCGCCGTAAGGTTTCTCCGCTCACCGGTCTTGCGATCGTAGAGCACGAGCTGCCGCCGGTCCGCTTCGAAGCCCGGACGCTCCATGGCCAGGTAAGCAATGTACCTGCCGTCCGGCGAATAGGCCGGGGAGTGATCATTGGCCCGGTTGTCCTTGGTGATGGGCCTCGGCGTCCCGCCGTCAAGGGAGAGAACGAAGAGATCATTGTTCGTACTGACGGCCACGACCGGATCCGGATTCAAGCAGTAGCAGATCTCTTTGCCGTCGGGAGAGAAGTCATAATCCTCCCCTCCTCCGAGGGAAATCGGCGGACAGTCGCGCGCGCCCGGCGTCATATCCACGGGGTCCCCGCCCTCGACCGGGACCACGAAGAGATGGCTCCACTTGTCTTCCTTCCAGTGGTTCCAGTGGCGGTAGAGGAGCTCCTCGATAACCCGCGCCTTGACCTGGCTTTCCTCCCGCTCCTCGTTTCTGGCCTTGTTGCACGAGTCGCTCACGCAGTCGGCATATACGTCGGACGTGAAGGCCAGGTGCGTCCCCGTCGGCGACCACTTGACGCCGGCTGCGCCCGTGGAGATCTCCGTCAGCTGCCGGGCCTCTCCCCCATCCATGGGGATCATCCAGACCTGCGGCGTGCCACTCCGGCCGGAGATGAAGGCGATCTTACTCCCGTCGGGCGACCAGCGGGGATTCGTATCGTTCGCCTCGTCGGTCGTAAGGCGCCGGGACACCCCCGTCTTGAAGTTGACGACCCAGATGTCCGCAGCGCCGGCGTTTTCCTCCAGATCGTAGTCCCAACCCACGTAGGCCACCCACTTCCCATCGGGGGAGACCTGAGGATCTCTTACACGATCGATTTCGTAGAGATCCTCGAAGGTGAACGCCCGCTTCTCCGCAGAGGCAACCGCAACGAGAGACATAACCATCACGAGGGATACGATGAACCGCATGACATTCTCCTTTCGGGCACGACGCGGGTCCCGCAGCGCACACGGCCTACAGGTACGAGTCTTGAATACCCTCGTTGAACATTCGAATGAACTGCTCGTCGACATCCACGATCTTCAGCCGATGTCCGACACACCCCACTCTGAGGCAACCCTCGAGGACTCCGCACCGTGGCAAATGGAGCTCGAACATCGGGGCGGAACAAAGGGTGCAGGTCTCGTCGGTCTCACAGAGGTTTGCGCCGCAGTGCGGGCAGGACAGTTTCACGATCTCGCCTTTGGGGATTTCGAAACTGTATTGGTTCTCGTAGCTGCCGTACCTCGGATCCAGGTGGATCATTCCCCTCTCGCCACCGAACTCCGCCGTCACCGCAATCGCGGGATTCTCCCCGATTCGAACCGACGCGTCGATCAGGTTACACCCCTTGGGGCAGGCCACGTGCTGGAGATGAACCGTCTTCGGCGGGACGAAGATGATGATCTCGTTCTCCGGACGTTGGTCGTTCATGATCTTTCCTCCATGAGAAGGCTCGCTGTTCTGGCTGTCCTAAGTGTTCCACATTCGTGGACGGGAACGCAATACAATAGTGAACCGCCGGCAGGCCAGAACCATCCGCAGATGGGCTGCCCCGCAAACGAGGCAGCGCGCAGATGGAGAAACCCAAACCCCTTAGCCACAGATTGCACAGATTGACACGGATTCGAAAACCGAAATACCTTCCGCAACCAGATGTCTCGTTCTGGTTTCTTCCAATCTGTGGAATCTGTGGCTGGTCACTTTGGCTGGTTACTTCCGACTGTCGATGAGTTCTCGCCACCAGGTCGGTAGCGCGAAGGCGGCTCTGTGGACGTCCGGATTGTAGTGACGTCCCACGAACCGGGTTCTCGGGGTGTCGAAGCAGGCACCGTCCTTGGACGCCAGCACGAACGCCATATCTCCGCCGATGTACGTGGGAACGGAAGCCCGGAACACCTGAACGGCGCCGAAGGCGTCCCGAACGTTGGCGGCGGCCTGCTCCAGGACCTCGGGTTCGTGAACCGGAAGGCCCGACTGTTGGACCATGACTCCGCCCGGCGTCAGGCACGCCCGCACGCCCCGGTAAAATTCCACCTCGTAGAGGACCTTTCCGGGTCCCACCGGATCCGTGGAATCGATCAGAACCGCATCAAAGGAGGCCGCTCGATCCGTCTCGTGAACGAACGCCGCACCGTCACCCATGACGAGCTCGACCCGACGGTCAGAGAACGCCTTCGAGAAAGCCAGGAATCGCCTCGAGACGGCCACAACCCGTTCATCGATTTCAACGAGGGTAGCTCTTCGGACGGACGGGTGGTTCAGCACATGAGCCAGAGTTCCCCCATCCCCACCGCCGATGATCAGGACGGACTCGGGAGGGCGCGCCAGTCCGCTCATGGGTACATGGACGAGCGTCTCGTGGTAGACCCATTCGTCGCCTTCCGTCGCCTGTACGTATCCGTCCAGGACCAGAACGTGCCCAAACGTGGGATGCAGGTACACGGCCAGATGCTGGTAGGCGGTGTCTTCCTCGTGGACGCGCTCGGCCAGTAACCCCTGCCGGACGGACGGGAACGGATTCTCGTACCACCAATCCGGCATCAGGCCCCCTCGCCGGGGACACCTCTCTTCAGCTCCACAATCTCGACCCGCCCGGGACGCAGTTTCTCCCGCAGATACTCAAGGGCGCGGTGAGCGTCGCCCCGACCGCACATGAATACGTCGACTGCGGCGTAGTTGGACTCGGGCCAGGTGTGGATGCAGATGTGCGACTCTGCAAGAGTCGCCGTCCCCGTGACACCGTGTGGAGCAAACTGATGTACACAGATATTGATGAGGGTCGCCCCCCCCGCAGTCACCGCTTCTCCGAGGACACTCTCGACGCGCTCGGCGTCGTTCAGGAGATCCGCGGAGGCGCCCCACATTTCCGCAAGAACGTGGACGCCAACCGTCGACACAGGACCCGGAGGGTACTTCGCTTTCTGTTTGGCCATCCCACTCCTCACTCGGGCCGTGGAAGCACAGCCTCTGGCAGCAACTTCCCGTGAATGGATTCCCGGTTCGAGGGAGAGCCCCGTTTCCGTTCGGCGAGTCTCTGGTTGGCGAATCCAACGTGCGGGAACCCCGAGCCGCGACACTGACCAGGCGTCCGACCCGGATGATGCTTCCGGAAAAGCAAAAGTCACCCTCACGTTCGCCGCTCACCGCGTGGAAACGACTCCCACATCGACCGGCGCTCATTCCTGAAGATTGAAAGCGACTCTTTCCCTTTACAGGTTTCCCGCCCCATCGTCAAGCAGAAACACAGATCGTCCCAGTGGGGGCCCGAATGGCAGGACTCGTGGTTGCGCCTCCCGAGGCCTCTACGCCCCGTGTGGGGCGCCTTGCTCCCTTCTCTCTGCAATCCTGCCGCTATCGAGCCGGATCACCTGATCGGCCAGGTCGAGGGTTTCCTTCCGATGCGTAACCACGATAACGGTCCGCTCCTTCCACAGACCGAGAAGGCGAGCCATGAGCGCTTCCTCGGTGCCGAAGTCGAGCGACGTGAGGGCTTCGTCGAGGAGAATGACGGGGGGATCATGGAGCAGCAGCTGGGCCAGCGCGATTCGCTGCCGTTGGCCGGCCGACAGGTTTCCCCCCACTTCGCCGATGGTCGTCTCGTAACCGTCGGGCAGCCGCTCCACGAAGGCAGAGACCTCCGCCGCCCGAGCGGCCTCGAGGATCTCCTCGCGATCGGCACCGAGTTTGCCCAACCCGATGTACTCGGCGATCGTAAGCCCGAAGAACGTAGGTTCCCGATCCAGCCAGCCGAACCGGGAGCGCCAATCCCGCCGGGAGACGTTCACCGTCTCGAACCCATCCAACCGAACGCGCCCGGACGTCGGTTCGTAGAGCCCGACCGCCAGTTTGATGAGGGTCGATTTCCCCGATCCATTGGGCCCGGTCAGCGCCGTCAGCCGCCCCCGGCGTACCTCCAGACTGATGTCGAAGACACCCACGTCCGTACCGGGATATGTGAAAGAGGTGTCTTCGAATTGCAGATGCCCGCGGCGGGGATCGAGACGTACCTTTCCCTCACGCGGCGCCTCGGGGTCGACTCCGAGGAGATTCGCCACCCGCCGCGCCATCCCCAGAATTCCCTCCAACTGGATGTAGGCAATGGCCAGTGTTCCACCGGCGGAGGCGACGAGGAAGACGAACGTGGAGTACGCCGTCAGGTCCCCCAGATCCATCCTCCCGCTGAGGACGTACCGGGTTCCCAGCCAGATCGTGAGTCCTCCCAATCCGACGGTCGCTACCGTCGCCAGTGAGTGGAAGAGCGCGCCGTAGAGGACGGCCCGATCCCGGAGCAATTTGGTCTCTACCACTCTTCGATTGTGGCGATCCGAGAAGAAAGCCTCGAGGGAGAGCGCCTTGATCATTCGAATGCCGAGGAAACTCTCCTGCGCCGCCGTCGCCACGTTCGCCAGAGATTCTTGAATGGCGTTCCCGATCTCGCGAAGCCGCCGCCCGAGGGCGATTCCAAGGACCACCAGCAGCAGAGCGGCCGCCGAGAGCACGGACGTCAACCGCCAACTGGTCGAGAAGAGGTACACCACCCCAACCGCCAACACGGGACCGTGACGGAGAACGGCCGGGATCAGGTGCGTGATCAGACTCTGGGGAAAGGTGGCGTCGGAACTGATGACCGACACGAGGTCCGCCGACCGGCGCCTCTCGTGGTAGGCGACCGGGAGTCGAAGGGTCCGGCGAAAGACGTCATGCCGCAGGTCCGCCACCACGCGATTCGCGATGCGGCTTGAGAGCAGAGCGTTGGCGAACCGGCAGACGGCCAGAACGGTCAGGAGCAGGAAGAAGTACGCCAGAAGCGAGCCGATCGAAATGGGAGCCGGCCTCCCCGCGGCCACATTGACCGCCTGCTTCCCGAACCACGGCAGCGCCAGCATGGAGGCGCCCGTTCCGAACCCGGCGAGAATGCTGAGCGCGAATCGAAAACGGTGGGGACGCAGGAGGGGCCACAGGAGGCGCGCCAGGGAAAGAACGCTCGCATCGTCATTCGAAGGGTTCTGTGCACCGGGCCGGTTGTCTCCCAACGCTTTCTCCTGTCGCGAGACGGAGTCTCAGAATAGCAGCATATCCGAATATCGAAATATTAGAGCATTCGAGCCTTGGAGCGCAATGGTTGAAGTCACAGCGGCAAAGGGAAAGGACCACAAGCGGAAGACTCGCGGCGCGTGACCAGGAAAGAATGGGGCGATCGGGGCAAGTTCTTAACCTCGGCCGCCCTCAAACGGATTCTGCCGCGACCACACTCTGATATTCGGATACTCCGGCATTCCGGCCTTTTTCTCTAGTTCAATTTCACCATCTTCTTCGTAGCCTGTATGTCGCCGGCCGTCATCCGGCAGAAATACAGTCCCGATGCCACCTCTTGTCCCCTCTCATCTCGCGCGTTCCACACGATCTCGTGCAAACCCCCGTCCACCACACCGTCGAGGAGCGTCTTGACCCTTCTCCCCTGAACATCGTAGATCGCAAGCCGCACGTGCTGTCTCGTTGGAACAGAGAATGAAAGAGTGGTCACCGGGTTGAAAGGATTCGGGAATGCGCCCTTGAGTGTGAAGGACGGCGTCGCCCCGGTCGTCTCTTCCACCGACGTCATCGCACTCGTCAGATACGCGACAACGTTCTCGAGGAGATTCCTGGCCTCGACCGGACCGCTGATGGCCGGGTAGGAGAAGGAGAAGAACACGATCTGTCCACCCTCGCCGGCCTTCGCGCGGTCGTAGACGAGCACCCCCGCATCTTCAGGATAGGAGTCCGTTCCGTATACGATGTACGCCCCTCCCGAGGGGCGCGCCGCGTCTTCCGAACCCCACCCCGTGTAGTCGACGTCAATCGTGGCCGGCAGCGGATTCGGGTCCGTGGCGACCGGGTGATCCTGTTGGGCTGTGATCCGGTTGAGGTCGCCGACCTCGTCGCCGCCCCAATCGTCCACGTGCAGGACCGAGTCCGCGAAGTTTGCATATCCCGGAGACTCGAGGGCATCGTAGGCCACCTCGCCTCCCTCCATGAGGAGCTTGCCGCCCGCGGCCGCATAGTCGATCAGGTTTCGCCGGTCGGTCGACGAGCTCACGGGCGCTTCGTTCGCGCCAGAGGACCAGACCACCAGATCGTAGGTCGGCCACGTTGCCGGGTCGGTCGAGAGCCCCGTCTCCTCCACGACGTCGTACCCCAGGAGGGCGAGATCGTCCGCAAGATCCGAGGCCGCCGTCCGCTCTCTCGCCGGCGCGAGGAACTCCGTCCGCCAACCGTCCGTTTTGTCGAGCTGCCGCTTACCCTCATCATCGTCGATGACCAGAATCGTGCCGGTGATCTCCTCCAGAACGAAGTCGAAAGTCGTATCGCTCTGGACATTCGCATACTGGGTGGCCGGCGCATAGCCGCTGGCCCATGCCTTCAGGTCGTACTCGGACGGGGACACGCTCAGGGCGTAGGACCCGTCGGCGGGGTCGGTCGTGGTGCTGTCGGCCAGGGTTCCGCTCCCGTGGTAGTACGCTTCCACCTTGGCCAGAAGCGGCGCCTTGGTCAGGGAGCTCACCGTTCCGGAAACGGTCACCGTCGCCGTCGTCGACAGCTGCACGTTCAGAACCGCGGCGGCGCCCGCAGACACCACCACGCCGGGGAACGTCTGCGGCAGGTAGCCGGCGGCGGAAAACGTAAGGGAGTAGGTGCCCGGGTCGAGGATCCGATGGTAGTCCCCGACGTCGGGATCCGTGACGTCGATCCACGAATTGCCGTCCACCTCCACAGAGGCGAGAATCGGGTCCCCCGTCGACGCATCCGTCACCACTCCCCTCACTCCCCGAAGGCAATACTCGAGGTAGGCGACCATCGACTCGTCGTTGTCGTCCCAGAGCTGCGGAAGGGCCGACGCCGGCGGCCACTTCGTGTTATTGAGCTCGATGGTCACTTCCTTGTTGTACATCCACTCGTAGTTCCAGTCCTGCATGCCGCCGTGGATCTCGTACCAGTCGTTCCCGTTCGTGATGCCGTGGGGGAAGCTGGGGTTGTTCCACATGGGAGAGTTGAGACTCGAGTAGGCCTCGGACATGTGGATGAAGAGCGTGTCGTCGGGCGCTCGCGTGGACTGGTTGTCCCACGGGTAGTTGACGACCAGCGCCCCCGTGTGAAAATTGGCCGAGAGGTCGAAGGACATCGAATCCGAGAAGATCATGACGGCGGCGATTTCCGGCTCCCGTCCGTCCGGCGTATTGACCGGATCCCAGAATGCATCCGGAAAATTTCGATTGAGGTCCTCGCCGTTGGCGTTGTACCGGCTACCCGCGTTGTTGCCGTCCGGGTTCATCATCGGCATGATCCAGATCTCGACCTCATCCACCAATGCCTGCAGATCCGGGTCCGGAGTTCCCGAGTCGTAGTTGTCCGTCAAGAGATCGATGAACTTCAGGCAGTTCTCGGTCCCCACCGGTTCATCGCCGTGCATGGTCGAGATGTACTTGAACTCCGGCTCGTTCTCTTCGACGCCCGGGTTGTCCGTGATCTTCAGGAACCAGAGTTCCCGCCCCTCGACGGTCTGGCCGATGGAGATGAGCTCGGTGATGTCCGGGTGATCCGACGCGACTCCCTGCAGATATGTCGTGAGTGCCGCGTAGTCGTGGTAGACGTCCAGGACGCCTTTGTCCCTCATCCGCTGGAGAGAGCGCCACATGCGAAGCGCCTCGTTCGGAATGCGCCGGACGGGATAGCCCAGGAGCTCGACCCTCTGGACTTCACCGGCGTCCAGATAGGCGCGGACCCACCCGTCGCCCACGGCATCGATGTCGAGTCCCAGATTGCCGAGCTCGTACACGGTCGCATGATCCGGGATGGAGATCTCCACGGGGAACTTGTTGGAAAAAGGAACGACGTCTTCGTCGCTACCGGAGGCCGGAGGGCTGAAACCGATCGACACCACGGCGGCCGCGAGGCAGACGAGGAAACATCGACCGAGGAGAGACGGGGCACGATCACTCATCAAGGGACTCCTTCCCACAGAAAAGCGCCTGACGCCTGTACGCAAGACGGCGTCCCGAGCGCGCGGTTCCAATTGAGGCCAACACTATGATTATACAGCCATTCGGAGGGAAATTCAAGGTGAGGTTTCTTGCGGACATACAGCCGCCGGGCGGGGCGGGTTCAACTCTAGCGGTAGAGGGCCTTGATCGAGCTCCACGACTCGGTCTCCGTCGGCGACGGCGAGGCGCAGCCCTGCCCGAGGGCGCCGACTTGCCCGCACCCGGCTCCGCCGGGATCATTGCCGGGCAAGCAGGGCGAGCAGGAATCGAGGGAATAATCCTTGGTCTCCCGGGCACAGAAGCGCGGGTCCTCCGAGAAATTCGTTCCCCAGGGCCACGGGTTCTCCGATTGCTCCGGCCAGTAGTTGAACGTATTGTCCCAGGAGTCGTTGCAGTCCAGACTCCCACCCGAGGTCTCGAGTCCGATCCCGTACCTGTGCCCGGTGCAAATGTTGTGATGGATGGCGACAGGCCATGAATATTCGACGTAGATGGCCATGAAGGGGCCGTCTCCGTAGGCGTCCGCAATCGTGTTGCCGCCGAACTCCATTCCAAGACAGTAGGAGCAGTAAATACCGTGGCGTCCGCTGTTGGTGATCACGTTGCCCAGTATGCGGACGTCGTGAGCATCCAGACACTCCACAACGCCGCGCTCCCACACCTGGGAATAGGGCACGCCCGTCAACGTGAATCCTTCGAGGGTCCCCGAGATCCCCCACCCGAAACGGACAAGCGTCCAGAGACCCGAGAGAACGGTGGACGCCGGACCCGACTCGCTACGAAGCGTCACCCCGTCGTCCATGTCGATGAAATCCGTGTACACCCCGGCCGCCACCAGGACCGTATCACCGAAAGCCGCGGAGTCCATCGCCGCCGAAATGCTGGTCATGTCTCCCGTCCCGCTCTGACTCACGTACCACGTCCGGGCGTGAGAAACCGAGGAGGTCGAGACCACCGCAAGAAACACTACGAAACCGACCGTCCGCATTCTCAGCATGTCCTCTCCATCGCTCGGGTGGGAACCCAGACCCGCCCCGATCTTTCACCCTCTATTGTACCACAATCGCCGCCGCCGTGCATGGGCCTTGCCCGGCACCCCGCCGTGGTTGTCGAATACTCGATCCCCTCTCTTGCCAATCCTTGCCCCGCTCTTCCTGACCCGTCTTCGCGCTTGGGTCCTCCTTCTGAAGACCCGGTTCTTCGGCATCGGCGCATCTCCGTTGACATTTCTTCCCTCTTCACTTAGATTCCTGCGGACAGGGAGGGACTATGGTGAGCATACGCGCACTCAGGATTATTCTCATCGCCGCCGGGCTGGCGATTCTGGTGATGGTCGTTCTCATGACGGCGTCGGGGGTGAAGACAGCCACGGATGGAACGCTTACGATCGAGTACACACCCGACAAAGACGGTCCCGAGCACAAACCTCATCTCATCACGCCCAAGGTGGAATCGCAGAGTCCCGTGACAACCGTTGAGGTCCACTACACGACCGGCAACGGCTTCGTGACCCAGAGGTTGGAGCCGATTTCCGGGACTTCGTGGTGGGCCGCGACGCTTCCCGGCCGGGACAAGGGCCTCCGGACCTATTACTTCTTGAGCGCCCGGGATGAAGCGGGCAACCACGTGGTCCTGCCCGAAGACGCCAGCGACGTGTGGACCACCGAATACGATTACTTCAAGCTCCGCGCCGAAGGCAAAGCGTCCCGCTGGGCGTTGATCGTGCACGTGTACCTGATGTTCGTCGCGATTTTGCTGTTCGTCCACGCGCTGTACTACGCGCTCAGCGTTCTGTATGGAATGGATCGCTCCGGCGCCCTGGTGGCGAGCGTCTATTGGGGCGTGCTGTCCTTCTTCATCACGGGGTTCCCGATCGGCTGGATGATCGAGAAGCAGGTCCTCGGCAATTACTGGGAGGGCATTCCCTTCGGCTGGGACATCACCGACAGTAAGACTCTGTTCATCTTCATCTTCTGGCTGATTCCGGTAATCCTGCGGATGAGAAAGCGCGTGTCCGACCGGGGATTCGCCAAATGGGTGATCGCGGGGTCGCTCTTTACGATTGTCATGTTCCTGTTGCCGCACAGCTTGTAAGGGGTTCTGCGTGCCTTCACCCGAAATCCATAATCTCCTGGCCAAGGCCTTCGGCAAGGGGAACTCCGAGTCATTCCCTCAGATCCTCGAGATGATGTTGGGTCATGAGGCGGCCGAGCTACTGCTCCGGCTCCCGGCGACACCCTACGAGCTCTCCGAGACGTGCTCCAAACCGGCGGAAGAGATCCAGGCGGTTCTCGACAAAGGATTCGAACAGGGCTTTCTTCTCAAACGAAGGACGGAGACGGGCGACACTCGCTATCACATCTCGGGCAGAATCGAAGAGACCCTACTCGCCGACGCGCGGAACGACGACGTCGGCGAGGGATTTCTCGATCTCTGGCGGAAAAACTTCGATGAGTTCGTGGACGGGCTCGGCCCGGCCGAAGAGCGTTCGTATGCAGCTCGGGTGATGCCCATCGAAAGCGCGGTGGGCACGGCCCAGACGATTCTCCCTTTCGAGCGACTTCGGGAAACGCTGGAGAAGGCGGAGCGGCGCGTGGTGCTGGACTGCATGTGCCGGAAACGGGCACAGAAGTGCGACATGCCCATTCGAAACATGTGCTTCTGGCTGGACGAGGCGGCCGACTATTTCCTCTCCCGAAGCGTCGGGCGAGAGGTCACGATCGACCGCGGGATGGAAATCTTCTGGCAGGCCGAGAAGCTGGGGCTCGTCCATCTGACCGACGTTCTTCTCTACGAGAACACGCCGTCCAAGGTTGGATGGATCTGCAACTGCTGTCCCTGCTGTTGCTCGCTCATCCAGGAGGTCCGCCGGTCGAAGGGAACCGTGGATCTGATGCGATCCTTTCGGGCGGAGGTGAATTCTCTCCTCTGCGAGCGATGTGGTCTCTGCGGCGGCCGCTGCTACTTCGGGGCGTTTCGCTTTCGGGAAGACGGCGTTCCTGTGATCCGTCCCGATCACTGCGTCGGGTGCGGCCTGTGCGCCAGCCACTGTGCGCACGATGCCATCCAACTGGTTCGAGTTGAAGATCCCGGCGTTCCCGAGAAAACGAAGCGGGCCGTCATTCACGCCATTGGAGAATGACACCGAGTTCTAAGTTCTGGGTTCTCAGTTCTGAGTCAAACGTCGAGGGGCGAGGGTGGTTACCGAGCTGTGTGACCCTCACCCTGCTGTCGGTGCCCAGGCACCGACAGCCTTCCCTCTCCCA
>Ga0180432_10008767_pt1 | contig 12501 bp, 10 predicted proteins | sample SS_ome_10_FD_132414 | JGI IMG/M metagenome (GOLD analysis project Ga0180432, IMG submission 132414) | Hypersaline lake sediment archaeal communities from the Salton Sea, California, USA - SS_1_MS_2 metaG | ecosystem: Environmental > Aquatic > Non-marine Saline and Alkaline > Hypersaline >...
CAGCACCGCACGCTCACCAGCGATCACCTGGTGATCGCCGATGCCGACAAGCCCGCGGTGATCGCCGGCATCTTCGGGGCGGAGTTCGCCGAGGTGTCCGAGGGCACCACGCGCGTGCTGCTGGAGGCCGCCACGTTCGACGGGCCCAGCATCATCCGCACGTCGCTCGGCCTGGGGCTGCGCACCGAGAGCAGCGCGCGGTTCGAGAAGGGCCAGCCCACGGACCTGCCGCCGGTGGCCATGGCCATCGCCTGTCGCCTCATGCACGAGCTCGCGGGGGCGTCGCTGGTGCCCGGCGTGCTCGACGAGCGCGCGCCCGAGCAGGCCCCCGGGCCCATCACGCTGCGCCATGCCCGCGTGGACGCCCTGCTGGGCACGGCGGTGACCCCGGGCGAGAGCGCCGACATCCTCGAGCGCCTCGGGTGCACCGTGCAGCGGGGTGACCACGCCCACGTGGTGACGGTGCCCTGGTGGCGCACCGCCGACCTGGAGCGCGAGGTGGACCTGGTGGAGGAGGTGGGGCGCGTGCACGGGCTCGATCGCATCCCCGCCGTGCTGCCGCGTCTCGAGGCCCATGCGTCGCTCACGCCCCAGCAGCAGGTGGTGCGGAGGCTCAGCAGGTACGCGGCCGACCAGGGGTTGAGCGAGGCCATCACATACCGGTTCGTGCCCGAGGCCGATGCCGACCGGCTCAACCTGCCGGACGACGACGACCGCCGCCGCGTGGTGCGCATTTCCAATGCGCTCAGCGATGAGATGGCGGTGATGCGGAGGTCGCTCATCCCGGGCCTGCTGCGGGCGGTTGAGCGCAACCAGAGCCACCAGCGCCGCGACGGCGCGCTGTTCGAGGTGGGCCGCACGTACATCCCGGCGGGCGATGGCCTTGCCGACGAGCCCGAGGAGCTCACGGCGCTGATGTTCGGCGCACCGGGCGCGCGCGGCTGGCGGCAGTCGCCGGCCGAGGTGGACGTGTGGTCGGCGACCGGGCTGGCGATCGCCATGGCGGCATCGGTGGGGGTGCGCGCCGAGGCCGTCCCCGGGGTGCGCGAGCCGTGGATGCACCCGGTGCGGCAGGCGCGCCTGGCCGCCGGGGGAATCGTGGTGGGCGTGGCCGGCGAGGTGCACCCGGCGGTGCTCAAGGCATTCGACGTGAAGGGCCCGGTGGTGGCGCTCACGCTGCGCGTGCCCGCGCTCGTGCAGGTGAGCCCCGACGAGCCGCGTCGGTACGTGGACCTGATCTCCGTGCCGGTGAGCACCCGCGACCTGGCGGTGCTGGTTCCCGAGGGCACCACGGCCGCGCACGTGCTGGACGTGGCACGGGAGGCCGGCGGGCAGCTGCTGCAGGGCGCCGAGGTGTTCGACCACTATGCCGGCGACCAGGTGCCCGACGGCAAGGTGAGCCTGGCCGTGCGCCTGACCATCGCCGAGCCCGGGCGTACGCTCACCGACGACGAGATCGATGCGGTCACCCAGCGGGCGGTCGCGGCGCTGGGTGACCAGGTGGGGGCGGAACTCAGGTCATGAGCACGGTCCACGTGATCGGCGCCGCGGGGTTCACCGGAGCGCAGTTGGCGGCCCTGGTGCACGCCCACCCGCACTTCTCGTTGGGCCAGGTGACCGCGCGCGCCGACGCCGGTCGGCGCATCGTGGACGTGGCACCCGAGTACCGGGTGGATGCCGTGCTGCAGGAGCTCGACCTCGACGACGTGGCCGCGGACGACTTCGCGGCCGTGTGCTACCCGCACGCCGAGGCCGCGGCCGCGGTGGGCGAGCTGGTGGATCGCGGCGTGCGCGTGGTGGACGTGTCGGCCGACCACCGGCTGCGCGACGCCGCCCTGTATCCGCGGTGGTACGGGTTCGACCACCCTCGCCCCGACCTGCTGGCCGAGGCCGTGTACGGCCTGCCCGAGGTCAACCGCGATGCGATCGCCGGCGCGCGCGTGGTGGCCAACCCCGGCTGCTACCCCACGGCATCGCTGCTTGCGCTCCTGCCGGCGAAGGGGCGGGTGGACGACATCGTGATCGACGCCAAGAGCGGCGTGAGCGGCGCGGGCAAGGCTCCCACGCCCGACGTGCACTACTCGTCGGTGGCCGACAGCGTGCGCGCCTATAAGGTGATGACGCACCGCCACACCCCCGAGATCTCGCAGGAGATGGGCACGCCGGTCACCTTCACGCCGCATCTGGTGCCCGTGGACCGGGGCCTGCTGGCCAGCTGCTACGCGTGGTTCGACGGCGACGCCCCGCACCCCGACGACCTGCGCCAGCAGTACGCCGACTTCTACGCCGATGCGCCGTTCGTGGAGGTGGTGGAGCAGCCCCCGGGCATGCGCCCCGTGCAGCGCACCAACTTCGCGCAGGTGTGCCCGGTGAGCGACCCCGACTCCGGGCGCCTGATCGCCTTCGGCGTGATCGACAACATCATGAAGGGCGCCGCCGGGCAGGCGGTGCAGAACCTCAACCTCATGGCCGGGCGGCCCGAGGACGAGGGGCTGCGCTGACCGACTGGTCGCCCGTGGAGCGCGTCGACTGGATCGATGCGCCGGAGGGGCTCACGCGCATCGACGGCACGGGGGTCACCACGCCGCCGGGGTTCCGCGCGGCCGGGGTGGCAGCGGGCCTCAAGGGCGAGGGACTGCGCGACCTCGGACTGCTGGTGAGCGACCGGCCCTGTGCCTCTGCCCTCGTGGATACGCCCAGCGCCCTGCCGTCGGCCGCCGTCACCTACACGCGCACGCTGCACGCGGGCAGCCTGCGCGGCGTGGTGGTGAACAGCGGCTGCGCCAACGCCGCCACCGGTGAGCAGGGCGTGGTGGACGCACGCGCCATGGGCGAGACGGCCGCCGCCGCGGCGGGCCTGCCGGTGGGCACCGTGGCCGTGTGCTCCACGGGGGTCATCGGCGAGCGGTTGCCCATGAAGGCGGTGACCGCGGGGGTGGATGCCGCCGCCGCCGCGTTGTCGGCGGAGGGGGGCGGCGACTTCGGCGAGGCCATCCGCACCACAGACGCCTTCGCCAAGGGAGGGGCGTTCCGGCTGGCCCTGTCGGCTGGCCAGGTGACCATCGGCGCGGCGGCCAAGGGCGCGGGAATGATCCGCCCCGACATGGCCACCATGCTGGCGTACGTCACCACCGATGCCTGCGTGCTGCCCGACGACCTGCTGGCTGCCACGCGCCACGCCGCGGACGGCGGCTTCAACCGCATCAGCGTGGACGGCCAGATGAGCCCCAGCGACACCCTTCTGGTGCTGGCCAACGGCGAGGGCCCGCCGCTCGAGGGCGACGACCTGGTGCGGTTCGGCCGGGCCCTGCGGGCCATCTGCCGGTTCCTGGCCATCCTCATGGTGAAGGACGGCGAGGGCGCCGAGCACGCCGTGCGCGTGGTGGTGCACGGCGCGCTCGACGACGACGAGGCCGAGCGCGTAGCCCGTGGAGTGGGCGAGAGCGCCCTGGTGCGCACCGCCGTGCACGGCCGCGACGCCAACTGGGGCCGGGTGCACCAGGCGGTGGGGCAGGCATTGGCGCAGGCGGGCGGCCGCGTGGACTTCTCGCTCAGGTTCGACGGGGTGCTGCCCGACGGCCAGGGCATCCAGGCGGTCATGGACAAGCCCGAGTACGAGATCCAGGTGGGGCTGGGTCGTGGTGCGGCCACCGCCGAGCTGTTCGCCAGCGACCTGGGCCACGGGTACGTGTCGGTGAACGCCGACTACCGCACCTAGCGCCTAGACTGCCGCCGGTATGGGCGAGACCAACCGCACCACCCTCCCGGACAGGGCCGATGTGCAGGCGCGCGCGGCCGTGCTGCTGGAGGCCCTGCCGTACATCCGCGAGTTCGCGGGCGCCACCGTGGTCATCAAGTACGGCGGTGCCGCCATGACCAGGCCGGAGCTCAAGTCGTCGTTCGCGCGCGATGTGGCGCTGCTCAAGTTCGTGGGGATGAACCCCGTGGTGGTGCACGGCGGCGGCCCGGACATCTCCTCGTACTCCGATCGCCTGGGGCTCGACGTCAACTTCGTCGACGGCCTCCGGGTGACCGACGAGCCCACCATGGAGCTGGTGAAGATGGTGCTCATCGGCAAGGTGAACAAGGAGATCGTGGCCCAGCTGCAGGTGGCGGGCGTGCAGGCGGCAGGGCTGTCGGGCGATGACGGCGGCCTCATCCGCGCGTGCCAGGCCACCTCCGACAGTGGCGACCTGGGGTTCGTGGGCGAGGTGGAGAAGATCAACCCCGGAATCCTCGAGGCCCTCGGCGAATTCGTGCCGGTGGTGGCGTCGGTGGGCGTGGACGCCCAGGGCCAGGGCTACAACATCAACGCCGACACCGTGGCGGGCGCGCTTGCCGCCGCCCTGCGCGCGCGACGGGTGATCTTCCTCACGGACGTCGAGGGCGTGTACCACGACTTCGCCGATAAGTCGTCGCTCATCGCCAAGTGCGCGCTGCCCGACGTGGAGGACCTGATGGCCTCCGATGCCATCGACGCGGGGATGATCCCCAAGCTGGCGGCGGTGCGCACGGCCATCCGCGGCGGGGTTGAGGCCGCGCAGATCGTGGATGGCCGCGTTCCCCATTCGGTGATCATGGAGCTGTTCACCGAGCAGGGCCTGGGCACCATGGTCACGGCCGAGTAGGGGCGCCGGGGTGATCCGCGAGCAGACGGTGGAGCGCGAGCGCGCGGCGCTCATGAGCAATTACGGGCGCTACCCCGTGGAGTTCGTGCGCGGGGAGGGGGCCTGGCTGTTCGACCCCGAGGGGCGCGGGTACCTCGACTGCATGTCGGGAATCTCGATGATCAACGCCGGCCACTGCCACCCGGACGTGGTGGCTGCCATTCGCGCGCAGGCGGGGGTGCTCATCAACACCTCCAACCTCTATTACACCGACCCCATGATCGAGCTCGCGGAGTGGATTCGCGATACCTCGATGGGTGGTCGGGTGTTCTTCTGCAACTCGGGCGCCGAGGCGTCGGAGGCCGCGCTCAAGCTGGCGCGCAAGCGAGCAGGGCCGGAGCGCACCGAGGTGGTGGCGCTGGTGGACGGCTTCCACGGGCGCACGATGGGCGCGCTGTCGATGACCGGCCAGGCGGGCAAGCAGGAGGCCTTCAAGCCGCTGGTGCCGGGGTTCGTGCACGTGGAGCGCAACGACCACGAGGGGCTGCGCGCGGCGGTGGGCGACCGCACATGCGCCATCGCGCTCGAGATCGTGCAGGGCGAGTGCGGGGTGTACCCGCTCGAGGACTCCTTCGTGCAGCTGGCCCGTGAGCTGGCCGACCGGACCGGCGCGCTGCTGATCGTGGATGAGATCCAGACCGGCATGAGTCGCACGGGCCCCCTCTACGCCTACCAGGACGTCGGGATCGAGCCGGATGTCATGTGCCTGGCCAAGAGCCTCGGCGGGGGATTCCCCATCGGGGCCATCACCGCGCGCCCGGGCATCGACGAGGTGTTCCAGCCGGGTGACCACGGCAGCACCTTCGCCGGAAGCCCGTTGGCGTGCGCGTCGGCGCTTGCCGCGGCCCGGGCGCTGGACGACCCCGCGCTTCAGGACCACGTGCGCACGGAGGGCGCGTGCTTCCTGGCCGGCCTGCAGGGGCTGGTGGATGACGGCCTGGCGGTGGAGGCCCGCGGCCGCGGCCTGATGTGCGCCATCGACCTGCCCGGCACCAACGCCGCCGAGGTGGTGGGGGCCATGCTCGACCGCGGCTTCCTGGTGAACAACACCAGCTCCCGCACCGTGCGGTTTCTCCCCCCGCTGGTGATCACCGGCGACGAGCTCGCCACGGTGCTGGCGGCGCTGCGCGACGTGCTCTCAGCCTGACCCCGGTGCCAGGCACTTAACCGTTCGGGCACCGCAGGGCGGGAGTTCGTCCGGGGGGCGCGCCTATGATGCACGCATCGCGGAAAGGAGGTGGTCCAAATTCCTTCAGACCATATGTGCGTAGGTGGCGGCAGCTAGGGGGCGACTCCCCTGATGAGCAGCTGCAGCCGGGGGATCGAGCTAACCGCTCCCTGGCGACTCCACTGCCGCTCACCGTCCTCGAGGGCCCGGATCGCTCCGATAGCGACCGGGCCCTCGGCGCGTCCTGGGGCGAGTTGCGGGCCCCCGGTGCCAGGCACTTAGCCGTCCCGCGCGAGTTCCGTTGCACGAGAGAGCACGGCGTCCAGCATCTCCGGGGTGAGGCGCCCGGTGAAGGTGTTCTGCTGGCTGGGGTGGTACGTGCCGAGCAGGATGATGTCGCCAATCGCGGCCTCGGCGCCGTGGGCGAACCGTGGTTTCGGCTTCGGGATCCCATGCCCGGCTGCCGCGAGGACGCGCAGCACGCCGTCCCATGCGAAGCCGCCGAGCGCGAGGACCACCCTCGACCTCGGGCAGAGGTCGACCTCCTTTGCGAGGAAGGGGATGCAGGCATCGCGCTCCCGCGTGGTGGGCTTGTTGTCGGGTGGCGCACAGCGGACCACCGCGCTCATGCGGCAGCCGATGAGGCGCAGGCCATCGTCGCGTGACACCGATTCGGGCTGGCTGGCCAGGCCCGCCCGGAACAGCGCGGCCACCAGGAAGTCGGCGCTGCGATCCCCGGTGAACATCCGGCCGGTGCGGTTGGCCCCGTGGGCTGCGGGGGCGAGCCCCACGATGAAGAGCCATGGGTCGTCGTCGCCGAACCCCGGCACGCCGCGCGACCAGTACTCCTGCCCGCGATAGCGCGCAGGAGGGTCCTCACCAACGGCCTCGCGCCACGCGACCAGCCGCGGGCAGGCAGTGCAGTTCGCGACCTCCCGCCCAAGCGCTCGAAGCCCACGCGACTCAGTCACGGAAACGTGCCACGTCGGTTAAGTGCCTGGCACCGGGGTTTGCCCCCCGAGGTTCTCGGCCAGGAATGCCGCCGTCGCCTGCTGCACCCGCGGGTCGTGCTGCAGGCTCTGGTGGTGGCCGCCCATCTCGATGCGCAGGTGCTTGGGCTGCGCGGCGCGCGACCAGAGGTCGTAGGTGACGCCCCATGGCACGACGTCGTCGCCGGTGGCGTGCCAGAAGCCGCGGGCGATGCCGTCGTGGCGCCATGTGGACGGGCCGAGGGGGTGGCGCAGCGGCCAGTCGTCGCCCAGGCGCATGGCCAGCGACTGCGGCCGTGCCGGGCAGATGGCCACCGCGGCCTGGACGTCGTGGTGCATGGGTGCGCAGGTGAGTGCCAGGAACCCGCCCATCGACGATCCGCGAATGCCCAGCGCCCCCGCCCCCCGGTACGTGAGGTCGTCAAGCGCCGCGAGCACGTCGCCGATCATGCCCTCGTCCATGGGGCCGGGCGTGCCGCCGTGGCCGCGGAGATCGGGGATGAGCACCCACATGCCGAGGCCCTGCAGGCGCGCCGCGAAGTCGACGTGGTTGTCCTTGCGGGAGCCGTACCCGTGGAGGATGACCACGCCCGGTGCGCCCAGGTCGCCCTCGGCCAGCAGGGCCTTCATGGGGCGGCCGTCGCGGGAGGGCAATCGGACGAGCTCGAGCGGTGCATCCATGCCCGCGCGAGCCTACCCCGCATTGCTACTGTCCCCCGGCTTATGCAGCCGCTTTCCAAGGTGCTTCCGCCGTCGGCCACCACCACGCCGGAGGGCCACCTCTCCATCGGCGGGTGCGACGTGGTCGCCCTCGCAGCGGAGTACGGGACCCCGCTCGTCATCTACGACGGAGGGCTCCTGCGCGAGACCATGCGCCGCTACGTGCAGGCGTTTCGCGCCCACGATCCGCACACCGAGGTGATCTACGCCAGCAAGGCGTTCTGGGCGCAGGCGCTGCTGCGCATGGCCCACGAGGAGGGCCTGCGCATGGACGTGGCGTCGGGCGGCGAGCTGTTCATGGCCCTGCACGCGGGGTTCCCCGCCGGGAAGGTCGTGATGCACGGCAACGCCAAGGACGCCAAGGAGATCGGCGAGGCCCTCGATGCCATGGTGGGCCTGATCGTGGTGGACAGCCTGGATGAGATCCGCCTGCTCGACGACATCGCGGGCCAGCGCGGCCGCACGCAGGACGTGCTGATCCGCGTGACCCCCGGCGTCAAGCCCAGCACGCACGCGTACATCTCCACCGGGCAGCTCGACAGCAAGTTCGGCTTCTCGCTGGAGGGCGGCCTGGCCGCGCAGGCCGTGGCCGCCTGCCGCGCCGCTGCCCACCTGAACCTCGTGGGCCTCCACTGCCACATCGGCTCGCAGATCTTCGAGCTGGGCGCATATCCGGCCGCCGCCGCGCTGCTCGCCGAGTTCGTGGAGGAGCAGGGCGGGGACGACCTGGGCATCATGGACATGGGCGGGGGCCTGGGCATCGCCTACGGCCGCGACGACGACCCGCCGTCGGTGGAGGAGTTCGCCGACACCGTGATGGACGCCGTGCATGCCGAATGGGATGCCCGCGGCCTGCCGCGCCCCCGCGTGATGGTGGAGCCCGGGCGCAGCATCGTGGGCCGCGCCGGCGTGACCGTGTACCGGGTGACCGGCACCAAGGACATCCCCGGCGTGCGCCGCTACGTGGCCGTGGACGGGGGGATGAGCGACCTGCTGCGCCCGATGCTCTACGGCGCCACGTACGAGGCCCTGCTGCCCGAGCGCCCCGAGGCCGAGGCCACCGACAGCCTGCGCCTGGTGGGCAAGCACTGCGAGAGCGGCGACGTGCTGATCCAGGAGGCGGAACTGCCGCCCCTCGGCCGCGGCGACCTGGTGTGCCTTCCGGCCACGGGCGCCTACGGTGTGGCCATGGCGAGCAACTACAACGGGGTCACGCGCCCGGCCGTGGTGTTCGTGGACGGGGGCGAGGCCACCCTGGTGGTGCGCCGCGAGACCTACGCCGACCTGGTGGCGAGGGACCTGTGAGCGACGTCGTCCGCATCGGCATGCTGGGCTGCGGCACGGTGGGGCAGGGCGTGGTGCGGATCCTCAACGAGACCGCCGGCACCATCGAGCGCGCCACGGGCCACCGCCTGGAGATCGCCAGGGTGCTCGTGCGCGACGCGCAGGCCGACCGCCCGGGCCTGGACCCCGCGGTGCTCACCACCGACGTCGAGGACATCCTGGGCGACGACTCGCTCGACATCATCATCGAGGTGATGGGCGGGGTGGATCCCACCCACGAGTGGTTGGTGCGCGCGCTGGGCCACGGCACCTCGGTGGTCACCGCCAACAAGCAGCTGCTCGCGCGTTTTGGCCCCGAGCTGCTGGCCGCGGCCGACGAGGGCCGTAGCGAGCTGCGGTTCGAGGCCTCGGTGTGCGCGGCCATTCCCGTGATCAAGGTGCTGCGCGAATCGCTGCTTGCCGCCGAGATCGAGTCGGTCATGGGCATCGTGAACGGCACCACCAACTACATCCTGAGCGAGATGCGGCGCAGCGGGATGTCGTACGCGGATGCCCTGGCGCAGGCGCAGGACCTGGGATACGCCGAGGCCGACCCCACCGAGGACGTCGGCGGCGCGGACGCCGCGGCAAAGATGGCCATCCTGTCGTCCATCGCCTTCCACACGCGCGTGCTGATCGACGACGTTCCGTACACCGGAATCGACCGCCTGCAGGCCGACGACGTGGACATCGCGCACGAACTGGGCTTCGTGATGAAGCTGCTGGGCATCGCGCGCCTGGTGGACGGCGCGGTGTCCGTGCGGGTGGAGCCCGCGCTGGTGCCCGGGGACCACCCGCTGGCGTCGGTGGGCGGCGCTGACAACGCCGTGTTGCTGGAGAGCAGCATGGTGCGGCAGATCATGCTGGAGGGCCCCGGTGCCGGCGGCATCGAGACCGCCTCGGCGGTGGTGAGCGACGTGCTGTCGATCCTCGGCAGCCGCCCCGGCTCGTTCCTGGGCGGGGCGCTGGCCGATGCCGGGCGCCCCATGGCGCCCGAGGGCGCGCTCGAGAGTGCCTTCTACCTGCGGCTCGAGGTGGCCGACCAGCCCGGCGTGCTGGCGCGCATCTCGTCGGTTCTCGGCGAGAGCGGGGTGAGCATCCTCACCGTGCTGCAGCGTGGAGAGGGCGAGAGCGCCCGCCTGGTGATGATCCTGCATCGCAGCCCCGAGGGGAAGGTGCGCGAGGCCATCGGCCGGCTCGCCGGCATGCCCGAGGTGCGCGAGCAGCCCGTGCTGATCACCGTGGTGGGCAGCGGCGAGGCACCGCGATGAGCACGGCCGCGCTGCGCGGCATGCCGCTCATCGAGCGCTACCGCGACTACCTGCCGGTCACCGACGCCACGCCGGTCATCAGCATGGGGGAGGGCGCAACCCCGCTGGTGCGCCTGGACAAGCTGTCGGAGTGCCTCGAGCTCGACGTGCACGTGAAGCTGGAGGGGCTCAACCCCACCGGATCGTTCAAGGATCGCGGCATGTGCTTCGCCATGAGCAAGGCGGTGGAGGAGGGCGCCACGGCGGTCATCTGCGCCAGCACCGGCAACACCTCGGCGGCGGCCGCGGCCTACGCCGCCCGCGCGGGGCTTACCTGCGCGGTCATCATCCCCGGCGGCAAGATCGCCCTCGGCAAGCTGGCCCAGGCGCTCATCTACGGCGCCAGGGTGCTGGCAGTGGACGGCAACTTCGACGACGCCCTGCGCATCGTGCGCGAGCTCAGCGAGAAGCACCCCATCGCGCTGGTCAACTCGCTCAATCCGTACCGCCTGGAGGGCCAGAAGACCGCGGCGTTCGAGGTGTGCGATGCCCTGGGCGACGCCCCCGACGTGCTGTGCATCCCCGTGGGCAACGCCGGCAACATCAGCGCCTACTGGATGGGGTTCACCCAGTACCGCGAGGCCGGCCGGTCCACGCGCCTGCCACGCATGATGGGCTTCCAGGCCGATGGCGCCGCCCCGCTGGTGCGCGGAGAAGTGGTGACGAGCCCTGAGACCATCGCCACCGCCATCCGCATCGGCAACCCGGTGCGCGGCGAGCAGGCCCTGGCCGCCATGGCCGAGTCGGGCGGGCAGGTGGACAGCGTCACCGATGATGAGATCCTCGCGGCCTACCGCATGCTGGCCAGCAGCGAGGGCGTGTTCTGCGAGCCGTCGTCGGCGTCCAGCGTGGCGGGCCTGATCACGGCGCACGCCGCAGGTCGGTTCACCCCCGGCGAGCGCGTGGTGTGCGTGCTCACGGGCAACGGCCTGAAGGACCCCGACACCGCCATCGCCCAGAGCGGGGGCGTCATCGAGATCCCGGCTGACTACGCGGCCGCCGAGAAGGCCCTGTATGGCAGCTGACGCCACCGCCCTCACCATTACCGCGCCCGCCACCTCGGCCAACCTGGGCCCGGGATTCGACGTGCTGGCGCTGGCGCTGGACCTGGCGAACGAGGTGGAGATCCGCCGCCGCCCCGGTCCGCTGCAGGTGCACGTGGATGGCGAGGGCGCGGGCGAGGTGCCCGAGGATGAGGCCAACCTGGTGTGCCGCGCCCTGGCCGCGGGCCTTCCGTCGCTCGACGGGCTGGAGATCACCTGCCGCAACCGCATTCCGCTTGGTCGCGGGCTGGGGTCGTCGGCCGCCGCGGTGTGCGCGGGCCTGGTGGCCGCCAACGCCCTCGGCGACCTGCGGTGGAGCCCGGCCGACATCCTGGCGCGGGCCATCGAGTTCGAGGGGCACGGCGACAACGCTGCCGCGTGCCTGGACGGGGGAATCACCGCGCTGGTGCCCGGGCCCGGGCTCCTGCGCATCGAGCCGCCCGCGGGCCTCGCGCTGGTGGTGGTCATCCCCACCTCGCGCGTGAGCACCGACGAGGCGCGGGTCACCATGCCGGCCCAGGTGCCCGTGGCCGTGGCCGCGCGGTCCATCTCGGCCACCGCCGGGCTGGTGCTTGCCCTGGAGCGCGGGCATCTCGATGAGGTCCCCGACTTCCTGGTCGACCAACTGCACCAGCCGCACCGCGGTCCGCTGTGCCCGGGCTTCGATGCCCTGTGCGCGCTGCGCCACCCCGGCCTGCTGGGGGTGACGGTGTCGGGGTCGGGCCCCAGCACCCTGGCGTGGGCCCTGCTCGACCACGTGTCCGACGTGGCCCAGATGGTGCGCGACGCCCTGGCCGCGGAGGGCGTTGACGCCCAGGTGCGCGTGGAGCGCGTGGCGCCCACGGGCCTCCGTGCCCGCTGGGCCCCGGCCGTCGGCTAGCCCGGCGTCATCCGTCAGTCCGTGATGGCGGCGACGTCCACTCCCGCGCCCTACGCCGCGCGGCGGGCCTCGGCGGCGGCCTGCCAGAGCGTCCACACGTTGCCGTCCTCATCGGCGAACAGCGCGGCCGGCCCCCCCGGCGCATCCGGATCCACCCAGTGCTCGCTGATGCCCGACCAGTGCAGGCACCCGAGCGTGCCGGCCAGGTCGCGCACGGGCAGCACCGCCTCGCGGAGCGAGCCCGCCGGCTCCTCATGGGTTCCGGCCTGCAGGCGGATGGAGAGCACCCCGCCGGGGGCGGTGAGCATGACCACGCGCCCCGTGCCGCCCCCCGAATCGTGGGTGGCGATGAAGCCCAGGCAATCGCGGTACAGCCCGAGCGCCCGGTCGATGTCGGAGAC
>Ga0180432_10008768_pt1 | contig 12500 bp, 22 predicted proteins | sample SS_ome_10_FD_132414 | JGI IMG/M metagenome (GOLD analysis project Ga0180432, IMG submission 132414) | Hypersaline lake sediment archaeal communities from the Salton Sea, California, USA - SS_1_MS_2 metaG | ecosystem: Environmental > Aquatic > Non-marine Saline and Alkaline > Hypersaline >...
CTAGTTATGAATTTGAGTTTAATGCTGATAAGAATATTAATAATCTACAAATTCTTAGTTGTCATAGACATTTTTACCACGACAAAAAATCTAAGTTCTTACAGGTTAAAAAGAATAAAAGAATAAAGTTCTTCTATCGTCCAGTTTCTATCGAAAGAGATAACTTTTGTGCTTTAATTGTAGGAATTTTTGGCAAAACAGGGTTGGTGTCTTTTGGGTTTATTGACTTTGAGAATCCTAAATATACTTTACCTGGCGTTACTCTTTGCAATGGAGAGATAAAGCGTTACAATGGAGTAGGAGTTTGTCAGACTAAAAGACATCTTACACAAGTAGTAGAGTTTGAAGAAGAAGTTACTATCAGTAGTAATTGCTTAAACGAGAAGTATTCAGGCAAAAGATTTAAGCTTAAAGCTACTGCCGATAGATGTACTTATACTTTTAAAACTAAAGAGTTTTTTGAATCAAGCAAGAGATTAGCAAGAGTTTCAATACTTGCTTATGATAAGGTGAGATAATGACTGCAATAATTGAATTAGTTTGTAAAATATTAGGTCCTATAATTGATTTAATCTTTAAAGCAATAGGAAAAGCTGAAGAGAATAAAAAGAAATTCAGTAAAAATGTTTCAGATTTTCAGAACATACAGCATACTACTTTGCAAGAAGAAGAGGAAGCATTAGAGGATCTTAAAGATTCTTAAGTTCCTCTAAACATTCTTCAAAGTTTTCAGGATAAACTACTCTTCCAATTCCACCGCATTTATTAATTGTATTTAACGTAACTTTCTGAAGAACTATTCTTCCTGTTGTTTTATTTCCTTCAGCTTCAGACCTTTTAAGTTCCCATGCAAAGAAACGTCCGTTTACGCATCCAATTAAGTCAGGAATCCCTCTTAGGGAAGCAGCTTCTTTTACAAAAAAGTATAAGCTAGGAATTGTTTTTAGCTCCTTCTTAACCTTCTTTTGAAATGTATGCTCTAGCATCTTTCCTCCTTAAACAATTTCACACTTCACAGTTAGGCGAGTACGATTGTATATAAGAGAAATCCCTGTATACGCACAGATTCCCATAATTTTTTCTAGCAGCATCCTGTTTGACTTCTGAGTATTGTAATGGTCTTCTACAGCGATACTCTTTCCTGGATTAGCAATTGCTTCCCCTATTGTTTTAAATGCTATCGCAGTAGTTCTTCCTGTTCTTCTTTTCAGCATATCTATAGGATCTAATCTCATATCTGCACATAGTTCTACATATTCTTTTCTTAATTTAAATAATTCTTCCATCTTTCTTCCTGTTCTTCTTTTCAGCATATCTATAGGATCTAATCTCATATCTGCACATAGTTCTACATATTCTTTTCTTAATTTAAATAATTCTTCCATCTTTCCTCCTAGTGAACATCTAGCCAATTATCCCCTACCTTATATTCAGCTTCTTTTCTTGCCTTTATGGCTTCTTCAAGAGAGTCATAATCTCCTAAATAATACCTCTTTCTATATCTCTGTTTCATATTAGTCCATGTAATGTAAAGAGGATGTTTTCTAATGTGTTTCAAGCCAGCTTCTCCCTGTTTTGTAATCAGCATCTAATTTACATCTGTAATTAAAATATACTGCAGCTTCTCTGATAGATTCCGCAATAAGATTTCCTAAAATATCTTCGTATCCCTTCTTACAAGTCATTTGAATTTCATCATGATAATTGATTCTTTGTTTTACATTTCCTTCAGTACACAAGTCAGTGTTCTTAGATATTTTATCCCATAAGATTACATTAGCTTTCTTCATTGTAATAGATCCGCAGCTTTGAAGTAAGAAGTTCAATGCTGAATGAGCAGATCTAATCTTAAGTATTCTTCCATCAAGTCCTTTAATCCATCCTCTATCATTTACAGCTTTCTTAATATCTGCAACTAGCTGGGCATAAGCAGGAATCTCTGCAAAGAATTTATTCTTCATCTGCTTTCCACGCATTTTCTTTTCTGCAGTAGATGCAAAAGGAGCAGTAATGGACCCTATCTTCTCATCTCCACCCCCATATAGGAGAGCATAAATAAATGTCTTTGCTGCATCGCGTGAAGGAAGCCCTGCTGCGTGTTGGTTTTTAGTATGAATATCTCCACTTTCTACTTCCCTAGCATAAGCACCACCGTCATAACTAGCAAGGTAATGAGCAAGACAAACTAACTCTAGTCTTCCTGCATCAGCACCTACGAAAACTTCCCCAGGACCAGCAATGAATAATGATCTAAACTCTTCACCCATGAAGGATCCGACTCTAGGCAGGTTTGCAACTACCCTATGAGCCATCCTGCCTGTAACAGTTCCGTTTGTTATCGCCGTACCGTAACAAATACCGTTTTTTGTATTTTTCAAGAGAGATGATTTTCCACTATCTAGCCTACCAAGCACTTTATCCACATCGAAGTACTCTGCAAATAAAGGAGCTTCTTTATAGTTAAGTTCTTGGAAAACTTCAGAATCAAGAGCGACATTACCCTTATCTGTAAACTTAGTAGGTTCCCATCCATAAGTCTTGCGTAGGTAATCTATAATCTGAAGCCTTGACCCAGGATTAAAAGGAGTAATTGTAATTTTATCGAAAGGTACTCCCTTAATATACCCTTTAGTTTTATTATCTCTCTTAGGCATAAAGGTCGTAATAGTTTGCTTAGGAGGAATAATATCTTGAAGTTTTTTAGTAAGTTCTTCCTTGCGTTTTTCTAAATCTTTTTGCATAGAAGTAGCTTTCTCTATATCAAAATGGATACCATTCTGCTGTTGCTGAAAGATAATCTTTTGAAACTCCATCTCTATATTAATCGCTTCTTCAGAATAGTTTCTTTCTTCAAAGAAGTTCAGAATTTTTACGTTAAGGAGCACATCTTGCTCGCAGTATTTCTGCATAGGAAGCGACCAACTTTCCCAGTCAGTGTCTTGACCAAAATCACCTTTAGGAAACTTAAACCTTTCGCCCCAAGCAGCAAGAGAATGTCTTCCTGCATATTTCTTATTGATATGTTTCCAATACCCATAGTCATATTGAATAATTTCAGGATAGATTAATCTGCTCATGTTTAGAGTATCAATCTGTTTATCTGTAAACTTCATGTCAGGAACTAGCTTTGCAAGCACAGGCATATCGTAACTAATTATATTATGCCCGTAGAGAATATCTGCTTCTTGTAGTTTTTTAAGTCCTTCTCTTACAGAAGGATAATCCATGATTCCATTTATTGCATAAGAAAACATTTCTTCAGTGTCTAAATCATAGATAACCAAGCAATGGATAGTACTTACTTGGTCCAGTAACCCGTTTGTTTCCAAGTCGAAAAGATACCGCTTCATTTCTGACTACTCTTCTTCAAAATTACCGATCATAGAAAGTCCATATAAAGCATTAAGGATACATAAAAATCCTTTCTCTACTGCGTTATAAGAATCGATGTCAAAATCTTGACCACTTTCTTTATCAGCTTTAATCTTTGCTATTACTTCTTCCCCTGTATTGCAAAATACAGTTTTACAAGTGCCTTCATTTAGCTTTAGTTTAATAGTAATTTCCATCTCGTTATTCATTCTCTTGCTCCATTAGCTGAGTGAATATCTTTCTCACATACTCATTAGTAGTATATCCTAGCTCTGTTGCTTTCCCTTCGATGAAAGATTTTAGTCCAGGATTAATTCTAATATTCATTTGCACATTCTTTTCATTCTTCTCAATTATTACTGTTTTAATTTCCATAATTCCTCCAAAAAGAAAGGTCCCGAAGGACCTTAATTAAAAATCACCTGAAGTACTGCCACCATTAATCTCAGGACTTGCAATATCTGAATCATCAGCTTTTGTGTTTCCTGCATTAACCGCTTGATACCAGCTAAATGCTGCGGCTATTTCTTCCTTAGAAGAAGATCTAACTTCTTTGCAGTCAAGTACTGCATAAGTACCTTTATCATTCTTTACTTTACTCGCAGATAGTTCCATAGCTTTAGCAGGAGGGATAAGCCCTGCAGCTTTGTTTTTAAAATCCATCTGAGTAACAACTTTCTTACCTGCTTTTAATGAAGTAGATTTGAAAGGAATGATTACAGGAAGTGAAAGATCACCTTCAAGCATAGCGTAAACATTCAGGCAATAAATGTTTTGGACCTGAGTGCTCCCTTGTAGTTCTTCCCAAGGCATATTCTCATTAGCAGGTGTTACAGGTTCGATATGATGAAACTCTCCATCATGTTTAACGATCCATAGCCTTTCATAATGAAAAGGGATGAAAGTAATAGGCTTGTCAAAACCGCCTAAAACTTCATCATCTAGGGAGTATAAAAAATCACCTAGCTTTGCTTTTTCATCAGATACTGCTTCCGATAGTCCTTGCATAAGAAGAACTTTAGGAACGATAATATCTTTTGCAGATGTTTCTCTGTTGCCCCAAGCTCCCATGTCTGCTGCGTCTGTTGATACTTCACTTGATTCTACTTTTGTTACTTCTTTACTCATGTTTCTTCCTTCGTTATTTAGCTATCCATTATAGCTAATAGTCTATTTAAATGCTCTACTAGTTTTACTGTTTCTTGTTTTGTAAGTACTGTTGCATAGTCTCCACTATCATCATCACTATATCTACAATTGCCATTATTCATTATAGGATCAAAAATGACTCCGCAATGCTTAGGTGTTTCGTGAAGTGCTACAAGAAGTGACTCTTCAGGATTTACATAGCAAGGAAACTTTTCTTCTTTTGATATGCTAACCATGGCTTATCCTTTTCTGAAAGAAATGTTCTCTACTAAAGTAGGTTCTCCTACTCCTGGCATATTGAAAGTTTCACCTTTTGCCGCTGCTTCTTCAGTTTTAAGTTTGAAATAACTATTCAGTGACATAGAATTTACTGTTGCATAAGTAAGGAAAGTATCTTGACCTTGCTCTTTGAAGTATTCAAGCATAGCTTCCTTGTCTTCATGATTCTTTGGTACTGTAACTGATAGCTTATTTGTGATAGAGACAGATCCAATTCCTTCCGCATGAAATCTTGACTGCCCTGCTGCTTTAAGAATAGATAATACGTCCATTCTTATTCCTTTGTAAAATCTCTCTGCATTTTGTGCTGTTGCTTTTGCTGCTTCATAGTCTGCTTTAGCATCTTTCAGCTTTTCAATTAGCAAAGTAATCTCGCCTAATTTAATTTCTTGTTTTGGTTTTTCATTTTCCCATGTTTCTAAATCCATCGTGTTTCCTTTGTTATTGTAGCTTTATCGCTAACAATATAGATAACCTAATATAAATCTTTCTTAATTGCAATTAAAATACGCTTAAAAATATTTTTATTTCTAAATTCCTTTAATTGTAAGAACTTAGCTTCGCATTTATTGTGCCAATATATGCTTTTTTGTTCACAAATATCCGCTCTTTCTCTCTCATGGATCATTTGTTTACCGATGTCAGATAGTACTTCAATCGTACTATCTCTAGTATATTTGTCGCAAGTGTCCAGGTGTTTGTATAGTTTGTTTAGTTTTTTCATTTTCTATCCAATATTACTTCGGCAATATTTGCCTTTGTTAATACTACTTCCATAGCTTGTTCATCTTTAGTTTCTTCAGTTATCAGGTCTATTCTTGTAACTTTTTCGTGAAGGTCAATACTACCACCCCTGTAATTTCTGGCTTCTGACTGTTCGTCTTTGCCATAAGAATAGTCTTTAGAATAATAGATTGAATAACTAGCCTGCTTAAGATTTACGCCTGTACCTAGTGCAGCTTGATTACCTACAATGACTCTGACTTCATCGTTAGTCTCAAACTCTTTAATATTCATAGCCTTTTCTTTTGCATCTACGGATCCATCAACTTTAACGTGCTTGATTTTCATCTTAGTAAGAAGATCACATATCATTTTTATATTCGGTTTAAATATTCCCCAAATAATAACTTTATGCTCCTGGACTATCTGCTCTAAAATGTTTTCAAGCTCTTTAAGTTTAGGTACTGCTTTAAAGTAGACAGGTTTTTTATCATCATCATAAACAAAACCTGAAGCAATTTGTAAAAGCTTCATTGATTTAGTAACTGCAAGTTGTGCTATAACTGATCTAGGCTCTTCATGATCTGCTTCAATAAATGCTACAAAATCACGCTCCATAGATTTATATGCTTTTGCTTGATCTGGTGACATGCCTACACGTACTTCTTTCTTTATTAAATCAGGAAGGTCAATGCAGGTTTTCTTGCTTGCTCGTAAAGCTTTTGTAAAGACTAAACTTTTTAACTCATCATACATCTCTTCTTTAGGAACCCACTTAGGGAAGTGATTAGGTCTGCCTGACCAGTTAGCGTTTTCATCTCTGAAGTATTTATTTCTAAAGACAAAGAAGTTAGTACCAAAAGTTAGCCCATTGTCTAAAATCAGATATTGCATAAATATATCCATAGTATTTTGCAATATAGGTGTACCTGTAAGCAAGTAAGTATGTTTCGCCTTTTCTGCAAGTGTCTTAACTTTTTTAGACCTCTTTGCTTTATAGTTTTTTAACATGTGGCTTTCATCACATACTACAACTTCAGGTTTCCATTTCTGTAAAAGTTTGTATATATCATCATTGAGTAGTGCTTCATAATTCATGATTATAATTTGATTAGGATCAAAGTCTATAATCTTTTCTACTTTCTCTACTCTCTTCTTTCCTTTCTCAGTAATAGCATGGATTCTGTTCTGGTCCATTCTTGAGAAAATATCAAACTCGTCTTTCCATTGCCTTAAGATAGCAATAGGACCTAAAATTAAAGTTCGTAAGTATCTTTTATTATCGTTAAATCTATGACGCAAAATAGTTATTCCTGCAGGTGTCTTTCCAGTGCCCACATCATAGAATAATGCTATGTTAGGTTCGTGCATGGAGTAATCCACCGCATCTTGTTGATGCTTCCATAGTTTCGGTATTTCTTTCATGTTAAAATTCCCTATTGTTTCCGCTATTTTCTGTTAAAAACTGTACTCCATAATATCCAGCTTTAGGACTTGAAAGCCTTCCTGCTCCTGATATTCTTCTTCTATCTTTCCTTGATATTGGAAGTATTTTACTAGACTTCGTCACAAACCGCTTATATGACTCAGGCCTTTCTCTATTCATTTCCATTGCAAATACATATTTTTGATAGATAGTTTCAGTATGAGTAAAAGGCAAGTCTGGAATATCTCTATCATACTCTACATCAGTCCAAGATATATTCTCAGATACCCATCTTTCAATACTATCCGTTAATTCTTTATAATCAGCTAGTGCTTTCTCTGAGGATTCAGAAGTAGTAAAAGCTTTATTCTTCATAAGCCTATGATACCCAGCAATGATACGATTAAATATTCCTGGCAATTCCTGTTCCATTCTTTCAGAAATAGTCCTGTCTTCTCTGCCTGTGAAACAAGCATTAAAAGGAATAATAACTAACCTTCTATACATACCATGTGACACATCTTGCAAGTTAGGTAACTCGTTACAAGCAATTAAAAGTTTAGCTTTATTCTTGATTCTAAAAGGTGTTTTATAAACAACTTTAACAGTCATTTCACCGCCTGAAACAATATTCTTAAACGTGGCAGAATCTAAACCTTGCCTTGAAGGTGCTTCTTCAGAAACATTAAATAACTTCCCTACCATTTGTTCTCTGTTTTGTTCTTTAAACATTTCAGGCAAAGTAAGGGAAGAGTATGCTCCTTCTCCTGCTGCTGCTGTTAATACTCTTAAGAAGGTAGACTTACCATTTGCCCCCCATCCGTTAAGAAGTAAAGCTTTATCAAACATACATCGAATACCTGAGAAAGCATATCCTGCAAACTCCATTAGCAAGTCTTCTAGTTGCTTATCATTGCAAGTAACTTCTTCCAAGAAGGTATTAAACGTAGGGCACTCAGCTTCAGGCTCATAATTATAAGGAAGTGTACTCCTAAATCCTAAGTCCTGAGCGTGAGGACCAAACTGCATAGTATGCAAGTCCAGTATTCCATTTTTAAAATTCATCTTACCTTGTGTAGAATTTTCAAACCACTCTTCAGGTCGTACATTTGTTCTAAGTACTAGCCTTACAAATTCATTGATTTTATGATTATTTGCTGCAGGTTCAAAATGATCTTGTGCAAAGGTTTCTATATAAATATCTTTATAATGTTCCCAGTGACTACCTTTCCAAATATAACAGAATTTAGAGTCAGTAACTATATAGTTATGTTTTTGGTTAAAGTATTTTCTAAGTCCTTCAAAATCAGGAATATGTTTTGTCGCTCCGTTCTTGTCTGTAATAACATGATGAAATCCTGTCTCTGCTGTCGCAATATGGTCATCACCTTTCAATGTAATTGGTGAAACACATTTATTAAAATGCTCACAACTAGAGCATCCACTCCATAAAGAACTAATGTTACTACAAGTCCTCGGACCTACTTCCTTTGCATATTCAGCTTTTTCCTGCGTACCTGCAGCACTATATTTAGAATGACCTTGGCTGTACGAATGGCAAAGTTCTAATGTATCATCAAGTTTAGAGATGATAGTAAGCATTGCATACCATTGAGGTTCTTTAATGCTATCAGGTTCATTGAGACAATGCTTTAAGAATAAGCATTTTTCCTGTACTGCTGTAGCATCTGGCTTAGGGTATTCTTTTAGCTCTTGTATGTTTTCAGCAATTACTTCAGCATCAATAATATCATCTAAAGAATTGATCGCAGGTGTTATTGTACCATTGAGTAAAACACAGTCCGTATCAGGGATACCCTCCTTAATGTTTCTTGTTTCGGGCAAGCGGAGAGTAGCCCTGCTACGGAAAGGTCCAGTGTCGATAGATCCTATCAACCCTTTAGAAAATAGTCTTGAATTTATTTCACCGCAAAGGAGTTTATACTTTGCTAAATTCTCTTTAAAGTATGTTTCTTTTGTAATAGGTGCTTTTAATCCTATTAAGATGTGAAGCCCGTTCCCTGAAGCAACAATGCCCAGGTTATCTCTCTTCACTCTTATTACTTCTTCAGTTATTTTAATATATTCATCTATTCTTTCTACGTCAATTCCATCAAAGTCTATAGGTATTACTTTTTGATGCAAAAAACCAGTCAAGCCTTCATCCTCATAAGAAGCTAACGAATAATGTAAGTTCCATCTTTCAGTGTCAGGAATAGTTTCGATGAAACTTTTTACATTTGAGAATAAAGACTCAACTGATTTCCCACTCTTTCCAAAAGGTTTTCTCGCCGTTTTATATTCTTTATCGAAAGAGTCATAATATTGTCTGATAGTATAAATATGTATCATAAACTGCCTGCCCGATTCTAATTAAATGTAACTGAACTAAAATTCTTTCAGTTAAAAAATATCCTGTCAAATACTATTTGCCCTGCAAGATCTACACTCGCCTCTATTTATTTGAAATTCCTCTGTTTCTAATAGCTTAAAGCATCTAGTGCAAATCTTATAATGATAGTTAGGGTATATTTTCTTCCCTAGCATATATGCAAGGATAAATAATTCTTCATGAGTATTGTACTCGTACACTTCTTTAGCTTTCTCATATATTTTCTTTGCATGAGCTCGTGTAAACTTTTTTCTTGGTTTTGTTACTGGTTTCTTCATTTATTTACCTCTTTGTGTTATAATTGCCTTCTGAAGTCGGATTCAGGAGCTCTTATTTGTTTCATCACCATTGCAAGTAAGAGCTTTTTTATACCCATCACCATTGAAAATAAACTTTTCATATTTTGGTTTAGAACATATGCGTAGAAAATAACCATCTGGCATAGGTTCTCTGTTTTTTATTCTTACTAATAGTTTTTGCGAAGAAATATTATATTTCTCTTCTATCTCTTTTAATGAAGCATATGTTACTCCATTGATTTTATAATATCTTTCTGCACCGCTTTCTTTTGGCATTATTTATTTTCTACCTCTTGATTTTTTCTTACTGTTCTCGTTTACTATCTCTGTTAGTTCGTCCATTAGATCAACGATTTTTTTATCAAGTGCATTATTCTCAGGGTCAAGGTCTGTACAAGATCGCCACCACCATTTAACAGGTTCTAGCTCTCTAAACCTAGTACCGCAATTAGAGCAATAGTTATGTTGTCTCATTCTCTAACCTCTTAATAATCTAGCTTTTCAGGTTCATGTTTTTTGATAAGTTCAACATTTCTATCAAGTGTTTTGTTATACGCCTCTGCAAGAATTTCATTGTTATGCTCTAACCTCTTAATTTTTTCTTTTAATAAAGTTTTCTGCAATTCTCTATTATTGATTAATGGAATAGCATAGCAATCTGATATTTTAATATATTTACTACATTTCCAGTAAACATCTTTATCGTAGTAAGGACAATCGGTCACTTTGCACTGTTCAGTTGTCATTATATAAACTCTCCATCCATTGAAGCCTCTAGTTCTCGATCCGACTCTAGCATATCCCTCATATCGTGATTAAGTATGTATTTTCTTTTGCATCTTTTACAGTAGATTAAATCCCAGTTTTTCATCAATTTCCCACTTTTAATTTTAATAACATTGTGACCGAAAATATTACATATAATACGTTTCATCTTCCCTACTCCTTATATTTTACTATGCTTACTTTTGTTTCATATTTCTTTACTCATTGTTTACTTCCTTTTAGTCTAATAGCTTCATTGATTATACTCTCTTGCATTTCTTTTCTAGAAGCATCAGCATCAACAGCATCAACAGCAACAGCATCAACAGCAGCAGCAGCAGCATAAGAAGCATCAGCATAAGAAGCATCAGCATCAACAGCAACAGCATCAACAGCAGCAGCAGCAGCATAAGAAGCATCAGCATAAGCAGCAGCAGCATTTCTTCGCTTCTCTAGTAGTTCATCTATTTCTATCTTGCCTTCCAAATATAATTCAGCAGATTCAATGCAATCTCTAACTCTTGAGTCATTAGGGTACTTACTTTCATAAATGTGCAATACTGATCTGGCAGCAAAAATAGCTAGTCTTTGATTCTGCTCTTTTGACAATACTCTAACCATTAACCAACGTGACCAATCTGGTCTATGATTATTTAATTGTATAAGTATTTCTCTAATATCTTCTGTTTTAATATTTTTAAGATACCATTTAAGGCCGTCAGCGCAAGGCTTTAATTTTGCTAAATCTTTAGTTGTAAACTTCATTTCTCAACTTCCTTCTCTTTATCAATCATATTCTGTATTCTTTGAATAATACAAGTTTCACACTCAGTGTCATGTACTATGTATATGCAAAAGGTACATATCTTATCTAAGTCTTTATCGTTAATCACATTCTACTCCAATACTAAAATCGTATGCATCAACTAAGTTAACAGTATCTAAAAGAAACTCTATTTCTTCAATAGTCTTCTGATAATCTTCATCATCACAATCATTGATAACAACTTCAATAGTTAATCTTGTTCTCATCAGTCCCCACCTACATACCTACAGGCACAAAAAAACTAGCTATAAAGCCTATATACATTACTACAACAAATATCAATAAAATTTGCCATGTCTTCATCTAATACTCCATAATTCTATAAAGGTCATACCCACCATTTTACTAGTGTAAAAATTATCAGCGTATGTCATACTCATTGTTTACTTCCTTCATTAATTCAGCATCTTTAGCTTTCTGTTCATAATATCGCCTACGCTGCCCTTCTCTATTGCAAGTAATACAAACACGTTTGCCTTTAGAATTTATTCTAGTATTCTCTTTAGTGAACTTATGCCCTTTTCTGCAAGTGTTGTAATCACGCTCTATATAATCAGTTCCGTACCATTCTTTATAGTAAATTCTACCTACCCTTTTAGCTTCTTCTTTATCTTGAAAATGCCCTACGTGAAAGTTCTTCTGTAGTTCCTTCACGTATAGTTGCACTTGGTAAGTTCCGTAATCTGTTTCTAATATGTACATTATATTAGCCTCCATTGATCGGCCATTGCATTCGCAATACCTTGAAAGGTTTTTGACCTTAATTTGGTTCTATCTTTTCCAGGTGGCAAATAATGTAGTCTTTGCTGGTCTTTTTTTGGTAATTTCAACATTTCACTTTTTACATTGTTTGTTTCAATTAATTTAGGTAAACCTTTTAACCAGAGACAAGTAGCTTTTCTTTCCATGTGACCAAACATATATGGGTGTATTATTTGAGTATATGTTTTGCCTAGTCCGTATTTATGAGGAATTGGATTCTCAATACATATTTTTTCACAATCCGCTTCTTGTATTTTTTTGAAAAAAGCTAGTGCAAATTTCATTTTGTCCCATCTGGTTTTATCTTTATGTAGATGTTGTACTCCACTATTGGCAAGATAGGTACAAGGTGGATGTGCGATTATCATATCCCACTTCATATTCAATACATTTAATACGTCTCCTTTAATGTGTGGGCCAGGAGAACTAGTGTCTAATATGTCGCAAGAGATTGCATTGTGACCTTTCTTTATAAAAGCGTCTCTAACTATTCCAGATTCTTCACAG
>Ga0180432_10008771_pt1 | contig 12498 bp, 8 predicted proteins | sample SS_ome_10_FD_132414 | JGI IMG/M metagenome (GOLD analysis project Ga0180432, IMG submission 132414) | Hypersaline lake sediment archaeal communities from the Salton Sea, California, USA - SS_1_MS_2 metaG | ecosystem: Environmental > Aquatic > Non-marine Saline and Alkaline > Hypersaline >...
CTGAGCACACCTGAAGAGACAGCGGCCTCCTGGTCTGAAAGCGACTTTCGCGATCTGCAAGTGCTCTTCAACCTGGCCTGGACCGACCCCGACTGGCTGGCCGAGGAGCCACTCGAGGCGCTGGTGGACAAGGAGCGAGACTATGACGAAGCGGACAAGCAAGTTGTGTTGGGCGAACACCTGCGACTGGTGGGCGAGGTGATCCCGGTCCACAAGGAGCTACAAGAGGCCGGGCAAATCGAGGTCACGATGACACCCTATGCCCATCCCATCCTGCCCTTAATCGTGGACACCAACCAGGCCCAGCAGGCCATGCCGTCGGCCAACCTGCCGGTGCCGCCTTTCCGTTTCGGTAACGACGCCTTGGCGCATTTGGAAAAGGGCGTCGATCTGTACCGCGACCACTTTGGCATAGACCCACGCGGTATGTGGCCTGGCGAGGGCTCAGTGGCCCAGATCATCGTCAACATGGTCAGTCGAGCGGGCATCCAGTGGATGGCCTCAGACGAAGGCGTGTTGGCCAAGTCACTGGGGATGGACGGCTTTACGCGCGGGGCGGATGACCTGGTGGTCGATCTGGACAAAATGTACCGCCCCTATTATGTCGTTGGCGGTGATAATGTCCCTGTAGCGATGGTCTTTCGCGATGTGGTCATCTCCGACAAGGTTGGGTTTACCTATTCCGGCCTGCCGGGCAAGGTGGCCGCGGCCGACCTGGTCAAGCGAGTCCACGACATCCGTGACGGACTGATCGCCTCGGGTGCCAAAGGCCCACACCTGGTCACCGTCATCCTCGACGGCGAAAACGCCTGGGAATATTATGAAAACGACGGCAAAGAGTTCCTGCACACCCTTTACCAAAAGCTGTCCGAGGATGCGCTCATCAAAACCGTCACCCCGTCCGAGTTTCTGGCGCTGGCGCCCGACCAGCCAACGATCGAGGACCTGTGGGCCGGTTCCTGGATCAGCCACGATTTCTCCACCTGGATCGGCGAGGACGAGGAGAACCTGGCCTGGAGCTACCTGTATCGGACCCGAGACATGGCGCAAAAGTACGTCAGCGGTATGCGGCAAATCGACGAGGAGACACTGGCTACAGCCATGGACCAAATGTATATCGCCGAAGGCTCCGACTGGTTCTGGTGGTACGGCGCGGACCAGAACTCGGGTCAAGATGAGACCTTTGACGCGGCCTTTCGCAACACGCTCAAGCAAGTCTACGTGATCTTGGGCGAAGAGCTGCCCACTTTTCTCGACGTGCCCGTCATCCCCCTCCAGGCCCAATCGCCCGACCAATCAGCCACCGATCTCATCGCCCCAACCATCGACGGCGAGATCAGCGCGGGAGAGTGGGACGCGGCCGGCTGCTACCTCTTTTCGGGAGGTGTTATGGCCTCCGCCGACGACGTGCTCGAAAGCTTCTGCTTTGGCTTTGACGCCCAGAACCTCTACCTGCGCGTGGACGCTCGGCAAAGCTGGGGCGAGTTGGGCGATGCGGTCATCGGTTTGTATATGCTGCCCCCGGGCGGCGGTAACGCCAATCCCTTTAGCCGTTTCGGCTGGGGAGAGACGTTGCTAGGCTTTGGTGCGACGCGGCTGGCCGAGGTCGTCCTGAGCGGCGGTGCGGTAGAGGATGCGACGCTCTCTGCCGCCGACGGCGAGGGCGCATGGCTGGACCCACAGGCCCTCGAAAACGTAGCGGTGGGCAGCGCCGATAGCACCGTGTTAGAGTTGGCCATCCCCTTTGAGGTTCTGGGCGAGCTAGACACCGGAGACCGCATCAGCATGCGCGCCCTGTTTAGCCAAGGTACCGCCGACGCCGCTCGCGACCTGACCATGTTGCCCTACGCCGGTCCGGCCCAGGTCGCCGTGCCCGACCTGGGGCTGACCACGCTCGTGTTGGAAATCACCGATCCTGAGGGAGATGACCACGGTCCGGGCAGTTACACCTACGCTACCGACGCTGTCCACCAACCCGGCGCCTATGATATGACCAGCTTCTCCGTGGGCTATGACGAGGAAAACATCGTTTTCAAGTTCACCGTCGCCGGTCCAGTGGAGAACGTGTGGGGTTCTCCAAACGGCCTGTCGGTGCAAACCTTTGACGTTTACGTTGACCAGGACGGGCCTGCAAACGGCTCACGGCTGATGCTGCCCGGCCGCAACGTGGCCTTTAGCGCCGATTACGCCTGGGACTTTGCCGTCTGGATCGAGGGCTGGACGCCCGGCGTCTACGTCGTGGGCGATGACGGCCTGCCCACGCAGGCAGACGCCGAGCTGGTCATCATCGCCGACCCCGGCCAGAGCAAGGTGACGGTGCGCGTGCCCAAGAGCGTGCTGGGCGATAACCCGGAGAGCTGGGCCTACGCCGCCACGCTGGCCGGGCAGGAGGGCTACCCGGCGGGCGGCGTCTGGCGCATCCGCGACGTGAATCCCAATGCTGAGCAATGGCGCTTTGGCGGCGCACCCGGTGACACCAATCACACCCGTCTCTTGGACATCGCCTGGCCCGCCGACGTTACACCCACTCAGGAAGAGATGCTGAGCACTTACCCGGCCTCTGATGCCGATCCGCAGACGCTGGGGCCGGACAATTTTGCGCAGATCGAGATGTTTGCGGCGCAGTAGCTAAGAAACGAAAAGGACGAAAATAGGGGCGCGGCACTCGCGCCCCTATTGTTTGCCGTTCACTTAATACTTGGCTCGCTGCTCGGTGCGTGTGTGGGCCGGCGCTTCGACGACCATATAATCCATCGACCCCAGCCCATGCTCCCGCGCCGTCTTCAATTGCCCCATCTGCTCCAGCGGAATATCGAGCCGGTTCTGCTCCGGGTAGCGCTTCAGGGTCCTGACGGCCTCCGTGTCGAGGGCCACCATATCGCCGGAAGCCATAATCACGTTAGGATAAACGTACTCCCCGCGCCCATAAGCGGTGACCGTGCTGCGTCGCCCATCGATAAACGCCAGGTTGGGCTGCCACGCGAGGTTTAACTCAGCCACCTTGGCCTCCACCGCCTCGCGGTCCTCGTGCAGGAACTGGCGGTCCTGCAAGTCGATGCACCCTACGCTCAACTTGAGTGACGCCGAAAAGCGCGCCGAGGAGTGACAGCGCATATTGGCAAGGTAGACACGCTTCTGCGTCTCATAGATACTGCGCGGCACGCGGAATGACCGCCAGTATCGTCCTTTGACCTCCAGCGGGATCCACTCGTCGTGTTCAAAGTTGATAAATGGCACGCCATAGCGCCGTAGCACAGGCATCACGCCCAGATTGGTAACCACCTTGTCCGTCGGCCAGTCGGCTTTGCCCGACAATTCACCCACGGAAACTTTGGCGCCCGCATCCTGGAGAATCTCGATGACCGCTGCCAGAAAGCCCAGGTCTGTCGAAAGCGGCAAGGCATACGAACAGTTAAAGTTGGGCTTGACCATCACCCGGTCACCGGGCTGAATACCCTTGTCCAGCCCCCCCAACAGGCGCAGAGCCGTATCTATCGAGGTTGGCAAGTAATCTCCGTTGAGATGCGGCACCTTGGCGACCAGCGGCCTGCCGTCGCGCGTGAACACATTCTGCGTGCGTGGGCACGGTTTAAACACCCTCACGTCCTCCATCTCCTGCGGCTGAAATAACGCTCAAGAAGTGACCTCGACCAACGCGTCTACCGCTCGCACCCCTTGTCCGCTGGGCAAAACCACTAGCGGATTGATGTCTAGCGCAGCGACCAGATCCCCCAGATCTAGTGCCAACTGAGACACACGCACCAGGGCGTCAGCCAGCGCGTTCACATCGGCCGGTGGTCGCCCCCGGAATCCCTGTAACAAACGCGCTCCGCGCGTCTCCTGGATCATCTGCAAAGCCTCGCGGTGACTCAGCGGCGGCAGACGTAGAGAGGAGTCTTTGAGGAGATCCACGAGAATCCCGCCCGAGCCAAAAACGACCACCGGGCCAAAGTCTGGGTCCTGCAGTACGCCTAGAATGACCTCCACGCCATCGGCAGAGATCATCTCCTGGATCAGTGCGCCGTCCAACCGCGCCTGGGGATGATGTCGCCTGGCTGCCGCCATCACCTCACCAAAGGCTGTGACGACGGCTGTGGGACTTTCCAATCCGACCCGCACGCCGCCAATCTCCGTTTTGTGCTGGATATCGGGGGAGAGAATCTTGAGCACCACGGGGTAACCGATGCGCCGGGCCACCTCAGTGGCCTCCTCCGCGGTAGTCGCCACGGCTTCCCTCGGCCCAGGGATGCCATAGGCCGCCAGCAGTCGACGCCCCTCCACCTCCGACAGCGCACCGCGCATCCCCTGCAGCTTCCTGCGCCAATCTGACAGGTCGGCTGGTGAAGGACAGCCCGCGTCAAGCGACTCGCCCATACGACGACGAAAACTAGCATAGCGCACAAAGGCCTGGATCGCGCGCAGGGTTTCTCGTGTTCCTTGCAAATAAGGGACACCGCCTTCCGCCAACACACGCTTGACCTGTGGTTGAAAGTCGGTGGAAAGGTTGGCGAACATTAATACAGGTTTGCCGGTGCCCTGGGTAGCCCGTACCGCTGCCTCGGCCACAGCAAGCGATTGCTCGACCTCTCGGTCGGCGACCTGTGGCGGTGTGTCTCGCGCCACGGCCAGCAAGTGGATGTTCTCTTCCTTTGAGACAACCTCTACACACGCCGGGTAATTCTTTTCCAGGTCGCCACTGCCCCAGGCATCCAAAGGATTAGCGATGGTGCTATAGGGAGGCATGATCTGAGTCAGAGCTCGCAGGGCTTGATCAGAAAAGGGCGGGAACGTGAGAGCCAGGTCCTGCGCCAGATCGGCCACCAGGCCAATTTGCCCCCCGGAAAGGCTCAACAGTCCCACGCCCTCACCCTCAGGCAGCGGGCAGGTAAGGAATAGCTCTGCCGCCTCCACCAGTTCGTCCAACGTATCCAATCGCACGATCCCAAGACGACGGAAAACGGCGTCAGTCACGACGTCGGACCCCGCTAGACTGCCGGTGTGAGCCTGGACCGTCCGGCGGGCGACCTCAGAGCGTCCCACTTTGACCAGCAAGATGGGCTTGCCCGCCTCTGCCGCAGCCTGTGCTGCGGCCACAAACTTCTGAGGGCTGCGGATGCCTTCCAGGAAGGCGACGATGACCCGGGTGTGAGCGTCTCGGGCCAGATAGCCGATGTAATCGGCGCTTTCCAGAACGGCCTCGTTGCCACTGGAGATGAGGTAACGGAAACCAAAACGCGCCGCGTTAGCCAGGCCCAGACAGACAGCGCCGCTTTGCACGACCGCCGAGACGCCGCCCGCGTGCGTCGCTGGGCTCAAGGCAACGCTGTACGTCGCTACCCGATCTAACAAGTTGGCCACGCCAATACAGTTGGGGCCACACACCATCAAACCTGTCTCTGCGGCAAAACGGACCAGGTCAGCCTGTCGCTCCTTGCCCTCCGGCCCGGCTTCAGCAAAGCCGCTGGCTAACACCCACGCAGCCTGGGCGCCGATGTCCACCGCTCCCTCCAGAATGGATAACACCTTGTCGGCACCCAGCACAACCGCTACTGAATCCACCGGACCAGGCAGCGATTTCAGATCAGGGTAACACGGAAAGCCTGATACCTCCTTATGTCTGGGGTGAACGGCGTACACGGCTCCCTCGTACGCTAGATGACGCAGGTTATCCAGAACCAACTGGCCGGCACTCCCAGGTCGTTCCGAGGCGCCCACCACGGCAATCGACCCGGGGTTCAGCAGTGGTGAAAGGTCACGAAAGGCACTCATCGTAAAGGGTCGTCCATCCTATTCTGCGGTGTTTAACCGGTCGGGGCAAAGATCCGCGCGACTTCCGGTTTGAGAAACTGCTGTACCTCAATAGCGTACCCACCCGGATCTTCCAGGAAAAAGCACCGGATTTGGATATCCTCTATCTCACGCAACTCCCGCACGATTTTGACGCCCTGTTGCTTCAAATAATCATACCACCCTGAAACATCGTCAACGACGAGGGTAATGAGCACCGCGCTCTTTTCTTGCGCCTTGTGGAACCCTCTCTTTTCGTCCACAATCCCGAGATAGGCATTCTTGTTCACGCGATAGATCTTGGCAAACTCTTGATCCTCGACCAGTTTGAATCCCATGACCTCTTCGTAAAACCTGGAGATTGGTCCCAGGTCACGATAATAAAGAAAGGTTATCTGCGACTGCACATCCAACCTTTGCTGTTGCACGGTATTTCTCCTTGTTTCTATAGCAAGCGCGCCAGGCGCGAAACGCCTTCCTCGATCTCCTCAGGTGTCAGACTGCAGAACGGAATGCGCAGGAAACGATTGCCGTCCTCCGGGTTGGGGAAAAAGCCGCGCCCATTGGAGAGCTTGAGTCCCACTGTGACGGCCCGCTCTTTAAAACCAACGATGTCATTGCCCGCCGGCAGGTTGCCGCTCACATAGAAACCGCCTTCTGGCCGCGTCCAGTTGACCTGCGGGATGTGTTTCTCCAAAGCAGAAAGCATCGTTTGCAATCGCGGACGGTAGACCTGCTTCAAACGCTCGATGTTGGCCCCTAGCATCCCGCGCCGGCAGTACTCGTAGACCATGCCTTGTGTCGGCAAGACCGGGCCGATGTACGAGTCCACCGCCCACTCAGCCAGCGGGGCAATGGCTTCCGTCGGACCAACTACGTAGCCCAGGCGTAGCCCTGGTGCTAACACTTTCGAAAATGAGGACATGTGCAGCACACGCTCCGGCGCTAGAGACCAGATGGAGGGAATGTCCTCACCCCAGTAGCGGAGCCTACGATAGGGTGCGTCCTCGACAATCCAAAAGCCATATTCCTCTGCCAGAGCCGCCAGCCGCTTGCGCTTCTCAAGGCTCGTAGAAACCCCCATGGGGTTGTGAAAATCCGCGATCACGTACATCAGCGCCGGTGCGCCTTTTTCCAGCTCCCCCTCGAGTATCCCCAGGTTAACCCCGTCTTCTTCCAGCGGGATGCCGACCACTTGCGCACCGATCCGTCGCAGCAGGGTGATTGAACGATCGTAAGAAGGCGACTCTATAAAAGCCCGCGCGCCGGGCGGTATCAGCGCCTGGCTGATAAAAGAAAAAACTTCCAGCGAGCTGTTACCCGTGAGGATCTGGTCAGGCCCCACGCCATATTGCTCGCCTAGCCAATTACACAGGGGACCATATCCCGAGTGGCTGTATTGTAGTAGAACATCGGGGTCCCGCTGCAAGGCGATTTTCCCACACTCGATCAGGTCCTTTGCGGGCAAGACGTCCACCGGCGGCACCCCACGAGTGAGATTGATGATGGATTCTTTCAAAGTTACACCTCCAATAGCATGATGTTGCACCTCTATGGGCTACTTGATCTCTTTGACCGGTGGCCTGGCAAAGCGCCCGATTTTACTGTGGCACAGGCCAAGGTCGGCGACGGCCTCAGCTAACTTGAAGGCTACCGAGGTAGGATCCAGCACGACTGCACCCAGTTCGCGCTCGACATCCTCCGCATAGCCCGTAAGACCCGCACAACCCAGAATAATGACCTCAGCGCCGTCTTGCTCAACTGCTTTGCGAGAAAGCTCCAAGATGCGGGCCTTGGCTTTCTCCGGGTTGGCGTCCATCTCTAACACCGCCATATCCAGAACCAGGGTGGAAGCATAAGCGCTTTCCACGCCTCGCAGACGTACGTGCAGGTCCCTGGTCGGAACGCGGTTGCGAAAAGCGGTGGTGATCGAGAACTTGTGGCCCAGCATAGCGGCCATGTGCATGGTGGCCTCTTCGATGCCAATCACGGGGATATCAGAAATTTCTTTGGCAGCGTCAAGGGCTGGGTCCGAAAAGCAAGCCAGCACAATAACGTCATAGCCCTCCTCGTTGGCCTGGCGTACTCGTTCCAAAGTGGGCGGGCCAGCCAGTGTCTCATCGTACGCCGACTCAATCGAGACAGGTCCGTGCTCAGGACTGACCACCTTCAACTCGGTGTCGGGCCGTTTGATCTTTTCCAGCTCCCGACGAATATGCTCTGTGACACTCTCGGACGTGTTGGGGTTGATGACATACACTCGCATGTTCTACCTCCTCTGTTGTGCGAATTCTCGCCCCTTGTGAAAGGCCTGGAGGTTCAGGTCAACAAAACGGGACGGAACCCGCTCCTTGAGCGCGCTTTCCCAAATCTCCGGTTCTACTAATAACAAGCCCGAAAGCACACCCAGGAGCACGACGTTAACCACTTTGGAGTTGCCGACCTCCAGGGCAATCTCCACCCCCGGCACCTCGAGCACCCGCTCGACTGCCGACTTGATCGCTTTATTCGCACGTTCTTTAGCTGGGTACTCTTGCCCGCCGGTGATGGCGCTCACCGGATAGATCTCTTGTTGATTTACGAGAATCGTGCCTTCAGGTCGCACTTGCTTGAGCCAGCGCAATCCCTCTAAAATTTCAAAAGCCAGCAAATAGTCCACACAACCGTCGGGAACAATCGGTGAGTACACCCGTTCTCCCCAACGTACGTGTCCCACTACCGCACCACCTCGCACGGCCAGCCCCAGGATATCCGATTTCTTGACGTCATATCCGGCCGCTAAACCCACCGCCGCCAGGACGTCACTTGCGAGAATCGTCCCCTGACCGCCTACACCTGTGATGACAAAGTTCTTCGTCTCCACGCTCCCTTGTCCTCCCTACTCTTCACATTCGACCGGATGAATCGCGTTCACCGGACAAACCTGAGCGCACATGTCGCAGCCCACACATAACACCGGGTCGATCTCTGACTTGGGCTTTCCAGTCTTGAGGTTCACTTCTTCGGCGTGTATTATGGCAGGGCACCCCAGCCGCTTACACGTGCCACACGCAACACACGTATCGGTGTCGACCTCGTACACTCCCTGCGCACCTGGACCCACCCAGAAACACGGTCCTTCCACAATCACCACCGAAGGACCTTCCAACGCCAGGGCCGCCTTGAAGGTGTCGCGCACCGCCTTGACGTCAAAGGCATCCACCTTGTGCACATCTTCGACCCCACAGGCCCGCACCAGGCCCTCGATGTCCACCTTCCTTCCCGGTTTCCCGCTCAGCGTCTGTTCGATACCAGGGTGGTCCTGCTGCCCGGTCATGGCCGTGATGTGGTTATCCAGGATAACCACCTTACTGTTACCCCCATTGTGCACGAGGTTAATCAGGGGAGCAACGCCAGCGTGGAAGAAACTACCATCCCCGATGACCGCTACAAAACGGTCAGGGATACCGGCAATGTCAAAGCCGTGCGCGACGCCAATGCTGGCCCCCATGGCACCCATCGTGTCTGTCGCGTTATAAGGCGGGAGACAACCCAGGTTATAGCAGCCGATACCACCGGCGACTACCACGTCCTTCATCCGGCTCAAAACGTAAAAGGTGCTGCGGTGAGGACAACCCGCACAAAACACGGGAAAACGATCGGGCAAGTCTGGCAACGCTAATTCTCGCGCGCCTTTCACTTCCTCCCGAGGTAGAATACCTGCCTCAGCAGCCGATTTCGCGATTACCGCCGGGGTGAGCTCACCGACAGACGGGAAAATATCTTTGCCGCGACAATCAACGCCCATGGCCTTGATTTGCCCTTCCAGGAACGGATCTAACTCTTCGACGACCAAGAGTTGTTCCACCCCCGCCGCGAACTCACGCAACAAAGCAGCCGGCAGAGGATGCGTCATGCCCAACTTGAGAAAGGAGGCCTCTGGAAAGATCTCGCGGGCAAAGTTATACACAGCCCCGCCAGCCACAATGCCCATCCTGCGATCGCCCCATTCCAACCGGTTTATCTCAAAAGTGTTGGCAAACTCTGCAAGTTTTTTCAGGCGTTCCTCGACCACCGGATGTCGCTTGCGCGCCCACATAGCCGTGGAGACCAGCTTATGGGGATCACGATCCAAAGGAGGCGTTTCAGCGCTGTCATTTGCCATGCGCTCCCTTAGCTCGACCGGCGAAGCGGAATGGGAGATTCTCATCGTGGTCCGAATCAGCACCGGCGTATCCCATTCCTCGGACATTTCCAGCGCAACGCCTATAAAGTCCTTCATCTCCTGACTATCCGAAGGCTCCAAGAGGGGCATCTTGGCGAAGCGGGCGTACTGCCGGTTGTCCTGCTCGTTCTGAGAACTGAACATGCCTGGGTCGTCAGCAACTACGATCACCAGCCCTCCCCTCACGCCAGTGTAGACCGGGTAGAAGAAAGAGTCAGCGGCCACGTTCATCCCCACCGACTTCATCGTCACCATAGACCGCTTGCCGGCGTAGCACGCGCCTACCGCTCCATCCATCGCCACCTTTTCATTCACCGACCACTCGGCGTAAATCTCCTTGTACTGGGCCACATTCGCCATAATCTCGGAACTTGGGGTCCCGGGATACCCTGTAGCCACCTGCACACCGTACTCGTAGGCCCCGCGTGCTATGGCCTCGTTTCCTGACAACAAGACTTTCATTAAACTCACCTCTCAAGAATCGATGACATCAAGCTGATAGCGCCACGCGCCGCCAACCACGCCCGGCATCTTGAGGAGACGTACTCCCCTATGCCAGTCTAACCAGCTCGTCAATTTCCACCGTCCAGCCGCGAGCGCGTGGCCCCACGCCCCAAAAGTGCGTCGGGCTATAGAGAAAGATCCAGGGAGCGTCGTCGCGCATCATGCGATAGGCGCGACGATAGAGTTCCTGACGCCTGGCATCATCAAGGGTAACCCAGGCCTGTTCGAGCAAGGCATCAACCTGTGGGTTGCTGTACCCCTGCCACCACGGCCCAGCCATGCCGGAATGAAACTTTTCTCGCAGACACCTAAAAGTGCTAAGCGGGCTCGAGTCAAAGCAACAGGCATCGTGTATCTGCTTGGACTTTACCATCTCGGCGTACGCTGGACGATCGGAAAAAGTCTTGATTTGAGTCGTAATGCCGATTTGGGCGTACTGCTCCGCCAATTGCTGCGCCAGGGAAAATGCCTCATCGGGATGAACGGTGGGGACGTCTAATATCAGATCAAGGCCACCGGCGTAGCCGGCCTCAGCCAGTAGGCTCCTGGCTTTATCCGGATCATAAGGGAAGGGACGCGTCAAAGGGTCATATCCAAAGTGCTTGGGGGTCAATGGCCCGTTCAGAGGTCGCGCCGCGCCGCCCTTGACTTCCTGGACTATTTGGGGCACATCCAAAGCATAGTTGAGCGCCTGGCGCACACGCTTATCTGCGCACACGCCCGACCGTGCATTACACAAAAAAATGACGCACAAGCTGCTGTCCAGAGCCACGACATCCGCCTGACCGGTTGTCTCAATTAACTGCTTGCCCTCCAGACCAACTTCCGTGATGATATCAGCCCGACCAGCCAGCAAGGCGTCAATCCGTCGTTCGACGTTCGATTCGGCCCGCCAGTAAAGCTTCTCCACTGGCGGTTGGACGCCCCAATACCCCTCAAAGCGTTGCATCACAACACGACGATCACCTTCAGCTTCCACGAAACGGTAAGGTCCACTGCCGACCGGTCTGTGCGCCAGATCGGTCAGGGCACGCTGCGGGACAATAGGCAACCTGACCAGCAGATCCAGCAAATCTGCCATTGGTTCAGGGGTGACCACGCGCACTGTGCGGTCATCAAGCGCTTCGAAAACTGCGCCGCCTAGATAGCTGTTATACAGACCCTTGGTGCCTAGCTCCCCTACCATCTCTGGGTCACACGCGCGCCCCAGGGTCGCCACCACGTCCCCTGCTTTCAGCGTATCGCCATTGTGAAACAGCACGTCGTCGCGCAAGTTAAAGGTCCAGGTTCGGGCATCGGCCTCCAAACGCCAGGCTTGCGCCAGGGCCGGGCCGTAATCACCACGTTCGCCGTACCGTACCAGCGACTCGTACATCGCAAATCGGATACTGAGGCGACTCTTGGCATCGGTCCACATGTGTGGGTCGCCCAGCCACACGTACGGTTGAAGCACCGTAAGTTCTGTCAGCGGTGTCAGCATCATTCCTGCGTCCTCTGCAATCTCGCTTTTATGCCTCAGCGACAAAAAGCGTGCCTTCCAGCACCTTCACACCCGCCCCACCCAACCGGACCGCCTCGATTTTCGCCGGGGTACCCAATATTTCCAAAACGCCTCGGCCTGGCCGCCCAACAAAATGCCCTTGCTCCGCAATAAGCTCCGGCCCAGTTCTCAACCCATGGTGCACGATAAAAGATCCCATCGCGCCAGACGCCGAACCCGTGAAGGGATCCTCCAGCGCGCCGTGGGGGTCGAAAAGACGCGCATGAGTGTCCGCCTCCGGTTCAAAACCACCCAGGCAGAACATGAACGCAGCCGAGACGGCTGCGTTTTCACACAGGCGCGCCAGGGCGTCGCGCTTCATCTTTACCTTTTTCAAAACCCCCAAGTCACGTGCCGGGACGATCAGAAACGGGACCCCTGTGCCGACAACCTGAGGTGAACAGTCAGGTCTCAAGTCGGAAACCTCCAGACTGAAACACGGCGCAACTTCTTCAGCGGTGAA
>Ga0180432_10008773_pt1 | contig 12496 bp, 12 predicted proteins | sample SS_ome_10_FD_132414 | JGI IMG/M metagenome (GOLD analysis project Ga0180432, IMG submission 132414) | Hypersaline lake sediment archaeal communities from the Salton Sea, California, USA - SS_1_MS_2 metaG | ecosystem: Environmental > Aquatic > Non-marine Saline and Alkaline > Hypersaline >...
CTGGCGGATCACCCTGGGGGTGGCATGGGTGTTCGCGGCGGCGATCGCCGCCCGGGCGGCGGACGTTCAATCCGCCGACATTCGCGGTCTTCCCGACTACCGGGCCGAAAGCGACCTGCTGGCCGGTGTGCCCGGGGCGTCGTCCAGTCTGTGGGCCGGGATGATCAACCCCGCGGCTTGGCCCATTCAACGAGCCGGGGGGGTTCTCTTCGCCTGGTCTGACTCGGTTCCTCGGTGCGGCCCTGACGATCCCTCGGATTGGGCCACGGTGATTTCCATGCGCCGCCTTGCCTTCGGTTACCAACGTCACCGGCACAGCGATCGCACGGGGGTCACGTCGCATCAGGACGAGTACACCCTGGGCCTCGGGGGCGGTGACCGCGACTACAGCTGGGGGATTTCCTACTCCTGGGTGCGGGGTGACCAGAGTATGCGGCCTCGCCATCAGCGTTTGGCTATGGGGAACATCATGCGCCGCCGGTGGCTCTCGGTCGGCACGGCCATGACCTGGGACTTGGAGTGTGAGGACAACTGGTACGCGATCGACATCGGGCTCCGGCCCTTGGGACCGCGGGTGACGCTCTTTGCGGACGCGGTGCAGTCCTACGGCCACCGTTTGGAAGAAATCACCCTCGGTGGCGGGCTGGAGCTGCGGCCGATCCCGGGGCTCGTGTTGGGGGCCAAGGCGAGCGACTTCGGCCCCGAGACACACTTCAGCCTGCGGGCGGGGGTGAGTCTAGAACGTGGCTCCTTGCACCCCGCCACCCACGTTCACCTCAATCGGGATGGCGAGCGCCTGGGTTCGACCTATGTTGTCGAGACCGGGGCCTATGCCCCGCCGCTCGGATACGGTCTTCTGGCCCGGGGCACGCGGTACCCGGAGGTGCGTTTGCGGGGGGCGCTCTCCTACCGGCGGTATCAGTGGTTCGACCGTCGGCCGACACTGCTCGGCACGCTTCGACGCCTCGATGCCTACGCCCAGGACCCACGCGTCGGAGGCGTCGTGGTCAACATCTCGGGGCTCCGGGCGCGCGGCGTTCTGCTCTGGGAGCTGCGCGAGCAGCTGGCGGGCCTGCGGCGCGCGGGCAAGCGGGTCGTCCTCTACTTCGATCGCGCCGGCATGGGGGCGTACACGCTGGCCAGTGTGGCCGACCAGGTCTGGATGGATCCGGAGGGCTACCTCAGCCTGCGGGGGCTGACCGGATCGCGGATGTACGTGCGGCGGGCGCTCGACAAGCTAGGGGTCGGGGTCGATGAACACCGCCTCTTCACCTACAAGTCGGTGACCGAGAAACTCTCGCGAACTTCGATGTCGGATGCCGACCGTTCTCAAATCGGCGATTACATCGACGATCTCTATGAGTCGATGGCTCGGATCGTCACCACCTCCCGCGGGATGAGTCGCGAAGCCTGGGATCGGATCATCGGTGAGCAAGCCGATCTGCATGCTTCGGAAGCCCTCGCGGCCGGGTTGGTCGATTCGGTGGGCACCTTCGAAGAGGCAAAGCGAGCCGCCCGGCGGGCCCCGGGGCGGCACTGGGATGATGCGTCCAGCCTCGACATCGGTCAGGTGTCGGGCGATCGGGTGTGGGGACCGCTGGAGTGGGGAGAGCCCCCGCGCATCGCCGTGCTCTACGCCATCGGTGCCTGTGCCATGGATTCGGGGATCAAGGGCCGCTTGCTGTCCACAGAGATCGCACAAGCTCGCAGGGATCCGCGGGTTCGGGCCGTGGTGTTGCGTGCTGACTCACCCGGCGGACAGTCCCTTCCGAGCGATCTGGTCTCGCGTGAGTTGAAGAAGACCACGGCGGTGAAGCCGGTCATCGTCTCCCAAGGGAGCATGGCCGCATCGGGCGGCTATTGGATCAGCATGTACGGCGACAGCATTCTAGCTTCCCCGTGGACCGTGACCGGATCGATCGGTGTCGCCTCGATCCACTACTGGAACGACGGCCTAGGGGACAGGCTCGGCATCGACTACGACTTCGTCAAGCGGGGCGAACACGCCGATGCCGAGCGGGGAATGCGATTCCCCTACATCAACATGACGCTTCCCGAGCGACCGTTGACCGACGAGGAGCGCGAACGGGCGGAGGTGCTGATCCGAGGCATCTACCGCCGCTTCGTCAGCAAGGTGGCCGAAGGGCGGGGCATGACGGAAGAGGCGGTCGACCAGGTTGGACAGGGGCGGATCTGGAGCGGAACCCGGGGCCGGGAGCTGGGTCTGGTCGACGAGATCGGTGGGCTGTGGGAGAGCCTGCGGGTCGCCAAGGAGGCGGCGGGGATCGCCGCGAACCGCCCCGTCTCGGTCGTCGAGGGGCCCTCCCTGGGCCGGTTCCGACTTAATCTACCTCGGCCTCTGATGCTCCTGGCGAAGCAGGAGGAAGTGGACGCCGGAGACGGACCGTGGATGCTCCCGGCCGATACATCCTGGACGCGGATGCTCCTGGGCGAGCACGCCTTCGCGCAGCTCGCACTCCCGGCGCAGACCTACCTCGAGTACACGCTTCGTGCCGAAGGGCATCCGATGTTGCTGATCGATCCGTTCGAGATCGGCGGCCTCTCACCGGTGGCGCAGTGATGCCGATGCGATGTCTGCTCTGGGGGTTGATCGGGCTGTGGGCCGCTGCACCGGCGATCGGCGCTGGAGGCCTGCCCGATCACGTGAACGAGGTGGGCCTTCTCGTGGCCCCCACCGTCGCGCACTCGAGTGCGGCATCCGGGCTCTTCAATCCCGCCGCCTGGTGGGTTCCCGGCACGGCCAAGGTGCACTTCAGTTGGCGCGATCGGGTGTGCGCTCGTGAAGATCCCAAGGACTGGACGGCGGCGGTCGCGGGTGGACGCGTTGCGTTCGGAATGCAGCGGTTCCAGCATCGAGGCGCCGAGGGGCGCTGGCACCATCTTGACGAGTACACCATCGGGTTGACGGGCGGGCAACCGGGAAGCCATACGGGGATTTCCTATACCTGGAATCGGGGAAGCCGAAATCAAATGGCGCGCCACCGGCGTATGGCGGTAGGGATGACCCGCTGGGGCCGGGCACTCGGTGTCGGGTCGGTCGCGGTCATCGACCTGGAGAAGAAGGACCATTACGTGGCCGCTGACGTTGCGCTCGAGACTTGGAACTCACGTCTGACTTTCTTCGTGGACACCGTCTACCGCTACGGAGACCAGTGGGACGACCTGACCGGCGCGGTGGGTCTGAGCCTGGTCCCCGCCAAGGGGATCGCCGTGGCCGCCCGTGTACGTGAAGGCGGCGCCTGCGGCATCCGCGTCCAGCTTGATCTCGCCGATGGGTATCGACCGAGCGTGCGCATGTATTTTGACGATGATCAAGAGCACTGGGCCACCGTCTATGCGATTGAGCGCTAGCTCCAGATGCAGAATTGGGTGTAGATGACCATCGCCAGTCCGATCGCGATCTTGATGAGCGACGATGCGAGCTTCCCGAGCACCGCTCCCCAGCCCGCGGGCATGCTCACTTCTAGTTGGCGCAGGTGCCAGTACTCGAAGAGCACCGCGCCGGCAGCGGCGCCGATGAAAGAACCCACGATCGATCCGATGATCGGGAGGATCGGCGTGCCCAGGATCGCGCCCGCAATGCCGCCCACGAACGCTCCCAGCATGCCCCACTTCGATGCCCCGTAGCGCTTCGCCATCAGGCTTCCCAGGAAGGATTCAATGATCTCGCCGGCGATGACGAGTCCCAGCATGACAAGGATGGCCCAGAGCGAAATGGTCGCGAAGCGGGTGACGAGACCGGTCACCAGGATGGCACCCAGGATGATGAAGTTCCCCGACAATCCGAGCGGGATCGCAATGAGCCCCGCCACCAGCACCAGCTCGAGCATGACGAGAGCGGCGATGTGCACGATGTTGTCCCAGGGAATCGACACGCCAACCTCCCGATGGGGGGACCTTCCTCTTGCGTCATCTCCGGGAAGGAGGATAGGCTGATCAGCTGGCCCGATCCAGTCCCCGCTTCCACGAGGAGGAGAGATGAAGCGAGCCAAAGCACGCAGCGGTTGGGTGGACGCGATCGCCGGAATGCCCCGGGGCTTGGCCCGGGCGGCCGATGTCGCGATCCGGGATGTCATGCGGGTGAGGAAGTCGGAGCGGGTGGTGATCATCACCAACCCGGAGCCCGACGTCCTGCCCATTTCGGCGGCCCTCATGGATGCCTCTCTGGCCCGCGGGTCCGATGCCTCGGTCATCGTGCAGCCGCGCCGGAGCCAGCTCGACATGGCTTCCGATGCCGTCATCCACGCGCTGCGCTCCGAGCCCGAGGTCGTGATCTCGATCAGCGGATCGAAGCTCGGCAAGGACCGCTTTGGCCTCGAGAAGCCCTATCGGTTCCCCGGTGTGCCAGGGAAATGGTCGCACATCTTCAACGCTCTCATGGGTTCGGGTAAGGCGCGCGCCTTCTGGTCGCCGTCGGTGACGCTCGATACCTTTATCCGCACCGTGCCGGTCGACTACGCGCTGATGCGCCGCCGAGCCCGCAAACTGGGGACCGCGCTCAATCGGGCCGATCGCGTGCATGTCACCGCACCCGGAGGTACCGACATCGAACTCGGCCTCCGCGGCCGCAAGGCGCAATTGGATGACGGGAGCTTCAGTCGTCCCGGCACCGGAGGCAACCTGCCGGCGGGGGAGACCTACATCTCTCCGGCCAATTACGACGCCGAAGGAGTGCTTGTCTTCGACGGTTCGCTGGCCGTGGTCGATGGGGGCGCCTTCGTCCCTCGCCGGCCGGTGACGGTCGATGTGCAGGGCGGACGAGCGATCCGGATCCGCGGCGGCGCGGGCGCCAAGCGTTTCGAAGCATCTTTGCGTGCCGGCGAGGCGATGGCCCGGGGCATGAAGGGACTCAAGGGATGGTCCGCGAAGCGCATCCACGCCTACGAGCGGAACGCCCGCCATCTGGGCGAGCTGGGGATCGGCCTCAATCCCCGGGCGCGCGTGACAGGGAATATGCTCGAGGACGAGAAGATTCTGGGGACCTGCCACTTCGCGATTGGCGCCAATTACGACGACGACGCCGAGGCCTTCATCCACCTTGATTGCATCGTCAAGTCGCCGACGATCGCCGTGATCTCCAAAACCGGCAAACGGCGCGAGATCATGCGCGGCGGGAAGATCCTCTAGCCGTGAGAATCGCAACCTGGAATGTCAACTCCGTCCGCGCTCGGCTGGCGCGGATCGAGCCCTGGCTCGAGAAGTGGAAGCCCGACGTCCTCGGACTGCAGGAAACGAAGGTTCGCGATGGGGAATTCCCCCGTGAAGCGTTCAGCGCGAGCGGCTACGAGCTGGAGATCCATGGACAGAAGACCTACAACGGGGTTGCCCTCGCCAGCCGCGAGCCGCTCGAGGGTGTCTTCCGAGGATTCGCCGATGATCCCCCCGATGCCGACCGCCGCGCCATTGGCGGTCGAATCGGGGATCTGACCGTCGTCACCGTCTATGTTCCGAACGGCACCGAACTCGGTTCCGAGCGTTTCGCCTTCAAGCTCGAGTGGTTCCGCCGCCTTCGAGCAGAGCTGGAAGCGAGGTTCCAGCCGAGCGACCCGGTCATCGTCTGCGGCGACTTCAATGTTGCGCCCGAGGACCGTGACGTCTATGACCCTGACGCTTGGCGGGGCAAGCTGCTCTTCCATCCCGACGAACACGCGGCACTGGCGCACCTGATGGGGTGGGGACTCGTCGATGCCTTTCGGCTGCAGACCCCTGACGCAGGATACTACTCCTGGTGGGACTACCGCGCGGGGATGTTCCACAAGGGGAAAGGGCTGAGGATCGACCTCGTCCTCGTCACCCGCTCCCTGGCGGAGCGCGTGCGTGCGGTCGTTATCGATCGCGAGGCCCGCAAGGGCCCCAAGCCGTCCGACCACGCACCGGTCATCGTTGATCTCCGGTGACTTGCGCGTTGGCGAGAGGGGTGATAGCTTCAATGGTCCAGAAGGGGGGGTGAGTCGATGCGTGAGCGCAGGGTCCTGGAGTGGGAAACGGTCGAGACCGGATCGGAGGATATGGTTCTTTTCCGGCTGCGGGGCCGGCTGACCGGGACCAAGGAGAGCTACGACTTCCTCGAGGATGTCCGTGACGCGGTTCGTGATGGACGCATCAACGTCGTGATCAATGCCGAGAAGCTCGAGCGGGTGTCGAGTCCGGGCGTCGGCGTGATTGCCGCTTGCTTCACCTCCGTCATGAACGCGAAGGGTTCTCTGGCGCTGACTCAGGTCTCGAAGCAGCTGCAGACGCTGCTGGAGATCGTCTGCCTGTGGGATCTGCTCGGCCACTACGCCTCGGAAGACGAGGCGCTCGGGATCTAATCCGCGCCCGGAAACGCCGCATCCTGCAGCATCTGAAGCTTCATCCGCTCCATCGGCTCGAGATCTTCGATCAGGTCCGGTCGGCCGTCCTTGTGGAGGATCTTCCGCTTGCCCACCGGGACGCTGACGAGTTCCCCATCGAGCGGCCCGATGGGCACCGATCCGTCATAGACACAGACGCAGGTTCCGACGTCACCGGTGATGACCGCGATCGTCGAACCCAGCAGTTCCACCCGGGCGATCTCCGTGTCGATCAAGAGACGTGATCCCGCGAACTCTGGCCCGGTCGAGAATCGAACCTCGCCCCGGGTGACCTGCGCACGCATCTCGCGCCCCCGGAGACTGGGCAGGACGACCTCGCTGTAGGGGGCAAGCTGCACCACCATCCGCTCGGGTGAGACCAGGTTGATCATGGTGGAATCGTCCCGCGCTACCCGCACGCCCGCTTTGAGATACCGATTCACCGCGTGTGCGTCTCCCAGCGGAATCTCGATGTCGTTCATGACGAGCGCGCCGCCCGGGATCGGTTCGCCCAGCTCCCACCGGGGGCCTTGGCCGAGGAGTGCGATCACCAGGACCGCGGCGGCCGCGGCGGCGGCTCCCAGGCTGAGCAGGCCGAATCGACGATACCATGGCACGGGGTGCTCGACGGGGAGACGGGCTAGTTCGGGGACCGTGCCGGAGACAAACTCGCGTTTCAACCGCTCCCGAAAGGCGCTATGGGCGAGCGGGCGGCCCAGGGTGCGAACGGCATCCCGGGCGCGTGTTTCCGCCGCGCTCAGCTTGTCTCGGTCGCTCGGGTTCATTCCCATACGCCTCTGAGTTTGTCTGCCAGCTCCGCCAGCGCTCGCGAGTAGCGCTTGCGGATCGCGTCGTGCCCCATTTCGAGCAGAGAAGCAATCTCCTTGTGATTCAGACCCTGATAGTCGTGCAGAACCACCACGGTCCTCAATGAATCGGGCAGGTCCATCAACGCCGTCTGCACGAGCTTCTCGCGTTCGGCCGCTTCCCGAGCTTCCTCGGGATTCGGACTCTGGCTGATGACGTCGATCGGTGCGCCGGAATCGCTCTCGAGCGAAGAGGAGCGGACATCCATGCGATGCGCGGCCGATCGCCAGAGCGAGCGGCAGGCGTTGAGGGTGATCGTTGTCACCCAGGGGGTCGGATCGCGGTCGGGATCGAGTTTGGTGGCCGCTCGCTGCAGCTTGCAGAAGATATCCTGGGTGGCGTCCTCTGCCTTCGCGCGGTTGCCCAGCAAGCGATAGGTGAGTGCGTAGACGGAGTCGAAGTAGTGCTCGAAGAACGCTCCCAAGGCATCCGGATCCTCGCGGCGGACGCCTTCAAGAACCGCCCGATCGGGTGGATCAATGGCATTGCGGGAGGCCGGATCGGCGGTGCCCGTGTCCATCCACGCCGAAAGGAGGCGCTCGAACAGTTTCCGTACGAGCACCATCCATGGCGCGCAGTATGGCTGGCAGGCTTCGATCACCATCGTGATCCTACTCCCCCCACGGCCACCGGACAACGCCAGTCTGGATCCTGGCCGTTGTGGACGCCACTTTGTGGTATTGCTCTCATCCCCTACCAGATCTTACTCCGCCGACCCCTTGACCGTGACCAGAAAAAGGCCGTCACAGCCCGCGGCCGGTCGCGTACCCGAACCAGGATGGATCCCGGAGGATGGATTCCGGGAACTTGGAGGACCGTTGGAAACAAGGAGGACGGATCATGAGTCGGATGGCTACGTTGGCTTTGCTGATTTGCGTGCCGGTCGTGTCGGCCGGTGCACTGACATATGAAGTTGCGATCGAGAACATGATTCCCGGCGGACCGGAGATGGGCCAACCGATGACGCCGCCGGTTGTGGTGGTGCATGGTGCGGGCTACACGCTCTTCGATGCCGGGGAACTCGCTACCGCGGGGTTGGAGCTGCTGGCCGAGGACGGTATGACCGCCGACCTGGTGGCGGAAGCCGAGGCGAACGCGGATGTCCAGCAGGTCGTCGTGGGAGGCGGACCCTTCTTCGGCACCGAGATCGTGCAGGTGACGGGCAACCCGGGCGAATTGCTCTCGCTGGTCACCATGTTGGCCCGGAGCAACGATCTCATCACCGGAATCCACGACGTCGCCCTGCCCGCGAGCGGGAGCGTGGAGATTCTCCCAACCGGCGTTTACGACGCCGGAACGGAACAGAACACCGGTATGGTGGAGCACATTCCCTTCTACGGAAATAGTCTTGTGGGTCCCGAGGAGGACGCCGTGATCTCCATGATCAGTGAGTACGCGGTGTTGAATGATCCGGACTACAAGGAAATCCGCTACACGTTTCCGCCCTCGGCGCGGGTGAGAATTACCGTCATCGAGCCCACACCGGCGGAGGAGGTGACCTGGGGCAGCGTCAAGGCACTCTTCAGGTAGGGCCCTGGGGGACTCGGTTGGGCAGGGAGGCCGCCACACCCGGCAGAGCAAGGCCTCCCTCGCCCGCCGATCCAGGGAAGGAAGGGAGAAGGATAGCATGAGCTTGACACGACACACACTTCTTGTGGCAAGCGCAGTGCTGATGATGAGTGTCGCCGGGACGGCTCGGGCACAGGAATCCACATTTGCGTACGAAACCGTAATCGACGGCTACCATCTTTCCTCGGGGCGGGGCGTGGCGGTAGACAACGACGCCTGTGCCTACGTGATCGAACCCTGGTACGAAGACGGGCAGCATCTCGATATTCTAATCGTCAAGCTGGACGCGGAGGGGGTGCTCCTCTGGACGACGACCATGACCGGCTACGACCGCGACTACGCCACCGGCATCACGGTCGATGTAGCCCCCACGGTCTACGTGACCGGCTGGACCGATTCCGATGACTTCCCGACCACCGCGGATGCCTTGTTTCCCGAGCAAGTTCACTTCCGCGACGCGTTCTTGATGAAGCTGGCGGGAGAGGGCGGATCGATCCTCTACAGCACCTACCTGGGCGGTGACTACACCGACGAGAGACGGGCCATCGCCCTCAACCGCGCCGGTGATATCCGCCTCCTCGGCACGACCGGATCGATCGTCTCCCCACCGTTGATCTTCTGCAGGAGGAGCTGAACGGCTGGCCCTACGCTTACAGCAGGCTCTCCGCCGATGGGGGCGCGGTGTTCTATAGCACCTATCTGGGAGGCACTAAGGATGACGAGGGTGCCGCTCTCGTCCTGACATCGAATGATGACTTGATCATCGCCGGTCACACCACCTCCGAGGACTTCCCTCCTGCCGATCCGATCCAAGCCGGTTTGGCCGGGGAAGCCGACATCTTTGTCGCCCGCATCTCCGCCGACGGCAGCGCCCGTCTATTCGGCACCTATTTGGGGGGCGAGGAGGGCGAGAGCGTGGGCGGGTTGGCCCTAGACCCTATGGGCGGGATCGTCGTGGGAGGGACAACGCAGTCGATCACCTATCCGACCACCGCGGGAGCCTTCCAAGAGGAGTTCGTGGGGGAAATCAATGGATGCGAGATCCCCTTCGGGCTCGTCTTCGACTGCGATGACATGTTCGTCACCAAGCTGCAGGAGGACGGCGGCGGGCTGGAATTCAGCACCTTCGTCGGCTACACGACCTCCGCGGATTTTCCGCCCGTTGGCATCGATACGGCTTCCGAGATCGTGGTCCCATGCTGGCGGCCGATGGGAGTGACCTGCTCCATATGGTGAGCATCGATTCCTATTCCCCCGGGGCCGGTCACGGGATCGCGATCGACGAAGCGGGAGACATCTATTGCACGGGAGCCATGAATGCGCGGGCCGATGTCTACATCGCCAAACTGCCGGGCATGGATCCGGTGGCCGCTGTTGCTGACTGGGATCGAGATCGAAGCATGAGTCTAGTGGGTCCCAGCCACCCCATTCCGTTTGGGGTGGCCACCCGTGTGCGTCTTCGAACTCCCGAGGGCGAGCACACGATTCTCACGGCTACTTCTTCCGGTTCCAAGCATCGGACGGCAATCGATCCCGACGTGTTGTGGTGATGCGATGAATCCGCTTCCGGCCGGTCCCGGCCATCAACGCTCGATGGCCACGACCTGGCGCAGACGCCGAGAAACGTAGGCCCGGACCGGCCGGCTCCATCCCGATCCGCGGTCCACCTGGCACTCGACGCCTACAAAGGGGAACCGTGTCGATGCCGGTTCGATGATTGGGATTTCGAGCGTAGATAGCTCCGCCCATTCCGACCAGCCATTCACGTGGCCCTCCTCATCGACGACCGACGTGCGCGCACGATAGCGGGATTGCGTTTCCGGATAGATCGCCCGCTCCACCCCCAGATCGTGGAAGGTCACCGCGCCATCGACGCAAACGAAGAAGTCGAGGGGCGGCATGCGATCGAAGTAGCACCGCGCGATCTTGTCCCGCCGTTCGCACAGCGTGCGGACCATGTATCGCGCCGCGTCTGGATTCCGATAGCGGGCTTCGTCTACGATGGCGGTGAGCTGCTCCTCGGTGAAGGCCGAGATGATCTTGGCCGCCCAGTAAGCATCGCGATCGGTCATGTAGGCGAAGGCGCTGTTGGGTTGGAGCGGCTTGAATTCAAGGGGATCGAAGAGCTTGCTCTCGAAGTATCCGATCTCGTCCAAGCCGGCTGGACGCTGCAAGCGGCGCCAATCGTCCTGGTGGAGTCCGAGGGCCAGGATGCGGCCGAAGATGGGGACCGGATCCACGGTGTGCTCGAATCCGTTTCGAGGATACGCGCCGTTGGCACCACAGCCAAGGGTGCTGGCGAAATCGATCAAATAGTGACGGACGTAGTTCCCTTCGGGCGTCTCCACGAACACATCCAACGAATTGTGCTGCTTGGTGTCGAAGTGGTTGAGCCAGGCCGCAAACACCCGCAACCCCCGAAGCTCCCGACGGTGTTGGTGCTTGATGCGGTCATTCGGGTCATCACGGCGGCGTCCGATGTAGTTGAAGGGCCCGACGGGGGCTCCGTCCAGGTACCGACTGGAGATCGCCCGATAGCTGCCATCCTCCTGCGGGGTCACCGAGGATAGGACCTGGTCCACATCTTCCTTGACCATTCGGCGCCGGGAACCAGAGGGTAGCTTCAGACTGACATCTTCACCGAGGATGAGATCCTCTCTGCGGAAGACGACAACCGCGTCATCGGGAACGTTGTAACCGGCAGCGTGGAGGATGCGGCCGGAGATGACCCCCGCGGCAGTGGTCATTCCGAGTTCGCCGGGTGGATCGAACTTGATCAAGAAGACCCCTCCGGCTTGATCTCGAATCACGAACCCTGGAGTCACTCCCTCGGTCTTGGCGCTTATGATCGTCCAGGGCCCGCGGAGATCGGGGCCCGTGCCCGGTCCGGGTCCCTGAGCAGCAGACTCGGGGGACATGGGGAAGAGACCGATGCGGTTGGTGAACCACGTGCAATTGGGAACTTCATCGAGACGATTCACATTCGCCGCCGGAGGGACGTGGTCGCCGCCGAATAGCGTCCCCACCCGGCGCACGATATTCCCGGGTCGAAGCAGGCGGCCGGTGGGGAGAAGCACCGAATCATCGAACATGTCCCACAACATGTTGGGCTCTCGCTCGGTGGGTTCGGAGATGGATTGGCGGTCCTTCTCGTGCCAGATCACGGGGCGGTCGACCAGAGATCGGGCAGCCGCGATATCTCCTCCGCTGCCCAAGAGGAGAGTCGCCCCAAGAAGTGCGAGGCTAACGGAGGGCCACCTGTTCGCGACCATGCAGGAGTCCTCCCTTCGCATACTGAAACGTCTGTTCCGCGGTGAGCCGCAAGACGCTTTCCTCGTCACTGAATGCCACCTCACATCGGCCCGTGAACCCTCCCTTCGCATCGATGAGTCTCATTCCGAAGCCGTAGCAGAGGACAGTCCTCGCCGCGCTGATTTCCTCGATCTCCCCGAAGACCTGTCCCCAGTCCGAAAACAGATAGGCGTCGATGCCGGTGCCTGAAGGTTCGCGGTTAGCCCACATCGGCCAGCGATACTCCACCGTACAAGACGTGATACCTCGATCACGCCACCGGAAATCCCGATAGCCCCGGAATTGATCGGGATCGTCATTGGTGAGGAGACGTTGAAAGGGGATGCTGTCTTCGTCATCGGGAACGATCCAGCTGATGTATCCGCGAAGCGCAAGCGTCCTCTGTGGATACCAGA
>Ga0180432_10008774_pt1 | contig 12496 bp, 12 predicted proteins | sample SS_ome_10_FD_132414 | JGI IMG/M metagenome (GOLD analysis project Ga0180432, IMG submission 132414) | Hypersaline lake sediment archaeal communities from the Salton Sea, California, USA - SS_1_MS_2 metaG | ecosystem: Environmental > Aquatic > Non-marine Saline and Alkaline > Hypersaline >...
ATATGCAAGCTGCCCCTCTGCGGCCCGGTGGTTGTGCTTCGCATCAGCCCGTCTTGTTCCCGCAAAGTCTGCCGCTGGCGTTTTGGAAAGCATCCGCCACCTTCTTCCCACCATCCGTCGGATCGGGGGGGTGGAAAACGAGAGTCCTACACGGAGCCGTCTATCAGGCACGCAAAACCCGTCCAAAACCCCGAAATCCAATTATCTTGGACAGCAGTGATGACGTCCTGCTATACCAGCCCCGACGACGTCATTTTCTACGTAATGAGACGATTAGTGCGTTGCTCGGTTGCGCAGCTCGTCACGGTCAACGTGTAACGGTTGGGGTCGGGGGAATGGGAGCAACGCAACCGACTGACGAAAGACGAGACCAGTAGCACAACCGATTAACGAGTACCGGAGCTCTCTCACCATAGGTGGTACTAAGAACGGGGGCACCCCATCACGTCTGGACATACTGGACCTCTGCCTCTGCCAGCACCTCGTCGCGGAAGTACTTGCTCAACCCTCCAGGGGTGCTGATGTCCACCTTCCTGCCACCAAGCATCACGGATAGCTCCTGCTCCATGTCGTACAGCTTGAAGAAGCCGACCACGGCACAGGGTTCGAACTCCACCAGCACATCTATGTCGCTGTCCGGCCTGAAGTCATCCCTCAGCACGGAGCCGAACAGGGACAGCCGGCGTATGTGGTGGCGGCGGCAGAAACCGGCCAGCTTGTCCTTGGGGATAGGGACACGGCCTCTCACCCGGCTGTCCCCCGCCCTGGTGTTGCCCTCTGTAACAGTGTGAGAGACCGCTGTCTCCTGCGCGGCGATCGCAGCCACAAGGTTCTTCAGGTCTGCATAGACAGGACAGTTTGGGTCTGCCTGGTAGTAGACCTGGCGCCCCTGCACCGTGCGGCGGAGGATGCCGCTGTCTGTCAGGTGTTTCAACTCTCGCTCTACCGTTCCCCGGCCGCTATTCACGGCATCCAGTATCTGTTTGGTGTAGAGAGACCTGTCTGCCTGGCCGTACAGGAGAGTCAAGACAGCCTGCCGGGTCTTGCCGAAAAGGCCGCTGCACAACGGACTGCCAGTCATATGCTTACCCATCCTGGGTGCTATCTTACCCATCTTGGGTAACAAGTCAAGTGCAGACCCCCAGCGCTCCTCTCCATCATCCCTTCATCAAGTCTTCAGCGAAAGGGAGTCTCCGCAGCCCGGGACTTCTCAGGCGGCTATGATCTGCAGAGTGCCAGCACTTTCGCGTCCATCTGGCGTTCCAATTGATCGACGCGCTGCTGCTTGGCGGGCGCGTGCTCGCAGCAAAGCTGGTCCGGCAACGTCGCGGAACATGCCTCGTCCTGCAAGCGGATTCCTACCATTTTGAAATTGACTATGCTACAATAATTGCCGCATTATGGTAAACAAGTCCCCCAAAGGAGCCGTCATGAAGCAGGAAATCGAGGCTTTCTTGGACCATTTGGCCAGCGAGAAGGAGTTCTCCGAGAACACCGTTGCCGCCTACAAGAATGATCTCGTGCAGCTCGCCGACTTCCTCCAGGAGAAGGGCCTTCACCGCTGGACGGACGTCGATCGGCAGGCTATCTGGAGCTACCTGGCGGACCTGAGGCAAAGAGGCTACGCCATGACCACGGTGGCCCGCAAGACTGCCTCAGCCAAGTCGCTGTTCAAGTATCTGGTCAAGACGGGGGTCATAACCAGTGCACCTACAGAGAATCTCGGGTCGCCCAGGGTGAAGAAGAGCTCACCGCGGCCACTTACGGTCGGCCAGGTGAGGGACCTGCTCAAGCAGCCTGACAAGTACCCCGCTCCGGAAGCCAGGCGAGACAAGGCCATGCTCGAACTGCTCTATGCCACTGGAATGCAGGTCAGGGAACTCATGGCCCTGGACTGCGAAGATGTTGACCTTCAACAGGGACAGGTCTTCTATACCATCAGGGGCTCCAAGGAGAGGAAAGACAGCGTACCACTGGCCTCGGTGTCCTCCCTGCAGAGGTACGTGGAAGAAGCCCGGCCCCAGCTTTGCCGTCAAGGTGACGAAGATGCCCTGTTTCTGAACAGGCTCGGGGAAAGGCTGACGAGGCAGGGCTTCTGGCAGATAATCAAGGGCTATGCCAAGGAGGCGAAGCTGGATGACATGGTAACCCTGCGGGCTTTGCGCCATAGCTTCGCCGCTCACTCATCCGGCCAGAAAGGCTGACCCTTTCGGCGCCGCGTCGCCAATGGCACCCCACGAGCCTTCGCCAACGTGGTTTGCGTCGGGTTGCAGGCGACGACACCCGGCCGATCACCAGACTGGCCGATCACAGGAGGGCTTGCAGTGGGGCTTATCTACGAGAAACGTGGCAAGATCGTCCACATCACCATCGACCGGCCGCGTGCCTTGAATGCGCTCGACCCGCACACGCTGCAGGAGATGAGCGAAGCCCTGATAGACTTCAGGGGCGACGACAACTGTTGGGTGGCCATAATCACCGGCAGCGGCAGCAGGGCCTTCTGCATTGGTGCGGACATCAAGGACACGCTGCCTGTTCTGGCGAACGTGCGCAATGAGTGGTGGCGCATGCCACCGACGCTATTTCGCGGGCTGGAACTGTGGAAGCCCACCATCGCTGCAATCAACGGGTATGCCCTGGGTGGAGGACTGGAACTGGCCCTGGGTTGCGACCTGCGGATAGCCTCTGAAAACGCCGTCTTCGGGTTCCCCGAAGTCACCCTGGGGATAATCCCGGGTTGGGGCGGAACACAGCGGCTGCCCCGGGCCATACCCAGGTGCAAAGCTGCCGAGATGGTCTTCCTCAGCGAGCGTATTGATGCCCAGGAGGCCCTCCGGCTCGGCCTGATAAACAAGGTGGTCCCGGCCGACCAGCTCATGCCCGCCGCGGAGGAGTGGGCAGAAAGGCTGTGTCAGATACCGCCGCTTGCCGTCAGGGCCGCCAAGGAGGCAATGACGAAGGGGGCGGAGATGAACCTGGAGGAGGGCCTGATGCTTGAGACCAAGCTGATGGACTACTGCTTCGCTACCGAGGACCACCAGGAGGCGAGGCAGGCCTTCCTTGAGAAGAGAAAAGCCGAGCCAAAGGGCCGATAGGCCCGCCAGCGGCTTGCCCCAGTTTTCCAGAAGCGCAGAAAGGAGAAAGGAGTCACATGGAGATCAAGAAAGTGGGCGTGGTGGGCTTCGGGTTGATGGGTGGGGGGATCGCCGAGGTCTGCGCCAAGGCCGGCTACGACACAGTGGTTGTCGAGGTAGCCCAGCAGTTCCTGGACAAAGGCTACAAGAATGTCACCGTCTCGCTGGAGAAAGCGGTCAAGCGAGAGAAGATGACTGCCGAGGAGAAGGATGCTGCGCTGGGTCGCCTCAAGGGCACCCTCAACATGGAGGAGTTCGGCGACCGCGACCTGGTTATCGAGGCAGCCATAGAGAACCTCGACGAGAAGAAGAAGATATTCGCCAGCCTGGACAAGACATGCCCGCCGGCCGCCATCCTGGCCAGCAATACCTCCTGCCTGTCCATCCTGGACATGGCCGCCATGACCGGCAGGCCCGACAAGGTGCTTGGACTGCACTTCTTCAGCCCGGTCCCTGTGATGCAACTGGTGGAGATCGTGCGAACGCTGGTCACCTCGGATGAGACCATGGCGCTGGCCAAGCCCTTCTGCGAGTCCATCGGCAAGACAACGGTGCTCTGCCAGGACATACCCGGGTTCATCGCCAATCGCCTCAGTATGGCGTATCTGGCCTACACCATCAGGTTCTACGAACAGGGCATGGCCAGCAAAGAAGACATCGACAAGACCATGAGGCTGGGCCTGAACCACCCCATGGGACCACTGGAGCTTTCGGACTTCATCGGCCTGGATACCGTGTATTACATCATGTCGGCCATGTACGATGAGCTCAAGGACCCCCTGTTCGCCCCACCAACCGTCCTGAAGAAGATGGTCACTGCCGGCCACCTGGGACGGAAGACGGGGAAAGGCTTTTACGACTACAGGTAGCACGTTCCAGAGGGTGAAACGGCCTGTGCCACGCTTCCGGCGTGCTTGTCTGCTAAGGGCTTGATTTCGGGATACCTTGGTGCTTACCCTGTGTCGAGTGAGGCTCTGCCAGCAACCGGCAGGGCCTCTTGCTATAGGAAGCTGGGCTACCGCTCAGAAAACCCTGACGAGACAGACGAGACAGATGTAGAGTGGCTGCAACCCAGCCACTCTATTACCTCCTGCTCGTGACACCGGCCACGAGATTGACGTTAATGTGCGTTCTCGCCCCCTTTCATTCTTCATGGCTGGGGGCAAAATCTTCAGCTTGACACCCTGTTTTCGCCGTTGCTAGAATAGCTGTACATATGGATGGAAGTATGTACGTCCAGTGGGAGGATATGGCATGAAGAGAAAGGTAACCCTGGTATTTCATGATGAAGACCTTTACACGCGGTTGAGAATAGAGGCCGTCAGGAGACGTACTACGGCGAGTGACATCGTCGCCGACGCGGTACGGGAATGGTTGGAGAGCCGCGAAGACGCTGAACTGTTGCCTGTTATTGAAGCTGCGAGGACTGAATGGAAGGAGAAGGGCGGGCGTCCCTGGTCCGAAGCCGAGCAAGAGCTGGAGGAATCAATAGACCGCCAGGAAGGGGCCGCCGAGGCAAGGCGTGTATAGGCTTGAGGTCTCACCGGCTGTCGACCGCGATTTGGATAAGCTCAGGGGCCGAATCAGAAAGCAAGATTTCGAGCGATTGCGGGATGCTGTCGGCGGTCTGGCCAAGGAACCTCGCCCTCAGGGAGTCAGGAAGATAAGGGGCACGGAGAACGCCTACCGCATCAGGGTAGGGGACTACAGGGTGGTCTATGAGGTCTATGACAGCGATAGCCTGGTTCTTGTTCTGCAAGTGGTGTGCAGGAGCGAGACAGCCTACCGCCAGTAGGACGGATAATGCAGATGTCTGGACATTGAGCGTGGTTGGTGTGACATAATTACTGTTGCACTTCAATTTGTCAAGGAGCGCTTCCACAACCAGAATTGGGTCTCTGTTGGCTTCCGACGCACTCGCATGACCTTGATTCCTCACCTATTCTGCCCACCACAATGCACCATTCCGAGACCACTCCAAAGGTCTCTATGTCCAGACATCTGTAATGAGCTTGGAGCCTCCTCAGTATTGGTCGAGGCCCTGCCAGCAACTGTCAGGGCCTCTTGCTTTGGTCTTCGTCTTACGGTAGCTTGTCAGAGCAAAGTCCACCGCTTCTATTCCGACTCAAGACCGTTCTATCGCTCCAGAATCATGGCCATTCCCTGGCCCCCTCCTATGCACAGGGTGACCAGGCCGCGCTTGACGTCGTTCTGCTCCATCTCGTACAGCATCGTGGTCAGTATCCTGGCACCGGTGCAGCCGATGGGGTGGCCCAGCGAGATACCCGAGCCGTATGGATTCACCCTATCGCAGCCAGCCTCGCACCGGCCCCTGTCCTCCGCGTAGTAGGGGATTCCCAGTTCCCTCATGCAGGCAATCGTCTGGGAGGCGAAGGCCTCATTCAGCTCAATCAGGTCCATGTCTCCCATGCTCAGCCCCGTCCTCTTGAGCAACTTGCGCGTGGCAGGTATCGGCCCCAGGCCCATGTACTTGGGATCGACGCAGCCGCTGGCATAGCCAACGATGGTCGCCCTGGCCTTCAGACCGTTCTTCTCGGCGAATTCCCTGGACGTCACCAGCAATGCCGCTGCCCCGTCGTTGATGCCGGAGGCATTCCCTGCTGTTACAGTGCCCCCCTTCACGAAGGCAGGTGCCAGCCTGGCCATTTTCTCCGCACTGGTCTCCATCGGTCTCTCGTCGGTATCGAAGGGAACGGCCCCACCCTTCTGCGGTACCATGACCGGCACAATCTCGTCCTTGAACACGCCGTCCTTGATGGCCTTCAAGGCCCGGTGGTGGCTCTCGGCGCCAAGCTGGTCCTGCTCCTCCCGGGAGATCTTGTAGTCCGTGGCAATGTTCTCCGCCGTGACGCCCATGTGGTAGTCGTAGAATATCTCGTACAGCCCGTCGAAGACCATCATGTCCACGGCCTCCGCCTTGCCGCTGATATCCATGCGATACCCCCAGCGCGCCTTGGGGAGAGCATAGGGCACGTGGCTCATGTTCTCCATGCCACCGGCAACTATGGCATCGGCGTCGCCGGCTCTTATCGCCTGAGCCGCCAGTGCCACAGCCTTCAGGCCGGAGGCACATACCTTGTTGATGGTGAAGGCGCCCGTCTCCTGTGGCATGCCCGCCCGTATGCTCGCCTGCCTGCCGGTGTTCTGGCCCTGACCACCTTGAATGACGTTGCCCATTATCACTTCGTCTATGACCAGGGGCTGCAGTCCCTCGTCCCAGTCCATGTACTTCGACTCGACTTCGCTCTTCTCGACGTCTCTGGTTACGCTGGGCCTGAACCCCTTCTGCTCCTGGGAAACGACCGGCCTGACACCAGCCCTCCTCAGTACTTCCTTGATCACCGTCTTGCCCAGGTCGACGACGGGCACGTCCCTCAGAGAGCCTCCGAAGGCCCCCACCGCTGTTCTGCAGCCGCTGATGATCACGGCATCTCTACTATTCATCAAGTCCTCCTTCAACGCGGTCGGCGCAGAATCACATTTGCCGTTGCCATCAAGGGCATACGTCCAGGTAGGCAAAGGCGGTTCAAGGACCGGGCCGCCCTACTTTCCTCGCTTCTCGTAGTCAGGGCACCAAGTGGCACGGGGCCGCTCGGGCCTGTGACAGGAACTGCGCCAGTTCCACATGCAAGTGTCACAGAGAATGACGTTCATGCCCAACGCCTTCTTGAGGCGAAGCAGCAGTCTGTCCTTCCAACCGGGTCCACGTCTCGCTGTCGCGGGCATAGGCAGCCCCACTCCATAACTTGGTGGCAAGGGAGGTGCAGACTCCGGCGGAGCCGACCGCCGCCATGCCGGTTAAGCCGATCGGCGCCTGCCGTGGACGCCCCGGGCCAAAAACACATTGTAGACTCAAGGCCAATCCGAATTCAACACAGGGCACGGCGGCAATATTTCTAACAGACCCTGTGCTGGCCCCCGCAGGGCCAGTGCCGGTCCCCGGCCATGGGGCAAGCCCTCCGCTCCCTTTTGACTGTGCAGGGCCGGCGAGAATACAATAGCTCGGGAGGCTGTGTGGAGCATATCTGGGCACCCTGGAGAATTGAATTCATCCTGGGGGAAAAGCCCGAGGGGTGTTTTCTCTGCCAGAGGCCGCAGGAGTCGGATGACAGGTCCTGCCTTATCCTGTTCCGGGCGGAAAGGAACTTCGTAATCCTGAACAGGTACCCCTACAATCCTGGTCACCTGCTCATAGCCCCCTACAGCCATGTTCCCACCCTGGAGGACCTGTCGGACGAGGAGACCCTTGAGCATTTCGACCTCGTCAAGCGGTGCACCAGGGCACTGCGCCACGCCTTCCAACCAGCGGGCTTCAACATCGGCATAAACCAGGGGAGGACGGCCGGGGCGGGGGTTGCAGACCACATGCACACCCATGTGGTGCCGAGGTGGGAGGGCGATACCAACTTCATGCCAGTGGTGGCCGACACACGGATACTGCCGCAAGCCCTCCAGTCCACGTATGACAAGCTACTGGGGCTGATCTGAGCCGGACGGCCAAGCCGGACGCGGCACACGCCGACAGCAAAGGGGCAGGGCTCTCGCCCTGCCCCCTTCGCGTCCGTTCCAAACCGGTGTGTCTGCGGCTCCTGCGGGAACCGCAAGTGACCGCTATTACTGAGAGCGCAGATCGTCCTTCTCGTGGAAGGCGGCCTTGGCGCCCTTCTCCCTTCGCTCCCTGAAGTAATTGAACTCGCCCGGCTCGTGCCTCACGTTGGTGAACAGCGTATGCCCAATGTAGGCGTAGGTGAAGCTGTCAGTGAGCCCCATCCGGTCATAGAACAGGTGCCGGCAGGCCTTGCCGATGGCAATGCCGTCCCGCGGCATGATGCAGAGGTCCTTGGCCAGGGCCTGTACCTCTTCCTCCAGCTTGTCAGCCGGGACCGACTTGGTCACCAACCCGATGCGCTCGGCTTCCTTGCCATCTATCTGCCTCCCGCTGATGTACAGGTCCAGTGCCCGCCTCATGCCCACCGTCATCATAAGGTGACCGAAGGTATGCTCACCGCCGCCGGCAAATCCGATCCTCTGCCCCGGAAAGCCCATCATGCAGTCGTCCGAGCAGACGAAGAAGTCGCACAGCATGGCGATCATCAGCCCGGCTTCAAGAGCATGGCCATGCACCTGGGCTATGGTCAGCTTGGGACAGAAGAAGAACCTCTTGTATCCCTCGCTGATCCCCATCCTGTCCATCTTCAACCGTATCCTCTGGGGAGGACGCCTGTCCTCTTTCTTGTCTGTGAAGCCGTAGACGAAACCTACCTTGCTCAGGTCTTGACCGGCCGAGAAGCAGCGCCCTGCCCCCTTGAAGATGATTACCTTGACCTCGTCATCTTCCTCTGCCTGGGTAATGGCGTCCAGGACCTCGGCGAAGTCCTCGCCCACGGAGATGATGACGTAGGAGTTCATCTTCTCCGGCTTGTTGAAGGTGATGGTGGCAATCTCACCATCTTTCTCATACTTGACGTACTTGTAGTCCTTCGGGTCCATATCTTCCTCCATCGTCCAGCGAAGTCAACTTATGCTAGCATTCGGCAGATTGGGGTGTCAATCGAATCGGGGTCGCATACGACTGCCGCAACAGCCTCTGCCCTAGCACAAGGTATTGCCTTCTCGTGCAACTCCGAGTGCCCCACTTCGCTGAGGCAGTACGGCCCACTGCCAGGACCGCCCTGGCAGGCCCATCTCTCTGCATGATCGCCATTGCCCACAGTAGAGGCTTCGGCTATTATGATAAGCACACAGTTATGACGCAGTGTATGGGAGAAGCTGAAGCCAAGGGGCTGGCTGCCAAGACTGCCTCCAGGAAGCTGGCACACCTTCCCACGACGATCAAGGACCGGGCGCTGCTTGACATTGCCGATGCCCTGCTGGCCAGGCAGGACGAGATAGTGCGTGCCAACGAGCAGGACTATGCCAGCGCAGAGGCTTCCGGCATGCCGGCAGCCATGCTGGACAGGTTGCTGCTGGACCCTGGGCGCATTGCCGCCATGGCGGCTGACGTGAGGACTGTGGCGGCGCTGCCGGACCCCGTGGGCCGGGTATTCGACATGCGCACCCTGCCCAACGGGCTCCAGGTGGGCAAGAGACGTGTGCCCCTGGGTGTTATCGGCACCATCTACGAGAGCCGCCCCAACGTTACCGTCGACATCTCGGTGCTGTGTCTCAAGTCCGGCAACGCCGTCATCCTGCGGAGCGGCAAGGAGGCCTTGAACTCAAGCCTTGCTCTGGCCCGTACACTTCAGGAGGCTGCCAGCAGCGCCGGTGTCCCAGAGGGGGCAATCCAGATCATCGAGTCCACGGACCGGTCGGTTGTCAACCACATGCTGAGAATGAACGGCCTCATTGACCTGATTGTGCCTCGGGGTGGGGCAGACTTGATCCGCTTCGTGGTCGATAACTCGTCCGTGCCGGTTGTAGCTGGCGGAATCGGGGTGTGCCACACGTACGTAGACAGCAGCGCCAACCTGGCCAAGGCGGTGGCTATTGCCTACAATGCCAAGGTGCAGCGGCCCACCGTGTGCAACGCCCTGGACACCCTGATTGTGCACGCTGACATAGCCGAACGCTACCTGCCGGCGATCGCCCGCGAGTGGGCCGGCGCAGGTGTGGAGATGCACTGCGACGATACCGCCATGCGATTGCTCAACGATGTCCCTTCCCTGAAGCTGGCGGCGGCCACCCAGGAGGACTGGGGCAAGGAGTTCCTGTCGCTGGTAGCCGCTGTCAAGGTGGTAGACTCCCTGGATGAGGCCCTGGAACACATCGAGCGCTACTCTTCCGGGCACTCGGATGCCATTGTCACTGAGGATGAGACAGCGGCCCAGCGCTTCCTCGACGAGGTCGATGCCGCCTGCGTCTATGTCAATGCCAGCACACGGTTCACCGACGGCGGCCAGTTCGGGCTGGGCGCTGAGGTCGGCATCAGCACGCAGAAGCTCCACGCCCGGGGCCCCATCGGACTGGAGGAACTGACCAGCTACAAGTGGACTATCCGGGGTAGCGGGCAGGTCCGGCCGTAGTCCGCTTGCCAGAGCACCTCAGGCAAGACACTCCTTTGGCGCGGCTGCCCGAGACTGAGTCAGCCCCCCTTCATCTTGCCCCGCGTGTGCCTGCCGCCTCCGTTTCCACACGTTTCCCCCCGCCCAGCCTCGCTCGCCTGAGCAGTGCCTGGGCCCCGGCAAGCATGTGGCTGTCGCCGGAGTTGCCCAGCATGGCCGCCAGTTCCTCGGCGCGCCGTAACCCATCGAGCGACTCCACACCGGTCACTGCCCTCCCGGATGAAACGTCCTTCACCACGCTGTAGTGGTGATCGCCATAGCAGGCGATCTGCGGCAGGTGAGTAATGCAGATGACCTGGCAGTGCTCTGCCAGCGCGGCCAGCTTCTGTCCTACAACCTGGGCGCTGCGCCCCCCGACGCCGACGTCCACCTCGTCAAAGACCACGGTGGGCACCGGGTCGTCCCTCTTCAGTGCGCTCTTGACCGCCAGCATGAAGCGGCACGTCTCCCCGCCGGAGGCTATGGCCGACAGCGGACGCAAGGGCTCCCCCGGATTGGTGACCCCCAGGAACTCCACACGGTCGACGCCGGTCAAATCGCAGCGGAAGGTCCCGTTTGACATCGGCAGGCCGTCGGCGCATTCCTCACGCGCCAGGGATATGTCGAAGCTGGCCCAGGGCATGCCCAGCTCTGCCAGTTCCCCGTTTACTGCATTCACCAGCTTCTCAGCCGCATTCTGCCTGGCAACCGATAGCTCCTGGGCAAGCTTCGCGGTCTGCCTCACAATGCCCTCACGCTCCATTCGCAGCCGTGCCCGTTCTTCCTCCAGCACCACCATGCCACCAAGTTCCTCCCTGGCCCGGTCTGCGAACTCCATGACATCCCCGAGGCTCGGCCCGTACTTGCTCTGCAAGCGTCTCAGTAGCTCCAGCCTCCGCTCCACTTCCTGGAGACGGCCCGAGGAGGCGTCCACCCCCTCCGCATAGTGACGGATGTCCCGGGCTGCCTCCTCCAGTTGAGCAGCAGCGGCATCGAGGGTCTCCAGGTGACTCCCCAGCCCGGGGTCGATGGCCACGGCCACCTGGAGGGCCCTGGCCGCCTGGTGTAGAAGGGCGGTGGCCGAGATGTCATCTGAATAGAGGGCGCCGTGGGCCTGGTGGCATGACTCCCTGACCGCCTCGGCGCGCTCCAGGACGCGTCTCTCCTGCTCCAGGGCTTCTTCCTCGCCCGGCAGGATAGCGGCCCCATCGATCTCCGCGATCTGGAACTCCAGCAGGTCCCGGCGCCGGTCGGCCACCCTGCCTTCCGTGGCGTTCAGTTCCCGGTCTGTGCGATGCAGTTCTGCCAACCCGGTGGCCAGAGACTCACGGAGGCCCTGCAATCCAGCGTGGCTGTCAAGGAGGTCAAGCTGACGCCGCCGGTCGAGCAGGGAGACGTGCTCCATCTGGCTGTTTACGTCCACCAGAAATTGCCCCAGCGACTGCAGCACGGACAATGGCACAGCTACACCGTTCACCCTGGCCACGCTCCTGCCCTGCTCTCGCAATTGCCGGGCGACAACCAGCGTGCCATCCCCATCCACCTCTACTCCGGCTTCTTCCAGGGCCGCCAACAACCTTGCGTTCTCAGGGGGGCACCAGAACACCCCCTCCACGACGGCGGATGAAGCGCCGTGACGCACCAGCCCCGACGAGGCCCTTCCCCCGAGAAGAAGGCACAGCGCGTCCACCAGCAGCGATTTCCCAGCACCTTCCTCACCGCTCAACACGGTCAGGCCCGGTTTGAGCTCCAGCCTTAGCTCCTCGATGACGGCCAGGTTCTTGACGTAAAGTTCCCCCAGCATGGGCAACCTCCTCTCGCGGCGCGGTCCGGCTCTGGCGATCCTGGGCAGGCAATATTACATATGTTCTATAGAACAAATGTATCAACAGCGTGGGACGGTTGTCAAGAGGCTGCGCCATTCGCAATCGGGGAACTCTTGCAGGAGGTCCCAACCCTGGACGCTGAGATGGGATGGCCGCGGGGGCATCCCGGGTGGAGACGGAGGGACGGCAAGGCACGCTGGTTAGAGTCTAAGGGCCTTGATAGTGACCCAGGTCATCTTGCCCTTCACCAGGAGCTGGTCATTCCTGCGGCTGAGGGCGAAGTACCTCTGCTGGAACCGGTCCACCAGTCCCTTCTCACGGCGGAACCGCAGAAGCTCGTAGGCATGGAGCCAATGCAGATGTCTGGACATGGAGACCTTTCGAGTGATCTCTGAATGGTGCATTGTGGTGCACAGAATACGTGAGAAACCAGGGCGATGCGAACACACCCAAAGCTAACAGAGACCCAATTCTG
>Ga0180432_10008775_pt1 | contig 12495 bp, 8 predicted proteins | sample SS_ome_10_FD_132414 | JGI IMG/M metagenome (GOLD analysis project Ga0180432, IMG submission 132414) | Hypersaline lake sediment archaeal communities from the Salton Sea, California, USA - SS_1_MS_2 metaG | ecosystem: Environmental > Aquatic > Non-marine Saline and Alkaline > Hypersaline >...
AGCGACTCCTGGAAACCGGAACAGTTGATCTCCATCAGAGGAGCGTTGCGTCGCCCGGACTCGAAGTGAATGGCACGAGCCACCAGTTCCTTGCCCGTCCCGCTCTCCCCCGTCACCAAGACGTTGGTCGCATCCGAGCGGGCCACCTTGCGCGCCAGTTCCCGCACGTGCTGCATGCCCGGGCAACGGCCGATCATCTGGGAGCGCGCATAGCGGGCCCGATCCCGCTTCCGGTAGACCTTCAGCTGTGCATCCCGCGCCCGGCTTTTGGCGGCGTTTCGAACGGCGTGGCGCATCTCCTCCAGGTCATACGGTTTCTTGAGGAAGTCGGTCGCACCCAGTTTCATCGCCCGCACCGCGGTCTGGGTCTCGCCGAAAGCGGTGATCATGACCACCTGTACGCCCGGGTCGATGCGCCGGAGATTCTGGAGGACGTCGAGACCGGAACCGTCGGGAAGCTTGACATCCAGGATCACGACGTGGGGACGGTTGGCCTCGAAAAGATGGGCACCCTCGGCGGCTGTCTCTGCCGTCAGCACCTCATAGCCTTCATCCGTTAGAAGGCGATGCGTGCTCCTCCGAACCAACGGTTCATCATCGATCACCAGGACCTTGGTTGTCTTCACCGTTTCGCCGCCTCGCGATGGTCCAACCCCACGGAGACTCCCAGACCCAACCTATCACCCATTGCCATTCTCGGGAACGGGAAAGGAGAGACGGAAGATCACTCCCCCCTGGGGTCGATTGCGCAGATAGATCCGTCCCCCGTGCTCCTTGACGATCTGCAAGGTGATCGAAAGCCCCAAGCCGGTCCCGCCGGCGCGCGTGGTGAAAAAGGGATCGTAAATCTTCTCGACCACCTCCGCCGGAATGCCGGTTCCGGTATCGGCGATGGCCACCTCGACCGCGCGCCGGGTTCGATAGCGCCGACATGATGAGCTGAGGCGAAGACCGCCCCCATCGGGCATGGCGTCCAAGGCGTTGAGGACGATGTTGAGAAGGGCCTGACGGACGGCATCCGCGTCGAGGGGAATCTCGGGCAGATCGTCGGCCAGATCGCGCTTCAACTGGATGCTGAGTTCACTGCAGCGCGGGGCGACGTGTCCCAGGACCTTCTCGATGACATCATTGATATTGGTCTGCTGCAGTTCGGAGATCTTGGGTCGGGCGAACTGGAGCAGATCGGTCGTAAACTGCTCGATACGGTCGAGTTCCTTGATCGCGTCCTCCAGATCCTCGGAAAGCGAGGAGTCCGCGGGCAGTTTGGTCTGGACGAACTGGATGGTGGTGCGGATGCCGGTCAATGGGTTACGGATCTCGTGGGCCATGACGGCCGAGATGTTGCCGATCGAGCTGAAGCGATCGATATTGCGCTGAAATTCCCGTTCCTCTTCCGATTCGGAGATATCCTCCAGCAGGAGCACCCCCCCGTCGGCTTCTTCTTCGCGACCCAGCGGCAGCACGCGGCACTCGAGCGTGTGCTCCTTGTCGATGCCCTGCGCCAGAATTTGCGTCGGCGGCAGGGAGAAGCTCTGCCACACCGAACCCTCCGGCCGGAGCGGTCCCTGGGGCGAGAGGCCGAGGACATCGCAGACGGTCCGACCATTCGCTTCTTCCGAACGAACCTCGAGGATCTCTTCCCCTCGGGGATTGACGTAGTGGATCTCCCCTCCGGCGCCAACCAGCAGCAACCCCACGTCGAGCCGAGTCAGGCACTGCTGCGCGACTTCGGGTTCGAGTCCCCGCCGGGTGGCCGTCTTCGTCATTCCGTCCTCCGCCTTGCGCAGCTAGTTGCCCGTTGACCCCGGGCGTTCCAGTTGCCAGATGATCGGCACCTCTCCCCACTCCTCCCGGTTCTGCCCCCGGGGCAGGGGTTCGAAACGCCATCTCGCCAGCGCGGCCCGCGCCAGCGACTCGAACTCCGGATACCCGCTCTTGCGAATCGCCAGAATCCGAATCACGTTCCCCTCCGACGAAACCCAGAAGCGGAAGCGGACCTCTGCCTCAATGCCGGCCACCCGCGCCCACTCCGCGTACGGCGGATCCTCGCTGTAGAGCAACCCGCGCTCGCCCAGGGGACCTTCGATGCCGGCCGTGCGTCCGGGGCGGGCCGTGACGATCGGTTCCCCCTCGCCGGTTCGTTCGATCGGCGGGAGGGTCCTCGGCGTGGCCGGCAGCTCGTCGAGCTGCTCGAAGAGCTGCCGGGTCGCCTCCCCCGCCACATCCCGCCGGGGCGGCGGTGCCAGCTCAGGTTCCACCTTCGTGGTCTCGCCCCGCACCGGTTCGGTCACCGGGGGCGTGATCGGCGGCGGTGGGGTCTCATCCAGAACCGGCGCTTCCGGTACTCCCGGTCCCCCATCCGGCGGCGTCACCTCGGCCGCCGGCATGGTGTGCGCCTCGGTGGGAGCGGCGTCGGCCTCCCGCACCGGCGGCACCTCACGCGTCACCACCGGTTGCTCGGGAGCCACCAGGCTCACCACGAAGGGTGAATCGAGCGTCCGCAATCGTTGCATCCCCAACCACCCGCCGGCCCAGTAGAGTAGACCGACATGGAGAAGCAGGGAGATCATGATGGCCCAGATGCGCGCCGTTTCCCCACCGCGATGATCTCCCCATCGCCGTTCGCCGAGCAGAAGCGACCCTCCGGCTCCTCCCACGACCCTGCCCGCCTACCGCGTGTCCCGATCATCGAATGGTCGGGCGGCAATCGCCAGTTGCTCGGCCCCGAGCTGCCGGGCGATGTCCATCACCTGCACCGTGCGACCCAGCCGCACGCTTTCGTCCCCCTTGATGACCACCGTCTTCGACGAGGCCAGTCGCAAACGGTCTTCGAGCTTCTCCCGCAGATTGGCCCACGGGGTTTTGATTCCGTCGAGAAAGACCTCCTCCTCGGCCGTGATCGTGACTTCGATGTCCTTCTTCGCCTGACGATCGACACGGCTGACTTGCGGCACCTCGACCTTGATCCCCGTATGCAGAATGAAGGACGACGACAGCAGGAAGAAGATCAGCAGAAGAAAGATGATATCCGCCATGGCTGTCGACTCGAGGGCGCTGATGAGTCGTCTCTTCTTCTTGAAGCGCATGGTTGCCCGCTACCTTTCTCCTTCGGTGCCCAGTCGGTCCTCGCCGGTCGTGAGGAGGATCATGAGCTCTCGGGATCGATCCTCCATCTCCAGGATCTCGGAATGGATTCGGCTCAGGATGTAGTTGTGGGCGAAGAAGGTCGGCACCGCGACGGTCAAACCGGCGGCCGTGGTCAGCAGCGCGGCCCAGATGCCGCCGGCCAGCACGCTGGCGTCGACGTTCCCCCCCAAGGCCTCGATGCGCTGAAAGGCCTGGATCATCCCCAGCACCGTGCCCAGGAAGCCGAGCAGGGGCGCCCCCCCGGCAATCGTGGCCAATCCGCCCACGTGCTTCTCCAACTCCTCGGCTTCCCGTTCCCCGGCATCCACAATCGCCTCGCGGGTCCGCTGCTCCCCCATCGGAACGTGACGCAGCGCGTCCAAGAAGATGTCGGAGAGCGGGGACGTGGGAAACTCCTCACAGATCGTGATTGCCTCGGTCAGATTCCCCTTTCGAATCCGGCCCCGAATCGCTTCGAGGAACCGCTGGTTCTCTCGTTTGACTCGGCGGATCTGAGCCAAACGCTCAATGATGATGGCAACGGCGATGATCGAACATAGCAGGATCGGAATCATCAAGACCCCGCCTTTGACTAGCACCGACATATTCAGCCTCTCACGAATCGCGTCCTTGCGTGGGGACGCCCGCGAAGAATCTCCTCCCGACACTTTTCAATCATTCTTGACACCCTGTCAAGGCGCGGGGCTCGAGAAAGTGTGTTCCCACACCAAGCGAACCCACGCATCGTCGCAACCGTCCCCGGGACGATAAAGGACCTCTTCGCCCGACAGGTTCTCGCCGACGATGATAAGACGCGCGTTCGGCAGCGACCAACCGATCGTCGCCGATACCGCAACGAAGCGCTCCATCGGATCCATCCCCTCACCCGCGGAGACACTGCCCCGCCAATGGAGTCTGAGCCCCGCGAGCAACGATCCGAATCTCTTGCGCAACGCCGCACTCAGTTCGTTGCGCGGAAGGAATGTGAGTTCGTCGGGCGCATCGTCCCCGGCGTCCCACTCCGTGTGCGTGTAGGCCAGGTGAGCTTCGACGCCGCCTCCCGGTCGCCACAGCAGCTCTGCTCCCGCGCCGTAGATCCACCCCTCGCCCTGGTTCGCCAGGACATAGCCGTCACGCCCCGATGACCATGAGATCACCCCCTTCAGCTCGGCCGCCTCGGCATCCAGCCGCACCCAACCGGCTTCGCCCTGCACCAACAGCTGGCTCGCGACCCGTGGCCAAGCACGCTGGGGTGGAAGCCGGGGATCGAAACCGGACGGGGTGGGAAAACGCCGGCCATAGCGCCGGGGAGTCACCGGGTCATAGCCCGAAACCGCCTTGCGCGTCGCGAAGATGCCGGGGGACTCCGGCACCGGCCCGTCGCCCGGACCCGGGCGCCCCTCGAACATCTCCTCGGAGAAGGTGACGCGGGGCGCGATCTCCATGCGCCACCCCGAGCGCTGCCAGGTGATCCAGGGACCGATGGCGTCGGTCTCGTCATCGCCGCCGCCAGCAATACCCAGGCCGAGGCGCCCCCGCGCGAAGACGTGACTGAACCCCAGGTGTCCGTTCCAACGCAGGACCGTGTCGTTCGAGTCTGCCGGGCTCTCACGCCCGGCGACGCCGGCCCAGGCATCCACCTCGGGGCGGGATCGTTCATCGGAGCCGACACTGCGAAACCCCAGGTCGGCCGAGATCCACCGTCCTGTCGCTTCCTGCCGCAGGACCTGGCCCCCCGTCACCGGCTCCTCCCATGCCGCCTGCGCCTCCCCCCCCCGGGCGCGGAGACGGATCACCCAGGGAGTTCCCAGCGCCGTCGTCCGTTGTTCGGCCGTTGCCGCCGCATTGAGCCAGCGGTGCTCTCCGGTGGCCCGCGTGCTGTCGCTGAAGGGCGACGGGCGATCGCCCCACCGATCACGCGCAAGATGCGCACGCACGGCAAGGCGCGTTGAAGGATCGGAACCCGGCGGTGCCCAGATCCAGCCGCCCGCTCCCTGGAGGTGATCGCGATCGGGCAGGCGATCGGTCCAACCCTCCACATCACACCAAAGGAAGTGAGGGGCGCCGATCGAAGGTAGACAGGCAAGCGACGCCTCCCCACCAGGAGAGGCGTCGAGCGAGACGTGGAGCAGGCCGCGCGTCAGATGGGGAACGTGCGGCGGGGGGAGCGTGAGCGTAGCGGGCAAGCTCGCGCGGCGTCGGTAACTCGTTTCCTCCGGGCCCACGAGCAACGGTTTCTGGCGGGGCGCCACCCCCGGCATCGCAACCTCAAGATCGCGCATGCCGCCCGTGAAACGGCTGAGGTCCTCCCCTTCGACGATGAGATCGGGCAGCAAGAACGAGGGACGCTGGTCGACCACGGGAGGCACCTCGGTCGAATCGGAGGGAGGGGCGTCCTGGGCCAGGATCGATCCCGCCGACAGGGAAGCCCCCAGAGTAGAGAGAACGAGAATCGAGAGTCGGCGCCCGCTCACCCTTCTTCTCCCCCCTCCAGCAACTGCAGCCGGCGCTCCGCCTCCTCCTGGATCGCCCCCTCCTCCAGCGGCAAGCCGATGACGCTCCGGTACTGGTCCGCGGCCGCTTCGGGCCGTCCCAGCCCTTCGTAGCACTCCGCGAGCCGCACTCGCGCGGTGGCTTCCCAGAGCACCTGTTGTTCCCCCGATTCGAGAAAGCGTTCGAGCCACGTGACGGCGCGAAGCGTATCCCCCATCCGAAAAGCAGACTCGCCCGCCCAATAGTCGATCCGATAGATCCGCCCCGGCAGCCCCAGGCTGTCGGCCCCGGCGAACCCGCGATAGGCGCCGGCCCACTCGCGATCGGCGAAGGCCATCCTCCCCAAGTGAAGACTCGCCACCGCACGCAAGGAGTCGGGAACGCCAGCGCCGGCGTGAACGACCTTCTCCCACTCGTTGCGCGCCGCCTCGGTTTCCTCCAGCGTCTCGTACGACTCGGCCAAGAGCGCGCGTGTGAGCGCATCTTGTGCCGGATCGAGAGAGAGCGAGAGCCGTTTTTCCAGCGGCTTCAGGGCGTGCCGCGGCTCATTCAACTCGAGTCGCAGCGTACCCGCGCGCAGGAGCGCCTCGTCGCGTTGGCGGAAACCCTCGTATTCACCCAGCGCCTCGTAGGCGGCGGCCGCGGCCGCCGTCTGGTGCAGCTCCTCTCGACAGCGGGCCATCTGGAACCGCACGCGCAGGAGCCTCGGATCCTCCGTCGGCGCCCGCTCGAGGAAATCCCCGTAGGAGGTGAGCGCATCCGCGTAGTGCTTCTCTCGGAAGAGGCCCTCGGCCAACTGCAGATGCCGATCCCCCGTCGCGCGCGTCTCGGGGAAGGCCGACTCCAGGTCCTGGAGAATCTGGCGGGCTTGATCCCATTCCCCACGCGCGCCGCGGCATTCGAAAAGCGACTCGTGCGCGCTCCGGCGCAGCGCGCGATCGGCTCCCGGGGCTTCGAGAATCTGTCGATACCATTCCAGCGCCGCCCCGTAGTTGCCCTGGTTGAAGTTGGCATCTCCCGAGGCGAGCAGCGCGCGGGCGCGCAGGCTGTCGTGCACGTCGGGACGCCCGAGCAGCTGGGTGAAGCGCACGAGGGCCTGATCGTAGAGCTCTTGTCGGAAGAACGTCTGACCTTCCCAGTACAGAGCCTCCAACCCGCGGGGGTTCGACCCCTCCGCCTCCCGGATGCGCATGAAGGCGGCGCGCGCACTGCTGAAGTCCTCGAGCCGGAAGAGCGCCCACGCGCGCCGGAAAGACGCCTCTCTGCCCAGCGCCGTCGCCGAATCCGCCATGGCCCGCTCCGCCGCTTGGGCGAAGGACTCGACCGACTCCTCGACGCGCCCGGTGTTGAACAGGCAGTTGCCGCGCCGCAGAAGGAGGTCGATCAAGTACGGGCAGTCCTCGCACCGACGCAGAGCCTGGTCGAAGTGGGCAAGCGCATCGGCGAACCGGGCCTCCCGGTAGTCACACCAACCGAGCGCGTAGGCGCACTGCCCCGGATCCGCGCCCTGTTGAACCGCGCGCCGGTAGTGACGCCGGGCCATCTCCAGGCGGCCGAGGTTGTAGAAGGCCTCGGCCCGCCAGAAGTAGTACTCCGAGGCGTAGGATGTTCCCGGGAACTTGACGATCAAGTCCCCCAGAATGCGCGCCGCCGTTCCCCATTGTGCGGCGGCGGCCGCCGCCAGCGCCTGCCGCCTCAGCAAGAGCTCGGGCACCTCCGGCAACACCGATGAGGCCTTCGCGTAGGATGCATACGCTTCCTCGGGATTGCCCATCCGGTAGTAGCAATCGCCCCGCAGCGACCAGGCGGCTCGTCCGAGGGAGTCGGCGCCGACGCGTCCTCGAAACGCCTCCAAGTCGGCGATCGCTGCCTCGTGCCGGTCGAGATGGAATCGGGCGTAGGCCAGCCCGTACACCCAGGGATAGAAGAGCGGGTCGTCTTGCGCGACCGGCGGCGCGGGCGCAAGCAGGGTCTCCGCCTCCGCAAAGCGCTGCTCGGCCATCATGGCCACGGCCGAACCGTAGCGGCTGGGCGGGAGATCCTCCCGACGCGATCCGGTCACTTCCTCGTAACGCGTGAGCGCCTGACGTGTCTCCCCCCGCTTGAGCGCCAGCCATCCGAGCACGACCCTCGCTTCGTCGAGCCAATCGGAGCGCGCCTGGGGCCAACCCGCGAGCAGGCCCTCGAGAACCGAGTGCGCCCGATCCTCCTCACCCAACTCGAGGAGAGCCCGGCCCCGGAGAAACTCGCTGCGCGCCGAGCGGGATGAGGGGGCGGCCAACGAATCGAGCAACGCAACCACCTTCTCCCATCGCCCGGCGACGAACGCCGTTTCCGCCAAATCTACGCGGAGTGAATCGGCAAGAGGCGGATAGGAGACCGCCGATGCCAGCGCCTCCTCCCACGCTCGGCTCGCGGCCAGCGTGTCGCCCTCGATCAAGTGAATCCAGCCCGCGTGCCGGCGCAGGATTGCCGGAAACCGGCCTTCGCCCGGCGCCCCCGCCGCCGCCTCCGCGTAGGCCACCCCCGCCTCCCCCGGACGCCCGTCCCGCTCCAGCGCGTAGGCCTGCCAGAGTCGGAGTTCCCAAGGGTCCGATTCCGCCCCTCGGGCTTCGCGGCAGGCGGCGGCACCCGCACCGAACTCGCCGCGGCGGATGAGCGACTCGGCCAACTCCCGCCGGGCTTGATCCCGCAGCCGGCGGCTCGGCGCCGCGGCGCCGAGGTCGCGCAGCAATGCTTCACCGCGCTCTACCTGGCCGGCGCGGATGAGCTCACGCGCGCGGATGTGGGTTTCCTCTTCGCGGGTGGGGATCAGATCATCCCGGGCCGACAGCGCCCTGGCGAGGGCCGGGTAGCCCCAAGATTCCGCTCCCGGGGCATCGACCAAGGCGTGGGGAGGCAGGAGCCAGGGAACGGGCGGGGCGGCGACGGGGAGATAGGGTGCGGTCACCGTTGTTGCTGCCGAAACAACGCACGAGAGCAGGGCGACGAGAATGAGCGCCGTCGTGCATCTCGGCATCGCTCCTGTTGCCGACTTCGGCGTCATCCCTGAGTCATCCTCGCACCCTGCTCGTGCCGTCGTTCACAGGCATCTACCAGGCGGCCAGGGGGAATGTTCCCTTCGGCCGCGACTTGAAGCCATCGGGGACATCCTCTACCCTGCAGGCCGACCAGTCAAACGCAGAGCGTCGGAGGAGCGCGGCCCGACATGGAGATTCTCCACACACCATGGCGCCGGAAGTACGTCGTGAGCGCACGCGACTACGAAGGCTGCCTCTTCTGCGACTTGTTGGCGCCGGTCGGTGACGATGAGGCGCGCTACATCCTCCAACGGTCCGCGACCGCATGCCTGATGTTGAACACCTACCCCTACACGCCCGGCCACCTGATGGCGGTGCCCATGCGTCACGCGTCATCCACCCGCGAGATGCCGCGCGAAGAGTGGATGGAGCTGCTCGAGTTGTGCCGTCGGGGTGAATGGTTGCTGAGACGCGCCTACGGCTGCCGTTCGGTGCACATCGGCGCCAACCTGGGCGCGGCCGCGGGAGCCGGTGTGCCGGAGCACCTCCACTTCCACGTGGTGGCATGGCCGGAAGAGCCGCTCTGGAGTCAATGCCGCACTGCTGCCGACGCGCCCGAAAGCCTGGCGGACAGCTACCGCCGTCTACGTGAGCTCCTGGATGAGGCGGTCGATCCGCCAGGAGGAGTCCATTGAACCCCGCACGGATCCACTGCATCGTCGGCGCGCGGCCCAACTTCGTGAAGATCGCACCCATCATGCGGGCACTAGCGGCCTCACCCCACCTGGAGCCGCGGCTCATCCATACCGGACAGCACTATGACGTCCAGATGAGCCTGAGCTTCTTCGAAGATCTCGAGATCCCGAAGCCGGATCGCTACCTGGATGTCGGATCGGGTACGCACGCCGAGCAGACGGCGCGGATCATGGAACGATACGAGCGCGTCCTGCGGGAAGAGCACCCTCGGTTGCTGCTGGTGGTGGGGGATGTCAATTCCACCGTGGCCTGCTCACTGGTGGCGGCGAAGTGCGGGGTGCCGATTGCTCACGTCGAGGCAGGGCTGCGCAGTCGCGATCGGACCATGCCCGAGGAGATCAACCGCCTCGTCACCGATGTGCTGTCCGACTACCTCTTCACCACCTGCTCGGACGCCGATGAGAATCTTCGCCGCGAGGGGGTCCCGGAGGAGAAGATCCACTTCGTGGGCAATGTGATGATCGATACCCTTCTCACCTCGCTCCCCTTGGCCGAACGCAAGCGAACCGCCGCGCGTTTCGGACTGGAGGCGGGGCACTATGCGGTGGCAACGATCCACCGACCCTCGAACGTCGATGAGCGCGACGGGTTGGAACGGGTGCTGCGGATCCTCGAGGGGACGGCCGCCCACCTGCCGATCGTCTTCCCCGCCCATCCCCGAACCGAGCGCCGCGCCCAGGAATGGGGACTCGACGGCCGGCTGCGGGGCGTGGGCGGGCTGCACCTCGCCGAGCCGATGCGCTACCTCGAATTCGTCGATCTGCTTCGGGGCGCCCGATTGGTCCTGACCGACTCGGGCGGTGTACAAGAGGAGACGGCGGTGCTGGGCGTGCCGTGCTTGACACTGCGGCCCAACACGGAACGACCGGTTACGATCTCCGAGGGAACCAACCAGCTGGTCGGCACCGATCCGGCGCGTGTTCTCGAGGCCGTCGACCAGGCACTCGCCCGCAACGTCGCGCCGGCGGGCGTGCATCCGCCCCTGTGGGATGGGCGGGCCGCCGAACGTCTCGCCGCCATTCTGGAACGGAAGGCGGGCGCCGGATTACTCTGACGGGACCGGCGCCTCGCGCCGCCGACGGGACCAGCACCCCGCGACCGCCATGAGGACCACGGCCAGCACCGATCCCCGGCTCACCCAAACCCCCGTCGCGCGCGCCCGCGAGATCGCCCGCATTTCGATCCGGTGATCCCCCGGATCGACGGCCACCGCCCGGAGGATGTAGTTCACCCGCAGGATATCGGCTTCCTCGCCATCGATGGTCAGCACCCATCCCGGTGGATAGACGATCTCACTCAACACCAGAAGCCCGGCATCGGGACCTTCGACGCGAACGTCGACCGAGAGATCATGGGGGCCGTTGCGGGCTACGCCGAGCACCTCGCCCGCGGAAAGGCGACCGGGAAACGCCCCCCTCTCGGCCTCCAGGATCAGTGCCGTGCGCGAGGGATCGAACTCCCCGCTCTGGAGCCGGTCGAGTACCGCTCCAGCATCGGAGAGAACGATCTGATCGGTGGTGAACCAGGCCCGCGGCATGGCGCCCGGATTCTCATGGACGTGGAGCTCTGCCCCTCTCGGGCCGCGCTGCGTCATCACGTGAGGAAAGACATTCGGGTCAAGGGGGCGATCGGTCACCAGGAATCGGGCGTTCAACATCGAGAGGACCGGGAGCGTCGTCAGCGCCCCCGAGCGGATCAGATCGTCGTAGATACGAAGCTTGGCCGGCTGATAGCCGCTTACCGACTCGAGACCGAAGGCGGCGTACCGATTGGTGCGGAGTCCCTGGGCGGTGAGCGGCGCGATGCGGAAGATCCCCTCCTGCTCCTGCAACGTGCGGATCACATCGTCGGATTGAAGCACCGATTGCGATTCCCGCCGCGGCCGCGGATGGTAGAACTTCCGATCGATCACCCACAGGTCGAGCGTCACGAGCAGGACGAGCAGCCCGGCCGCCACCGCCGGCGGCACCCATCCCCGTCGACGCCCTTCGATGAGGACCGCGCAGGCCGCGAGCAGCAGGAGACCGGTGAGGACGGAACTCTGCAGGCGGGATGCCCGTTCCACGACCCGCGCCCCCAGCGGAGATCCCGCGAGCCGCTCGAGCGGTGAATCGCGGAGTTGAGCCAGCGACCGCGTGTCGAGCTGGCCGGCTTCGCGGGGGCTGACGAGCCCGCCCGAGGCCCGAACCTGATCGGCCGTCCATGATCCGGCGACGATCCAGAGCAGCAGGAGGCCCCCCAGAACCAGCGTCACCGCCGGCCAGCGGCGCAATAGCGGGTGCGCCCGTGCGCGGTGCCCCTTCGCCTTGGCCGGAAGCGAGAAATCGGCGGCGGAGATCCGCCCCAGGCCATCGGCGGCGAGATAGGCCACGGGCAGGCTCAGCATGGCATAGATCATCGAGGGGACCCGGAAGCTCTTGAACATCGGCAGCAGCTCATACATCGGCCGGTAGAGGAGAGGGAAGTGCCGACCGAAACCGATGATCAGGACCAGCCCCGAGAGGCCGAGAAGGAGCCATCGCCGCCGCCCCGAGGACCAGATCAGTCCCAGCAAGGCCAGCAGGAGGGCGGCCGCTCCGACGTAATGCGTCGACTGCGTGAACGGCAACCTCCCCCAGTATGCCTCCCCCTCCAGCCCAAACCAGGCGGGGAAAAGGAAGCAGAGGAGCTCCTCGGGGGGATGGGACCAGGCGGTAGCGTAGTCCCAGTTCGCCCCGCCTCCCGAATCGGAGGGAAACGCCCCGGGACCACCCCGGATGGAGAACGGTTTGTACTCCACCACCGCCGCGTACGGCTCCATGACCATCCCGACCGCGAAGATCAGGGCGATCACGGCCAGCGCGAGCCCCCACGCGAGACCCCGACCGCGCCAACCGGCCGGCCGATCGAAAAGCAGCACGGCGATGAAATAGAGGCCCCCGAGCAGAAGCGTGTAGTAGCTAATCTGGGGGTGATTGCGCCACAACTGGAGCGCCACCGAGACCGCCAGCAGCGCCCCCCCGGCCAGGGAGCGACGAGCCAGCAGCAGCTCGATGCCCCAGAAGACCGCCGGAACCAGGTAGAGCGCATGGAGCTTGGTGCTGTGCCCCGCAGCAATCAA
>Ga0180432_10008776_pt1 | contig 12494 bp, 22 predicted proteins | sample SS_ome_10_FD_132414 | JGI IMG/M metagenome (GOLD analysis project Ga0180432, IMG submission 132414) | Hypersaline lake sediment archaeal communities from the Salton Sea, California, USA - SS_1_MS_2 metaG | ecosystem: Environmental > Aquatic > Non-marine Saline and Alkaline > Hypersaline >...
TCCATTAATTCAATCAATTTCGGATCTAATTCTTTTAATTTTTCTAATATCAGATAATTTTGTTCGCTCTTTTTAGAATCCTTCTTTCCATACCTCTTATTCTTTATCTTGCGATTTGGATTCTTTTTACACCTTGATTCGTGCGAACCTAAACCTTTCTTGTGAAAAAAACACCCGCAATATTTACATTCCTTTTTATCATTTATTTTTTGCACTACTTTATATTTAGGATTGCTCCTATCGTAATGCTTTCCATCGTGTAAAGGTTCAATCCCTTGAGTCTCTATTCCCATTTTTTCTATTCCCTTCCATTATATATTATTTTTATTTGGTCATTGTTGACTTCTAAAGCTTCTAAAACTTCCTGAAGCTCATTTTGATTATTTATTTCTATTATTATTCTTGTCAATTATTACACCTCTTATATGTTATTTTTAATGATCTTAACTAATTCCTTCATTTCATTTACGAATTCGTCATCATCTTCATAACCATTGAGAATATTCTCAAGCTTAGTTATCGCAATATCAATTTCTTCTTCTTTATTTAATTTATTTAATTCTAATTTTATCATCGTCAATTTCCTCTAATATTTTATTTTTTATCATGAAATCTATACATTTAGTTAATGATTCTTCCGAAAATCCTAACTCTATTTCGAGAATTTGGAGTAATCCTTTAATTTCTAAGGTTTTTTGGGCATTATCCTTAAAAATCTCCATAATTTTTTCTCTAATCCCTTGATTAAGCCATTTTATATTGATAAAGGATGTTTTATTGTTTATTTTATCAATTATATATCCAAAATCTTCAATTTTCTCTTGGTTATTATCGAGAAGCTTTCTAAATTTATTATTAGTGAGATTATTTTCTTTATCGATGAAATTACCTAAAATTGGGATATTTAGACCGATTTGATTTTGCTCAAAATAATTAGATTCTAAATACCCCCTCAAAAACTCGATAAATTCCGCGATATAAAAATGATCATCGTGAATTTCCGTTAATAACTCAAATGCGTTGAGAAATACTTCATTTTCATTGATAATTCTTTTTTGGATGACATGATTGTTATCTTGGAAAGGAATCATCGTATTCATCAAGAACTTCTTTAAATACTCTAGATCGTCTTCGTTTACTACGGACCTTAATCTCATTGCAGAAATGCCTTTAAGCATTTTTTTAATGATTTCTGCTTCTCTTGGATTTAATATATAAATCTTCTTAGATAATCTCTTTTCCGTAATCATGGCATTGTATAACTGTTTAATGATCTCAAGTATTTCTTTAGGAATTTTTATGCCTTCCGTGTAAAGTCTCTTTGCTTCTATGGAATAATTAAAAATCTCTTCGTCAGAAACAAGAGATTTAGGTTTATAAGAATCGTCTCCTCTATTAACCAAAATCTCAACGATTTTATCTATATTTCTTGGAATTCTATAATGCAAATCAAACCTATCTAATACAGATTTTTGATCTTCAGGAAATCCTAAATTTTCCACCAAATTCTTCGAAAAATCATACGCTTCATCATCAGTTTGATAATTTAACGATAAAATTACGGTCCCTTCTGCAGGTGCAGAAATTGTCGTTCCATCTAAAGCTCTCGTAATCTTTCCTTCCTCAAAACATTTAAAACATTCTAAAGCGTCAGGATCCTTATTGTATAAATAATGAGCTTCGTCAACGATAAAGGTTTTTTTATTGTAATAAGGTATTGCTCCATATCGTTTAACAAGATTTTTTTCGTTATTGTTCCGTTGGGCCACAGGGACCAATCCCTTTGATGTTGTCGCTTTCCCATAAATAATTCCAAAATTATTTGGGCCTAATTTTCGATTGAATTCATTTGCGATTTTTGATTTTAAGGTTCCTGAATGCCCCCCAACTACGGAATTAATCCCATTTCTTATGTTCGTGTAAGAATTACTTGTAATAAAGGAAAGGAAATAAAGTAGTTTAATTGGAAAATAATTCATTATGTTTTGAGAATATGGATGAATCGAATCAATAATGTTATTACAGTATAAAGGTTCCTTTTTCAGTTTCTTTCTAAGTCGTTTTATTATTTTTGGATCAATATCGTTCGTTTGGCCTGTATTAAAATCAATAACATCAATATAATAGTATAATTGTTGCTCTTCTTTTGAGCTAAAAACATCTGCAGTATCTGTTTTTAAAATTCCTAATACTTCAATTTCATCGTTGCATCTTATATTTTTAGCTTTTTCCGTGAAATAATTAATATTTTGAGAAATATAGCATTTAATTTCATTTATTACTTCTTTATTTTCTAAATCTATAATCGTAAAGGTCCGTTTTTCGAATTTTATTGATTTTTCAGGGATCAATCTAAAATCATATTTTCCTTTGGCCTTACATCGCTTATTGTTGCAAAATTTTGGAGTTTGATATTTTTCTCTTGTATTGCGATAAATACCAGGATAAGTTTCAAAGTCATTTCCACAAACAAGGCATTGCCAAGCCATTTTTTCAAATTCTAATGCTCTTTCCAATCCTAAACTTAGAAATCGAGCTTTATATCTAAATATTTTATCTTGGTCCTTAGTTAAATCTTTAGTGAAATTCTCTACAATAGGGATTAACCAATCTCCATCATTCTCGTAGGGTATTATGTGAATTCCTTTAAACTCGTTTTGTTGCATTTTTTTTTTATAAATTTCTTCAAAATCTCGATCAAAAAATTTTGCTAGATTTATAATTGCATCCTGAATATCTCCTATTAGTTCTTTAGGATCCTTGCGAAATTTATTTATTAAATTTTCATCTTGAAAACTTACTTCAAATCTAATAATTGGATTGTTAGAACCTTCAATTGAAACTTGTTTAACCAATTCATTTACATATTCAGGTTTCCTTAATCTAATAAATTCCTCTAGTAATTCTACATAATCAATTGGTCGCGTTGGTTTAGGAGAATCGGATTTTTCATGAGTAATTTCTACTATTTTATATCACCTGTATTATTTCCAATATTTTTTTAAATAGTTATCAATGGACCCTTCGCCAATCTCAAATATCCCCCCAATAAACTTTTTATTCCTAACGCATAAAAGATTTCTACAAGCAATATAAAGTGCAGTTGGTATAGTTGGGATTACTCTGATGTATTTATTCATTTTGAGAGCATTAATTTCGAGAATTTCGATCACATGCTCCATTTCTTCAAAAAGATCATTAAAAAAATCGTCTTTAAAATCGTAAACAGGACTTGATCTCGGTCCTTTAAATGCTTTGATAATTATTTCTTTAATCTCGTTCAAAAACACTATTTTTTGATGTGTATTTCGTGATATTATATCTTCTTTGAAATTTTCATATTCTATACTTTTAATCATAATTCTATCCTCTCAATCATTCTTTCTTTCGGGTTAAGCAGGGGGCTCCACCTTCCCCCTGCCTGTTCCCTTTTTTTCCCTTTATGCGTTGGCAAGGCGCATTCTTCTTACTTATCATTTTCTTGCTCCAAATTCTTTTTTTTCCATTTTTCTACGATTTTTTTAAACAGTTTCTCAGGGATCCCAATGGAATTTATTGAGTCTTCTTTCTTTTTGGGTTTAGAATTATATCTCAATTCCCAATCAAAATAAGAATCAAATTTTCCTATATCAATCACCATGATCCTCTAATTTTTTCTCTAATTCTTCCTTTTCCTTTAGGATCTCCGCAATCTTCTGCTTATTCTTCTTATATAATTCCAATAAGTCTTGTTGATTCAAATTTTCCATTTTTTCCATATTTTTACCTCTTGAAATTTTCATCAGGCAGGTATTGTTGCAACCTGAACACCTGGTGTTTGTTATTCTGGACCTTTATAAAATAAAAAAAAAATATTTGAAATTTGATTTTAATCACCATGTTCTTAATTTATCTCGAGTCTCCTAACGATTTTATATGTTTTAAAATCTCTAACAAGTTCATTATTCTCGTCTAACGAATCTATGGGAATTCTTACGAATTTCGAATCGTCTAATGGCTTTTCCGGTTCTGACATTCTATTTCTCATGTTTCGCGCTAAGGTTAACTCTTTCATCAAAAAATCTCTTACCGCACACCTGATTAACTCGCTTCTCGAAGGATATAACCCGTGTTCTCCTACTAACTTCTTAATTGCTTCAATATAGGATTCTGGAACATTAACTGTAACAATTTTCACTTTTTTTTACACCTCTTAATTTCCAATAAAAGATTCCATTAACTCTAAATTGTTAAATTCGTCTTGTAGGAATTCTCTTAATGCTGTTCTTATGGCTTCAGATCTACTTGGAGTTATCTTCTTAGTAATTAATTTTAAAATGACTTTATCGTATTGGTCAGGTAGATTAATCGTTATGTTTTTCAATTCCGTCTTTTTGTTTTTTTTGTTAATCCTGAACTCACTCAAGTTTAAACACCTCTTTCACTTCCGTCATAAGTTTATTGATATCTTCTTTCAGTTTCGGATAATCCTTAGTTTCTACGAATCCTTTTTCAATATAGTCTAACTTATCTATAAATTCTGATTTAGGATCTTTAAGAGCTATCCCTAATTTCATTAGACTTAGCATTAAAACAATTTGAGCGTCTAATCTCTGTTCATTATCCATTTTTTAATCTCCTCATTCTCATAAAGGAACCATTGCCATTCTTGACAATATTCCCTTTTTAGCTTCGTATATCTTTCCACAATGTTTAGATTGTAATGAGCTATTTTGCCACCTTGGAAATATCATTCGAATATTACCTGAAACGATTTGAGAACCATATCCAACATAAGATGTCGCTCTATATTTCCGTTCTCCATTTTTAAAAACAGCAATATAACTAAAAGTAGTATTTCCCTTTATCAAATTACTTATTTCGACCATGATTTTACCTCGTTTTATATTTTCGATTAGAACGATCATAATGCTTTCCATCGTGATTATCTTCAGTAAAATTCTCGCTCTGCATTTTTCGAGAGTTTAACGATCCAAAAGTTCCACAGGCCACGCATGGACCTGAAACATAGCGATTTATAGCTCCGCACACATTACATTTTAATGACATTTTTGATTCCTCGCATTCTGAAAATTCAAATTTATAGTAGAAGGCCCGTAGGCGACCCTTAAAGAAGCTTCAAGGGATTTTGGCCAAGAAAAGGAGTTATATAATTTCACCTTACCAGAGTTAATATAAAAAGAGATTAAGGGCGAAATCCAAAGGGTATTCCTCACGGGGTTTTTGTTGTAAGTGAAATTATCTTGTACACTAAAATCAGATAAAATCTTTCTCCTTTTCTTGTTTACCATATCATACATTTACACTCAATTCCTTTAAATTATTTTTAAGCTTTTCAATATATTGCCTGACAATCATTTTATCATGGGGATTTTCCAATATCGAAAGCAACCTTTCTTGTTTTTCGATTAATTCGCTCATTATTATTCAATCCTCTCCCCGAGCGATTCTCTCGGCGCTTTCTTTGTTTAATTTCACGAATAATTGTTCATAACTGAGATTGTTGAGAAAACAGAGAAAATCTGCAATATCGACCTCTTCATCAAATAAACGAATCTCTATTTTCTTAACTTTCTTCTCGATTATATCACAACTCATTTTTATTTTACTCTCCCAATTTCAATTAAAACATCTAATAAGTCTTTAAACAAGTTATATTGATAATTTCTATTCTTATCCTCTATTGTTAGAATCTTAAGGATCCTTGTATAACCTTTTATGGATTTATCTTCTAAGAATTTACTTACTTCTTCCAAAATATCGTTTTTATTCAAGGATTTTTTACTTGATGGATCATTTCCTTTATTATTTTTTTTTAATCCTTTAGATTTTTGAACATTATTTTTAGCAGCGGTACCTTTTTTCTCCAGGGCCAAATTTAGATTTTTATTACGACTCGTAAAATCATCGTCAAGTTTTTCTTTACGACTCGTATTATTATCAATCTTTTCTTCAGGTAAATTTACATAGACAAACCTTTTTTTCCCCTCTTGAATCGTCTTTCTCGTAATCTTTCCTTTTGATTCAAGAGTATTTATGTATCGAGAAATGTTTTTTAGGTCAATTTGAGTATTCTCTGAAATCTGAGTAATAGTTACATTGCCTTTTTGCTCTAAAACATAATTATAGATTTTATCTGCATTAAAAATACGACTCGTATTCTTTTGATTACGACTCGTAATATTTTCTATGGCCATTATTTATTCCTCTCCAAATCAAATAATTCTCGATACTTCCCGCAATAAGATCCCCCTGAATTATTAGTGATGATTTCTACTATCTCAAAAGTCATTATACTTGATAATCCCCTCTAAATAGATGCTTTTAAGAACTTTCGATTCTTTTCAACATATTCAAATAAAGCTTCTCTCGTTGCAACAGCATAAGTATCAATCTTTCTTAGTGGGTGTTTTTTTTGAGTAATAGTCTTGATTTTATCCATTAGGTCTTGGTCAATTTTTAGTGTAATATGTGTACTCATTTTTTCCACTTTTTTATGATAATTTTCCACTAATAATTAGATCCATTTTTCTTTATTTAAAGATTACTATTTTTTTAGTATGAATAGAATAATAAGGTAGAATAAAAGCAGAAGTATTTCTTATAAGAAGTTATTTATGATAATTTTATAAGTTTTTGATATATATATTTACTAAATAACGATTCTTTTTGGTAGAATAATGACTGATTATTATAGTATGAAGATTCCAAAAGAGTTAGCGGATTTATTTGAAGAATTTATAACTAAAAATAGAAATTTAGGGTATAGAACTATTTCTCAATATATTTTACATGTCCTTCAGGATCACGCAAAGGATATCGTTAGAAGAGATTTTAAAATAACAGAAGAGAATTTTCGCGATTTTATGGAGGAATGGAAGCAAAGAAATCTCGAAAATAAAGAAGAGAAAAGGATTAGGTTACCGGAAGGAAGCTATACAAAAAAAGATATGGAGAAATTATTTAATGAGGAGTAAGATCTTTTAAATCTCGTAGTCTACTAAAGATTTCTGTTTCTATTATTAATTTTAAATAATCTTTCATTTTAAGACCAAAATTTAATTCTATATAATCTAAGAAGGGTTTGTATTCTTCAGGTATTTCAATTTCGACTTTTCTAGCTTTTTCTAAGAATAAATAAAGGACTGCAGGTTTATCGTTTAAGATAAATGTTTTTGAAAATAAATCGAAAACGATTATATCACCTTTATTTTTTACTACTTTAACAATTCTACGCGAAACCACGCCTTCAATAGATCTTTTTTGTTTTAATCTTAATTGTTTTTTAGAAAAATTCCTATCTTCAGGATCAACCCAACAATATAATGGAATTTTATTTAGCTCATCCATTGTTAATCCTATTGTTTCTTCAAGTCTTTTATTAACATATATGAGTTTATCCTCTTGGATAATGCAAATTCCTAAAAATGGTTGGTCATCCCAAAATGGAATATATTTTTCATATTCATATTCGATCATTTTTATCCAAATAGAGAAAATTTTGTCGATTATTTAAGGTTTCAGTAATTCAGTAAATCTACACTATGGAATAATGTTTTCTACAGAGGGGGAGGGGTGATTGGAAATAAAAACAAAAGAAAAAAAGAATTTAATTTTCGATATTATTCATTGACCTGAACCACAATGTTCGCAAAAAACTGCACTTAATTTGATTTTCTCTCCACACTGTTGACAATATTTATTTTGGCTTGATTGTTGTGGTTGTTGTGGTTGTTGGGATTGCTGAACTATAACAGTTTGTTGTACGATTGGTCCTACTTCTCTCCTTGCTATTAAATAATAGATTACTCCGGGAATTATGAAAGGTATTGTCAATATAATCAGTAAACAATAACTTCCCGTAAATTTCTTTCTTGTCATTTTGTCATCATTCTAAATGATTTCTAATATTATTATAAAAATAATTTCTTATTAAGGTTTATAATAGGCATGTATCACAAAGAATATAGTCGTTTTAATTAAGAGTACACGCCCCCTAAGTGCTGTCTTCAAGGTGTTAAAAGGTGTTTCATTCCAGGAAAGAATTCAAAAAAAAAGGTTGTGGGGTTGCTTGTAAAGTGTTTTCCCAACAATAGTGATAGCGTCTTTCTAGACTTGTCATTTTAGGGTTTCAAGTGTGATTCCCCTATGGAGTAGGAGCAGTCTAAGAGCGTTCTATATTTTACATTTCAGGGTAAAAGATTTGTTATCGTAAAAATCGAACATTTCGATAAATACTATCGATAATTTTAATAATAAAAATCCCTTAGTTGCTTCTTATTTTTCAAAATATTTTGTTCTTTTCTCTCGAAATTAAAGATATTACTTCCATTCATTGAAAGATCGAAGTGATAATCGTGATCTCCCCATTTAACATTACGCCAGATAACTGGAAACGATTTTTGCGTGTCCTTAAAGTTATTAAAGACGTGAAACTTCTTTCTCTTATCTAAAGCTATGTTAGTTTGAATATTATCCCATAACTTGCATTCTCCGGCAATCTTTTTGTTTTCTAAATTCATGAAAAAGTCTGGTTGGTTATTCCCTGAGATTATTTCAAAATCATATTTTTTAGCACACCAATATTCGAAAACCTTATACACTCTCCACTCGTCAATGATTTTTGCAGAATTGCGCTTTCCATCCTTAAAGAGTTTCACGATATCGTTAACAATGCCTTGATGTAAATCGTCTATTGAATGTGCTATATCCCTAATCCCTACTCCAAGAACCCAAGACTTCAATACCTCAATAATATTCCTTCTTTCTATTGGTTTTATTCCAATTATGAAGGTTTCAGGTATATTTTTTGAGTAATATTCTTCTAAAAATTCTGCAAACCCAGAACCTTCAATCTTTTTAGGTGCATCAGGTATTTTGATTTTTTTCGAAATAACTTCCTTAGATGGGATTCTTAAAGCATCATAAACATTTTGAACTAACTTTTTAATATAATTACCATCTCCCACGATTAAAGTCTCATGGTTACCTTTTTGTTTTTGCTCAATATTATAATTAGATAGTTGGGTTTCTATTTGTCGATAAGTTTTAGCATGTTTAGTTCTACAATAAATAAGGAGTTTTTTCTTATCGCCTTCTAATTTATTTCCATCTATTTCGTAATAAACCCCACCACCTTGTTGTTTTATCAAGTTTATGTTCTCTAGTTTCTTCCTTTCATACTCTTCCCTGAGTTCCTTGTTATCGTGAAGTTTTATGAAGACTCTCCCTATAGGAATAGTGCCATCTTTATAGGTTGGATCGTATATGATAAATCTACTCTCTCTCTTTTTTTTATTCTTTCCTGCCGTTTCTAAGTAATAGGTCACCACATCTGCTTCAATCCTTTTAGGGCAAATGAAAAAAAAGAAATTCTGATGCGCTCTAACGATTTGTGTGATATTATTTAAATTATTTTGAGTGTTTTGAGAACCAATCCCCGAGGCTTTAGGACTCTCGTCTCTTATGGCAATATCTCCTTCCTTCATGTCTCGTAAAATTGAATCAAACTCCATTGAAGAGAATCCTAAATGTATTTTCACGTCTTTTTGTAAATGTTTTTTAAAACCTTTTCTCACGTACTCGCCTATGCTCGTCCCCCCTTCGCTTTTCCCTAAATGTGGCTCTCCATAAATGATGATTATAGCATTATTCTTGTCCTTTATTCTTGTATCAAGAGCTTCAAAGAATCTTTTAGTGTAGTCATTTTCAGGATAAAAAACATGCACAAAATTAGGATGAGAGTATTTATTATTAAAAGTCCCTTCTTTTATACCATCGTTTAAGCGATAATTCTTACAATAGTTGTGTTTCTCAAATTCTTCAAATTTATATTCTAAAAACTCTTCTTTTCTAAAAGTCATTTTATTAGCTCTTTTTAATCTTGAGCAACCTTCTTTTTTAGTAAATACCTAAAATTCTTACTATAAATTCCTTTATCTCTATAGAAAAGCGATAAATTACTCTCTAAATCATTTATAGTATAGCAAAACTTTTTAATTTCCTCGTTTATTTTTCTTTCGTTCGGAATATCTACTATTTTATTAGTATCGTATAATTTACCCACATTTTTAACTATATTTCTTACAGTAAAACAATAATTATTGTCATTTAAATCTATTAAGATAACTTCCAAAGTATCTTTTTCTTTAATATGATTAACTTTAACTTGATAATCTGCTGACCCGTATTCATGACCAATAATAATGAAATCAATACCTACTACTTGTTTACTCCAAGAACCCAAGACTTCAATAAAATAGTCTAAATTACGCAAGACCTTACGATCATCTACAATAATTAAGCTCTTTTTTTCCTTGTTAATTTTTGATAACGGTAAAACTAAATATTTAGTAAATGTAAAATTAGGCACTCTAATTCTATAATTAGCATATATTTTAGCGTCAGGATTTTGTTCGTTAAATGCTAAAGCGTAAAAAGTAGCAAAAAGATAGTTATCAGGACCATTTATTTCAGGAAGATTAAAGATTGTCATTTTTAACTTCTGTTATAAAATTTCTGTTTCTTTTCCATATCAGGATAATTGCCTATTTTAATCATGAATGAGATTTTCTCTATGGCTTGAAGCACTTCTTTAGCGTGTTTTCTTTTGATGTGTTTCTTGTTTTTTTTTAAAAATTTAAGATAGGGACTAATGTATTTATGGTTTTGGAGCATTGATAGAGGCACCAGGTCATTCATTGAGTATTCCGTAATATTATCTAACATGTCAACCAATTTTTTGATTGAACTTGCTAAGGTGAGCGCTAAAACTGATTGTCTACCCGTTTTTTGTATCAAAGGCTCGTATTCTTTTTGAATCGTCTCTACAAATGCCATTTTAATCACATCCCATTTATTACAGCATTAGAAATTGTCGTACATATAAAAACAGTTGTAATGACTAAAGAAAAACTCCATAGAATAAAAGCTAAAATCATTGAATTATCAAGTTTTCTGATTGTTCTAAATAATCGATTTGTAGTTTGAGATGTAAGAACAGCGCTCATGTCTTCGGGAGCGTATCCTTTTTGGACTAGATCGTAAAGGTAATATTCTTTTCCGTTTTCATCAATGTAAGGATCACCAACAAAATTAAAACCAACGGAAAAATTAACTCCTTTTAACACGATATAAACGGGTATTCCATCGTAATACATTGCAACATCTTTTAAAGTATAGAGTTCATTAGTATCTGGATTGTCCCATTCATTTTGTAAAGATGTGTCCTGATACATCATTGCGTTTCGGGTTTCAGGGTCAAAAATATAAAAAATTATTCTTTTAACCACTATTCTATCGTTTAAACTTTCTTTAATTTGTTGTTTTATTCTTTCTGTAGTACTTACGCTCATTTCAATTTTAAACCTCTTTTTTGCTTGTTTTTTGAATATATTTTTTCTTTCCTAAATATTTAGTTTCTCGTTCTAATCTAATTTCTTTGGCTAATCTTTTCAACTCTCTTTTCATGCACTTGCATTTCTTTCGTTTTATTCTTTTACCGCAATAAATACAATAATGCTTTTCTTTAGTCATGACTCTTTTTTAGCTCGTTTTTCGAATTATTTTTAAATTTTAATTATATTACAGGTATGGTTTCCATTGTTCCTGATATTGCGTTTTTTACTATTGTTATGGGGATCATGTAAGTAGCTAGAGATTGTTCTAAGGATTCCGTTCTTTTTCGATACCCTCTTGCTTTACAATAAATCTTTTTCATATAAATAAAGAAAACTAACATCACATACGCAGAAGCATATAATAATATTTCTGGTAAGTGTGTAATGAAATAAGTTATAATATCTACTACATAATCAGCAATCACGCTCATTAACTCTACTAAAGTATTGAATAATACTTCGTAATCTGCTGTCCCTAAAGATATTAACCAAATGAAAGAAGCAAGTACAATCGCCCAAACCAATATTAGAACATCTACAATTAAAGGAATGCCAATTTCTAACATCCAAGCGAAAAAAGGCATTATTATAGCTTCATATAAAAACATCAAACCCCACACGATTAACAACCCTAAATAAATTAAACCTCTTAATAAAATATTCCAAAAGAAAACGACTATAGAACCCACTATGAGATACATAATGATAAAATTAAATGCTACAGTCAAACAGAACAATAGAAATTGAACTGGAATCATTACCAGAATATTCACAATCCAAACGAGAGCATCCCTTAACCAATTCCATTCACCTATGAAACCCCAATTGGTTAAGCCTTCATCACCCACGAGTCTGTAATAGAATTTAGCTTCTTGTGGTGATACTTGAATCATATTATAATCCACTTCTAAATCACCAACTTTTACACTGTCATTATACCAAAATTGAATGACATAAGTGTTATAAGGCCAATAATTAGTACTAATATTCTCTGAATCGTCTGGTTCGTAAGGACTAATAGCAATATCTTTATCAAATATAGGGAAATTAACGAAATTAGTGTATGAATTAACATCATCCATTAAAATTCTATCA
>Ga0180432_10008777_pt1 | contig 12493 bp, 11 predicted proteins | sample SS_ome_10_FD_132414 | JGI IMG/M metagenome (GOLD analysis project Ga0180432, IMG submission 132414) | Hypersaline lake sediment archaeal communities from the Salton Sea, California, USA - SS_1_MS_2 metaG | ecosystem: Environmental > Aquatic > Non-marine Saline and Alkaline > Hypersaline >...
GGATAGCGAGGCTCGTAGATCCCTTTGATCACGGTGACCACCGCGGGGAGGTCGGCCTGAACGATCTCCTTCCGGCCCTCCAGCTCGCGGGCGACCCGGATCGTCTTTCCCTCGTCGTCGTATTCGATGACATCGTTGACGAAGGTCAGGATCGGATACCCGAGGAGCCGGGCCAGCGCCGGCCCGACGATGGCCGCGTTGTCGTCCGCCGCCCGGTCTCCCAGCAGGATCAGATCGGCGTCGCTGATCTTCCGGACCGCCGCCGCCAGGGCGCGGGCCGTGGCGTGCGGGTCGGACCCGATCATGCTCTCATCGGAAAGAAGGAAAGCCTCCCCGGCGCCCATGGCGAGAGCCGATTCCTTTAATACCCTCCCCGCTCGGGCGGGGCCGAGACAAACCGCCACGATCTCCCCCCCCACCTTGTCCTTCAGCTGCAGGGCGGTCTCGATCGCATAGGGCCCGATCGGGTCGATCAGGAAGCTCCCGTCCTCCTTTGCCGCGAGGTAGCCTTGCTCCGTCGCCCGCACGCCGTCGGGCGTCTCGGGCACCTCCTTGACACAACCGATCGCCTTCATATTCCCTCCGCTCTCTCCGGCCGGCCGGAACACTCGGAACGCACCTTACATCTTGAAATCAGCAGAATTCGAGGCTATCACCCCGCCGGAGGGGGTGTCAAGAATGGGCCTTCGCCATAACGTTTTGACGGAAAATCTGCGGTTTACCGCAAGGAAAAGCTTGCGGGGAGCGCCCTTCCATGGCATAATAGAGACGGAAATATCCCCTGCCCCACTCGTGATTCTTTGGTCCCTCTCAGACAGACGCGGAAGGGACTCGGCACCTCCGTTCTCGGGGTTGGTAAGACACGAGCCAAGGGCGGGGGTTTTCTTATGCAGAAAACGGGAGGGGAGGGACCACCGGCCCCTCCCCTCCTAGGCTGATCTCCTGTCCGCCCTCATCCGGCGGAACCACCAAATCGACGAAAAGGACGTTTCTTCCTTTTACGGAACGGCGTTAGTATAGCATCGATCGCCCGAAAGGTCAAGCTCTGCGCGCTGTTAGCGCGCTGCTTGCCGAGTCGTTCGGCCGCTGCCGAGGAGGCGAGGCCCGATGAAGGTCAACGAGATCTACGCAACGATCGTGGGGGAGTCGAGTCACGCCGGACGGCCGTGCGTTCTTCTCCGGTTCACCGGTTGTTCGATCCGGTGCTCGTACTGCGACACGACGTACGCGTTCGAGGAAGGAGAGGAGCGGTCACTCGAGCAAATCCTCGACCGGATCGCCTCCTTCGGCCTCTCCCTCGTTCTCGTCACCGGCGGCGAGCCGCTGGAGCAGCCCGATCTTCCTTTACTGCTCGACAAACTGCTGGAGAACGGTTACGAGATCCTGGTGGAAACCAGCGGCGCGCTGCCCATCGAGCCGCTCGTCCGGCGCGCCACAATCATTATGGATATCAAGTGTCCGGGGAGCGGTGTTTCCGAGACGATGCACTGGGAGAACATCGCCCTCCTCGGTCCGCGGGACGAGGTAAAGTTCGTGATCTGCGACCGGCGCGACTACGAGTGGGCGCGGCAGGTCCTCTCGGAGCCCCTCCGCGATTGGCGGGGAACCGTTCTCTTCTCGCCGGCGCACGGAAGCCTCCCCCCTTCACGCCTGGCCGGATGGATTTTGGAGGACCGCCTCCCCGTCCGCCTGCACATTCAGCTCCACCGAACCGTCTGGCCCGACCGCGAGAGAGGTGTGTGACCGTTGCCGCAGAAGAAACGATCGGTGGTTCTCGTCAGTGGAGGGATGGATAGCCTGGTCACCGCGGCCATTGCGGTCGAGGAGAGTGACGCCTCTTTTCTTCATGTGCGCTACGGCCAGAGAACGGAGAAAAAGGAACGGAGTGCGTTCCGGGCAATCGCCGATCACTACGAGATTCGCCGTCGTCTCGAGACAGATATTTCCTACCTCGAGAAGATCGGCGGATCGTCGCTCCTGGACAGGCGAATTCCCGTCCGGGAGAGCGGAGTGGACGGCGACCACATTCCCACGTCCTACGTCCCCTTCCGAAACGCCCACCTGCTCGCCATCGCCGTGTCGTGGGCGGAAGTGATCGAGGCGTCCCGGATCTACATCGGCGCCGTGGAAGAAGATTCCTCCGGCTACCCCGACTGCGGGGAGTCGTTCCTCCGCGCCTTCGAGGAGGCGGCCCGGTTGGGTTCATCCAGAGGTGCCGCTCTCCGGATCGTCGCCCCCCTCCTTCACCGGAGCAAGGCGCAGATTGTGCGCGCCGGTGAAGAGAGAAAGGTCCCCTTCCACCTGAGCTGGTCGTGCTACCAAAACGAGGAGCAGGCGTGCGGCGTGTGCGACTCGTGCCGGCTTAGGCTGGCCGCGTTTCGGGCGTGCGGGCTGGAAGACCCCATCCCGTACCGGCGCCGGTAGGGAAAACCGCCGCCAGTCGAACTTTTCTAACCCATTGTTTGCGAAACGGTTAGGTGCCCGACCGCTCGACAAGTTGAAACATTCTGAAGAAAACACCGTCTTACAGAGTAGACTCGATGAAGGGCTGAAGCGAAAAGAAAGGGAGGGCCCGCCATGTTCGAGTTGCTCGTTCTCTTCGTCGTTCTCGGAACGGTGGTTCTCGCCGTCAAAGTAGGCGTGTTCTTCCTGCATCTACTTTTTCTGCCGTTGAAGCTCATCGGAGGGCTCGTCGCGGGGCTTGCCCTGCTTCCCCTGCTTCTGCTGTTTCTGCCGGCGGTGGTCCTCTTCGCGGTGCTGATCGGTCTCGCCGTTCCCGCAATCGTCGTGGTCGGTGGGATTGCCGGTCTCTTAGGCCTGTTCGGACTTTGTTGCCTGTTCTAGAGTATGAGTGCGCCTTGATCGAGCCCGACGACTTTCCCGCCCCGCCTCCTTCGCCCGCGAAGGGGGCTTATCCTTTCGCTCGGCCGGATGAACCGCCGGAAGACGGAAGGGCCCGGTAGGAAATCCCACCGAGCCCACCCTGTTTCGATGATCTCTGCTTAGAAGAAGAAGTGGATGTTGAAGGCGGGGCTGAAGAAATCGGTCACCGTCTCCGCACCGCCGAAGCCGAAGCTGAGCGGGTAGACGGCGGCTCCGACGGAGACTTCGTCGGTGATGAGCGCCGAGAAGCCGGTGAAGAAGCCGAGGTGGATGAGCGTCGCCGCCTCACCGTCCTCGTTGAAGGTTCCGTCGGTTACGAAGGCGATGGAGCCCCCGAGCTCGAAGGGGATGCCGCGATACTCCCAAGGCGTCATGGCGACCTTGGAACCGAAGGTAAGCTGCGTGTCCCCGGCGTCGACCATCCGGAAGCCGCCCTCGAAGTAGAACTGATACGAGCTGTAGCGAATCGTCGCCAGGTCGCCGTTACCACCACCGAATCCCCCGGAAACGGGATAGCTCGAGTAGCCGAAGCCCAGCCTTCCTCCCCTGCTAGCCGATTCCCCATCGGTGGGGACCATGAGCAGCAGGATCAGAGTCAGAATCAGAGCGGAACAGATCCTCATCGGTTTCTCCTCCCTATCTGTAAGTGTCACTTTCCGCCGTTTTCGAGAATCGCCGCCACGCATTGTAGGGACCGACGCCGGGCGGCGCAAGCAGAATTCCGGGCGCCGGCCTCGCCGGGCGCTTCTTTCGATTCCGCAAAACGCTGTGATACAATGGCTGTGGGGCAGAGTCGGGGCGCCGAAGGAGGCTGGCCGAACCATGGGGCCGGAGCGGTTCGCGGGACACCTGAGCAAGATCGTTCTGATCGTCATTGCCGAGTACGCCGTTCTCGTCGCCCTTTTCTTTGCGGCGCTCAGGCTGCTTGCTCCCACTGCCGCCCAGGTCGCGTCCGGAGCCGCCCTCCTCTTCGGAGTCCTTTCCATCTTCAACCTGCTGATCGCCCGCCGCTTTCTCGGCGGGAACCTCCCCCCGAGGGCGGAGAAACACCTCAGCCAGCTGCGAAGCGAGTTCCTCTACCTTCGGTGGTACTTCGACGAGATCTTGGAGACGATGAGCTCCGCCGTCCTCGTGCTCGACCCGCTCCTGACCGTCCGGTCGCTGATCCATGCCGGTCGGGACCTCCTCTCCCTGCGAGAGAAGGAAGAGCTGGTCGGAAGACCCTTCCGGTTTCACCCGCTGGCGAAAGAGGTCTACTCGGGCGAGATCTACGACTTCCGTGGCAAACCTCTGGAGAAGGTGTTTGAAGCGTGTGTGCGCGAGGGTGACCCGGTCCTTCTCGAGAAGGTGCGCTACCAGAAGCGGGAGGACACCGCGGCGGTGGATCTGGACATTTTGGTTTACCCATGGAAGAACCGTGAGGACAATACCGAACGGCTGGTGATCCGCTTCGACGAGCACCGCGCAAACGGATCCGCCCCACCCGGTCCCGACTTGGAAGGACTCCTCAAAGCCGCGGCCGCCCTTTCTCCCCCTCCGTCCGGCCCCTCTCCGAGCCCCGCCCTTCAGGAAGACCTCTCCGCCATCCGGGACCACCTGGAAGCCCTTCTCTCCTCCTCTCAATCGATCGCCAGCGTGCTCGAACCGGACGAAAACGGCCCGCGGGCGGAGCTTCTCCTTTTCGAAATGCAGGTGAAGCGCATTCTCCATATGATGAAGGGTATGGAAGAGGAAATCGGAAGGAGCTTCCCGGGAAAGGGAAGAGAGGGTCCGGCCCGGCGCGAGCGGGATGGGTAAGAAAGAGATCATACTCCTGATCGCTCTCGCGGCGGCGGGCCTTCTCCTGCACGGCGTCTACCTCGGGCAGATCTCGGGCAATCCTTTCTTCGAGAGCCCCGTGCTCGACGAGGCGATTCACTTCGAGTGGGCGTCCCGGCTGGCCGCCGGCGAGGAGTGGGCCCCGGGCGAACCTTACTTTCGGGCGCCGCTCTATCCCCTCTTCCTCTCGATCCTCTTCCGGATTACCGATCCGGGCTTCTTCTGGCCCCGCCTGGTTCAGATCATCCTCTCCCTGGCCAACCCGATCCTGCTCTACTTTCTCGGCCGGATCTTCTTTCCGAGGAATACCGCCGCCGTGGCGGCGATCGCCCTCCTCGGCTACGGCGTCCTCTATTACTTCGCGTCGAGCCTCCTGATCGTTTCCCTGCTCATCCCCCTGAACATCGCGTTTCTCTTGCTTCTGGCGATCGCGTCCCGGAAGCCGGAGCGCCCGGTTCTGTGGTTCCTCTCCGGTCTCCTGCTCGGCGTCTCCGCAATCGCCCGGCCGAACATCCTGCTCTTCGGGGTCCTGCTCCCCTTCTGGGCCCTTCTTCTCCCAGAGCTGCGGCGCAGGTACTTTCTCCTCTTCCTTCTCCCCTTCGCCGGCGGCGCGGCGCTTCCCATCGCGCCGGTCTCCCTGCACAACCTCGCCGCAGGCGATCGGGTCTTGATCAGCTGGCAGGGCGGGATCAACTTCCACATCGGAAACAATCCGGAGTCGGACGGGATGACCGCCATCGCCCCGGGAACGGAAGGAACCTGGTGGGGCGGCTATCAAGACATGGTCCGGATCGCCGAAGCGGAAGAGGGAAGGGCGCTCCGGCGGAGCGAGGTCTCCCGGTACTGGTTCTCGAGGGGGCTCCGATTTCTCCGGGACGAACCCGTCCGCGCCGCCCGCCTCCTTCTCCGAAAGACCTACCTCCTGATGAACGACTTCGAAGTGAGCAACAACCAAGGGATCTACTTCTTCCGGCGATACTCCACCCTTCTGTCGGCGCTCATGAGTTTCGGGTTCGGGCTCCTCTTCCCCCTCGCCTGCGCCGGGTTCATCCTGATCCGGTGGGATCGACGTTCTCTCCTCCTCCCGCTTTTCCTCGCGGCCTACTCGGCCTCGATCATCCTCTTCTTCGTCACCGCCCGCTATCGAATGCCCATGATCCCCGTTCTCATGCTGCCGGCGGCCTTCGCCCTCCATCAATGGTCGCAGGTCCGGCGAACAGGCCCGGGCCGGAGGATGTGGGCCAGCATCGCCCTCTTCGTGGGCATGTCGGTTTTGTCCAACTCGAACGTCCTCGGCCTGGACCGGGAGAAGACGACCCAGGGGGAGTACAACGTGGGCGTGGTTCATCTGAAAGCCAGGCGGTTCGAGGAGGCCATTCCCTTCTTTCGCAAAGCGCTGGAGGATGTGCCGGAGTACCGGAACGCCCGGTACAACCTGGGCCTCTGCTATTCCTACCTGGACCGGCTGGAGGAAGCGGAGAAAGAGTTGGAGGAGCTGCTCCAGAGATACCCCGACTACGCGCCGGGGAGGGTCGCCCTCGCCTCGGTCTTGGAGAGGAGCGGGCGCAGGGAGGGGGCGCTTCTCCAGTTGGAGCGAGCTCTCTCCGTCGATCCGGAGAACGGAGAGGCGCGGAACATGTGGCGGCGTCTGGCGGGCGATGGACCGTAGGACGCCGCACTCCGGCGATGGGGTTCCAAGGCGGCGGTGCGATTCGCTATACTCGGTGAGCGGAGGACAAGTGGCATGACTCGAATACTCGGGATTCTCTTCTCCCTCTTCCTTCTCGCCCCGGCCGCATGGGGGGACGAGAAGGAGGCGGAGGAGCTGTTCGAGCGTTTCGTTCCCCCTTGCTGCTACACCGGGCTGCTTCGTGATCATCAGTCGGGAGCGGCGGAGGAGATGCAGGACGAAATCCGGGCTCTCCTCTCCGAGGGGAAGACGGAGCAGGAGATCATCGACCACTTCGTCGCCCGCTATGGGGAGCGCATCCTTTCCCAGCCGCCGTCGCAGGGCTTCAACCGCCTGGCCGTCTTGGCGCCCGCCGGCGCGCTGATCGCCGGCTTCCTCATCGTGGTCCTTCTGATACGAGCACAGAGAAGGCGCGCCGTGGAAGCCCTCCCCGCGGAAGAGCCGGGCATCGATCCGGTGATCGACTCCGAGATCGAGCGGGAGATTCGAGAAGGGACAGAATGAACCTGCTGCGGGCGGGAGTCCTCCTTCTCCTCATCCTGGCCGTCTTCTTCGCTCCCGATCCGGACCGGGAGTACCTCTTCCAGCGATCGGCGGAGCTTCTCTTCCAGGATATTCTCGCCCGCACCGAAGGGATCATCCCCGGCGCGGTGGAGCTCCGGATCGACGGCGCATGGGACCAAGCTTCCGGCCCGGCGCTCTCGGCGATGTGGATCGACCTCTTGGAGGAAGCGGAGAGAGCGCCCGACGGAGAAGGTCCCCTCCTGGCCGTCACCCTTGTGGGAGAGCCATCGGGCGCCCGGGCGGCCTGGACTCTCGGCGATCGAGTGGGCGAAGAGCTGCGGCGTTCCTTCGCCGGCTGGACATCGCTCCTGCCCCCCTTTCTCGCCATCGTGGCGGCTCTTCTCTTTCAGCGCACGATCCTCGCCCTCTTTCTCGGCGTATGGCTCGGCTCGACCCTACTGTCGGGAGGGAACCCCCTGGCGGGACTGTGGACGTTCTTCCACACCTATCTGATCCAGAGGGCGATCCTCGACTCGTTCCGGATGGAGATCATCGGGTTCGTGGTGGGGCTGGTCGCGCTGGTCGGAATCATCAGCCGCGGAGGCGGCGTGCAGGGAATGATCCGGGCGATGATGAAGTTCGTTCGCTCTCGCCGCTCCGCCCAGCTCATCACCTTCGCCATGGGCCTGGTGATCTTCTTCGACGACTACGCCAATACGATCTTGGTGGGCAGCACGATGCGGCCCCTCACCGACCGCTTCCGCATCTCCCGTGAGAAGCTTTCCTATCTGGTCGACTCGACGGCGGCGCCGGTAGCCGGGCTCTCCCTCCTCTCCACGTGGATCGCCTACGAGGTGAGCCAGTTCGCTCCTCAAATCGCCGAAGTGGGAATCACCGAGAATCCGTACATGGTCTTCCTCCGCACGCTCCCCTACCGCTTCTACGCCATCTTCACGCTCCTCTTCATTCTCACAGGGATTCTCTTCCGGAAGGAATACGGTCCCATGCTCGCCGCGGAGAGGCGCTCGGTGCTTCGAGGCGAGGTGACCCGGCCGGGCGCGCGGCCGATGATCGCCGACGCCATGACCCGCGTCGAGGCGAAGGAAGGAATTCCATTCCGGTGGTGGAACGGAGTGTTTCCTCTTCTGTTCGTCGTGGTGGTCACACTCGGCGCCCTTTGGATCAGCGGAAACAGCCGGCTGGTCGACCCGAAACCGATCATGAAGATCTTCTCCTTTTCGGACTTGAGGGAAGTGCTTGCCGCCACCGAATCGACCAAGGCGATCGCCGCCGGCGCCTGGGCCGGGTTCTTTCTCGCGGCCTTCCTCATGATGGTGCAGCGAATCCTCCGTCCGATGGAGATCGTGCGCGCCGCATTCAGCTCCACCCGGGCGCTCTTCTTCGCGATCGTGATCCTCCTCCTGGCGTGGTGCATCGGCGGGGTGTGCCAGGACATGGACACGGCGCACTACCTGGTCGCCCTCTTCCGCCACACCATCTCTCCCTTCTTCTATCCGTTGCTCCTCTTCCTCCTGGCCTGCCTGGTCTCCTTTTCCACGGGATCCTCGTGGTCCACCATGGCGATCATTCTTCCCAACTCCGTCGCCTTGGCCTACCTCCTCGGCGAAGGGTCCACGCTCGGTCCGTTCGGACTGACCGTGGTCTCCATCGGCGCCGTACTGGAGGGCTCGATCTTCGGAGACCATTGCTCACCGATCTCGGACACCACCATCCTCTCCTCGGTCAGCTCCGCCGCGGACCACATCGACCACGTGAAGACGCAGATTCCGTACGCCATGACATCCATGGGGGTGGCGATGGTGTGCGGGTACATTCCCGCCACCCGCGGGATGCCCCCCGTTCTCGGCCTCCTGATCGGGTTGGCCGTCATCGTGTTGATCCATCGTTTCGTGGGCCGAAGGCCGGAAGGGGCGGTCGGGATGAAGGGAGGCGGCAGGGCGGACGAGCTGAAAGACGGGCGCCACCCCTGAAGCAATCTTTATTAGTCACAACACGTTACGGGAAAAAGAGAGGGCGGGCCTTTGGGGCCCGCCCTGCCTGTCGCGACTCCGTGGAGGGGTTCTTGTTACTTCTTTTTCCGCCGGGTCGCTTTCTTGCGTGTGGCTTTCTTCTTGGTCGCCTTCTTGCGAACGACTTTCTTGCGCGTAGCTTTCTTCTTCGTCGCTTTCTTCCGGACGACTTTCTTCCGGGCCTTCTTCTTGGCGACTTTCTTCCGCGCTTTCTTGCGCGTGGCTTTCTTCTTCGTCGCCTTCTTCCGGACGACCTTCTTCCGGGCGACTTTCTTCCGGACCTTCTTCTTGGCGACTTTCTTCCGCGCTTTCTTACGCGTGGCTTTCTTCTTCGTCGCCTTCTTCCGGACGACCTTCTTCCTGGTCGCTTTCTTACGCGTGGCTTTCTTCTTGGTGGCTACCTTCCTTTTGGTAGCGGCTTTCGCTCTACCCCGCGTGGCTGCCTTCTTTTTCGTGGCCACCTTGACTACCTCCCATGCTGAAGGTTGAAGAAAGAACCCCTCGCTTTACTCGGCGAACCGGAATCCAGAGGCGACCAAGCTCACCCAGCAAGAGAGTTCGCCGAATCCCAATCCCACACACCTCACACATCCACTCCGTTCTGATCTATGACCAGACCCGCCGCGCTTGAACGTGAGGCGAGTTCCGTTGTTGATTCTCCGCTTCATTTTCCCATCGTCCCTTCAAACCGAGTATCTGCTAAAGCCAGGCACAATATATGGAAGTCTCCAAAATGCTGTCAACTGTTTTCTAATCTGTTATCGAAACTTTTGGCGATTACCTTTAGTGGCTCGTGAGCAGAAAGGGAGGAGTTCGCATCCCCTGCATCTCTTACCGAACCCGGATGACGGACATCGGTCGAGGATACCCAAACGGCAGAGGGCGAAATCGTACCGGAGAGGATCTTCGGAGTCGTACTCTCTCAAAGCGGCGGTGAAGCGTTCGGCCGCTTCCCAACTGGCCGAACGGGTCGTTACGAATCCCAGTCTCCTGCCGATGCGGAGAAGGTGCGTATCCAGAGGAAGAACGAGATCGGCGGGGGAGAGTCCTCGCCACACCCCGCAGTCGATCCCGTCGTCCCCTCGGACCATCCACCGGAGATAGAGGTTCCATCGCTTGCATGCGCCCCCCGCGTCGGGGGAGGGAAGGAGAAACCGGAGACCGTAAGAGAACTCCCGGCCGCCGGCGGAGTGGACCGAGTGGAGGTGCCGGACCATCGTGGAGAGCTTCTCACGGATCGACCCGGCGGTGGAATGGAGGAGAGCCTCCACGCTTCCGTGGGAACGAAGCACGTCCCGAAGAATCCGAAAGAGCGAGGCGATGTCCTCACCCGTGTGAAATCGATAACGAAGGGGGTAGAGCGGCGGGCCGTCCCGCTTCGGATCGAAGCGGAGCAAGGCGTCGCGCGGCGAAGGACCGAGCGTCTCCAGAACGGCCCTCGCATGGGAACAGATCGCCGAAACACGGCCATAAGAGAGGAGAGCGGTCAAGAGCCCGGCCACCTCCCGGTCTCGCGGATCGGTGTATGCCCGAACCAGAGGGAGCGGATCGGTTCCCAAGAACTCGGAGCGGCCGTACTTCCGATACACCTCGTCGAGGAAAAGCCCCATGTGGGCATTCACGAGCGGTCCTCCCACGGAGGGCGTCCTTAGCCCCTCTTGGTAATGTAGGGGAAAAACAGGGAACGTGGGGAGAAAGAGGAACAAAGAAAGCCTCCCGGGGAAATCGTCCTTCCCCGGGAGGCGACATGGACGCCCAATGTGATTAAGGACAACGCCAGTGGCCGGGGACCCACCGGTATCCGATCCGGCGTCCCTCCCACTTCCAATGCCCCTTCACCCAATTCGCCCCGGGGCAGGGCGGTCCGCCCCGGACTTCCACCCGAGCCGGGGGCGGAGCCGGGCGGGTATAGACGGCACAGCTTGCGGTCATCAATCCGAGCAGCACCAGTGCGACCGTGGCGAGGCGCACAACCCACCTCCTTGCTTCTGGCGGGGGCCGCGCCCCGGCTCCATCGCGTCGAGCGCGAGGCGCGTGCCCTCCTGATGATTCCGAAATGTTCATTGCCCCTTTTCTGCAAGAGAGGTGCCAGACACGGCCGGGATGCGGCATCGGAACGTGTTGTCTCGAGGGGAGCTACAAACGGGCTCTTCCGCATCTCCTCCGGATCGTTGCAGGATCGCACCAAGAGGAAGAAGAGTGTTCCATATTGCACGGCTCCTTTCCGTTGCCGATCGATCAGGACGTCTGGTACGGTGGCCCCGCCGGTCGATGGAGGAGGCCCGCGCCTTGGTAAAGACAGAGCGCCTGGCGGACATCTTGCTCATTCTTCCCTTCGCTCTCCTCTATGGAGCCACACTCTGCCCGGGGGTCTACCTGGGGGATTCGGGAGAGCTGATCGCGGCGGCCCGCCTGCTCGATATCGCCCATCCGCCCGGCTATCCCCTTCAGACCCTGATCGGGCGGATCGCCACCCTCGCGCCGGCCGGCTCCGTCGCCTGGAAATGCAACGCTCTTTCCGCCCTAGCCGCGGCCGCGTCCGTGTGGATCCTCTTCCGGATCGCGCGGCTTTGGGCTTCCCTCCTTCCCGCGCTCCTCTCCGCTCTCTTTTTCGGGCTCGCTTCTCTTCTCTGGGCACAGGCGGTTGTCTATGAGGTCTATACCATCCATCTCTTCTTTTTTCTGGCCGCCCTGTTCTTCATGCTCCGGGGACAGCCCACCGACCTGATCTCCGCCTCCTTTTTCACCGGCGTCGCCCTCACTACCCACCCCGTTTCCGTGGCCTTGATCCCACTCTGGCTTCTCCTGCTCCTCCGCCGGAGAGAGGAACCGCCCGGCCGGTCGGGCCGGGCCGTGGTTTTCTCCCTCCTCCTCTTCGCCCTCGGCATGACGCTCTTTCTCTATCTCCCCATCCGCTCCGCTCAGAATCCCCCGACGGACTGGGGGGACCCGGAGTCGATCTCCGCCTTCGCGGCACACGTCTTCCGGCTGCAGTATGGAGACCTGGCCGGACCCGACCGCACCCCCGGGCTTTGGATGCGTCAGATCGGGAGGGGAATCGGAGCCGTCCTCGACAGGAACGTCCCCGTCGCTTTGTTGCCGCTCCTTCCCGCGGGCTTGCTCGTCCTGATCTTGCGTGAGAGGTTCCGGGCGATTCTCCTGGCCACCGCAACCCTCCTCCTCGGCCCCCTCCTCGTTCTCTACCTCGACTACCCGCTCCACGAGCTTTCGGTGGAAGAGAACAGCGTTTTCTTTCTTCCCCTTCTATCGGTCTTCTTCCTCTTCCTGTCCGCGGGGCTCGACATGGTGGTGCGTCTTCTCCCGGGAAAGGTTTCGTACCGGGCGGGGGCCTGGGCCGTGCTCCTCCTGATCGCGTTTTTCCGGCTGATGCAGGTCCTCCCCTCCCACCGGTACGACCGGGTCGTCCTGCCGGAAGCGTACGCCCGCGACTTGATCCGCTCCCTTCCCCCCGGCGCTTCTCTAGTGACCCAGGGGGACGACATGGTCTTTCCGCTTCTCTATCTGCAAAAGGTCGAGAGGGAGAGGGAGGACGTGAACATCTACGACC